>WNGF01010872.1_pt1 | contig 10188 bp, 10 predicted proteins | sample 5400641 | NCBI WGS metagenome assembly WNGF01 (sample SAMN13153371, study PRJNA577476) | soil metagenome | isolation source: 80 cm soil or saprolite under grassland replicate 2 | place: USA:California | collected 2016-06-15
ACCGCAGGATCGCGCCGATCGCCCGCCGGCAGGAGGAGCCATGGGACTGCTTGAAGGCAAGAAGGCGCTGATCTTCGGCGTGGCCAACGATCACTCGATCGCATGGGGTATCGCCAGGGCGCTGCATGCCGAGGGAGCAGCGGTTGGCTTCTCGTCGGTCGAGAGCCTGATCCAGAAGCGGGTCCGGCCGTTGGCCGAGCGCCTGGGATCGACCTTCGTCGAACCGTGCGACGTCCAGTCCGACGAGCAGATCCGGACGGTCTTCGAGCGCTGGCAAGCCGCTTACGGCGACCTGGACATCCTCGTCCACGCCCTCGCGTTCGCCAGGCGTGAGGACCTGGACGGTGCCTTCGTGGATACGTCCCGGGACGGCTTCGCTCTGGCCATGGACGTCTCCGCGTACTCGCTGCTGGCGCTCGTCCGCGAAGCGCGCCCGATCCTCCATCCGGGATCGAGCGTTCTGACGCTCACGTACTACGGGGCGGAGAAGGTCGTCGCACACTACAACGTCATGGGCGTTGCGAAGGCCGCGCTGGAGGCCTCTGTCCGCTACCTTGCGGCCGATCTCGGCCCGCACGGCATCCGGGTCAACGCGATCTCGGCGGGCCCGGTCCGTACCCTGGCCGCGGCCGGGATCAGCGGCTTCAAGTCGATGTACGGCGCCTTCGCGGACGTGGCGCCATTGCGCGCCAACATCACCACCGACGATGTCGGACGATCCGCCGTCTACCTCGCCTCCGACCTCGCATCGGCGGTGACCGGCGAGATCCATTACGTGGACGGCGGGTTCAACGTGCTGGGCGTGCCGACGGACACATGAAACGCCTGCGTTCCCTCTTCGGGGGCCGCGACGAGGCCCGGGTCGACTCGGCGACACCGGAAGGCGCTGCCGAGCCGCCCGAAGACGAGGCCGCACGCGAGCTGCGTCTCCAGCGAGAGTTCTACTCCGGACTATCCGATGTCGCCAAGCACGAGCTCCAGTTCCAGGACTACGCGCCCGAGGCTCCCTCCCAGCTGAACCGGACCGGCCGTTGGGTTATCGCGGAGCCCACCGACGCGCTCGACGGTACCGGACGGGTCATCGTCCTCGAGCCCCGGACCGAGCTCGACTTCCAGAGCGCCCTGGGTGAGGGCGACTCCGGCCTGACCTTCCGTTTTCGAACGGCCGACGGGCGCCCGGTGGACGTTGCGGCGCCAGTCGGAGAGGACTGGCCGCCGTCCATGGTCCGCGCATCCGAGCTCGGGTCGCCGAGGGACGCCTGACGGCGCGTCCCCGTCAGGAGGAGTGGTCCCCCTCCCGGCAGGTGCTGCAGCGCCCCACGATCGTCACGTGCGATAGATCCACGGCGAAGCCGCGACGGGCCTCGATCGAGGCGACCATTTCGGCCGCTTCGTCGGCGCCGATCTCCCAGGCTCCGCCGCACGACTCGCAGTAGAGGTGGCCGTGCTCCCGCTCGGGAAGCACGTGGAACTCCTCGCGCCCCCCTGCGCCATGGGCGTGGCGAACGAAGCCGAGCTCCTCGAGGACGTCGAGCGTCCGGTACACGGTCGACGGGATCGTCGCCGGGTCAAGCGCCCGGCAGCGCTCTACGAGATCGGCGCCGGTGACGTGGCCGTCGGTGCTCGAGAGGACCTCGATGAGCGTTCGGCGCTGCGGCGTCCAGCGCAGGCCGCGGGCGCGTAGCCGCTCGCGGATGGGAGCCCAGGCGTCGCCCGCCTGCGGACGCTGCGTCGTGGTCACCCGTTCATACCCGTCCGATTCTCCCTTACGGCCGCCACGAGGGTTCAATCCGCCGGCATGTCGGCAACGAATGTACTCCCGAACGGTCGCAATGAGTCCCTGTTGCAAGTGGTTGCAAGAAGCGCCACGGCCAGCATACGATGCTCGCCTTCCGTTCCGCAGGAGTTCCGATGATCGCCAGCGCGGCGCGATTGCTGACCACCTCGAGCGGGCTCCGCAACCGAATCCTGCGCGTGTACGGCTTCCTGCTCGTGTTTCACATCGTAGCCTGGGGCCTCGCGCTGGTCGCCTCGCTGAGCTACCCGATCCTGCTGCCGACGGCGCTCCTTGCCTACACCTTCGGCCTGCGCCACGCGGTGGATGCCGACCACATCGCGGCGATCGACAACACGACCCGCAAGCTCATGCAGGACGGGCAGCGACCAGTCGCCGTGGGCCTGTTCTTCTCGCTCGGCCACTCCACGATCGTCGTGGCCCTGTCGGTGCTCGTCGCGATCTCCGCCGGCTTCATCAGCGACATCCCGTCCGTCCGCGAGGTCGGCGCGCTGATCGGGACCGCCGTCTCGGCGGCGTTCCTCCTCCTCATCGGCACGATCAACCTGATCGTCTTCGTGGACATCTACCGGGTGTTCCGCCGCGTTGCCGCCGGCGGCGCGTACGACGAGCAGACGCTCGAAGAGTTCCTCGCCGAGCGCGGCCTCCTTGCCAGGATCTTCCGGCCCATGCTCAGGATGATCCGGCGAAGCTGGCACATGTACCCGCTGGGCGTGCTGTTCGGCCTGGGCTTCGACACCGCCAGCGAGGTCGCGCTGCTGGGCCTCGCAGCGACGTCCGGCGCCAACCATGTGCCGGTCGCCCTGATCCTCATCCTGCCTGCCCTGTTCGCGGCCGGTATGTCGCTCATCGACACGACCGACGGCGTGCTGATGCTCGGCGCCTACGGCTGGGCCTATCTCAAGCCGATCCGCAAGCTCTACTACAACCTGAACGTCACCCTGCTGAGCGTGCTCATCGCGTTCGTCGTGGGTGGCCTGGAGATCGTCGCCATCGTCGCCAACAGCCTCGGTCTGTCCGGCGGGCTGTGGGATGCGGTCGGCGACATGGACTTCGGGCTGATCGGGATCGGCGTCATCGTGGTCTTCGTCGCCAGCTGGGTGATCTCCACCCTGATCTATCGCTGGAAGCGATACGACGAGCTGCCGGTCACACGGCGGACCCTGCGCTCGACCGACGCGCCCTCCTGACCCGGGCCGCAGCGGCCTGGCGGCTGGGCGCCTGGTTCTTGAGGAGCGCCGTATTCCGAGCAATGCCATGACGGCGCGTTTCATACCATTACTCCGGCGGTCGGCGTGTAGAACCGTGAAGATCCGGCCCGTCACCCACGCCGTCGAGAGCGCCTGTGCGCCGTCGGGGGTTCAAGCGCGGTGCCCTGGAACACAAAACGGCTCGATAGCATTGCTCGGAATATTCGAGAAGGCTGGCGGAGGCAATAGCCCGGGCGGCGCGCCGGCCGAAGGTCGGCCTCAGCCAGCGACGGCGGCCGCGACCTCGTGCGGTAGCCAGAACCAGCGCAGGGAGTCGAAGTCCGGCCCCACGTCCAGAGCCGCAGACCCCTCCACCGCGGCGGGCAGCGGCGCCGGCGGCGATGCGAAGAGCGCCCGCGCCTCGGCCAGGTAGTCCGGCAGGCGCGACTCCGGTTCCCGGTGTCGGTGGGCCTGGTATGACATCCGGCCGCGGTCGTAGCGCACATCGTCGAGCGACAGCGGCGGCTCCACCGTCCCCCCGGCGTGTTGCCAGAGCCCGGTGGCCGGCTCGAACGCGTACTGCGGCAGGAGCCGCCACCCCTCGGCCGCCACCAGCTCGACCGCCGAGAGGATGAACTCGAAGACCGCCTCGCTGATGAAGTAGTTGAAGTTGACGCGGACCCAGCCGGGCTTGATCCCCTCGCAGCCGCGGGCGATCTCGCGCTCGAACTCGTGCGACGTCTCGATGTCGATGCCCAGCAGGCGATGGCCATACGGCCCCGCGCACGAGCAGCCGCCCCGCGACTGGATGCCGAACAGGTCGTTGAGCATCGCCACGACCAGGTTGTGGTGGAGGTAGCGGCCCTCGTGCCGGACGACGAAGGACACGATCGAGAGCCGTTCGGCCTCGCGGTTGCCCAGGATCTCGATGTTCGGATGGGCGCTCCAGCGCTCGATTGCCCGTCGGATGAATGATGTCTCCCGGTGCCGGATGGCCTCGACCCCGACCGCCTGCTTGAGCTGGAAGACGAGCCCGGCCCGGATCGATTCGACGATCGCCGGCGTGCCGCCCTCCTCGCGATGCTCCACGTCTGAGAGGTAGACATGCTCGGTCGGGTTCACGTAGGCGACGGTGCCGCCACCCGGAACCGTGGGGACTCGATTGCGGAAGAGCTCGCGGCGAGCGACGAGGACGCCCGGCGTGCCCGGTCCGCCGATGAACTTGTGGGGCGAGAGGAAGATCGCGTCCTTGTAGGCCAGAGCCTGGCCCGGCGGGTCCATCTCGATCGCGACGTAGGGAGCCGCCGCCGCGACGTCCCAGAACGACAGGGCGCCGTGCTCATGGAGCAACGCCGCGATCCGATACGTGTTCGACACGATCCCGGTCACGTTGCTGGCGGCGGAGAAGCTTCCGATCCGCAGCGGCCGGTCCGCGTGGCGGCGCAGCTCAGCCTCCAGGTCATCGATGTCGATGTGGCCGTCCTGGTCCTCGCGGATGACTACGACGTCGGCGATGGACTCCCGCCAGGGCAGCTCGTTGCTGTGGTGCTCGAAGGGGCCCACGAACACCACCGGCCGCTGGGCCGGCGGGATGGCCCGGGAGAACCCGTACCGGTCGTCGAGCTCGGCCGGCAGGCGCAGGCCCAGGACGGCGACGAGCTTGTTCACGGCCGCCGTCGAGCCCGAGCCGCAGAAGATCACGACGTGCTCGTCGGAGCCGCCGACCGCGTCGCGGATGATCCGGCGGGCCTCCTCGCGGAAGCGGGTCGTCTGCAGGCCGGTACCCGACGACTCGGTGTGCGTATTCGCGTAGAGGGGCAGGACCGCGTCGCGGATGTAGTCCTCGATGAACGTGAGCGACCGGCCGGAGGCCGTGTAGTCGGCGTAGGTCACCCGCCGGACACCGAACGGTCCGGCGACGGCCTCGTCGTCGCCGATGACCGCCGCGCGAATCGCCTCGATCAGCGCCTCCGGGTCCGATGGTCCCAGGCCGTTGTTCACGCCGAGCATCCTAGTCGCAGATTGACGGCGTGGCCACGTCCGATCGCGAAGCGATGCGGCCGATGTGGCATTGCCCGCAATGCCGCAAGCCCTTCGCCAACCGCAACAGCTCCCACTCCTGCGCGAATCCCGAGTCGTCGGCGACCAGCGGCACCCGTCACAGGCCCGCCACCGCCTCAACCGGCCGGCCAGGGTGCCGACATCGAGGGGTCGGGGCTCCGCCGGCTGAACGACGACGGCCGACGCTCGATCTGAGCCGACGGCGAAGCGAGCGGCTTGCTGCACGCGGTAGGATCGAGCAACCGTCAAGCCACGTGACAGGAGGGATGGCGAGGCTATCGTGGCGACCGAGCTCGCACCCGTCTCCAAGGGAATCACGGGGCCCGCGACAGGCCCGCGAGGCGCGGCGCTGGTGGTCGGCTGGCTCCTCTGGCTCTCCTATGTCGCGCTCGCCGTGGCGATTCTGGGCCTCTCGGCGAGCCACGGCGGCATCCAGATCGGCGACCTGGCAACGACCATCGCGTTCTTTGCCTGGGCGTCCGTCGGCGCGCTCCTGGCAGCGCGGCTGCCGTCCAACGCCGTCGGCTGGACGCTGGCGATCGTCGGGGTCTCGGCACTCGCGTCGCGGGCCCTCGGCGTCTACGTGGAGATCGCGGCCTCCGGCTCGCCGCTACCGTGGACGGTGCTTGCGGGTTGGATCGGTTCGTGGAGTTGGGCGATTTCCCTCGGAGCGGCAGTCATCATCCTGCCCCTCGTCTTTCCCGAGGGTCGCCTGCCCACCGGTCGGTTGGGCAGGGTCATGTGGCTCGTGCTCGCCATCTTCGCCCTGGGCCCGCTCGGCATCGCCATCACTCCGGGCCCGATCGCCGGCATGCCTGCTACGGAGAACCCGTTCGGCATCGCGCCGCTTCGGCCGTTCCTCGACGCCGTCCTGCCGTTGGTGCTGCTGCTCGGCGCAGTGCCGATCGTGGTCTCGGCCACGGTGCCGGTCATGCGCTTCCGCAGAGCCGAGACCGATCAACGCCATCAACTGAAATGGTTCGCGTTCGCGGCGGTGGCGCTGGTGGTGGCGTTGTTCGCCAACCTGGCAACGGACGACGCGCTGATCGCCGTCGTCGCGGTGGCGATCGCGCTCGTCCCGCTCGCGATCGGCGTCGCGATTCTTCGGTACCGCCTCTACGACATCGACCTGATCATCAACCGGACACTCGTCTGGGTTCCGCTGACCGCAATGCTCGGCGGCCTCTATGCGGCGCTCGTGTCCCTCCTCCAGCGAGTCTTCGTGAACCTCACTGGCGATCGATCCGATGGGGCGATCATCATCAGCACGCTCGTGCTGGCCGGGCTGTTCACGCCGGCCAGAAAGGTCCTCGACGGCATCGTGGACCGGCGCTTCCGGACATCCTCACCTTCGGCCGGCCCACCTGATATCGTCCGGACGACAGCGCTCGTCGACGACCCGCTCCTCGTCGATCAGATCGAGCGGATCGCCGAGCGCGTGGCGCGTGACATCGTACGCACCGAGCGACGCGCGTCGCGAGCGAACCGCCCGCCTCGCTGATCCGATCACGTCAACGGACGCGCCGGCAGGCTGAAGCGAATCGAGGTCCCGCCGCCAGGCGGGCTCTCGGCCGCGATCGTGCCGCCGTGCGCCTCCACCAGATCGCGCGCGATCGCGAGACCAAGACCCGAGCCGGGCGAGTCGGGCGTCCGAACGAAGCGCTCGAAAACCCTCGGCAGCATGCCCGGGGCGATGCCCGGGCCCGTGTCGCGGACGGTCACGGACACGAGGTTACCGTCGCGGCGGGCGAGCTCGACGATGACCGAGCCGCCCGGCGGGGTGTGCCGCATCGCGTTCGACAGGAGGTTGCCGAGGACCTCGCGGATGCGAGTCGGGTCGGCCGATACCGGGGGCAGGTTGGCGTCGAGCTCGCGCACCGTGACGGCGACGCCGGCCGCGTCGGCCGCAACCCGAACGCCCGCCACCGTCTCATGGGCGAGGACGACCAGATCCACTTCCTCACGCCGGAGGTCCAGGGCGCCGCGGTCGGCGAGGGCGAGCGTTCGCAGGTCGTCGATGAGGCGACCCAACGTTCGCGTCTCCTCGAGGATCGTCGTCAAGTGTTCACCGTCGGCGGGGTAGACGCCGTCGATGAGGCCCTCGAGGTTGCCCTGGATGACGGTCAGCGGCGTGCGCAGCTCGTGGGTGATGTCGGCGAGCAGCGTGGTGCGGGACGCTTCGTCGGCCTCCAGCCGCGCACCCATGGCATTGAAGGCTCGAGCCAGCGAACGGACCTCGCGCGGGCCACGCTCATCGACCCTGGCCGACAGGTCGCCGGCCTCGACGCGACCGGCCGCGTCGACCAGGTCGTCGAGCGGCGCCGTCGCCCGCCCGATTGACCGACCGATGACCGAGATCGCCGTGATTCCGAGCGCGAGGACCACGACCGCTGCCAACCGGGCGCTTCCGCCGAGACCGACGAGACCGAGCAGCTCCGCCACCAGGACGATGGCCACGGTCACCGCGAAGAGGATGACGAACGCGAAGAAGAGGACGCCGACGGCCATCCGCCAGAAGAACCCTCGGCGCGACCAGGGCGGGCCGTACCTGCCGCCGCGCCGGCTCGTCCAGCCGCGCTGGCTGGTCCAGCCAGGCCCGCCGTGCCAGCTGCCCCAGGGCCCACCGCCCTCGCGCGGAGGCCAGGGCTCACCCTCCGGCCACCACGGCGGCCGATTGTGAGGAGGCATCAGTCGGCCGGCTCGGCGAGACGGTAGCCGACGCCGTAGACGGTCAGGATGTAGCGCGGCGCGCGGGGATCGGGCTCCAGCTTGCGCCGGATGTTCTTGACGTGGGCGTCGATCGCCCGTTCGTAGGATTCGAACGCCACACCGTGGACCGCATCCAGGAGCTGCGATCGGGTGAAGACCCGCCCCGGCTGTCGGGCAAGGGTGGCCAGCAGCTGGAACTCGGTCGCCGTCAGGGCAACTGCTTTCCCGCCGACGTTGACGGCCAGGCGTGGCACGTCGATGTCTAGGTCACCGACGCGAATCCGGTCCGCGCTCGATGCGGCGCGGGCGTCCTCGGTTCGCCGGAGGACCGCCCGGACGCGGGCGACCAGCTCCTTGGGACTGAATGGCTTCGTGATGTAGTCGTCCGCGCCGAGCTCCAGGCCGACCAGCTTGTCGGACTCGTCGGCGCGGGCGGTGAGCACGATGATCGGAACCTGGGAGTCCCGACGTAGTGCGCGGGTGACGTCCAGGCCGTCGAGCCCGGGCAGCCCCAGGTCGAGCACGATGAGATCCGGCCGCCGAGTCCGGGCGGCCTGCAGAGCCGACGGGCCGTCACCGGCGCCGAGGACGCTATAGCCCGCCGACTCGAGATAGTCGCGGGCGAGCTGGACGATCTTCGGCTCGTCGTCGACGACGAGAACGGTCTTCACCTCGAGCATGGTAGTGACACCAAACGGGCGAAGGCCGGCGGACCGGCCTTCGCCCTGGATTTGTCGGAGGTCAGAGGGTGGTCGGGGTGGTCGGCCCGCTGCCGCTGCTCGACCCACCGCTCGGTTCCGACCCGGATCCCGCGCCTCCCCGGCGCTCCGCCTCGTGCAGCTGCCGATGCAGCTCCTCGAGCGCCCGGCGGCGAGCCGCCCAGGGGCTGTTGGGGTCGTCGCTGTCTTCGGGGCCGTGATCGCCCCACCGGCCGCGGCCCCCGGGACCGGGCCCGTAGCCGTAGTGCCCACGGCCGCCCCACCGCGGCCGCAGCAGCCAGAACAGCAGCAGGATGAAGAACAGCGGGAACAGGAAGCCGAGGAAGCCGAAGCCGAAGCCCCAGCCGTAATGGCCCACGTACACGGGCACCGCGGTTCCCACGTCGCCCGCCGCCCCGACCGGCACCGACGCCTGCCCGGCCGCAAAGGCCACGGCGGCGACGATCCCCAGGACCAGCAACGCCACGAGCCCACCGATGAGGCCCGTCATTCGTCCGAACATCGCATCTCCTTTGGATGTCGTGCGGAAAAGGTTGATGCGACGATCGTCGGGCCGGCGTGTGGGCGAATTGTGAACGCGCGATGGAGGCCTGACGGAGGCGATCTACGAACGAGTCACCGTCGATGCGGCCTGTCTCGACGTTCCTCGCGCGGTGCGCTGTGCTCCCGGCGTAGGATTGGTCGGACATCAGACCGAACCAGGAGGCGCCGGCGATGGCGGTCGCGACGAGCACGTTCACGGGCTTCCGCCCCGAGGCCATCCAGTTCCTGGCCGACCTCGCCGTCAACAACGAGCGGACCTGGTTCCAGGCGCGGAAGGCCGATTACGAGCGCCTGCTCAAGCGGCCCCTCGAGGAGCTCTGCGTCACCCTGGACGAGCGATTCGTGGCGCGCGGGATCCCGTTGCGTGCCGACCCGACTCGCTCGCCGTTCCGGATCTATCGAGACGTCCGATTCTCCAAGGACAAGTCGCCCTACAAGACCAACATCGGCGCCTCGTTCCCCTGGGCCGAGGGCGGCCCGGAACGTCAGGCGCACGCCGGCGGCGGGTATTTCCACCTCCAGCCCGGCGAGATCTTCGTCGGTGGCGGGGTGTGGCATCCCGAGCCGGCCTACCTGGCGGCCTGGCGCAGGACGGTCGACCGCGAGCCGGCACGCGTCCATGCCGCGATCGAGGACCCGGCGTTCGTGGCGCAGTACGGCCACCTCTCGCATGAGGAAGGGGCTCTCAAGCGGGTGCCAACCGGTTTCGCCCAGGATCACCCCGAGGCGGAGCTGTTGAAGCTGAAGGATGTCGTGTTCGGGCGACGGCTGTCCGATGACGACGCGTTCTCACCTGGGCTGCCGGACATGCTGGCCGACGCCCTCGATGCCGCGCTACCGGTCTTCCGCCTGCTGGCGAGCCTGCCGGCCTGATCAGTCGGCGGCAGCGGGCAGCGACTGGCGTCGCGGAACCGACGGCGAGGGCTCGTCGAACGGCTGGAACTCGAACGCGGCGGCGCCCGGTCGCTTGATCAGGCGCAGGAACTCGAGCGTGTACCGCTCGTAGGTGCCGCGCGCGATCGTCACCGCCTCCAGATGTGCCGGCCCTCCGGCGGCTGCCCGAGCGTGCGCCCGGCTCGTCCAGAGGCAGAAGGAGAGGCACTCGCCACGATCGTTCGCGGGACCCTTGAAGTAGTGGACGAAGCCGCGCGCCGATTTCGCCTCGTCGTGA
>WNGF01023026.1_pt1 | contig 10186 bp, 10 predicted proteins | sample 5400641 | NCBI WGS metagenome assembly WNGF01 (sample SAMN13153371, study PRJNA577476) | soil metagenome | isolation source: 80 cm soil or saprolite under grassland replicate 2 | place: USA:California | collected 2016-06-15
GGCCTCCCCGCGCGGGGCGGTCTCGGCCCGTGTCCGCTCGTACTCCACGGGGTCGAGGATCTTCCACGCCGCCTGCCCGACGGCGAGGACACCGCGCGCCGGCAGGGGGACGTCACCGATGCGCGGGTTGTCGTCGACCCGAGCGGGGCCGGCCGAGGTCGACGCCGTCCAGGACGGCCGTCGAGTCCTCGATCAGGTACATGCGCTGCGGCATCAGGATCCCAATCTGGCCGCTCGGCACCTTCCCAGACAGACGCATCTCGCCCATGCCGAGCGCGTGCTTCGCCAGCAGCTCACGAGCGCGCACGAGCCACCCCGCGCGCCAGGTCCACAACGGCAGGCGGAACACCCGGTTCACGCTCGTGCGCCGCGCCCCGAGAAGATCGCCGAGCCTCGCTTGGCTGATCGTTACGCCGGCTGGATCGGGAGCCTCGAGCAAAAACGCGGCGATGCGCCCTTCGAGACTTCCTGCGAGCAGTTCACCGATCCGGGTCTGTAGCCCCGCCATGCGACCGGCGAGCGACACGAGCCAGCGGTCCGCGAGACCGGCGAGGCGTCGACGGCGTCGGCCGAGCAGGAGCCGACGGCCGAGTCAATGGCGTTGGGCGAGGGCGGTGGAGGCGACGCCGGCTCGCGCGCGGGGTCTTTGCGGACGGGCAGGAGCAGACGTGAGAACGGGCATTCCCGGTTCGATCACCCCTCACCGGTCACTTGGTACGCGAGGTGACCGCGTGGGGTCCGCACGTACCGCGTCTGAGCGACCTCACTCATCGCCCCTCCGCAAAAACTGCCACCTCCTCACCGAACGCAATTGTTCGGGACGCCACGATCCTGGTGCCCGGCCGCCAGGAATGCAGGGCCAATCACAATCGCTCACCACGCGCTCAGATTGCCCGATCCGGGGGTCGAACTCCGGACCCGTCAGCTCATCGCGAGGCGCCGGCGCGGTCTGCGTCTCACCCGGGGCGTCCCCAGGCGGAGGCGACCAGTGCGAACATGAATATTGCGCGCGGGTCGGCACAGGCTTCGATGAGCGGAGCCGTGTCCTGCAGTCCGGCGCTGAGTCTGCTTCACTCGACCGAGGCGAGCGCGGCCGCCACTGCTTGGTCGATCGGCATGTCACGGCCTTCAGACCCTAACTGGTCGAAGCGATCGTCGCCGAGTTTGCTGCGAAGGGAGCGGTGCGTCTGCTCATGGAGCTCTTCGACGTATCGGCGACCGCGACTCTCGTCGCGGACGCTGTCCGCGGTGCCGAGCAGTCTTGCGGCGGCCTCCGGTGACGGAGCCAGGGCTGCGATGCCGTCGAAACACCACCACAACTCTCTGAAGCCCAGCTCGTGCGCGACGACGAGGCCGTCACCGAAATGCCGGCGCGCTTCTGGTCTCCGGCTCTGTTTCAGTGCTGCCACGCCGGCAACGCCGAGCGACAGTGCGATGCCCTCGCGGTTCCCAATCTCCCGGAACATCTGGAGAGCGTCCAGGGACGTCTTTCGGGCCTCCTCGAACTTCCCGGAGACGAGCTCGACGTCGGCGAGGTTGAAGCGCGCGAATGCCGCAGTGCGCGTGTCGCTGGCGGCCAGCGCGAGCTGCATTACCTCTTCGGAGAGCCTCCGAGCCCCTTCGTAGTCGCCCGCGTAGCCCGCCACCGCGGTGAGAACGTTCAAGCAGGTGGCTTCGCCGCGGAGATCTCCGTGTGCGCGGAAGAGCGCGACCGCCTCCTCTGCGAGCGCTCGGGAGCGGTCGAAGTCGCCCTGGAGCCGACAGAGGAGCGCCGCATACCGGAGTGCCTTCGCCCGCGCCACATCCGCGACCGTCGCGCCGGCCAGGGCTTGCTCGAGCCAGCGGGCTCCTTCGCTTGAGGGACCACAGATCACGAAGAATCGCCCGAGGGCACCGGCGAGCCGAAGCTCGAGCCGTTTGTCTTTGTGGTGCGCCCACTCGAGCGCAGCCCGAAAGTTGTCGCGCTCCGGCGCGAGCCGCGTGACCCACGCCCGCTGGTCGCCCTCGTCGAGCATCCAGAAGCGGTCGTCGCTGCGACGGAGGAGGTTCTTGTCGATGAGGGACTGCAGGGTGTCAAGGTCGGCGCCGACGATCGCCTCGGCTTCCTCGAGCGTGCACCCGCCGGCAAAGACGGCGAGGCGAACGAAGGCGTCCTGCTCTTCGGGGGCGAGCAGGTCGTGCGACCACTCGATCGTCGCTCTCAGGGTGCGCTGGCGCGCCGGTGCGTCGCGAGGTCCTCGGGTGAGCAGGGGTAGCCGCGAGTTCAACCTCTTGAGCAGGTGCTCAGCAGATAGCGCCTTGGTTCGCGCGGCGGCGAGCTCCACGGCCAGCGGCAGGCAGTCAAGGCGGCGACAGATCTCACGGACGACGCCGCCAGGATCGGACCCGACGGCCCGCTCGCGGAAGAGCGCGACGGCCTCGTCTTCACTGAGTGGAGGCACGGCGTACTCGCGCTCTGGTCTCAGCTGGAGTGGCTCACGACTTGTGACGAGCACCTTCAGGTTCCGACAATGCGCGAGGAGCTCCGCAACGCCTGCAGCGGCGTCGAGCAGGTGTTCGAAGTTGTCGAGGAGGAGCAGTACGTGGTCGTCGCCAAGGTGTTTCGCGACCTTGTCCGTCGCCCCCAGTGTTTGCGCGATCGCTTCGAGCACGAGGGGCGGCTCACGCAGGGGAGCGAGTCCGACCCACCAAACGCCGTGCGCGAAATCCGTGACCAGCTCCCACGCCGTCTCTACGGCGAGGCGCGTCTTGCCGCTGCCGCCGGCGCCGGTCAGCGTGACCAAGCGCACTTCCGGACGGCGGAGGAGATCGACTACCTCGGCCAGCTCGCGGGCGCGGCCGACAAGCTCCATAGCCGAGGCCGGCAGGTTGGTCTGATGGAGCGACCCGAGCGGCGGGAACGGCGCGAGCACGGGCGCGTCGTCACCCCAACGCACCGCCACCGTCGCGAGCGGCGGCAGACCCTTGAGATCAAGCTTGCCCAGCGTCACAAAGTCGTGGCCGCCCCGAGAGCCGACGAGCGAGCGGACGGTCTCGGAGGCCAGGATCTGGCCGCCCGTCGCGGCGGCGCACAGCCGCGCCGCCTCAATGACCGGCACGCCGTGGTAGTCGCCCGCCCGCTCGGTGACATCACCGGCGCTGAGGCCGATGCGTACCCCGAGGGCGACCTCGGAATCCTCGTTGCGCCTCGAGACCAGCCGCTGAATCTCCGCCGCCGCCCCGACCGCGTCCCCAGCCCGCCAAAACGCCGCCATGTAGCCGTCGCCCGTGCTCTTGACGACCTCGCCGTGATACGCGGCGATCGTCCCGCCGACGAGCACCTCGTGCTCGTCACGCACCGAGTCGTATCGATCCTCCCCGAGCGCAACCAGCGACTCCGTCGAACCGACCAGATCGGTGAACAACAACGTGACCGTACCGGCCCCCGCCACAACAGCAGCGTAGGTCTGGTCGTGATGTCGGCGTCGACGTCTCAATGATCGACGCCGGCGTTCGGCCCAAGGCTCAGGCGTACGTGTTGCGTTCACGTCCTCGAACTTGGATAGAAACAGTCGCGGCGATCCTCGAGACCCGCTGCCCTGCCACCGTGATGGTTAGCTTCTGAGCGAAGCGGCCGCTCCTGGGTTCTCGCTGCGACACGGTAAAGGGAATGAACCTTTACCTGGGTGCGGGCGGCCATCCTCGAGGGAGACCATCGCTGACCGCTCGACGGCGACCGCCGTGTGCACCGTTCACCCGGCTCGGCGATGTCCCTTCGTCTTGGCATCGACCGTCACCGGTAGGTGGTTGCGCGCCGCCCACTGGGGCGACAGGAGGTGCCGCGCCGAGACGTCGTCGCGGATGGTGGTGCGCAGGAAGGCGACCACGTACTGCACGGTGATCCGGTGGGCCTTCTCGATGGGAATCAGCTTCGGCCCGCAGCCCTGGTTTTTGGCGGCCGACGCGAGCGGCGGAGCCGGTGACAGGCCCGCGTCCTGGAGCGCCGCGAGTTGGTCGCAGACGTTGGTGAACGAAAGGTGGCCGGCTCGGTGGATGTTCACTCGCCACGCCGCCGGTGATGCCGAGATCCCCCGCCAGGTTTCAGCGGCACGCTCGGGGTCGGCGGTGCCGTACAGCAGCAGCGTCGGGACGTCGATCGCCGCGAGGGGTTCGGCGAGGAGCTCCGACGTTCCATGTCGCGCCACCAGCGCCACGGGCGTGGCGGCGATGGGAATGATGGCGTCGACCCGCTCGTCGGGGCCCCAACCCTGGTAGCCGCCGGCCATGGCCAGCGCGGTGAAGCCGCCGTAGGAAAAGCCGGTCACGGCGATCCGCGACTCGTCCACCGTGCAGTTCCCGCGAGTCACTGCGTGCTTTGTCTGGTCTGCGCCCGACCGCGGCATCTGTTTGGGAAGCAGCACGTCGTGCCGCTCCAGAGGGGGACTCCTCCTATCATTCGCTCCACATTCGAGCGCGCCCACGGCCTCAAGGAGGTTCGATGGTCGCTCGACAAGTTCCCTCAAAGGGTGCGAAACGCCGTGCGCGGTTCCGGTGTTGCGTACCCGCAGACGCGTTCGGGGTGTGACGCGCATGGGAGCCGCGTCAGCTCGGTCGCCGTCGAATGAGCATCTCGGCTACGACGAGCACGACGCCCAAGAAGTCACCCAGATCGCGCGGGGCATCGCGACCGCAGTCGCACCCGAGAGCGGCCTGACCGACGTGCAGGCTGCGCTCCTCGAGGCGGTCGCCGGTGCCCTCACCCAAATCGAGGTCGACTACCGCCAGCTGGAGCCGTTGGGGCCTAAGGAGCTGGCCAAAGTGCTGGAAGGCCGCGACGAGAGCTTCCGTCAGCGCATCGTCCACCACATGGTGCTCGGGGAGCTTGTCCTGCGGCCGCTTCCGCCACAGGTCGCGTTGCGCGTGGCGAAGTACGCGCAGGCACTCGGGGTCGATGACCGCTTTGTGCGGGTCGCCCGCCGCTACGCGCAGGGCGCGTTCGGTCTGGCCTGGATGGACCTGCGACGCAGCGGATTCGCTGAGCACATCCGCCGGGCCGACATGGGCCAGCTTCGGACCAGGGCCGAGGTGGCGGACCCTTTTACCGCGACCGAGGTTGACCCGGAGCTCGAAGCGCGTTGGGCCGCCTTTTGCGAGCTTCCTCGAGAATCGCTGGGCCGGGCCGTGTGGGAACTGTACGACAGTCGCGGCTTCGCGCTGCCCGGCACCGCGGCCGGTCCGTCCGTGTACCTCGCCCAGCACGACTTCGTCCATGTGCTTGCCGACTACGGGACCAACCTCAAGGGTGAGCTCGAGGTGTTCGGGTTCATCGGACGTGCCGACCCTGACCCCAAGGGGTTTGCCTGGCTCGCGACCCTGATCGGCCTCTTCGAGACCGGGTATATCGCTGACACCGGCTTCTTCGAGCGCGACGTTCGGGAACGCAACATCCAGGCCCCGGGCATGCACTTCCGAGTCGGCGACGCCATCCGAAGGGGCAAGATCGTGAGCGAGCGCTACGGCACCGATCTCTTCGAGGTCGATTACCACGAAGTGGCGGATCGGCCGGTAAGCGAGGTACGGCTGATGCTGCACATGCCCGAGAAGTCGCCCGAAGCACGGAAGAGTGGGTCGGCCGGCGCGTTCGAACGAGCTGGAATGTCGGAGCTCCAGCGACGATTCGCCTACGAGCGTGAACGGGACGAACGGGAGAGGTCGTGAACTTCACTCAGATCATCTCTGTCCGGTCTGACCATCCGGACGCGATCGTGCGGCTGCTCGAAGAGTGGGATCGGAGCCAAGCCGAGACCGACGTCATGGGGTACGCGGGGACCCACGTACTCGCCGACCGTGAGAACCCGGGCCAGTACCTGATCATCGCCGAGTTCGCCGTCGTCGACCCCGACGTGTCCGCCGTCGAAGAAGCCGCGCGCAATAACGAGCGACCCGAGACGCAGGAGTGGGCGAGGAAACTCCTCGAGGTCATTGAGGGGGAGCCGGTCTACCACCACTACGACGAGCTCTACAGGACCGGCTGACCGGCGGCTCGCTTTCGCATCTGGCTCACGCCACGGGCGGTTCAGGACGCCCCGCCGGTTTCCGCGTTCACCAACGCGCCTCCGCCGCGTCTTTCTGGCGTAGGCAGCCAGGGTTCCTAAATGGGCGCGACGACGGGCAGCAGGTCATCGAGGACCGTTCGCAGACCGGCGGTCAACAGATCGACGAGCTGACCGAGCTCGGCGAGCCGCCAGGCAGCCAAAGGAGCGCCGAACGCGGTTCTCAACCTTCTTGGAGAACGCGTAGGTGAGGCGGATAAGCGGCGGACGGTGACTGAAGTTGCCCGCTTCGATTGCCTGTTCTGATGCGAGGTCGCTACTACCGATGAGGTGACGGACTGGCACCCGGACACACGGCGGAGCCACGACGGTCGAAGCAGTGATTCCTGCTGACTAATCGTCGTCGCGCCAAGACACGCGATACGCAGTGATGGGCTCTGGCAGTCCCTTGAGCTGCACGAGGCCGCGATGTTCGAAGCGGAACTGCTTACCGACCGACAGTTCCCGAACGGCAACAGACGCCGCGATCTCGCCTGCTGCCGCGAGAGCACAAAGGCGGGCCGCGAGTTGTACCGCAGCGCCGAACAGGTCGTCATTGCCATCTGTGAGCGGCTCGCCAGCGCTGATACCGATCTTTACGTCGAGAGGAACCGCGCTCGACTGGTTGTAATCATGGAAGGCTCGCTGCGCCGCGATCGCGAACGCCACGGCCGAAGCGACGGAAGTGAATGCCGCCATGATTCCGTCACCCGTGTGCTTCACCTCGCGGCCGCCGCGGGTCGAGAGCTCGTCGCGAATCATCTTGTTGTGAACGCCCAGGACCTCCAAGTGCCCGTCATCTCCGAGCCGCGAGGTCTTGGTCTCGACGCCGATGGTGTTGGCATCGCCCGACAGTGTGGGCGTCGAGGGGTCTGCCGCGGCTTTCCTTCGAAGCGGACGTGCCCCCGGCCTTATTCGGCCGGGGGCACGTCCACACTGAGTCGTTGGAGCGTTACCCGGTGACCCTCGGCGCAGCCGTTACCGGAACCGCAGCCGACGGTGCAGCTGCCGGGCCGGGCGGACCCGGCGGTCCGGGCGGAGCAGGCGGCGTCACCGGCGCCGCAACGCAGGGTCCTGTGCAATTTGAAACGGTCCTCGCCGCCAGCACCAAGGAACTTAGACCCGGTGTGGCAGTTCGAGTGCAGGTCCCCGTTCGCGTCAGGGTCGGGGCCAGGTGCTGCCCCACCCACCGAGGCCCAGCCCGCAGAAGCGGCCAATGCGGCCACCGCCACGAGCCTCACGAACGCCTTCTTCATCCGATCCCCCCATCCCATATTGGCTTATGTGTCCTAGTTACCCAAGTAACGACGAAAAAGACTCCTCCGTTAAAGGGGGGGCGCGTCTTTCGGCCACCAGAGCGTCTCGGAGTTACGCGAAAAGGGTGGAGGCCTCGACGAGCTGCTCGACGTCGTGCACTTCGAGCCCAGCGCGAGCACGACCTACGGGCCGAATATCCGCTCCCGAAGTGGCGACGGCCCCGAAGGGAGGAACCGCATCGAGTTCACAGAAAGCCATTAGCTGCCGCCGAGGTGGTGCTCGTGAGCCGCTCAAGGCATACTTCGTATTCCACGCCATCGAGCAGGGGAGGCAGGGAAATGATGCGCAAGATGATCGTGGCGCTGGTTGCCGTCGGTGCGCTTGCGCTGGGCGCGGGTCCGGCCTTCGGAGCGGAGCACCATCCTCCGAAGTTCGGCCCGCACGACACCCAGTGCGAAGGCAAGAACAACCAGCCGAACTGCCCCGGTAGCCACTGAGACAAAGAGCCATCCATGACGTAGAGCCGGTCGGGCTACAGCCCGGCCGGCTCTGTCGTTCAGGGTGAACTGCATTACGAGGATTTAACAAGTCACGATCCCGCGTCGACGTCAGGGAACTCACGTGGGCGCTGATAGCCACGCGCCAGCGAGCTCGACGACACGCCACAGCTGTTGCGAATGTCGAGCAACGCGTCTGTCAGCCCTGCATCGCGCGCTGCATCACGGACCGCCTCGAGCACGGCGACCGCGGTCTGGCGCCGAACCCACGGTTGCCCGGCGATGAATCCGAGCGCGGCGTCTACAGCCGCAACTGCTGCGTCGTCCGCGGCCGGCGGAGGGGTTTTCGTCTTAGTGCGGTGAGACCGGATTCTCATCGGACCAACACCTGATCCGCACGGTTCGTCTGCTCGCGCGCTGGCGCGACAATAGTGTCAAGGTCCGCGAAACGCCGGGCAACATCGCGTCGAAGCCGTGTTCGAGCGGCCTCGCACTTGCGGATGGGCCAATTCGCCGAAACGATGCGCGCGCATCGTTTCAGCAGCCGAGTAGCCGCGCACCTCATGCCATCTATGAACCTGAACGTCCCTCTTTTAGAGGACGGTCTCGCCACGTTCCGCCTGACTCGGCTGGTCACGACGCACGAGCTCACGCGCCCGCTGCAGGAGCGCTTGACGCATTCCGTCGAGGGCGAGGGACTCCACAGCGGTGGCCGAACGCGCTGGACCGAGGTGCGCCCGGGGTTTCTCTTGCGGCGGCCTGGCTTCACGTCGGCGGTCGGCCGACTTTCCGGAATCCCGCTCGTAAGCGGGAACATGTGTTCGATGGGCTCAGAACGCAACACAGCGGCTCTCAGGGCCCTTCTAGAGGCGTGTGCCAAGCGTGTAATTCCCCGGCGGTCGCCGGCGGGACGTGATGCAGTGCGATTATTCGATCCTTAGAACCGCCGTCACTCGTCGCCGGCCCGGAGAGAACGGTCCGGGGTCGCCGCAGGCGCGTACGGGGACGAAAGGTCCGACCCCTTGCGCCGCTGAGGGACGCCTGGAATCCTCCGCGCGGAGACCGTTTCTTCTCCCTCGTCCCCGAACGGGAGCGGTCTCGAAGGGCTGGAGGCTTCGGGGCAGATTGGGGTAGCCATGTACTTGTTCAGTCGTCAGATCCGTTTCGGACCGGGCAACACGCGTGAACAGATGGAGTGGGCACTCGGCCAGACCGAGAAGGTGAACCAGATCACCGGCTTGCAGGTGAATCTGTTCATGCAGGTGTACTCGCCGGAAGTCGGCAGGGTCGGATGGAGCACTTTCGTCCCCGATCTCGCGACGCTCGAAGCCGCCGGCGACAAGCTCAACGCCGACGACTCCTTCGTCGCCGCCGTCGACAAGGGTGCGGCGATGACGGTCGGTGGCGCGACGGACACGTTGGCGCAAGTGATCTACGGGGAACCGGACCCGAACCGCCAGATCGAGTACGCGAACATTGTCCAGGCGGTATGCGCAACGGGCAACGTCGCCGAAGGAATGGAGACCGGAGTCGCGCTCGCCCAACGCGCCGAGAAGATCATCGGCACGCCGACGCTCTTCCTCGCCGACGTCACGGGCACCTACGGCGGCGTCGCCTGGGCAACCGGCTTCGAAAATGTCCAGGCGCTGGAAGCGGCGCAGCAGGCGCTGAACGGTGACGCAGACTGGGCGAAGTTCGTCGACAAGGAGACCAAGGGCGTCTACGCCGAAGAGCCGTCCCTGACGACGCAGACCATCTACCGACGCCTGGCGTAGCGGTCGCTTCTCCAGCAAGCCATGCGAGCCCGGCCTCAGGCCGGGCTCGTTCTTTGTACCCATGCACGCTGGACGGCGGCTATTGGGTACAGCTGAATCAACCGTTGGCGCGCACAGCCATCGGCCTCGCGCTTGCGGCGGAGCGGCCCTCATGCTTGCGGGTAGGCGAATTCGCGAAGACGATGCGCGCGCGAGGACGCGGGATCTACAGGCCGCCTCGCGCGCGCATCGTTTTCGCGAATTGAGCTACCTGAAGGTGCGAGGGCGTCGTTCACGATGGGTCACTTGGTAGATCGCGACCGAGTGAGCCACCCGGCGCGACAGAGCGGGCGGTGAGCTCATCGTCGGTTGCCTCGACGCGGGGCGCGTCGATAGGCCGAACGAGGTAGTCGCCCCGGAAGTATTTGATGGTCGGGTCGTGGATGTGCGGGTCGGCAATCAAGTACCCGCAAAGGCCGTAGCGGGATCGACGCGTACTGCCCTGCGCACACCGGCCAGGCTGGCCAGGACCCCCACGACCACCGCGATCACCGGCAAGGCGGCGTAGGCGGCCAGGGTGTATGTGATGGGCAACGGGAAGATAGGT
>WNGF01010875.1_pt1 | contig 10185 bp, 5 predicted proteins | sample 5400641 | NCBI WGS metagenome assembly WNGF01 (sample SAMN13153371, study PRJNA577476) | soil metagenome | isolation source: 80 cm soil or saprolite under grassland replicate 2 | place: USA:California | collected 2016-06-15
GGTTTCTGCAAAGCACTCACATACTACCCATGTTTTGAACATCGCCACTATCCACTATCGTCACCATCCGCATTTCGGTGTGACGGTGACCATGGTGCGGAAGTGTTCCCATCTCGGACCGCACCAAGTACAGGTGGCGCTTCCCAATGGCGTTCAGATGTTGATTCCGGAGTGGATGCTGGATGAAGATCTCTGCCGTGGGATGGAGATCGTCGAGTGTCCCGCTCTGTCAATCACCGTACTCCTATTGCTACGTGATCTGATCGATGCGCAGCCGAGCATTCCTGAGCCTTCAGGCACGATAGCTTCAGAAGCATCTTCGCAAGGAGGTGCATCTGATGAGTCCATCCCGCCAGGGAGTTCTTCTCTGGGAGATTCACGAAACACAGGAACTGCCGGAGGCAACGCGACAGCGTTGCCGCGAGCTACTAACTCACTTGCTGCTGGCAGCGGTGAACACTATCCCGACCAACACAGAGGAGGAGCGCGATGAGCGAGAAGATCCAACCGAGTCACGTTGAACGCGACGCCTACGTCTATGTCCGCCAATCGTCGATGCAGCAGGTGCGGACACGATTGGAGGGACAGCGGCGTCAGTATGATTTGCGAGAACGGGCGCTGGAACTCGGCTTCCCGCGCGTGGTTGTCATTGATGAAGACCAGGGCCGCTCCGGAACTGGCTCCGTCGAGCGGCCGGGCTTCGGCCGGCTGCTGGCCGCAGTATGTTCAGGGAAGGTGGGTGCGGTGTTGGCGTTCGAAGCTTCTCGTTTGGCTAGGAACAACCGCGACTGGCACCACTTGATCGACCTTTGCGCCATGGCCGGCACACTGGTCATCGATCATGACGGCATCTATGATCCCAGTCTGCTCAACGACCGGCTTCTGCTTGGCCTCAAGGGCACCATGAGCGAGTTCGAGATCAGTTTGCTTCGACAGCGTGCGATGGAAGCACGGCGAGAGAAAGTGGGCCGCGGCCTGGTGCTGACCCAGGTTCCCGTCGGGTATGTCCGCACCGAAGATGAAGGCATCGAGAAGACGCCGGATCGTCAGGTTCAGGAAGCCATCGCGGGCATCTTTCGCAAGTTTCGCGAGTTGGGCAGTGTGCGTCAAGTTCTGCTCTGGTATCGTGACGAGAAACTGCTGATTCCCGCACTCTCGCGTGAGTCTGGTCACCGCAAGATGGTCTGGATCGAGCCGGTCTATCCCCGTATCTTCGGCATCCTAAAAAACCCAACCTATGCTGGCTTCTTCGTCTGGGGAAGAAACCACACTCGCACTTCCATCGTGGATGGACGCGCACGCAAGACACGTGGCCACGCTCGGCCGCCGGAGCAGTGGGAAGTTACCATTCCGAATCACCACGAAGGGTATATTACGTGGGAAGAGTTTATGCGCAATCAGCAACAGATCCGCGCCAACGCTGGTTGGAATGCACGCATGGGAAGTGCGAATGGCGCAGTGAGAAACGGTCCCGCATTGCTGGCAGGATTATTGCGCTGCGGCCGTTGCGGACGCGCGCTCCAGGTTTGTTATGTCCGCAGCAAACAACATGGCTTGTTGCCGCGTTATTCGTGCGCTGGAGATCGAGGTCAGCAGATGGTTCGCAGTTGCATTACCTTCGCGGGCACACGCGTGGACCAGGTAGTCGCCATCGAAGTCCTCGAAGCGGTGCGCCCGCTGGGCGTGCAGGCCGCGCTCGATGCACTGGATCATACTCAGAACCAGACCGATGAAAAGAGGCGTTCACTGGAGCTCGCCCTTCAGAAGGCGCGCTATGAAGCCAGCCGCATCGAACGGCAGTATCAGGCAACGGAACCGGAGAACCGTTTGGTTGCTGCCGAACTGGAAAAGCGATGGAACGACGCCTTGACCCATATCACCGAGATGGAGCGACGTTTGGAAGAGGCCGACGCTCTGACTCCACAACTCACAGCCGAGCAGCGCCAACAACTGCTGGTTCTGGGCGATGATCTGGAACAGCTCTGGAACCATCCTCGTTCCCCGGTAACACTGAAGAAACGCATTCTGCGTACTGTCCTGCAGGAAGTCATTGCCGATACTACCGATGATCCTCCTTCGGTCCGCCTCAAACTGCACTGGGCTGGGGGTTCGCACACCGAGCTCACCGTGTCCAAGAACCGGACCGGCTATTACAACCACATCAACTCCCAGGAAGTAACCGAGTTGATTCGTGAGCTCGCTTTAGTCTGTGAAGACACATCGATTGTTTCGATCCTGAACCGGCTGGGCTATCGCACTGGCAACGGCAACACTTGGACGGAAAAGCGCGTGCAACATGTCCGCCATACAAACGACTTTCCTGCCTGTCCACCAACAGATCAGCGGCTGTGGATCACCATGCAACAAGCCGCTGCTACGCTCCGTGTCAGTGAGATGGTTGTCCGCAGACTCATTGCGCAGAAGAGTCTTCCGGCAAAACAGATTGTGAAGTTCGCCCCCTGGATGATCGAACGCTCTCACCTCGACCTGCCCTCTGTCCGGAAAGAGATTCGGCGAGTTCACGAAGGCCGGCGTACGGAATGGGCGGTTACCGAAAAACAAACGAGGCTATTCGCGGATTCCCATGAAGCTTAGCCTTGAATTCTTGGCGAACACGGCAGAGGCTGCGGATTCGAGTCCCGGCATCCCCGCCATCCTTCGTCAACGTTTTACAAACTTGCTCTTTCGGAACCTAGGTGCATTTCAGGAAAGTCCATCGGCAACCTCTCCTACCGATTAGGGAAGGTTTGTCCGTGATACGGGAACAATCGCTCTTCCTTGCTGATTCTCATTCCGGAAAAAATCAAATAATCAATACCGACAGGGCAAAGCATCTACTGCACTGTCAGGATCGCAGCCCCGCTGACTGCATTCAGCGTCGCAGCAATGGTCGAGGTTCCTGCCGCAATTCCGCTCGCTGAACCATTCGCGTTGATCGTCGCCACTGATGGATTGGAGGAACTCCATGAGACCTGGTTGGTGATTGTTAGGACCGAACCGTCGCTGAATGTTCCCTTTGCTGCGAAGGCTTGCGCGCTGCCGAGGCCGATAGCTGTGTTCGCTGGGGTGGCCACAATCGAAGTTAGCGTCGCATTGGTGACTGTAAGGGATGCGGTTCCCACTTGACCCTTAAACACCGCAGAGATGGTCACATTGCCAGGCTGTATGGCGGTGGCAGCTCCTATGCTGCCTGCCGCATTACTGATGGTCACGATCGAAGACGACGAGGAGGTCCACGTCACCGCAGTGGTCAGATCCTGCGTGTCTCCATTGGCAAAGGTGCCGATCGCTTTGAACTGCGCCTGAATCGTGGCTGGAACACTCGCCGTCAGTGGTGTCACCTGGATCGAACTCAGTGCTGCTGATTCCACGACCAAGCTCGCCGTTCCGTTGACTGAGCCGGACGCGGCGGTTATGGTCACCACTCCTGGCGACTGCCCAACAGCGGCGCCAGCCGCGCTCACGGTTGCAACGTTGGTGTCAGACGAAGACCAGCTCAAAGATGAACCGATGGACTGTTTGGTACCGTCGCTGAACGTTCCGGTCGCAATGAACTGCAGAGCCGAGCCGGGTGCAACCAGCCCGGAACCAGGACTCAATGAAATAGAAGTCAAGCTCGCGGTGCTGACAATGAGCCGCGCCGAGCCGGTAGCTGACGCGCCGGCATAACTGAAAACCGCATTGATCGTCGCGCTTCCAGAACCTATTCCCGCTGCTGAGCCATACGTTCCCGATGTACTTCCGACCGTCGCGATGGCAGGGTTGGTCGAGGTCCAGGCCGAACTCATGGAGATGTCTTGCGTCGAGGAATCGTCAAATACGCCGGTCGCGGTGAAGCGCACACGTCCGCCGATCGGCACGGTCGTGACCGAAGGCGCGAGAGAAATAGAAACGATCTTCGCAGCGGTAACCGTAAATGGTACGGAGTTGGTAGACGATCCGAGGGTGGCGGTGATGGTCACCAGACCAGGTGACGCGCCGAACACCAGCCCGCTGCTCGCCCCAAGATTTACCATGGTTGGATCGGACACTGACCAGTTCGCTTGATGAGTGATGTCGCGGGTACCTCCGTCGTTGAAAGTACCGATTGCCGCCAGCTGAATCTTGGTGCCCTGCGCGATGCTGCCATTCGCGGGTCGGATCGAAATCGAACTCAGGTTCGCAGCGTTCACCGTTAGCAGAGTGGTATCGCTTGCGCTTTCAAAGGTTGCGGTGATGTTTGTGCTGCCGACATTTTTTGCCGTAGCAAAACCGCTGGTGGTGATCGCGGCAATCGAACTCGAAGATGACTTCCAAGTAGCCGTGCCGGTCACATCCTGGCTCGTTCCATCAGAAAAGGTCACGTTCGCGGTGAACTGTTGAGTCAGGCCCAAAGGCAACGTAACGTTTAGCGGCGCCACAACCACAGACACGGCGGTCGCAGAAGTCACGCTCAATCCTGCAGTTCCTGAAATCGTACCGGACGTCGCCGTAATGGCGGTGTTGCCTGTTGCAACCGCCTTTGCCAACCCTGCAGTGGGTGAAGTGCTGCTCACCGTTGCCACTGCATTGTTCGAAGAAGTCCAGCTCACGCTGCTAGTGAGGTTACGCGTGCTGTTGTCGGTGTAAGTTCCAATCGCCGCGAATTGTTCCGCTGTACCAGGGGCAATGGATGAACTTGCTGGAGTGACCGCGATTGAAACGAGCCCTGGCGTAACGATGAGACCAAAAGATCCGTTCACCGAACCCACTTTCGCAAAGATCGAGCACGAGCCACCGTTCTTGGCAGTGAGCAGGCCACCAGTTGCCACAGCGCAGACGTTCGCATCAGAGGAGCTCCAGGTCGCCGTGGAAGTGAGGTCCTGAGTGCTGTTGTTGCTGTATGTGCCCATCGCCATCATCTGTTGGCTCTGGCCGGCCGTAAGGTTCACGCTTCCCCCCGTGACCTGAACTGACTTCAGCACGGGCGGAGGCGGAGCACTTTGCGAACCTCCTCCACATCCGATCAGAAATATGAGCCCACCGAGAACACTTCCCAATAGAGTCTTGCGCATGACAGCCCCCATCGCGGTATCTCCACTCAATCCTGCGTTGGATTGAGCACGAGGAAGTCCAAACCTGTGCTCGTAAGGCCCGCAATTTGAGCGATCACTACCTTACGGAAAGACACGGAGAGAGCACCGGGAAAATGTTTGCCCTTCAAGAGTGAAGAAACGTTCAGTGATTACTGAAGTTACGCCATTACATGTAACTGCGGGAACTTTGCAAAAAGCTCTGATTGGTAGCCCATTTGGCGAGTGGTCGGCAACTCGGAAGTGACTGCTGATAACAGGCGGACGCTGATCAAATGCTCAAATAGTGCGCAAGAGCGGCCCGGAATCCTGCGTGCAGGGGAAGACGACAGTTTGTGTAAATCACCGCTCCGGAGCACACTCTTCGATGTATTCGCTCAGTTTTAACCGGTCGTTGGGAGTCATGTCGATGAAATCGGTTCCGTTCCCCACCTGCGGGTACTTGGTGGCCACAATTCCTATGCACCGAATCACTGCGTCCTTCATCGATAAAGCGACGCATTGTTTCGTTCCTATGTCCATCGTGAACATCGTCTCGATGTAGCAGCCACAGAGACTAATCTCGTCTGTTACAGTCCGAATTGGCGCTGTTCCCGTGCCCGTCAGTTCCGCAGGAATGCGAGCCTTCACGCGAGGATAGCGCCTACGCTCCGGGTCTTGAGCGCCGACCGTAAACATAGTCGGCGCATGATACGACGCGAGATGAGAGGATGCAAGGCACCCGTCCAGGTGCGAGTCACTCTCACGTTTTCTGGTTTACCTCTCTTTTCACAATTAGAGAGAGGACATACCCACCCTGCCCAAGGGCCATTCGGGCAGTTCCGGCTTGCCCGTCACTCGGGCGTGAAAACGGAATTGGTTTGGTCTTTGGTTTAATCAGAGATTTGGTAATTCTGACTAAGTCGTCTGTTAAAAAAAGGCAACAATCCAGCATCTTCCGACATTCGATCATAGACTCGGCACTTTGCGAAGGCGCATTTGTTTGCACTCCTTCTTATGATCACACGCCCTCAGGATCAGGTTCGTGCAGAGAACAGGCGCATGGCTTCACCTGCTAACCTTCTGAAAATACAAATTCTGACTTCAGCCACGCGGATCCAGTGCGATTTCACCGACTGTGGAACTCGCCGTGCACGATCTTAGTTGACCTTGCTACCTGTCAGCCTCCCCCCGGCAATGCAAGGTATCCGTCTCTTGGGGTTCAGATTGATCGCGTTTGTATGCAGGCTAGCTACGGCTCCTGCTTCTCTACTGACGTGTGCTCACCCCAGCGACGGTTTGTTGCGAATCCCAATTCGTGAGATGCCGGGGGAAACATGAAACGCGCGCCGAAACTTCTTTGGGTTATTCCGGGTGTGTTGCTTTTCGCTGGTCTCCTAAAGGCGACATTGCCGCAAACCGCGATTGGCATGTGGACTTCAGGGGCGAGCCTGTCGCAGCCTCGTTCGAATGCGTCTGCCGTCATGTTCTCCGATGGCCGCATCCTGATCACGGGCGGCGACGACACAAGCGGACCTCTGCAGTCGGCTGAGATATTTGCGACGGACGGCACCATGACGTCCGCCGCGGTGATGAATGTGGCACGCAGCCAGCATTTCTCGGTCACTTTGTCGGATGGGCGCGTGCTGGTGGGCGGTGGCGTTTCAAGCGGTGGCGGCACCACCAACTCCGCGGAAGTATACGATCCGAGCGCGGACTCCTGGACTCAGATCAATCCCATGACCTCGGCGCGCGCCAACGCAACTGCGGCGCTGCTGCAAGATGGACGCGTGCTGATCGCAAGTGGCGACAATTCCGGAAATCCCAGCAACACGATTGAAATTTACGACCCCTCGACTGGCACTTTTAATTTTGGTGGAACGCTTTTTTCTCCTCGAACCAGGCACGCCATGGCTGTTCTCTCTGATGGGCGGGTTCTGATCGTTGGCGGTTCTGACGGCACCAACGCGCTGGCTTCTTCCGACATTTTCGATCCATCTTCAGGAACCATCAGCGCTGGGCCGAGCCTGGCCACTGCGCGCTATGGACATTCGGCGACGACTCTACTCGATGGCACGGTCCTCATCACGGGCGGCGCGACTACCGGCAGTAATGGCACGATTGAGCTGGCATCAGCAGAACTTTTTGATCCCTCAACTGGAACATTCAGCACCGCGAGCGCAAATCTTGTGACCGCACGCCAAGGCCATCAGGCGTTCTTGTTGCCCAATAACAACAACGTGCTGATCGTTGGCGGGACGTCCGGCGGACAGCCGATCGCAGCTTCGGAACTCTTCTCTCCATGGCAGGGAACATTCGCCGCCACGGGTGCAAATATCACTTCGCGCAGCGCCGCTGTGGGCAGTGCGACGAAGCAGGACGGGTTCCTGCTGGCAGCCGGCGGCAGTGATGCTTCAGGAAACGCGCTGGCTAGCACCGAGCTTTACGCCTTTCCGACTGTAAAGACGGATGCTTCGGACTACCCTCCAGGCTCAATCGTCACCATTACTGGTTCCGGCTGGCGAGCGGGAGAAACGGTGACGCTCACCCTCGTCGAATCACCGCTGATTGATACTCATCCGGTGATGACAGCCATCGCCGATGGAAACGGAAACATCTCCAACAACCAGTTCTCGCCGGATGTTCACGACATCAATGTGCGTTTTTATCTGACCGCGGCGGGAAGCCAATCGGGCCTGCAGGCGCAGAGCACGTTCACGGACGCAGCCGGAGACACTACCTCGACGACCGTGTCTTGTTCTCCCAACCCGGTCACCGTGAATACAGCGACAACCTGTACCGCGACGGCAAACAATATCGCTACTCCTGTAACAAATGGACATCCCCAAGGCGACGTCACCTTTAGTTTCAATGGCACAGGGACATTTAGTCCAGCTAGCGCGCAGTGTGCAGTGATTCAGATCGGTGCGACCAATAATTCTAGTTGCAGCGTGACTCTTACTCCAGCGACAGTGGTCAGTGGCAATGTTAAGGGCAATTTCAACTCCGCAGACTCCAGCAGTTGGAAGAACAGTGTCAGCCCGAATTTTCCGCTAACTGTAAACGCTCCGACCTGTACGGCGCCAAGTATTTCCACTCAGCCGTCTTCCCAGACCATCACTTATGGTCAGAACGCGACATTTACGACTGTGGCCGCCGGAACCCCGGTTCCAAGCGTTCAATGGCAGGTCAGCACGAACGGCGGGTCAACATGGACAAATCTGACCAATGGCGGAGTCGTGGGTGGCGCGACCACCGGGACACTGACGTTAACTGCGGCTCCTGTAAGCCTCAGCACGAATCAGTATCGCGCCGTCTTCACTAATACTTGCAATGGCACCCAAACAGCGAACTCCAACACCGCCACTCTAACCGTGAACCCAAAGGCGCTGACGGTGACCGGAATTGCGGTGGTTGATCACGTCTATGACGCAGGTACGACGGCAACGCTGAACTTCGGCAGCGCGGCGCTGCAGGGCATAGTCAGTCCTGATGTAGTGACGCTGAACACTTCCGGGTACACAGCGACCTTTGCGAGCAAGAATGTGGCGAACGGGGTTGGTGTGACGGTTACCGGCCTGGGATTGAACGGTGCGCAAGCCACCAACTACACACTGACGCAACCTACAGGTCTGACGGGTAACATCACGGCGGTGACGCTGACGGCCTCGATCACGGGAAATCCAACCAAGCCCTACGACAGCAATACGAGTGCGACGCTGACTGCCGCAAACTTTTCCTTGTCTGGTTTGATCAGCGGCGAGTCGATCACCATCACACAGACCGGCGGCACGTACAACAGCAAGGACGTGGTTACCGGCGCGACCGTGAGTGCGACACTGGTGGCGGGAAACTTCACCGCAGGCACGGGCACATTGCTGACCAACTACGTGCTGCCGACGACGGCGACCGGCGCTGGTCATATCACGGCGGTGACGCTGACGGCCTCGATCACGGGCAATCCAACCAAGCCCTACGATGGCAATACGAATGCGACGCTGACTTCCGCAAACTTTTCCTTGTCCGGTTTGATCACTGGCGAGTCGATCACGATCACGCAGACCGCTGGGACGTACAACAGCAAAGATGTGGTTACCGCCGCGACGGTGAGCGCGACACTGGTGGCGGGAAACTTCACAGCAGGCACCGGCACATTGCTGACGAACTACGTGCTGCCGAGCACAGCTAGTGGTGTGGGACAGATCACGTCAAAGGTATTGACAGGTTCGATTATCGGGAATCCAACGAAAACCTACGACGGAAACACGAACGCTACGTTGACTTCAGCGAACTTCTCGCTTACCGGCTTGGTCACTGGCGAGTCGTTCACAGTGACGAAGACCTCCGCCACATACAACTCTAAGGACGTGGCAACAGCGACGACCGTCACGGCGAGTCTGTCAGCCAGCGATTTCACAGCAGCCTCAGGCACATTGGCGGGCAACTACATGGTACCCACTACTGCCATCGGCCCGGGGCAGATCACGCCGAAAACGTTGACGGCCTCCATCGTGGGTAATCCGACGAAGACCTACGACGGGACCACGTCTGCCACGGTGACTCCGGCTAACTTCTCACTATCCGGCCTCATCGCCGCAGAGTCGTTCACGGTGACCAAGGGCACAGGTAACTACAACAGCAAGGACGTGACATCAGCCTCAACGGTCACGGTAAGCCTTACAGCCGGCGACTTCACGCTAGGATCGAGCACTTTGGCGGGCAACTACACGCTACCCACGACGGCCAGCGGTCCGGGGCAGATCACGGCGCGGCCATTGACCGTCAGCGCGCATGGAGTCGACAAGCAGTACGATGGCACAACCGTCGCGACAGTGACGCTATCCGATGACCGTGTTGCTGGCGACATATTCGCCGACACTGACAGCAGCGCCAGCTTCGCCGACAAGAATGTCGGCACGGGCAAATCAGTAAGCGTGATTGGGATTGCAATTTCCGGCGCAGATATCGGCAATTATGCGCTACAAAATACGACCGCGAGCACGACCGCGCACATCACTGCGCGTCCGCTGACCGTAAGCGCTACCCGGATAAACAAAGTTTACGATGGCACCACAACCGCCACCGTGAACTTGGCAGACGATCGCATAGCCGGGGACATTTTCACGGACAGCTACATTGGCGCGCTGTTCAATAA
>WNGF01010878.1_pt1 | contig 10181 bp, 6 predicted proteins | sample 5400641 | NCBI WGS metagenome assembly WNGF01 (sample SAMN13153371, study PRJNA577476) | soil metagenome | isolation source: 80 cm soil or saprolite under grassland replicate 2 | place: USA:California | collected 2016-06-15
TGCACCACCTGCAATCAGGCGCATCGCCGGTCTGTCACGGATGACCCGGGCAACGCTGCGAGGACGTCGCCGAGGTCGTGCAAGAACAAGGCTAGGCAACACAAACAGTGCTACCCCGCACTTTTAGTGCGGGTCACTGTGCCACAATCCGACAGCGTTCCATGAGTTCGCGCACGCGCGGGTCACGGCCGCGGGCGGTACGGTCCATGTCTTGAAGCAGGTTACGGGTGATCCAATGGTTGCGGGTCTGTTCCGGGGTGACTCGTTCGGCGTCGAGCAGCGCGGCGATTGCACCGCTGGGATTGCGTCGTTGCAAGTGAGCTCTGGCTACGTCCAGCAGCAGCCGCCCCTGCCGCTCTGGAGACAGATTGCTAGCGTCAATCGCGGCGGCCACCCGTAGGGCCGTGCCAGCGTCGCCTAATTCGACCGCGACCGCTACCTCGTAGATCTTGACGTTGGTCGGACCGAACTCGGTGTCGTAGTCGTTTCGGTCCTCGCTCAACCGGCGGGCGGCGACCCGGGCAAGCCGTAGGTGCTCCATGGCCCGCTCGGGAAGATTCTGTCGGCTGGCCAGGATCGCGAGTTGCAGGTGCAGCGCGCCTTGCAAGGAGATCGCTTCCTTGGCTCCGGCCCAAGCGATTGACTCCAGCGCATCGATGCCTGTCGATGCGGCATGCTCAGCCTGTTCGTATTGTCGACCGGCCTGGAACACCAAAGTCAGCCGGAAGATGCCCTCACCCATGAGAAGCCGGTCGCCAGCCCGCTCGGCCGCCGCGACGGCGCGGTCGGCGGCGACCCAGGCAGCAGATAGCTCGTTGAGCTTCACTAGGGCCGCCGCCGCGGCGTGATAGACACGGGCCAGTACTCGAAACGCTGGCTTGGAGGCGCCCCCCTTGGCGAGTCTGACCGTTGCCTCGGCCTGCGGTACCAGGTCCGTCAGCAACGGAAACAACTCGCCGTATTCGGCGGCGTGAGCAAGACGCCATGCCCGTTCGGCTTGGTCGCGTAACTCGGCCAGCGGCATGCTTACTGCGGGTGGGGTGACTGCCAGCGAGAGGGTCAGACTAGAGGAGAGCAGCATCCGCAGCTCTGACGCGGGAGCCGGTCGGGAACTGGCTTCGGCGAGGATCGGGGTATCGGCGGCTAACTCGCTCAGCGGCACACCGAGGGCTTCGGCGACTTGTCGCAACACGGTCATGCGATCGATCCGGCGCTTGCCACGTTCGACCTGGGACACCCAGGTCTCGGACCGATCAACCATGGCTCCGAAGTCGCGCTGTGAAAGCCCCCGCTGGGCCCGGTAGAAGGCGATCTTCCTACCGAGGGAGGCGGCCGACGCGTCGAGCTTGCCCATCAGTTACCTGGCAAGCCCTCTCCCCGGGCCTGGAGACAGGAACTCAACGCGATGATCAATTAGCAGTGGATTCTTGGCAGCGTGGAAGGCCTTTACGTGCTCGGCCTCCTCGTGAGCTTTGAATGCAACCTCACGGTCGGCGTACACCTCGTAGAAGACACGGGCAAGCGGCTCACCCTCAACGGTGTGGGTTGCATAGACCAGGGTGCCGGGCTCGTGCTTCTTGATCTGTTCGACCACTTCCGCAGTCAGCTCATCGAATCTCTTCGCTGCCTGCTCGTCGCGAATGTTGAATCGAACCACCAACGCGAACATGATGCCCTCCCTGTCCCCGACATGGCCGCACTTATTGTGCGGGTCGTTACGGTCCAGCGTACGTGGCGTCCAACTGGCCGCACGAGCACCCTGGCGCTGCGCGTCGTCCTCCTGGGCGAACCGGCTACCAGTACGGCACCGGTCCGCTATGGCTGCGGGTCGAGCGCATCGACGCCACCCAGCCTGTCCGGCGCGACGGTGAAACCGCGACGGTGAAACCCGGCACAACGTTGAAGGTGTCCAACTCACCAGCATTGGCGCGGAAGTCTGCCACCGCCCGCGTCATGGTGTGTGGCCGAAGGCTGGCCGCTAGGCGATCTTGGTTACTAAGGAGACTCTTGACCCAGGGGGTACCAGCGTCCAAGATCTCATTGTTCGCCGCCCGGCGGGACGAGGGCTTCCCCGCCCGGCGCCGGAGCGTATGCTCCTGATTGCTTACGTGCATTCATGTGGATCGATGGGGGCATCATGGGCATCCGGTCCCGGGTCCGGCGGCTGGCGGCCGGGCTGGCCGTGTCGGTACTGATCGTCTCCGCCGCGGGCGCCGCACCCGCCGGGGCCACGCCGCCGGACCGGGCCGAGCCCGGCTGGCGGCTGCGCTGGGCACCGCAGGCCGACCGCGACGGGCTCTCCGCCTTCGAGCACTCGGAGGACGACCGGGCCAACTCCAATCCCGCGAAGGCACCGCACATCTTCGTGCAGGGTGACGCATACCGCTTCAACATGTTCCTGGAGGACCGGGACACCTCGACCGACCGGCAGCGCCAGGAGGTGCGCGGGATGCGCACCGACGGGCACACCGTCACCATGCTCTACGGCGAGACCTGGCGGTTCACCTACTCGGTGTTCATCCCCGACACCCTCAAGGCGACCACCACGTTCAGCCACATCATGCAGATGAAGATGCCCGGCACCGGCAGCAGCCCGATCGTCGTGCAGTCGCTGCGGCGCTTCGGCCAGGCGCCCATGCTCGAGCTGCGGGTCTTCGAGACCAACACGCTTGTCGGCGCGGTCGACCTCGCGCCACTGCAGAACCACTGGGTCGACATCGACTTCACGATCGGCATCGCCGACGCCCCCGGCGGCTGGGTGCGCTGGGCCGTCCGGGACGGCGCGACCACCGTGATCGACACGACCACCACCGGCGTGGACACCTGGCTGGGCGACCGGGTACGGCCGAAGTGGGGAATCTACCGGTCCATCCGCGACGCCTCCGGCTCGCTCGAAGACACCTACATGCTGATCAAGGACCTCAGGGCGTACCAGTGGGTGGTCGGCGACGGTACCCGCCTGTACAGCCGGTACGAGGCGGAGACCGCGACGGTCCAGGGCGGCACGGTGGAGCCCGGCCTCGACGGCCCGTACCCCACGACGTTCGTCAGCTTCCCCGAGCAGCCGGGCGGCTCCGTGGAGTGGACCGTCTTCGCGCGCCGCCGGGGGCCGGCGACGCTGAACCTGTGGTACGCCAACGCCACGCCGGTGACCCGGACGATGGACGTCACCGTCAACGGCGTACCGGTGGCGCCGGGCCTGGCGTTCGAGCGGACCCCGGCGTGGAACGACTGGGAGACCCGGACCCTGATCGTCGACCTGCACCCGGGTCCGAACAGGGTCCAGGCGACGGTGACCGGCGCGGCCGGCGGCCCGCACCTGGACAGCCTGGAGGTGGACCAGCGCGCCGCCCGCCCGTAGCGCTTCCCGCACACCGGTACTACCCTCTGTGAACCCACCGGTGACGCCCGGCCAGCCGGCAGCCATCGACGTATGGCGATCGGTCGATCACTACTGACCTCGCGTTCCGCGAGGTGGTGCGTTCCCGTGCGCACCGGCCTCGGGATAGCTACCATCCGCATCGATAAGCTCTGATACAGAGCAAGATCATTTAGGTCGGCTCCCCCGCCACCCGGCCTGGACCACCCACCCCCGGGTGGTCGGTTGCGAACAGGGAGGTACCCCTCTATGTCCGGATCAGCACCGGCGAGATCCCGCCTGCCGCGGATCCTCGCCGCCGCCGCGGCGGTGGCGACGGTACCGCTGGGCGTCATCGCCGTGGGAGTGGGCTCGGCGTCCGCCGCCGCCACGGTCTACGAGGCGGAGAGCGCGACGCTCGCCCAGGCCACGGTGGCGACGAACCATCCAGGGTTCACCGGAACGGGCTTCGCTGACTACAACACGGTGGCGGGCAGCTACGTCGAGTGGACGGTTGGCGCCGCCAGCGCCGGCACGTTCAGCATCACCATCCGGTACGCCAACGGATCCAGCGCCAACCGGCCGATGAACATCGTCGTCAACGGTACGGTCGCCCGCAGCACCCTGGCCTTCAACGTCACCGGCTCGTGGAACACCTGGCAGACGGTGACCACGACGGTGCCGCTCGTGGCGGGCAGCAACAAGATCCGCGCGGTGGCGACCGCCGCCGCCGGTGGACCCAACGTCGACAACCTCTCCGCGGACACCGGTGGTGGCGACACGATCCCGCCGACCGTGCCGGGCAACCCGCGGACGAGCAACCTGACCTGCAACACGGTGGACTTCGCGTGGAACGCCTCCACCGACAACGTCGCGGTGATCGCGTACGACATCTTCCACGACGGCCAGATGATCAAGACCGTGGGTGGCGGCACGACGTCGACGAATCTCACCGTCGTACCGACCGTCACGTGGGGCCTGTACGTGCAGGCGCGCGACGCCGCGGGCAACGTCTCGCAGGCCAGCGACACGGTGAGCATCACGCCGCCGCCGTGCGGTGGGCCGGACCCCATCCCGCCCACCAACCCGTCCAACCTGCGGGGCACGGCCTCGGGTACCAACGTGACGCTGAACTGGACAGCGTCGACCGACAACGTCCAGGTCATCGCGTACGACATCTTCCGCAACGGGACCCAGGCCGGTACGGTCGCGGGCACCGTGGGCACGCCACCCGGGACCACGTTCACCGACTCCGCGCTCAGCCCCAACACCACGTTCCAGTACTTTGTGGTCGCCCGGGACTCGGCCGGCAACACCTCCGGGCACAGCAACCAGATCTCGGTGACGACCGGCGCCGGCTGCTCCAGCGTCTGCGCGGTCACCCAGATCACCACCGACACGGACATCCCGTGGGGTCTGGTCACGCTCCCCGACGGCACGATCCTGTACAACCGCCGGGACGCGCACGACATCATCCACCTCAACCCCAGGACCGGGGCGAAGAAGAACATCGGCACGGTGCCCAACGCGCGCAGCACCGACGGTGAGGGCGGCCTGACCGGCCTGGAGATCAACCCGCGGACCTACAGCACGGACCACTGGCTGTACATCATGCACACCTCGCCGTCGGACAACCGGATCGTGCGGATCAAGTACGACCCGGCGGCCGACGTGCTGCAGACCGGCACCGAGCAGGTCCTGCTGAGCGGGATCCTGCGCAACAAGTTCCACGACGGCGGCCGGCTGCGGTTCAGCCCGGACGGCAACTTCCTGTTCGCCACCACCGGTGACGCGCAGAACGGCGCCAACGCGCAGAACCGCAACGGCCTCAACGGCAAGGTGCTGCGCATCCGGCCGGACGGCTCGATCCCGTCGGACAACCCCTTCGGCAACGCGGTGTGGAGCTACGGGCACCGCAACCCGCAGGGCCTGGCGTTCGACTCGCAGGGCCGGCTGTGGGAGCAGGAGTTCGGCAACAGCATCATGGACGAGACCAACCTCATCCAGCGCGGCGGCAACTACGGCTGGCCGGCCTGTGAGGGGACGTCGGGCAGCTGTGGCAACGCCGGCTTCATCGCGCCCAAGCACACCTACTCGGTGGCCTCGGGCTCGTGCAGCGGCATCACCATCATCCGCAACGTGCTCTACGTCGCCTGCGAGCGGGGCACGCGGCTGTACCGCGAGGTGATCAGCGGCAGCAGCCTGACCAATGTGACCCAGCACTTCCAGGGCACGTTCGGCCGGCTGCGCACCGTCGAACCGGCACCGGACGGCGGCATGTGGATGACCACGAGCAACGGTGACAAGGACAGCACGCCCAACAACAGCAGCACCAAGATCTTCCACGTGGTAGTCGCGTAGGCGGCGCATCGACCGTCGCGGGCCCGGAGCTTCTCCCGGGCCCGCGACGCGTCCGGGATCCGTTACTGGTGGGTCCCGATCGCGTCGCGCAGCGCGGCCAGCGTTCGCCGGGTCCGGGCCAGGTCCCGGTCGGCCAGCCGAAGCCGCAGCCGGGACAGGTACCGCAGCTCGCGCTCGGTTATCCGGCGGATCAGGCGGGTGCCGGCGGGGGTGATCGTGATCAGCGGCGACCGGCGGTGTGCCGGGTTGTCCCCCGCGGTGACCAACCGGTGCTCCAGCAACGTGTTGACCAGTGTCTGGATGTGCTGCCGGGTCACCCCGCGCTGGCGGGCGATCGCCGACACCGACGCCGGGCCGGACCGGTGCAACTGCTCCAGCACCGCCCGCCCGCTCGCGGTGACCGGCTCGGTCCCGTGCAGCCGCTCGTTGACCTGGACCGCCCGGTGGGCCAGCAGCCGCACCTCGTCGAGCACGGCGACGATCTCGTCCTCGGTGGACATGTCAACCATTCTGACATTTTGACAATAGAACTGACAAGTGCCCTCAGGGGCACAGGTGGTTGCGCGCCGCGTCGACGATGAGCGCCGCCTTGGCCCGGTCGATGGCGACGGTACCGGTACGGAAGCGGGCCATCGCGTCGCGCACGACCGCGTCCTCCGGGCGGTGCGCGGCCAGGTCCTGGCAGGTCGCGCGGCCACCGGCCAGGGCCCGCGCGGGATCGGTGACCAGCGCGGGATCGATGGCGCCCAGCTCGTCGAGGAACCCGGTCGCCGCCTGGCCCGCGGGATCGGTCCCGCCGGTGGCGCCCGGCCGGGCGGAGCCTCCCGTGGCGCCCGGCCCGCCCGGCGCACCCGGCCCGCCGGAGGCGCCGGGCCCGGCGGGCGCCGCCGACCCCGCGCTGGGCGCGAGACCCGGCGGGTAGGTCCGCGCCGGACCGCCGCCACCGGCCAGCGCCCAGATCAGCGCGCCCACCGCCACGAGCGCGACCACGGCGGCCGCCACGACGGCGGCCCGCCGGTTCACAACTTCGCGCATTGCCCCTGCTTATCCCCGCCGGCCGTGTTCGGCAACCCGTTGTCCACCGGGGCCGGGTCGTTGGCCGTGCAGCTCAGGCTCCCGCCGATCCAGTCCGCGGACACCAGCGGCGGCGCGTCCCGGGGCCCGGTGTTGGCCGTCAGCGCGGTGAACCCGCCGATCCTGGAGTCCTCGATGCTCAGCTCGCCGGTGGCGCCGGTGACCGCCACCGGCTTGGCGACCGCGGTGTGGGCCAGCACGACCGCCCGCGCCCCCACCGCCACCACGGGCCCGCCGATCGCCGCGTCGAACGCGTACAGCGACGCCCCGGCGTTGACCGCGACCGAACCGGTGACGGTCGAGCCCGGCGCCAGGCAGGTCACTCCGGAGGTGACCGCGAGCGTCCCCTCGTGGCGTCCGGACACCGTCGCGGTGCACACCGGGTCCGGCCGGGCCAGCAGCTCCACCTCGGCCAGCGTGGTGGTGGCGTCGCCGGTGTTCGCGGTGACCTCCAGGCGGTACCGGTTGTACCGGCCCGGCCGGCTCACCGCGAAGGCCCGCGTCTGCAACCGCCACCGGAAGCTCTCCCCCGCGCGCTGGTCGATGGCCGTCCACGCGATGCCGTCGTAGGAGCCCTTGAGCGTCCACGCGGTCGGGTCGCCGGCGGTCACCCCGTCGGAGAGGGCGAACTCGGCGAGCTGCAACAGGTTCACCCCGCCGGCGTTGGCGGTGATGTCCAACCGGTAGAAGCGGTACGCGGTGGTGTTGGCGATGTCGTACCCCTTGGTCTGGCCCCGGTCGGTGAACACCTGCCCGCTCCGGGTATCCAGCGTCGTCCACGTCGTGCCGTCCGTGGAACCGCTGAGCGTCCAGTCGCGCGGGTCCCGCTCCGGCGCGTCGCCCGCCGAGGTGAGCGCGTAGTGCACGGTCCTGACCGGTTGGGGCAGCGTGAAGGTGAGCGTGGCCGTCGGCGTGAACGCCAGCCACTTGGTACCCGCGTCCCCGTCGACGAGGTTCTCCTTGACCTCGTTGGGCGGGTTCTCCGCGGTCGCGCCGACCTGGGTGTCCCGGCCGGTCACGCTGCGCGGGGCACCGAGCGTGGGCCCCGAGGTCAGCGTGTAGTAGCTGACCCGGTCGCGCGGCGTGCCCGGCGGGACCTGGTAGTCCACGGTCGGCGTCGCGGTGGGGAAGTTGACCCGGGTGGCGGACGTGTTGTCGAAGAGCGGTCCGGCGGCGGGCCGGGTGATGTCGCGCAGCGGCCGGGCCACCGCGTCGTCCTGGGTGATGGACACCGGGGCGTTGGCCGCGCCGGTACCCCACCGCGACGGCTGCGGGCCCATCGAGAAGTCCAGCACGGCGCCCTTGGCGAGCAGGTCGTGCGGCAGGTACGTCCTGGGGTACGCCTGCCCGTTCACCCGCAGGCTCTGCACGTAGACATTGTCGCGGCTGTTGTTGGGGGCGTTGACGACGATGCTCTTCCCGTTCTCCAGGTGCACGGTGGCCTTGGTGAACAGCGGGGAACCGATGGCGTAGTACGGGCTGCCCATCTGCAGCGGGTAGAAGCCCAGCGCGCTGAACACGTACCACGCCGACATCTCGCCGTTGTCCTCGTCACCGGTGTAGCCCTGGCCGATCTCGCTGCCCAGGTAGAGCCGGGACAGCGCCTCGCGCACCTTCGCCTGCGCCTTCCACGGCTGCCCGGCGTAGTCGTACATGTAGATGATGTGGTGCGCCGGCTGGTTGCTGTGGCCGTACTGGCCCATCCGCACGTCGCGCGCCTCGAGCATCTCGTGGATCGTGCCGCCGTAGAACCCGGGGAACATCGCCATCTCCGGGGTGGCGAAGAACGTGTCGAGCTTCTCGGCCAGCTTGCCGGTACCGCCGTAGAGGTTGGCCAGCCCGCGCCCGTCCTGCGGCACGTGGAAGGCCATGTTCCACGCGTCGGTCTCGGTGTAGTCGCCGCCCCACACACGGGGGTCGAAGTCGGCCGGTTTCATCCGCCAGTTCCCGGCGGTGTCCTTACCTTGGAAGAAGCCGACCGACGGGTCGAACATGTTGACGTAGTTCTGCGCCCGGTCGAGGAAGTAGCGGTACTCCTCGGCGAGCCGGGCCCGCTGCGGGTCGCCCGGTGCCAGCGTGTCCATCCGGGCGCGCGCCATGTTGGCGATGCCGAAGTCGTTGATGTACCCGTCCATCGCCCACGACATCGCCTCGTCGGTCGCGTCCAGCGCGGTGTACCCGAGGAACGGCGCGGAGGCGAAGCCCTTGCGCCCGATGTTGTCGTTGGGTGGGACGACGGTCGCGTTCTTCACCGCCGCGTCGTAGGCCGCCGCGGTGTCGAAGTTGCGCACGCCCTTGACGTAGGCGTCGGCGAACGCGACGTCGGAGCTGGTACCCACCATGAGGTTGGCGTAGCCCGGCGCGGACCACCGGGCCACCCAGCCGCCGTCCTTGTACTGCTGGACGAACCCGTCGATCATCTGGCCGGCCACCGACGGGGTGAGCAAGGTGTACGCCGGCCATGCCGTGCGGTACGTGTCCCAGAACCCGTTGTTGACGTACACCTTGCCGTCCGCCACCCGCGCCCCGGTCTGGGTCGGCGTGCTGGGCGGGGTCATCGTCGCGGACTGCACGGCGTGCTTGTACACCGGCGCGGCCGCGCTGCCCACGTTCTCGAACGCGGAGTTGGGGTAGAGGAACAGGCGGTACAGGTTGGAGTAGAGGGTGACCCGCTGGTCCTCGCTGGCCCCCTCCACCTCGACGATGCCCAGTTGCTTGTCCCACATCGCCTTGGCCCGGTCCCGGACCGACTCCAGCGACTCGTCCGGCCCGATCTCCAGCTCCAGGTTGTGCCGCGCCTGGTCGAGGCTGATCAGCGAGGTGGCGATGCGCATCGTCACCACCTTGTCGGCGGAGGTGTCGAAGCGCGCGTACCCGGTGGACACCCGGTTGCCGGTGGGCAGCATGCCGCTGGCCACGACGGGCCTGTCCAGCTTGGCATAGACGAACAGCCGGGTGGCGCCGGTGGACAGCCCGCTGCGGTTGTCCGAGTACCCGGTCACCACGCCGGTGGCCGGATCGATCGCCAGCGCCGAGGCGTTGTTGAGGTTGTCGAACACCAGGCTCGACGCATCCCCGCTGAAGGTGAACCGGAAGACGGCCGCGTGGTCGGTGGGCGCGAACTCGGTGCGCAGCCCGTTCTCGAACGTGACGCGGTAGTAGTGCGGATGCGCGATCTCGTTGTCGTGCCGGAACTCCAGCGCCCGGGTCGCCCGCATGCCGTCGGGGGTACCGGACGCGGACGGCATCACCTGGAAGGTCTGCCGGTCGCCCATCCACGGGCTGGGCTCGTGGCTGGCCGCGAACGCCTGCAGCATCGGCAGGTTGTGCGCGTCGCTGTTCATCCGGTGGTACTCGTAGAGCCAGCTCGACGAGCCGGCGTTGGTCA
>WNGF01010880.1_pt1 | contig 10180 bp, 9 predicted proteins | sample 5400641 | NCBI WGS metagenome assembly WNGF01 (sample SAMN13153371, study PRJNA577476) | soil metagenome | isolation source: 80 cm soil or saprolite under grassland replicate 2 | place: USA:California | collected 2016-06-15
ATGAGGTCCACATGCTGTCGGGGCCCGCCTTCAACGCCTTTCTCAAGGCACTGGAGGAGCCACCGGCCCACGTGGTCTTCGTGCTCGCCACCACGGACCCGCGCAAGATACCCCCCACCGTGCTCTCGCGCTGCCAGCGCTTCGATTTCCGTCCCATACCCCCGGAGCAGCTCACGGCGACCCTCAGCGAGATCCTGACCAAGGAAGGCGTGGGCTTCGAACCGGCCGCCCTCCCGCTCCTCGTGCGCGCCGCGGAGGGCAGCCTGCGCGACGCGCTGTCGCTCCTCGATACCGCCATCGCCTACGGCGGCGGAGCGCTGGATGAAGCGAGTGTGGCGCGGATCCTCGGCTCGTCTTCGCCCGTGCACGTGCGGGGCTTCCTCGGCGCGCTGCTTGCGAAGGACGGCGCCCGTGCCCTGGAAGCCATCGACCGCGCCGCGCGCGACGGAGAGGATCTCACCTGGCTGTGTCGCGAGGTTGTCGAGACGGCGCGCCGCGCCCTTGTGGTCAAGGTAGCCCCGGACGCGCCCTTCGCCGATCTCACGCCGGCCGAGCACGAGGCGCTCGCCGCGAGCGTGGAGGCGGTGAGCGCGGACGAGCTGATCTATCTGTTGCGCGCCTTCATGGACGCGGACGCCGAAATGCGGCGCTCGCCCCATCCGCGTGTGGAGCTGGAGATCGCGGCCGTGCGCGCCGCGCGCCGGCCTCAGCCCCAGGCGATCGAGGCCCTGATCGCGAAGGTGGACGAGGCGGCGAGCCGACTGCGGAACGCGCCCGCCGCCCCTCGTGCCGCCACCGCTCAGCCCAGTCTTCTCGAAGCTCCCGCGTCGCCGGCGCGTTCCACGGCGCCGCCCGTACCCAGCCCGCCGGTGCCCGCGCCGCCGCCCGCGGAGCGGGTCCCCGGCCCATCCGCGCCCGCGATGGAGAGCGTCGAAGAAGGACCGCGCGTGGTCGCCGGCGACAACCTCGGCGAGGGATGGAGCCGTGCGACCACGGAGATCCTCAAGAAAAAGGCGCTGCTCGGCTCCGTCGTCCAGCACGGGGTGCCGCTGCGCCTCGAAGGCGGCGTGCTCACCATCGGGCTCGTGGCCAGTCCGTTTCACCACGAGATGCTCAACGATCGCGCCAACCGCGACATCATCACCCACGCTGTCCAGCAGCACATTCCGGGAGCCCGGCGTGTCGAGATCGCGGCGGAGGCCGCGGCGGCCGGCGGCGCCGTCAATCATCCGGCCGTGCAGGCGGCCGTGGCCATGTTCCAGGGTGAGGTGGTGGCCGTGCGGCCCCGCGCGCCCGAGGAAGGAGACATCCCGTGAAAGGCTTCGGCAATATCATGAAGGAAGCGCAGAAGCTGCAGCAGCAGATGGAGGCGCTGCAGGCGGAGGTCGCGAAGAAGAAGGTCGACGCCACCTCCGGCGGCGGCATGGTTACCGTCGAGGCCAATGGCAAACAGGAGATTCTCTCCATCAAGATCGATCGCGAGGTCATCAATCCCGACGACGCGCAGATGCTGGAGGATCTGGTCCTCGCCGCGTGCAACGAGGCGCTGAGAAAGTCGCGCGACATGGTGCAGGCCGAAATGGGCAAGCTCACGGCCGGGCTCAAAATACCCGGCATGGGAATGTAGCGTCCCGCGTGGCCTACTACCCCGAGCCGGTGGCCCGGCTCATCGAAGCATTGCAGCGGCTCCCCGGCATCGGGCCCAAGACCGCCCAGCGGCTGACCTTCTTCCTGCTCAAGCGCCCGACTGACGAAGTGCAGACCCTGGCGGAGTCGCTCACTCAGCTCAAGCAGCTCATTGTCCACTGCAGTGTCTGCTTCAACGTCACGGAGGAAGACCCCTGTCGCATCTGCACCGATCCGCGGCGGGATCAGCGGACGCTCTGCATCGTGGAGGAGCCCAATGATCTCCTCGCCCTCGAGCGCACCGGCGAGTTCCGCGGTCGCTACCACGTGCTTCTGGGCGCGCTCTCTCCGCTCGACGGCATCGGCCCCGAGGATCTGCGCGTCCGCGAGCTGCTCGCGAGACTCGAGACGCCCGGCGTGGAAGAGGTCATCCTCGCGACTAACCCAAGCGTGGAAGGCGAGGCCACCGCCATCTACCTCGCCAAGCTGCTGAAGCCTTTCGGCATGCGCATCACCCGCATTGCCCGGGGCCTGCCGGTGGGCGGCGACCTCGAATACGCCGACGAAGTTACGCTGTCCAAGGCCCTCGAAGGCCGCCGCGACGTCAGCTAGATCAAATTCCCCTCCCCTCAGGGGAGAGGGCAGGGTGAGGGGCGGTGTGGGTGAGGAGGGTGGCCCGCTTGGCGCCAGGGGCGGGCCTGTGATACAAAAGACTTCCTACCGAATCTGCTTTCGGCATTCCCCGATAGCTCAATGGTAGAGCACCCGGCTGTTAACCGGGGGGTTGCTGGTTCGAGTCCAGCTCGGGGAGCCAACTCTTTAAGAGAGGCCTGCTCGACTCCCCAGCAGGCGATTCTTCGTTCTGCCCCTTTGCTGCGGTAGCAAGTAAACGTCTTCAGCCGATACGTCGTTGGCTGGATGGTGGCCCACCGGGAGAGCGCGAAGGTGGCCCAGCGGTTCATCCACGAGACCTGCGCCCCCCAGGGGATCGGTCGGAACCAGCTCACGATCCATGGCGACCGAGGGCCGGCGATGACCCCGAAGCCCGTCGCGTTCCTGCTAGCCAACCTGATCACGCTCGACATCGACATCGACGGCGACGTGTAGATCCAGGTCGTCCAGGAGTACGAGGCCTAGCGCGTCGTGTCGTGCTGATGCTTCTTTCGTGATTCGGGGACTAAAGCGACCAACCGCGGGTGCGGAGCCAGGTCTGGAGACGGACGCGGACGAGATTACATGCCGGCGAGGGCAGCAGCCGAGCGCCGAGCCGGGAAAGGCTGCGAGTAGCGAGATACCGTATCCGGTCGACGCGGGAGCAATCGCGGTAGGCACGACGCACGTCGGCCAGCTTGGCGGTCAGTACGACCCGCATCTGCTGGTCGTCGCGAGAGTGCTCCTGCTGTTTCCTGAGTGCTTGCAGGAAGCCCCGCCGCATCCGGGACCGGTTCGAGCAGATAGAGTCGGCACGAATCACGTAGGTTGCGAGCTTCATGTCAACGTATCGTACCGTCGGCTCGGCGCGGAAGATCTCCATCCAGCAGTCCCAATCCTCATGGCTCGGAAGCGCTTCGTCGAACCGTATCGCTCGGCCGGAGAAGAGCTGCCGGTCGAATAGGAAGCAGTGCGCCGGGATGGACAGATTCTTTTCCCATCGCGCCGCGAGATCGAGGACAGGTCGGGTGCCGGCCAGGCGAGGACTCAGATATGAAGCCGGCCGTGCGGGTGCGTCCCCCGCGGTCGCAAGACTGTAGTCGCAGTAGGCGAGCGCGGGCCGCGACGCGTTGACCAGCGCCGCGAGCTGAATCGAGAACTTGGTGGGAGCGATCACGTCGTCGGCGTCCAGGAACTGGACGTACTCGCCTCGCGCCAGATGGAGCCCGGCGTTGCGGGCGGCACTGAGCCCTCGCGGAGGTTGACGATGCAACCGGATCCGCGTATCCCGAGCGGCAAGCGCGGCCGCAATTTCGGCTGAACCATCGATCGATCCATCGTCCACGATGATACATTCCCACGACTGATGGTCCTGGGCCTGGACGCTGGCGACGGCGATCGAGAGGTAGGCGCCGTGGTTGCGGCACGGGATCACCACGGAGACCAGCGGGGATCTGGCGGGGGTTGGGTCGGGCGAGATCATACGACGTGGGGTGTCGGAAACGGCAGGATGAATCGCATTCCGTGCGACCTCAGCGCCTGTTCCTGGCGCAGGATCGCCTCGGCGTAGTTCCACGCGAGCAAGAGCACGTAGTCCGGAGGATTCTCGGCCAGCGTGCTGGGGGGGCGAATGGGGATGCTCGTGCCCGGGACATACCGCCCCTGCTTGATGGGGGTGCTATCGACGACATAGTGGAGCACTTCGTGGCCAATGTCGCAATAGTTCAGGAGTGTACTGGCCTTCGCGGGAGCGCCGTAGCCGACCAAGCGGCCACCGCGGCTCCGGAGTTCGTGGAGCAGGTGGCGCAAGTTCTGTCGGAACTCGACGACGTTCTGAGCGAATTGCCGGTACGTCTCGACGTCGTCGAAATGCAGCGCGTCCTCATCCTGTCGGGTGAGGGCCACCCTCGCCTCGACCGGGTAGGGAGCGTCACTGCGAGCCGCGTGTATCTGAAAGGACTCGCCGTGGGTGGGGATGACTTGGACGTCGATGACACGCAGCCCGAACCTCGCCAGGAGGACCTCGAGAGGTCGGAGGGTGTAGTACGTCAGATGCTCGTGATAGATCTGGTCGAAGCAACTCATCCGCAGCATGTTGGCGAAGCGGTGGTTCTCGAAGATGAGGACGCCATCCGGAGCGAGAAGCTCGGTCACCCCTTCGAGGACATCGTCGAGGTCGTCGATGTGAGCGAGGCAATTGGCGGAGAAGATCACCTTGGCCCGGCCGAACATGGTCCGGATCGCCCGGGCGGTGTGGACATTGAAGAAGCGACCGACGGTCGGCACCCCTTTCTTGGCGGCGAGACCGACGATATTGCTGGCGGGATCGACGCCGAGGACGCGGCACCGGCCGACCAGATGCTGCAGGAAGACGCCGTCGTTCGAGCCCACCTCACAGAGGAGATCGTCCGGCTCGTTCAGATATCGCCCGCAGATGTCGGCGGCCACGCGACGGAAGTGGTCGATCATCGGGGCGCTGGCGGAGGTGAAGTAGTGATAGGCGCCGAAGAGACGCCGTGGGGACACGACATCGGGAACCTGGACGAGCCCGCAGGCGGAGCAGTACGCGACCGAGAGAGGATAGAGCGGCTCGGCGATGGTCGACTCGCCCTCAGGACGGTACGCGTTCGCCAGCGGCATGGATCCGAAGTTTAGGAACTCGGTCAGCTTACGTAGTTTGCAGGCGCGACACGTGGTGCGGCGGTAGTAGTCGCGCGGTCTCGGTGGAGCGACCCCGCGCCACGGAAGGAGCGGTCGCACAACGCGAGACGGTCGAGTGCTCATGGCGCGTCGACCAGGGATCGAGTCTCGGCGATCTGGCGCCAGGCCTGGAAGGCGAGAGATTCAGGAATCTCGACGTCGTCCATCTCGAGGTGCTGACCTACCGCAACGGATCGCCGCACGACCGCGTCGGTGACGAGCCCGATAGGGAGGTGGTGCGGGTGACGGGCGACCTGGACCGCCTCGCCGCGTAGCTCGAAGCTGCCGATTCCCCGCCGGATCAGGTGGCCGGGCTCGAGGGGACGCTTTGCCACCGCGCCCACACCGATGCGCGGATGCCGCGAATTGTCCAGCAACGGCGGTCCGCCGTCGACGACGCGGCGAATCGTCCGTCCAATCTCGAGATGGCACAGATGATGGGGCTGGACCAGCGTGTAGAATGGGCCCTCGCCGAGCTTGAGATAACTCAGAGACGCTTGCTGGCGCGGGTCGTGCTCTCCGATCAGGAATACTCCGGCGGGTGCGGCGGGAGCGATCACGTAGTCCGCGAGCGGTTGACCCAGACGCCGGGCGGACTCCGCGAGAACGGCTGCCCCCTCGGCGAGTGTGTCAACCGCGGGACCGAGCATTCCGTCGTGGGCGATGGTTGCTCCGAGACCGTTGGCGACGAGCGCCTGCTCGATGTGGATCTTCGTCCCGTCGGTTGCCGCGATGACCTGATCCAGACTGATGCCCTGCTTGCACGCCCAGTACTCCATTTGGTCTCTGGGCGGGTCCGGATGGTAGTAGCCTTTTCGATTACCGTAGACGAGGGGCTGGAAGCCCATGGCTCGGGCCTGCTCGGCGAGCTCCGCGAGGGCGCCGGGCTGGTCGCCGTGAGCCTCCGTGAGGGATCCTCGGCCGACAAAGTACGATCCGGTCGTGACATGAAACTCGGCGTTCATCGTGACCACGAGTCGCCCGGCCCGTAGCGCGGCATCCACCACCCGGGTGGCATGCAGGACATCGCCGCTGCATTCGACGACGACCGAGCATTCGTCGATGAGCTGATCGAGGGAGTTGGTGAGCAGATCTGGGGCCGGAAACTCGGTGCAGGTGTGGAGATCCCGGCGGGTCAACACGCGGCGCACGACGGAGCCGGCAACCGGCGGCGTGCGCTGGGCGGCCAAGAGGAATCCGCGGGCGATGAAACCCGAGCCCGAGATTCCGACGGTGGTCGCGTCAACCATGGCGGGTCACACTCGAGCAGAGGGATGAGGCGGCCCCGGCTGGGCCATCATCGGCGGCGCCGGACGGACCCGCGAGGAGGCGGTCGAAGCAGGCGCGCCATCGCCGTGCCACCGCGACGGATCCGTACGTGTCGACAATCCGGGAGCGGTCTGAGAGCCCGACGGCGGCGCGGCGCTCGAAGTCGCCCAACGCCTCGAGCGCGTCGATCCATTCGTCTACCTCACGCGCGAAATAGCAGCTCTGACCGTGGGTGAGCGTAGCGGTGAAGGCCGGATTCGGCGACGCGACGATCGGCAATCCGAGTGCCTTGAGCATCGTCATCCGGGTGTTCGGTTTGGCGACGTACCAATCCACTGAGGCGGATGGGAGCACGGCGATGTCGCAGTCGAGCAACTGGCGATGCACCCGCTTGCGGCTCCATTGATAGGTGACGCCCGGCCCGCTCGAGATGGTCACGAGTCGGTAGCGGGCCAGCCGCGGGCTGGAGAGAGCTTCGCGAACCGGCGCCAGGAGATGGAGATTCTCCGCGTAGCCGACCCAGACCACGAGGATCTCATCCCGGGTGGGTCGTCGGGCGTAGTTCTTGACCAGCCCAGGAGGAGCGTCGAGCGCCGGCTCGATCACCTCGGTCACGAGGTTCCGGCCGGGAGCGACCGCCCGCAGGCCGTCCGACGCGACGACGACACAGTCGACTTGGTCGACCAGGCCACTCATCATCAAGTCGCCGGCCGCGTAGATGGTCTTGGTGCCCGCTTGCCTGAGGGCGGTGACGAGCTTGGAGGCGTCGGGCCCGTCCACACCGTGAAAGACGACAACATCGAGACCGGCCTGAGCGATCCGCTCGATGTCCGTCGGCCGCAGGCGCAGGGGTGAACGCCATGGGCGGCCTTGGCGCAGAATCACGGAGCTGGTGCCCAGGCTTCTCATCTGGGCGTGGGGGAGGATCGCGCAGACACGCGTAAAACCGTCGTCCTCGTCGCCGCCCAGGATCCATCCGACGGACAGCTCGTTCTCCCGCCAGCGCCGTCGCATGACCGCCCGCGTGAAGTCGAGGTGGCGGATCACGGATGGGTCATTGCGGATCCCAGCTCGGACGCCGTCCAGGATCTGCTGGACCGCGACCGGAGCCCGACTCCAGATACCCCGATACACGCGCGCAAGCACTGTTCGAAGCATCCCTGGTCGGCCCCTCTTCAGCCGGACTTCAGCCGCTCCAGGAGCCCGCTGCCAGAACCACTGTGAGTTCTCACCCCGCGGTACAGGAGCACACATCGTGCCGAAGAGCGCCCGTGTTGGAGAATCCGCGAGATAGAGCGGAAAGGGTGAGGGCACACCGCGAAAGCGTAAGCTGGCTCGACGCAGTTGGAGGGATGACACCCGCGAATACCACGGACTTAGCGACCTGTCGCCTGATACTACACAGAGCGTAGCCAACACTAGCTACTTTCCGGTGCGAATTGAGTGAAGGGCAGCCAGTGTTTGTGCGGGCTGCGGCTTGGAAATCATGTCCGAATGGAGAGTTATTCGTTGACGGTGGGGGAAACGATGCACGATGGTGAGGGAGCAGCGCGATCGCACACGTCGTGCGGCTACGCAGCTCACGCGGTGCATCCTTTGAGGCCGAGCCTCACCGGAGGCCTCATGGTGCGGCGAGCGTATCAATCGGCCGCTCACACGGACTGAAGCCGCGGGTCGAGCAGATCGCGCAGCCAGTCGCCCACGAAGTTGATCCCGAGCACGGTGAGCATGATGGCCGCACCCGGAAAGGTGGTGAGCCACCACGCCACCGTGATGTAGGCGCGCCCGTCGTTCAGCATCCCTCCCCAGCTCGGTGTGGGCGGCTGCACTCCCAGGCCGAGGAAAGACAACGACGATTCGAGGAGAATCATCTGGGCGACCCCGAACGTGCCCACCACGATGATGGGGGAGACGACGTTCGGGAGCAGGTGCCGGAAGAGAATGCGGAAGCTTCCTCCGCCCAGGCCCCTCGCCGCCTCGATGAATTCCTTTTCGCGAAGGCTCAGCGCTTGTCCCCGCGCGAGGCGCGCGTAGACCACCCATCCCCCGACGGCCAGGATGAGAATAACGTTACGGGGACTCGGCCCGAGGACGCCCGCGATGGTGATGGCGAGGAGAACGAACGGAAAGGCGAGCTGGACGTCGGCAATCCGCATGGTGATGTCGTCGAGGCGTCCGGTGAAATAGCCGGCGAGCAGGCCCAGGCACACGCCGATGGGAAGGGACAGCACCACGGAGAGAAGCCCGATGAGGAGCGAGATGCGCGAGCCGTAGATGATGCGCGACAGGATGTCCCGGCCGAGTTGGTCGGTCCCGAGGAGGTGCTCCGGTCCTCCCCCTGCGAGCTAGGCCGGGGGCAGGAGCCGTCGCGCGACGTTTTGATCGAGCGGATCGCGGGGGGCGAGGACGGGGGCGGACAGCGCCACCACCACGTTCAGGAGGACGATGACCAGGCCGATGACTCCGGCGCGCTTGCGCACGAGCGCGGAGATGAAGCGACCGCGGCGCGATCGAGGAGAAGGGCGGGTGGCGTCGGCGATGGCGTAGGCCAGCCGATCACTCCGCCGCCCACGATCAGAACGTCCGGGCGTGTCATGAGAGAAACCGCGCGGGACGGTAGGGAGCGAGCCGCGGGTCGGGCACGCCGTCCAGGATTTCCGCGGCGGCTATGCGACCCCACAGAGGACCGAGGGTCACGCCGCTGTGTGACGCCACGATGAAGAAGCCGTCGAGGCCGGGAATGCCGCCCACCATGGGCCGCTCGTCTCTCGGCATGGGTCGCACGCCGAAGCGTACGGCTTCGACGCGGGCGCCGGCGAGGGCGGGAAAGTGTGCGGCCACCGCCGCGAGCGACTGCTCGGCCGGCCACGGGTCTCCTGATTGACGCCACACCTGGTCGTGGGCGAACTCGGCGAGGACGATGCGGCCACCGCCGTCCGGCCGAAAGTGCACGCCCGGCGCGTGGATCGGGCGGCGGAGGGTGCTGGCCACGGGCGTCGTGTAGACGAGTCGCCCGGGCACGCGATCGATGGGAATCTCGAACCCGGCCAGACGGGCCACCTCGTCTGTCGCGGGTCCGGCGCAATCGACGACCATATCGGCTTCGAAGCGGCTGCCCCTCTCCGTGGTCACGCCGCGCACCCGCATGCCCTCGCGAATCACCCCGGTCACGCGCTCGCCGGAAAGCACGCGCGCCCCCCGGCGCACGGCATGGGCGAGCAGCCTGCCGATGAGAGGCACCACGTCCACGTACCCCTCGCTGGGCGTGAAGACCACCTCGTCCACGTGCGAGGCGATCTGGAGATCGGGCTCGAGCTTGCACGCGTCCCGAGCCGAGATGATCTCGACGGGATAGCCCCAGCTCCCGAGCCGCTCCACGGTCTCCTTGAGCTGCGCTCGCCCGAAGGGCTCCTGCTCCCAGGCGAGCGCGCCCTCCTGCTTGTGCCAGTCGCCGCCTCCGAGCTCGGTCACGAGCGACAGGTGCTCGGCCATGCTGGCCGTGTTGAGCTCGTGATAGTCGCGAGGCGTCTTGTGGAAGGAGTTCGTCCACGCGAAGCTCGTGCCGGACGGCCCGCCCCCCGGCGCTCCTGCCTCGAGCACGGTGACCTTGGCGCCACGCTCCGCGAGGCGGTAGGCGACATTCGCGCCTACGCTGCCCGCGCCGATCACGACAATGTCGGCATTGCTCATGTCTCTTCTCCCGTGACGGTCACGGCCCCTCGCTTCATGGCGAGCCGTCCGGCAGCGTGGCGAGGGCGTGGATGGGCACCGGCGTCACGGGCGGCCGGAAGCTCGGCGGCGCAATCGCTTCCAGGGAGATGCCGCGTCGATGGGCGATCACGTGGGCGAGGGCCGGGCTGCACATGCGCCCCTGGCATTCACCCATTCCGGCGCGGGTCATGCGCTTCATCTGCCCGAGATCGCCCACGCCCTC
>WNGF01026499.1_pt1 | contig 10179 bp, 10 predicted proteins | sample 5400641 | NCBI WGS metagenome assembly WNGF01 (sample SAMN13153371, study PRJNA577476) | soil metagenome | isolation source: 80 cm soil or saprolite under grassland replicate 2 | place: USA:California | collected 2016-06-15
AGCAGCAGTCCCGCGAGCTCGGACAGCTCTTGCTCGAGAGGTTCCCGGGGCTCGTCCATCGCGCCTCCTCTCACGGGGCGCAGAACCGCTGGGAACCCAGGGAGTCCGAGTTGTTGGACAGCGGAACGGCGAGGAATCGGAGCGGCGCAGCTGCGTGCTCAACCAACCGTTCGAAACCTCGGTACGCGACCGTACACCCGATCTGTACCGAAGCGAACATTTCTTTGGAACCGTCAAACCGACGACGCCCTCGTTGCCGATCGTGGCGATCTCGACGCTGGGGCCATCGTCCATACGGGTCCGGATCGATACGACCGCGTCGACCGGGAAGTGGACCTCTTCGATCGGCTGGCCCGCCTCACCCAGATCCTGCTTCTGCGCGACGTCGCGAGGCCGTAGCTGCGCGTTCAGCCGCTGGTAGTCCGCTTCGGGCAACGCCTTCAGGAGTCGGTTGGGGCGCCTTGTGTTTTTGGTGGACAAGTACCGCCTCCTGACGGCTTCACGGTGACAGGCACGGCCGACGTCCGACTGGGCGGCTGGCTGCTCAACCAAGAAAAAATGTACACGCGAGAGCCACGAGCCAGGAGGAGCACCGATGACCGCCGTTGATCTCGAACCAGCTACGACGCAGATGGCTGACCTCGTCCGTGAGGTTCCCGGCGCGCTGCTCGACGCGCCCACACCGTGCCCCGGCTACACGCTCGGTGATCTGATTGAGCATGTCGGCGGGTTGACGCTCGCCTTCACCGCCGCCGCGAAGAAGGACTTCGGCGATGCGACCTCGCAGGGACCGTCCGGGGACGCGTCGCGTCTGGGTGACGACTGGCGAACCAGGATCCCGCGGGACCTGGCCGCGCTCGCCGAGGCGTGGCGCGATCCGGCGGCATGGACCGGGATGACCCAGGCGGGAGGACTGGAGCTGCCGGGCGAGGTGGCCGGCTTGGTCGCTCTGGACGAGATCGTGATCCACGGTTGGGACATCGCCCGGGCGAGCGGACAGCCCTACGACGTTGACCCGCGGTTGCTCGGGGCCGTGCACGACTTCGTCGCCCAGTTCTCCGAGCCCGGGCAGGAGGCGGCACGCGAGGGACTCTTCGGGCCTGTGGTCGAGGTACCAGACGACGCGCCGTTCTTCGATCGCGTTCTCGGCCTGACCGGGCGCGATCCGGCCTGGTCTCCGAACGGAGCGTGAGACCACCTCGTTCGGCACGCGTATTCATCGACGCGGAAGCGCCCATTGACGCGCCGGTTCGCCGGGTGCATCTTGAAGCCGCGCGGGGGGTTGCGCAGTGAAAGGAGACGCCGATGCTGATCTCGGCGGTCAACCTCTCCAAGAAAATCGCAGACGAAGAAGTCCAGCCCGTCCTGAGGGCCATCAACACCCAGATAGCTCAAGACTTCGCCCCGTACTGGGGGATGTCGGCGACGATGCGATTGGAGGGGCGGGCAGCACGTAAACCGAAGCGCGAGCATCCGCCCGAGCTGCGTGGCGACGCCATCATCTATCTGTGGGACCACGCCGACGTCGATGACGCACTCGGCTACCACGACGAGAACCATGCCGGTCAGCCGTGCGGGTTCGTGTTCACGACGATTGCCGAGCAGATCGGTGAGCCGTGGAGCGTCACGCTCTCCCACGAAGCGCTCGAGCTGATCGGTGACGCGAACGTCAACCGGCTGGCAGCGGGACCTCATCCGGCCGATCCGAATCGGTGGGTGCTGCACTGGTACGAGATGTGCGATGCGGTACAGGCAGAGAAATACGAAATCGACGAGGTCGTCGTGTCGAACTTCGTGCTGTCCTTGTACTTCACGCCTGGAGAGCAGGTGGCCGGGCGCAACGACTTCCTCGGGCGACGCCACAACGGCGGCACGCTCGAGTCCTTCGGGGTCAATCCAGGAGGGTACGTCGGGTTTCTCGATCCGAAGACCGGCGAACACGACACCTACTCCATGAAGGACGACGAGATCGCGCGGTGGCGCCTCGCGGTGAAGCAGAGCCTCGGCGCGAGCCGACGAGGCGTGCGCTACCGCCAGATGCCGGAGCGCGCGATTCGCGAGACGGTGGCGTGAAGAACTGAGCTAGCGCCGGTGGGCGTCGAAGAAGTCCAATACAACTTTGGTCGCGTCGATCACGCCACGCTGCCCGGCGGAAGCGGCGCGGGGCCATTCGTGTCCCCAACCTGCAATCGTCCAGAGCTGTGCATCCACGCCCTTCACGCAACCGCGCCACCTCGTAACCGTCACTCCAGCTTCCGGCCTCTTCGTCACGGGCCGCAGACTGCAACCATCACGTTTCGCCCACTGGTCCATCCGCTCCCGCACGGACGGATTCCCGAACTGGAACCCGAGCAGTCCGTTGCCGTTGTAAACGACCGTGTCATCCGCGTCCCCGTGCACAGCGAGCACCGAGACGGCCCCTCGACCCGGGCACTTACCGGTGAGGTTGACCCCCGAGACCGGCGCGATCGCGGCGAACCGCTTACCGAGCTCGCAGCCGAGCGTCGTCGCCATGCCCGCGCCGTTCGACATGCCCGTCGCGTAGACGCGGTGCGTGTCGATGCACAGCTCCTGTTCGAGCGCGTCGAGCAACTGCGTGACGAAACGAACGTCGTCGGCGCCGACCAGTGAGGACTCGATGCCGAGGTTGGTGCCGTGCGGAGGCCCGAAGTCGACGGTGCCGGGGCTGAAGATGTTCCAGAACGGCCGACCCTCGAACGCCCCCGCGCTCTCCGCGCCGGGAACCACTCCGAGGGGCACCTTCAGCGGCCCGCCGTCGGGAGATGCGATCACGTACCCGCGCGCGGCCGCCAGCTTCGGCATGTCGGTCAGGGCGTCCTGCGCCTCGCCGGTGCCTCCGAAGCCGTGGAGGTTGAGCACAAGAGGCGCCGCCCGCCGTCCGTTGTACCGGTCCGGAATCGTGAGCTGATAGCGCCGCTCGAGACCGTCGAGCTGCATGGTGCGCGCGGTCGTGCCGGCCTGCGCCGCGCGGCTCGGCGAGCAGCGCTGCGCGCGCGGTCCGCTCGGGACGGCGTGAGACGGGTCCGCACTCGTCACGCCCACCACTGATGCAAGAACCACCGCGCCGAGGAGGGCGCGCGCCACCCCGCCTATCTCGTCCCCCAATGCCGTTCCCTCCACGTGCGCCAGCCTGCCCGACGCCTGGGTGCCACGCCTTGTACTTGCGCGATGATCCTATAGAGGGCTTGATGACGCTCTTCGACGAGCTCGGCCGCGACGCGCGAGAAGCTCTTCCACGGATCCTCGTCAGGTTGCACCAGCTCGTCGAGCTTCGCCGCGAACGGGTTTGGGGCCCCGCAGTGCGCGACGCCAACGCAATACGACGACCGATCGCTTGACTGGTTGAAGAAGCGCAAGGATGCCGAGTTCAGGTCGTCGTCGAAGAGAACGGCTGCGGCCCCGTGCAGCGGCCGCGGCTCGGTGGAGTCGACGACCCATCCTCCGGTGTTGTAGACGCAGACGGGATTCTCGTATCCGACGAATCGTCGAACGGCCTCGAACGGCTTGTGCGTGTGCCCGAACACGAAGGTGACATGGCCGGGCACGCGTTGGAGTTCTCCGTGCGTCGAAAACCCAGGCCAGCACCCTCGCGTACATCCTCTGCAGGATCTTCGGCCGCGCCCTCCCGGCCAGGCCGCGTGCCAGGTTTCTGTTCAAGGGGCGCAGCGCATCAAGGCTTTGCAGCGATGCATAGATGACGCCGACGTCCCTGCCGACGGCTCCCGAGCGTCCCAAGGTCGACCAGAAGAAGTCGATCCACGCGAAGTTCTCGGCTTCCCAAGCCCACACCGGCGTCTCGGTCCAGGGCGGTGGAAGCTGATTGGGAAACACCATGTCCCGCGCCGTCGACATGATCGTGTACATCGCCTCGAGGAACTGGCCGTGATGGATGAACACATGACGGTTCGATGACGGTGTGTCGAGTGCGAGGTTCGGATAGACGACTCGAACGTTGACCCCCGAGCGCTGACCAAGAGCTCGATCGAGGAGACTCGTCACCAAATCCGAGGAGACCTGCCGCTGAGTAGCGGTTTCTCGCATTCGCGTCACATGCCACGGCGGTTCCAGTTGCTCTGTGGGTGGCCGCGCCCGCACATAGTCCGAGTACTGCTTCTCGCGGACGCCCTCCCAGAGGTGATGATCGTGGTTGCCGGGGATGAAATACACGTTGGAGTCGAAGATGCCGTCGGGTCCCAGGGCTTGCTGCACGAACATCTCGAACACCATCGCGGCGTCGTTGTCCCTGGCCAGCGCGAGCTCGAAGATGTCGCCCGCCAGAATCAGGGTCGGCTTTCGCGAGCCCTCGTTGCGTTCCGTCACGGACCGGAGGCAGGCCAGTAATCCCTCGAGCGCGGGGCTGGGCTTGGTGTGGTCGACCCTGAGCGTGTCGGGATCCAAACGGGTGAGGATGCTGTTCTCGGCTCCGAAATGAAGATCCGAAAGGCAGACGTAGCGAACGTCAGGCACGGGCTGGACCCAACCATCGCGGTCCGTAGACGTTCCAGAGCTGGCTGACGAAGAACCCGCCGAACGACGCGAGCCCCCTCACAGCTCCTCCGTCGTCGGAACTGCGGGCGCGGAAGGTCGTCATCTGCCAGACGAAGTCGGTGGGAAGGATGTGGAGAATGCCGGCGCCGACGAGAGCTGCGGGATTCTCCTGGGCGGCGTCGAGATGTCCGCTCAGAATCTTCGTGTACAGCGTCGTCGTCTCCGGCCACATTGCCGTGAGTCGTGGCGTATGTATGTCCTTGTAGCCGGCGAGTGTCAGTGGATGACCCGCCGCGTCGTGGAAGAAGAGCCGGTACAGCATGCGCTTGCTCGCAAGACCTGCATCCACGAAGAGGTTGAAGCTTCCGTCACTCAGGCAGAGGCGGCCGCCGAGCACGTCGCTCTTGATCCAGCCTCGCGCGCTGGCCGCGTGAGCCGGGTCGCCGATGAATTCGTCGACATCGTCGGTACCGATCGTGAGCCGGAACATGAGCGAGCTGCCCGCCCCGCCTCCCCGCTCGAACCCGGCCTGGTAGTCACGCTCTCCGAACGCGAACCAACCCCTCATCTTCTCGGTCCACTCGACGTGGTAGATGGGGCGGCTCATGGCAGCATCGCGTCCGCGGCACGGTCCGCGAAGGCGGCGATCGTCAACGATGGGTTCGGTCCGACCGGGCCGGGCATCACCGACCCGTCGACGACGTACACCCCCGGATATCCGAAGACCTGACCGCGGTCGTCCACGACGCCCTCTTGTGCGGAGCAGCCCATCGGGCAGCCTCCGAGCGGGTGGACGGTGATCACCCGCTTGAACAGCCAGAGGGGCCAATCCGAGATCTTCGCCTCGAGCGCTTCCGCAATCTCGTGCAGCGTTCGCCCCACCTTCGCGAAGTACGCGCTGGACGACTGCGTTGACCAATCAAGATCGAGATCTCCTCGCTTGAGCCCCATCCGGCCGCCGGGGACGTCGCGACCCATGGCGAGCACCGGAAGCCAGGTGGAAGATCTCCGTCCGCCTGCGAACAGGCGGTCGACGGCCCCGCTGACGTTGCTCCGTGGATCCCCGCGTGCGTGAGCCAGTGCGCGCCGCAATCCGAACATCACCGCACGTGGCACGACGCCGGACACACCGCTGCTTTCGACGAGCCAGTTGAGGAACTGCGGAACGCCGCCATCCTCGATGTAAGCCGCGGCCCTCTTCACCGCAGCCGTCCAGCCGGTCACCGACTCGGATCGCGCTCGTGATCACCGGGCCGAACCCGGGGTTCAGCCAGCGCGGGACGCTTTTGCCGCCTACGTGCCTGCGGGCTTGGTGGAGGAACGACAGGATGTCGCCGTTGCCCGAGAAGCGGGTGCCGAGGGCGGGGCTGATGTTAGGGAAGGCGCTTCGGTTGCGGAGGAGCAGATAGGTGGACCCGAATGTGCCCGCCCCGAGCACCAGCTTCTCCGCCGTCACAGTGACGTGTTTCTGCTCATCCCGTTTCTTCGTCGGCCGGGCGGCCTCGGCGTCGGCAGAGTGGTCGACGTAGTCGATCCGGTAGCCGCCCTCCCAGCGTTCGAAACGGCGCACCTCAGCGAGGGTGCGAATATCAGCGCCGCGCTTCTTGGATTGCGACAGGTAATTGAAGTCGAGCGTGTTCTTGGATCCGTAGTTGCACCCGACGTCGCATTCGCCGCAGAGCCGGCACGTGTCGCGGGGCAGGCCGTACATGGCGGGCGGCTCCTCGACGATCTGCACGCCCGGCACCGGGTCCGCGTGGGGATTGCCGAAGGTGACCGCGAGCTTGGGCAGGTACCAGTCCAGGCCCCGCTTCTGTGCCGCTTCCCGCATCGCGATGGTCTTCGGCGTTTGGCTGTATGGCAGGTGATCGAATGGATACCGCTGCGCGCCCAGCATCTCCTCGACCGCCTTGTAGTGCGTTGCGAGGTCGTCGTAGCTGATGGGCCAGGGGCGACATCCACCCGGTTCCTCGTCGACGAACCAGTTCGGGTCCTTGCGGATCAGGACGTTCGCGTAGATGAGTGATCCTCCGCCCAGCCCGCTCGAGACCAACGCCTCGAAACGGCGGAACGACCAGAGGTCGAACATGCCGAACAGACCGGACGCCGGGTCCCAGAAGTTGCGCGCCACGTCGCGGGGGCTGCGGGGAAAAGAACCGGGCGGATACTTCTTTCCACGCTCCAGCACGCAGACCTTCTTGCCTGCGTCAGCCAGCCGGTAGGCGACTACCGACGCACCGAAACCGGACCCCACTACTACGGCGTAGAAGTCAAACGGCATCAGCGTCTAGGTGAGGTCACGCGCCACAGTTCCCGACACGATGCAGCACATTTCCACCCCGCGCAAGGACCCGGGCGCCTTGCCGCGCATCTTGGTCTTCTCAGTCGTCCCTTTCGGACCGTTGACTCGGACTCGAGCCAGGCCAAGACTTCGCGAATGTCGCAATCGCGATTCGGTCCCGGAAGAAAGGGTGCTTGTGCAATCGACGGTCCCGAAGACACCGGGGTTGCAGTTCACCGAATTCCTCAAAGGCTGGTTTTCCACCGACGTTCCGGACGGCGATTACGAGGTCGGAGCGACGCGAGGGCGGACCGAGGGTTCTCTGCTCGAGGCTGAGGTCACCGTCACCTTCGACGATCTCGAAGAATTGCTGCGCCAACCTGCGAGCCCTGGCCGCCTTGATGGGGAGGTTCTTGCGCCCAAGCTGTCGCCGTTTCCACTCACCGTAACGGGAGGAGAGTTTCGGCTCTTCGAGCCCGACCGGCGGCACGTCGAAACCTGGAACATGCGCTACTCCATGGCCTTGACTTCGGATGAAGGCGGACGTCGGTACCGGCTCGAGGGAGTCAAGGTTCTTCACGACGATCCTGGTTTCGACATCTGGAAAGACACGACGAGGCTCTACGTCCGGATCGTCGATGACGACGGCACTTCGCTGGGTGCCGGTGTTCTGTGCGTTTCACTGGCGGACCTGATCCGAAATCTGCGAACGGTGAGAGTGCTTCGGGAGCCGAGTCCGGCCAAGCGCACCGCTTACGTTGGCCGCTTCCTTCGCTTGTGGGCGAGCCGCTTACTCCACACGTACGCCGGGCTCGACGAGAAGGACGGCCGCTTCTGGGGAAATCCAAGGGCGAAAAAGAAGCCGGTCGAGCCGACGCCCGACCGCAGGGCGGATCTGATCGCATGGTGCGACGGTCGCGAGCAGTGGCATGACGACGGCACACCGCCTGGTGACGACGCGTGGCTCCAGCTGACCCGGTTCAACGGCGGTTCGAAGGGCCCGGTGATGCTCGCTTCCGGGTTCGCGATGGCCGCTCGCTCGTTTGCGCTGACCACGAACAAGAAGAACTTGGTCGCGTGCCTCCTCGAGAAGGACTTCGACGTCTGGCTGTTCGACACTCGCTCCTCGATCGAGCTTGAGTCGGCGCGCACGGAGTTCACGCTCGACGACATCGCTCGAAAGGACTGGCCGGTCGCTGTCCGTGAAGTGCTACGTCGGACGCAGGGCGACAACGGTGTCCAAGTCGTGGGTCACTGTGCCGGCTCGGTCACGTTCCTCATGGCGATGCTTGCCGGTCTCGACGGTGTGCGGGCGGCGGTCTGCTCGCAATACACCATGTATCCGCAAACTTCATCGTTCATCAAAGCAAAGGTCAGGATCTGTTCCCCAGCTCTTGCAAAGGCTCGGCTTCAAGACTCTTTCGCCGAATTACGGCCAAACGTGGAAGAACAAGCTAATCGACACCGGTCTCGCGGTCGTTCTGATTCCTCGGCAGGAGCGCTGTGGAAGCGCATTGTGCCGGTGGGTGAACCTCATCTACGGCATGACTCATCGCCACGCACAGCTCAACGACGCGACGCATCGCGCCCTTGTCGAGGCGTTCGGTGTCGGAAACCTCGACACGATCAAGCAGCTGGGCCTGATCATGCGCAGAGGCATCGCCGTCGACCATTCGGGCAACAACAGCTACGTCGAGTTTCCGGAGCGGCTGGCGATCCCCATCCATTTTCTCGTCGGCGAGCACAACTACATGTTCTTTCCCGCCACAACAGACATGACACTTCGCTGGCTCAGAGAGCACAACGACCCGTCGCTCTACACGTACACGGAGCTACCGGGATACGCGCACCTCGACTGTTTCATCGGCAGGAACGCGGCTGACGAGGTGTTCCCCGGCATCATCGACTTTCTCGACGCGAACTAGGTCCGGAGCGTCACAACCGTGCCCAGTCACGGAATGACCGGTGATGTGGCCGCTGCTCGATCCCCCGGAGGTTCAGGTCGCGAACCGTCGCCATTGCCTGCTTGCGCAGCTCCCTGGCCTGGCGACGGTCGTGCGGTGCTCCACGAGCCGCGAGCGCGTCGGCGAGCGCCGTCTCGGTCAACGCGACGAACGGTCGGGCCCGCATGTGCTGGTGCCGCTCGAGAGCCGTCGTGAAGTGCTGTACGGCGTCGTCCCATCGACTGCGAATCGCGCTGAGGACGCCCAGGTAATGCGCGGCCGCGCCAAAGAACGCTGCAGTTGCGCTCCTGGTACGGGAGCATGATCGTGTACAACTCCGTGGCCCAGTGCTCGTCGCGTAGCCGGTCGGTGGCGTTCGCCAGGCTCGTGAGGAGCGTCCACCAGTTGTACCGACGGTCCTCGGGCCGAAGCTCCGATACATCGAAGCGGCTGAGATGGTCGCGTGCGCGGTCCAATTGCCCCGTCTCCGCATACAACCAGGCAAGCAACGCGTCCCAGAACGGTGGCGCACCCGGGGTGACAGCCTGCTCGATGGGCGAGAGACATTCTGAGATCCGTCCCTGGAGCCACCGCCAAGGAAGCGTCTGGAAGAACAAGACCCGCTGTTGGTGGGGATGGCCGGCCATGGTGGTGAGCGTCTGCGCCGCCAAGCGCTCGGCCTCCTCGAAGCGCCCCTGAGTGCCGGCGGTCATCCCCTCCCACATCGTGGCGAGCCGGAGGTACTCCGGCTGCCCGAGCGCGCTCGCGAGCTCCTTTGTCTCGCTGACGACGGTTGTGGCCTCGTCGACGTCCCCCCGTTCGAAGAGGCGATGCAGCCGGCACTTGAGACCTTGGAGAACGATCTCCTGATCGCCCAGCGATTCGCCCAGCTCGATGACTTCGGCGGCCGTCTCGAGTTGGGCCTGGAGATCCTCGGGCCCCTCGAGCGCCCAGCACCGCCCGATCAGGACGGTCGCGATCGTGCTCGGATCGTCGATGTTGCGCGCGATGCGTAGGGCCTCGTCGCACAGCTCGGCCCGTTCGGGGCGAGGCGAGACGTAATAGAGCCACTGCGCCAAGCGAGCCAACGCGCGGGCTCGGACGCCGTTCTCCTCCGGGACGCGCTCGAGGACTTCCTTGAGGAGCGCTTCAGCTCGAGGATCGGGCTCGTTGGAAGGTGGGAGCACCCCGCCGTAGCCGAGCGCGGCGTGGGCCAAGAGATATTGGCGATCCAGCTTGCGGGCCAAGTCGGCGGCCTGGAAGAACTCCTTCTTCCCATGGTGCACCTCGCCGGAGTGGTTGTGTGCCTCCCCGAGGGCAAGGAGCAGTTCACACCGAAGAACATCGTCCGGACTCTCGTTGCGCTCGAGCGTGTCGAGCGCTCGGCGATAGAGGTCTGCGGCGGTCTCATACGAGAGTTGGGCCATCGCTTCGTCTCCGGCCCGC
>WNGF01010886.1_pt1 | contig 10177 bp, 8 predicted proteins | sample 5400641 | NCBI WGS metagenome assembly WNGF01 (sample SAMN13153371, study PRJNA577476) | soil metagenome | isolation source: 80 cm soil or saprolite under grassland replicate 2 | place: USA:California | collected 2016-06-15
ATGGAGATCGATGAGGCCAGGCGCCACGATCACGCCGCCGTCGTCGATCCCGGCTGCCTCATGACCGGCCAGCCAGCTGACCGCCTCCAGCACCCCGTCCGAGACGACCAGCTCGCCCGGTCCTTCGCGACCGGATGACGGATCGACGAGCCAGGCCCGGCTGATCTCGAGGTCGGCCACGGCCGCGCCGATCGCCACGCCGGTCGGCCGACCCGGCGCGACGGCCATCCAACCGCGTTCAGCCACCGAGGGCTTCTCCACCGGCCGATCCGGCCAGGAGGTAGAGGAGCGCCATGCGGACGGCCACCCCGTTCGTCACCTGGTCGGTGATAACCGAGCGCGGACCCGACGCGACGTCCGGCGCGATCTCGACGCCCTCGTTCATGGGCCCGGGGTGGAGGACGAACGCCGCGGGCTTGGCCGCACCCAGGCGCTCAGCCGTCAATCCATACCGCGCGGCGTACTCGCGCAGCGACGGCAGCATGCCGCCGGCCATGCGCTCCTGCTGGATCCGGAGGGCCATGACGGCGTCGGCGTCGCGCAGCGCCGCCGCGAGATCCGACGTGACCGTGAACCTCCGGTCGGCGACACCGCCGGCGCCGGCGCGAGCCCATGCCTCGAACCCCCGCAGGAGGGTTGCGGGCCCGCACAGCCAGAGATCCGCGCCGGCCGCCGTCAGCGTCCAGATGTTGGACCGCGCGACCCGGGAATGGAGCACGTCGCCGACGATGACAACCTTCCGGCCGCTCAGGAACCGCCCAGCGCCGGGCGCCGTCACGGCCACGTCTCCGGCAAGCCTGCTCCGCATCGTGTACAGGTCGAGCAGGGCCTGGGTCGGGTGCGCGTGCCAGCCGTCACCGCCATTGAGGACGTGACCGGTGAAGACGCTCGCGGCGAGGTAGGGAGCCCCCGAGACGGCATGGCGTATCACGAGGATCCGGGCCCCCAGCGCCTCCACCGTCTTCACCGTGTCGACGAGCGATTCGCCCTTGGTCACCGACGAGCTGGCGACGGCGATGTTGCTGACGTCGGCGGAGAGGTTGCGGGCGGCGACCTCGAACGACACGCGCGTTCGGGTGGAGGCCTCGTAGAACAGGATCGTCACGTTCGTCCCGCGCAGGGCCGGCACCTTGGCGATCGGCCGCGCGAGCACCTCGCGCATGGCGTCGGTTGTCCGCAGGACGAGGTCGATGTCCGGCCAGGACAGGGCATCGACATCGAGGAGATGGCGATGGAGCCACGCTCCGGCCGCAGGCGGCCGATCGACCGCGGGCGGCCGCCCGCCGGCGGGGGTCGAGTCTCCGGCGGCCGGCGCGTCCCCGACCCCGGGCCGCTCGACGTCCAGGCTCACACGATCCCCTCGGGGATCGGCTCTACCACGGCCGCGTCGACCCGACGCTCGATCTCGACGTCATCCTCCCCGTCGATCTCCGTGAGGTGGACGCGGACGACCTCCTCGCGCGAAGTCGGCACGTTCTTGCCGACGTGGTCGGCGCGGATCGGCAGCTCGCGATGGCCTCGGTCGACGAGGACCGCCAGCCGGATCGCCTGCGGCCGGCCGAAATCCACGAGCGCGTCCATCGCGGCCCGGATGGTCCGCCCGGTGTACAGGACGTCATCGACGAGGACGATCGTCGCGCCGTTGAGGTCGAACGGCAGCTCGGTGCCCTTGACGACTGGCTGGGCGGCCACGAGCGAGAGGTCGTCGCGGTAGAAGGTGATGTCGAGCGCCCCGACGGGCAGCCGCACGCCCTCGTGCTCGTCGACGGCATCGGCAAGCCGGCGCGCAAGCGGAACGCCGCGCCGCTGGATGCCGACGAGGGCCAGTCCCGCGGTCCCCGCCTGCTTCTCGACCAGCTCGTGGGAGATGCGCACGACCGCGCGACGAATCTCGTCGGCGGTCATGATCCTGCGCCCGGTCATCGAGACGACCGGGCGATTCGGCGGCTGCGCGTTCGCACGCCTGCGCTCCTCCTTCCCGGCCTCGCTGGACCGGTCGTTAAAGGGTCGGCCGAAGAATACCGCGGCGCGGGCCGGCCGGGGGCGATGGCTCCAGGGTCGATGCGGTACCCCGGCGCCGGGGACGATCGCCCTCAGGCCGGCTTGGCCGGGGCCGGGCGATCCGGCGCGTTTTGAGTCGGCGGCGGCCCACCGGGACGCGCTGTCGGATCGAGCGGATTCGCCTCCTGTTCGTCTCGCTTCCGGCGCGTCCGCTCGAGGGCTCGAGGGTCCGCCATCGCGGCAGCGCGCTGCTCGTCATTGATCACGTGCATGACCGCGTTGATCAGGGCCAGGTGGGTGAACGCCTGCGGGAAGTTGCCGAGGTGGCGGCCGGTGTGCGGGTCGATCTCCTCGCCGTACAACCCGAGCGGGCTCGCGAAGGAGAGGAGCCGCTCGCAGAGCCGTCGAGCCCGGCTCAGCTCGCCGATCTCGACGAGCGCCGACACGAGCCAGAAGGAGCAGATCGTGAAGGTCCCCTCCTCGCCAGACAGGCCGTCGTCCGTGTTCTCGACTCGGTAACGAAGGACGAGGCCGTCGACCGTCAGCTCGTCCGCAATCGCCAGGACGGTGCGGCGTATCCGCTCGTCGTCTGGTGGCAGGAAACGGACCAGGGGCATGAGGAGCAGCGACGCGTCGAGCGCGGTCGTGTCGTAGTGCTGGGTGAAGACACCGCGGTCGTCTAGCCCGTTGGCGCAGATGTCGGCGTGGATCTCGTCCGCGGCGGCCTGCCAGCGCGCGGCCAGCTCGTTCTCCTCGCGGAGGCGGGCGAGGCGCGCACCTCGGTCGGCGGCCACCCAGCACATGAGCTTGGAGGACGTGAAGTGACGCGGCGCGCCGCGGACCTCCCAGATGCCGCGGTCGGGCTCGCGCCAGTGGGCGAGGGCGTCATCCACCTGCCGGACGAGGATCGGCCAGACGCGCTCGTCGAGATGGTCGCGCGACTTCGTGTGGACATAGAACGAATCGAGGACCGCACCCCACACGTCATGCTGCTGCTGGTTGTAGGCGCCGTTGCCGATCCGGACCGGTCGCGCGCCCTCGTAGCCGTGCAGGTGGTCCAGCGTGCGTTCGGTCAGCTCCCGCTCGCCGCCCACCCCGTACATGACCTGCAGGTCGTGGTCCCCACCGGCCATGTCGGCCACGAAGTAGAAGAAGTCGTTCGCCTCCCAGTCGAAGCCGAGCGTGTACAGGCCCCACAGGGCAAAGGTGGAGTCGCGAATCCAGGTATAGCGATAATCCCAGTTGCGCGACCCGCCGGGCGTCTCCGGCAACGACGTGGTCGCCGCCGCGACGATCGCGCCGGTCGGCGCGTAGGTGAGGCCCTTGAGCGTCAGTGCGGACCGCTCCAGGTAGGTCCGCCAGGGATGGTCGGGGAACCTGCCGCGGGCCAGCCAGTGCTGCCAGTGATGGGCCGTCCAGACGAGGCGGCGATAGGCCTCGTCCGAGGTCTTCGGCTCGCGCCCGCCCCACGACAGGGCGCAGAACCTCGTCTCGCCCTCCTTGATGAGCGTCCTCGCGATGGCCCGCGGGCCTTCGAAGCCGATGTTCATGTCGCTCGTCAGCGTGAGGGTGACGCCGTTGCCGGCGTCGCTTCCCTTGGCCCGGCAGTCCACCTCGTGGTAGCCCGAACCCCGGTACGCCCATTCACCCGGGACGCGGCCGTAGTCGAACACGGGCTCACAGTCGAGTGTGAGCTGCATCTCGCCGTTCACGCAGCGGACCATCCGCAGCAAGACGTGGTCGGCGTCGTAGTCGGTCGGCGCCCGGCGATGGGACGCGGCTCGCTCCGAATCGTGATGCCACGGCCCGATGAGCAGGAGGTCGCGGATGATCACCCAGCCGTGCGGCGTGCCCCAGCTGGTCTCCAGGACCATCGTGCCCGGCAGGTAGCGGCGCGCGGCGGGCACGGTGACATCGGCCGGGCCGAACCGGAATCCCCCGGCGTCGCGGTCCAGGATGGTCGCGAAGACGCTGGGCGAGTCCATGCGGGGCAGGCACAGCCACTCCACGTTGCCGCTCGGGGCGACGAGCGCGGTGACCTCGCAGTCGGAGAGGAACGCGTACTCGGCGATCGGTGGAAACGGCGAGACGAGCGCAAACGGCTCGGGGCCAGGGGATTCCGTGGCGGGACCGTCAGCACTGTCCGACATCGCCTGCCTCCGCGTGCGGGGCGACAGTCTCCCACCACTCGGCGCAACGCGCCAGCCCTGAGGCGGCGATCCTGCCACGGCTTCCGTTCGTTCCTGGTGGCGCCAGTTTGCGCGTGGCCTTCCCGCATCGGCCTGATCAGTCTCTGGCGGCATTGCCGAGTCCGTGTCGGCCGCGGAGGGCCGGAACCCGGTCCTAATCCGCCGGCGCATCGATCAGCTCGATGGCCGAGCTGCTAAGAAACCCCACAGGCCGGCAGACCCCTCCGCCCGGCCGTCCTTGGCGCTTCCTAACCGTGAGGCCGATACGGCGGCGCCAGGGGTATAGAGACGGGTCGGATCCTCGCCCACACGCGCCCGCGCATCGATCAGGTCGATGGCTGGGCAGCTAAGGACCACCACCCGCCCGCAGGCGCCTCCGGTCAGTAGATCCCGACCGTGACCCACACGGTGCCCGACCAGGTGGGGCAGCCACAGATCGCGAAGAAGTCCGGTCGATAGAGATCGATGATCCGGTTCGTCCCGGCGACCGGGCCGTAGTCGTTGATCACCCGTTCGAGGCAGCCGCCGGGTCCGCAGACGCGGATCACGGTGCCTCGCGGCAACCGCATGGCGGTGAAACCCGCGTCGTAGAACGTGGCGACGCCATGCAGCGCGTAGCGAGGCGGCTTGATCGAGTAGCCCGCGGTCACAGCGGGCTGAATGGCCGCCGGCCGGTTGGTCGGCTGCCGCGAGCCCGTTCCGGGCTCGATCAGCTGCGTCCCGGCGCCAAGCGCATTGGCCGACTGGCGGGCAGCGTCAAGCGGATCGATCGCCTCCCATGATCGATCGTCGGTTGCCGTGACTCTGAACGCCTGGAACGCTGCTGCATCGATCGGCCGATCGGGGCTTGGGGTTCGCGAGCCCGCCAGGCCTGGCAGCGCGACCAGCGCGAGCGCGGCGGTGAGCGCAGCACCCGCGACCAGCGTGGTTGGTCGCACGATCCGCGGACTGTACCGTCCGACCCCGATTCCTGTCCAGTGTGCGGGGCCTCTTGTGGACGTGCGCCGCCGCTCGGTGAGCGGCGCGAGGATCAGGCGTCGTACTCGAACGCACCACGGAATCCGGGAGCACCACGGAATCCGCGATCAGTGGACGACGATGACGGTGTCCGAGCCCGTTGCCGGCTGGCTCTGCGTCTGGCCGGCATCCGGGCCGCTCCACGCGTAGACCTGGAGCTGGCTGCCCTGGCCGTCCTGGCCCGGTGGCGTGGCCCACGCAAGGTGGCCGTCGGCCAGGGAAAAGCCCACCAGCGCCGGTCGCCCCACCAGGCGCCGCTCGGCCGGATCGGGCTGGCCGGTGGCGGAATCGATGGTGACCAGGTTGAGATGCCCGATCGACGGCTCGTCGCGCTCTCCGACCCAGACGGCCAGATGCTCGCCCGTGTCGTCCCAGCGAGCATCCCAGTCGGCCCCCTCGATCGCGCTGAACTCGGGTGACAGGACGAGGGGCTGTGGCCCGGCGGCGGTCTCCGCGCCGGCGAGCGCGGCCCACGAACCGAGCATGAGCTGGCCCGTTCCCATCACCCAGCGCTCGCCGCTCGCGTCCGCGGCAATGGTGCCCTGCCAGTAGAGGGCCCAGCGGCCAAGCGGATCGACGATCGGCCGCCAGGCAGGAACGGTGAGATTGGTTCGGGCATGGGTGGCGGGGTCGATGAGGAACGAGGACGCGGTCACGCCGCCGGCCGGCGACGCCGCTGCCGCCGACGTCTGCGGGGTTGCGGTCACCGCCGGGACCACGGAAGCGGCAGGCGACTTCCTGGGTCCGTGCGCTCGGCCGTCCGCCGAGCCCGGCCCCGGGGATGCGGGACCCTGGCCGCCCGGGAGATCCGCCCGGCTGCCGACGATCCGCTGGCCGACCCAGCCGGCGAAGACGGACCGATGGTCCGCGGTGAGCGGTACGGCCGCGGGGTCGCCGGAGTGCCACACGTAGATGTCCGGGCCGTTCAGGCGGCCGACGGGTCGGGCGGAGAACGCGAACCACGCTCCGTCGGGCGAATAGGCCGCCGACTGGCCGACCACGACCACGTCGCTGGCGATCGCGAGGATCGCCAGGGCGGTGGCGGTCGGGGTGCCGGTCGGGAACGGCGACGCGCTCGGCAGTGCCGAGCCGCCCGGGCTCGCCGGCGCGGTCGACGGTTGACCTGACGGGGCGCTGGAGGGCGGATTGGACGGCAAGGCCGGCGTGGCCGTGGCCGGCGTGGCGGTGGCCGGCGCAGCGCTCGGCGTCGCCGATGGCGTTCCTCCCGAGACGGGGACGACATAGATGGTCGTGGACGTCGTTCCGGGCTTCGTGCCGACGACGATGACCTGGCGCTTATCCGGCGACGAGACGATGCTCTTGGGGGTGACGGACAGCCTGGCGATGCTCTTCGCGCCGGTGTCGAGTGGGGCGCAGTTGGACGTGGATCCGGCCGGACAGACCCTCTCGATCTCGGCCTGGTGGATCTCGCACGAGCCGTTTTCCTGGCTGCACCAGGCGACCTTGCTCCGCTCGACCGTGATCGGCGTCTCGATGGGCCGGGCCGCCCCGGTCGGCGCGCCGGACGCGGGCGGCGACGCGATCGCGATCTGGGGGACGCTCGCCGGGCCGACGAGCTGCGATCCGACGAGGAAGGCGACGACGAACGTTGCAACGACGGCACCGATCGCACCGAACGGCGTCCAGCCTGCGGCCTGGCGATTCCGGCGATCGGCCGGCCTGGCTCCGTGACTGGGTCGGCGCGCCGCCTCGGCGTCCAGGGCCGCGGATGTCCGCGCCCAGAGGTCGCGAGGTGGGACCCGCGGCCGGAGCGCCAGGAGCTCCGCTCGCTGAGCGGCATACTCGGCATCCACGCTCCGGCAGTCGGCACAATCGGCCAGGTGCTCGGCCAGCCATTCGGCCTCCAGCCAGTCGAGCGGCTCGTCCATCCGCTCCGCCAGGCGGACGCGGGCGCGCTCGTGCAGCGACGACCAGTCGTCCGAATGCGGCCGTCCGCGGCTCCGCCGGTTCACAGCCGACCTCGGCCCCGATGGCGGTCCGCATCGGAGGGCCGGCTGCTCGGGCTGATGGTGGTCGTGCCGCCGGGATCGCCCGGTCGGCGCGTGCCAGCCGCGACCGCTTCGGAGGCCACCTCCGTGGCGCGCTCCGCGCCGGCGTCCGCCGCTCGTTCGGCCGCGAGCGCCTGACGCAGGCTCTCCCGCGCGCGGGTGAGGAGGGCCCGGGCGGCCACGTGCGAGACGCCCAGCGCGGCAGCCAGCTCGAGGCCCGTGAGGTCGTGGAGCTCGGCCAGCAGCAACGCCGATCGCTGGCGCTCGGGGATCTTGCGCAGGGCCCGCTCCATGTCACCTGAAAAGCGGCCTTCGAGGGCGAGGTGCTCGGCCGACGGTGCCGCGCCACGAGACTCACCTGTCCACGGCAGGAAGCGGATGATCTTGCGACGCCGGAACTCGTCGAGAGCGACGCGATGCGCGATCTGGTACAGCCAGGCCCTCGCGTGAGCGGGGTCCTCCAGGCTGTCGAAGGCACGATAGGCCTTGACGAACGTGTCCTGGGCGAGATCGGCGGCGAGCTCGGGCTCGCGGACCATGCGGGCCAGGTACGCGTAGATCTCGGCGTGGTGGCGGCTGAACAGAATCTCGATCTCGGCGCGGACGTCGACGGACGAGTACGTCATCGGAGAAAGGCGGGCAGTTGAGCGAGCCGTGAGCCCGTGTCCGAGTTGCGCGACCGCGTCCATGAGTGCTCCGAGGCGGGTCCTGACGGTGGCACGCACGCCGTGAGCTGTGCGTGTCCATGATCGGAGACGACGCGCGCAGCGGCGGTGTGACGCCCGGACCGTGTGCGGCCCCCGCCGGTCATCAGCCGTCGAGGCTCCCGCCGGCGCGTGTCGCCGGAACAGGCGAAGCCCGATCGACGGCAAACGGGCTCGGGTCTTCGCCGCGACGGGCGTGACGCAGCAGCTCGTCCACGGCATCCTCCGGGCTGACCGGATTGACCGGCAGGCCGGTGCCCACCTCCAGGCCGGCGATCTCGCGTAGCCGCGGGTGGATCTCCCAGTGCCAGTGGAAGGTCGCCTCGACCTGCTCCTTGAGCGGAGCCGTGTGAAGCACCAGGTTGTAGGGAGGGCCGTCGAGCGTCGCGAGTCGACCGAGCACCTGGCGCAGCGACTCGGCCGTGGCGTTCACGTCCGCCTGGCTGCTCTTGCCGAAGTCGGCGGCGTGCTGGCGGGGCACGACCCAGACCTCGAACGGGGAGCGCGACGCGTAGGGCGCGAACGCCACGCTGGACTCGTCCTCGTGGATCAGCCGGTCCTGCCGGCCCGTCTCATCGGCGACGAGGCGACACCACGGACAGGCGCCCTCGCGGATGACGTAGCGGGCCGCCCCGCCGATCTCCTCGGCAACCCGGTGCGGCACCTGGGGCAGGTCGTAGAGGTCGAGGCAGAGGTGGTTCGTGCGGGCGCCGGCCTGGGCGCCCCAGTTCTGGACGACCTGAACGTACTCGGTCTGGCCGGCCCGGCGGGCGTCGGAGATGGCGGCGCGACAAAGTCCCAGCAGCTCGGCGATCATGGCCGTGCCGACCGCATGGAGCGGACGGTGCTCGCCGGGTGCCGCCACGGCTGTCCGCCAGCTGCCGGAGGCCCTGGCCGTCGAGAGGGCGACCTGGACGAGGCTGGCGTCGAGCTGGCGGGCCTCGTCCTCGGTCCCCACGACGTGGAACGCGAAGTCCTTGAGCGTCCGCAGCCGAACGCCATCACCGGCCGGCTCGGCGCAGTTCTGGCAGCGGCCGCCATCCGCGACCGCGGCGGCCGCCAGCGCAAACCGATCGCGATGGAACGCCCGGTCGACCACCGTCGCGACCCACCATCCGGTGATCGCGTCCTTGCGGAGCTCGAAGAGGCCGGCGGCCATGGGTCAGCCGGCGACCACGGCGGGAACCTCGCCCTCGATGGTGATCGCCAGCAGATCCGCAAACGCCCTGGCGAAGGTCGCGCCGGCGTTCGCCACGAGATCCGTGCCGTGCCCGCCGGGGCGGCGATCGTCTGGCCAGCCCGCCTCACGGGCAATCGACGTGGACTCCACGCCGGGCATCCCGCACGCGTCGATGAGCTCGAAGCCGTGCAGGTCCGGATGAACGTTCAGGGCAATCCCGTGGTAACTGACGCCGCGCTCGACCCGAACGCCCAGGGCGCCGATCTTTCGCGGCCGAGGTCCCTCCGCATCGCACCAGCAACCTGGATGGCCCTCGCGCCGCGCGGCGGTCACGCCCAGCGCCGCGCAGGTCGCGACCATCGCCGCCTCCAGGGCCCGAACGAAGGGGCGCAGGAGGAGACCACGCCCGGACAGGGCGAGGATCGGATAGGCCACGAGCTGTCCCGGGCCGTGATAGGTGACCTCGCCACCGCGCTCGACCCGGATGCATTCGATGCCGCGGGCCGCCAGCTCGCCGGGCGAAGCCAGGACGTGCCCCGCATCGGAATGGCGGCCGAGCGTCAACACGGCCGGATGCTCGAGCAGGAGCAGCGTGTCCTCGATCTCGCCGGTCGCCCGCTGGTCGACCAGCCGGTGCTGGAGCGCCCAGGCATCCCGGTACGGAACTCGGCCCAACCAGCGCACCTGCAACGGGCCGGCCCCTGGATCGCCCGTCCGCCCGGCTCGCGCCGCCGGCCGCGAATCGAGCCCGGCCGTGATCGTGTCCATGGTCCGCACGATAGCAGGGCGACCCGTCCCAGCCGTTCTTGCGGCCGACCCGCTGGGTGGAGACGCGCGTCGGCCGCCTCGGCCGCCTGGTTACACCTGCCCGCTCGGCAGGCGGACCTCGAACGTGGCGCCGCCCGATGGACGGTTGGCGGCAACGATCGATCCGCCGTGTCGCTCCACGATCCAGTGGGCGATGGCGAGTCCCAGGCCGGTCCCGCCGGCAGGCGCACCGGGTGCCCGCCAGAACCGGTCGAAGACGCGTGGGATGTCGTCCGGCACCAGCCCTGGCCCGCTGTCGTCGACCCGCAG
>WNGF01010887.1_pt1 | contig 10176 bp, 12 predicted proteins | sample 5400641 | NCBI WGS metagenome assembly WNGF01 (sample SAMN13153371, study PRJNA577476) | soil metagenome | isolation source: 80 cm soil or saprolite under grassland replicate 2 | place: USA:California | collected 2016-06-15
AGTGGTTACGCTCCGCTAGCATGGTGCGGTCGAACACTGCGCCCGGAGCTCCGCCGAAAAAGCGCAGCGAATCGCCAGGCACCGGCGATATGCTCGAGTGGCTGGACGCGCCGATCCTCCGGGTGACTGCCGCGGATGTTCCGCTTCCATACTCGCCGCCGCTCGAGGATTACGTTCTCCCACAGACGCCGGATATCGTGACCGCACTGCGCCGTTTGGCGGCGTACTGATGACTACGCCCAAGCCGCAGGGAATGACCGAGCGGGAGTCGAGAATCGCGCGAAACCTCGGCGTCGGATGCCTCACCGCGGTCTCGGGATGCTTCGGCGGCGGGATGATCGCGGTTCTGATCGCGAAGATGGTTGGAAGTGCTCAGGGGTGCGAGCCGGCGGCGGGGGTTCCGGCATGCAATTGGCCGGTGTATGCTGTTATCGGAATGGGTGTCGGGCTGGTCCTGCTGCCCACCTTGGTGCTGTGGCGATTGAACCGAAAATAGGCTCATCAGCGAAGGAGATCGGACTTTGGCGCGTGTAGACATCATCATGCCGCAAATGGGCGAATCGATCGCCGAAGGCACGCTCTCGCGCTGGCTGAAGAAGGTGGGCGACGAAGTGAAGCGCGACGAGCCGATCTTCGAGATCTCCACGGACAAGGTGGACGCCGAGATACCGGCGCCATCGGCAGGGGTTCTGGCGGAGATCATCGTCATTGAAGGGCAGACGGTTCCCGTTCAGACGGTGGTTGCAAGGTTGGAGACGGAGAAGGGCGCGGCTGTTAGTGCGCCTGTCGCTGCGGCTCGGGCACCCGAGCAGAAGGCGGCGAAACCCTCGGCGCCTTCCGCTCCCCCCCCACCCACCCAACCTAGCGTGTCTCCCGCGCCGCAGCGTCAGCCTTCATCCGCCGGCGTAAGCGTTGCAGCGCCGTCTGGAAACGGCAGCTCCCTCGAAGAGCGACTGCGCACGAAATCGTCTCCGCTTGTGCGCAAGATCGCCGCCGAGCATGGGCTCGACATCGCCGCGATGCACGGGTCCGGAATCGCCGGTCGAGTGACGAAGCGCGACATCATGGGCTTCGTTGAAAGCGGCGCTTCCGCGCCCCGGATGCCGATGACGCAGCCGGCGGGTGGCTTCGAGAGCGTGTCGCACGGTCCGCTTCCCGAGCCATGGCCGGGAGATACCGTCGAGCCGATGTCGAAGATGCGCGCGCTCATCAGCGAGCATATGAGCATCTCGCGGAAGACCTCCGCGCACGTGACGTCGTTCTTCGAAATCGATTTCACCCGCGTCGCGCGCATTCGCGCGAAGAAGCGCGCGGAGTTCGAGGCGACGACCGGCCAGAAGCTGACCTACATGCCGTTCATCATCAAAGCGGCGACTCAGGCGCTGAAAGCATTTCCGATCGTGAATGCGTCTGTCGCCGGGACGAACGTCATCTACAGGAAGCAGATCAACATCGGAGTCGCCGTCGCGCTCGAGTGGGGATTGATCGTTCCGGTCCTTCGGAACGCCGACGACCTCTCGCTCACGGGAATCACGAAGGCGCTCAACGATCTCGCGGCGCGCGCGCGCTCGAAGCGACTCGATCCGAGAGAAGTCCAGGAGGGCACGTTCACGATCACGAACCCCGGAGTCTTCGGATCGCTGACGGGAACGCCAATCATCAATCAGCCGCAGGTCGCGATTATGGGCGTCGGCGCGATCGAGAAACGGCCGAAGGTGCTCCCTGGTGCGGAAGGCGAGGACACCATCGCCATCAGGACGTGCTCGTATTTCTCGCTGTCGTTCGATCACCGGATCATCGACGGCGCCGTTGCCGACCAGTTCCTCGCCCATGTGAAGAAGACCATCGAAACGTATCCCGAATCGGGGGTTTGAGATGCCGCGATCTCTCACAATTCAGCGATCGACCGTTCCCTCCGGGGAGCGCGAGAAGTACATGCACAAGCTGAAGGACCGCCGCTCCCACTATCTCTCAGCCAACTGCCGTTTCTGGGTTTTCGAGGAATGCTCGCTGCCGGGAGCATTCATAGAGTTCACCGAGGCGGACGACACTGCCGCCCTTTCCGTCGCCCACGCAAACGCGCCGCATCCAATTCTCGATCCGACGCGCATCTATCAGGAAGTAGATTTCTGAAATGCCCGAGCGAAAGCTGAACGCCGACGGCGCGACCTGGACGGTGACTCCGTCGGGATACATCACCAAGTACACAAGAGATGAATTCGGTCTCGTGTTCACCCGCGGCAGCGGACCCGACAAGGAAGTCCGCGTCACCCGCTATTCTCCGCAGGGCAGCCGCTCGCGTGAGCAGTCGTTCGCCGAGCTGACGGATCAGCAGCTCCGCGAGCTGTTCGCGCAATCACAGCCGAGCTTCACTTCACCAGAGGCCGGCTACACGCGGTGAATGTGGAGGTGGGTGGGTCGTACGTAGACCTTCATACCCATACAACCGCCTCCGACGGAATTCTTCCTCCCGAGCAGGTTGTCGAAGCGGCCGCCGCCGCGGATCTCAAGGCGATCGCCATCACCGATCATGACACCGTCGATGGAGTCGCGCGCGCACGCGAAGCGGGCGCGCGCCTCGGAGTCAGAATCGTGCCGGGAGTCGAGCTCAGCGCGTCGATGGGCGAGCACGAGATTCACATCCTCGCACTCAACGTTTCGAGGCTCGAGCGCATCGAGCAGAGACTGGCCGATCTTCGAAACCTCCGGCTCGGCCGGGCGCGGCTCATCGTCGACAAGCTGAACGCGCTCGGCGTGACGCTCAGCTTCGATGAAATTCTCGCAGCATCCGCGGGCGGCGCCGTCGGCCGCCCGCACGTCGCGCGGGTGATGGTCGAGCGCGGTTTCGCCGCCGATCTTCGTGACGCGTTCCAGCGATACCTTCGCGCCGGCGCGCAGGCATTCGTTCCGAAGGGAAAACTCGCCGTGAAGGACGCGGTAGCGATCGCGCACGAAGCCGGAGCGGTAGCGATCTGGGCGCACCCGGGGTCGGGCGGACGACGCGAGCGGCTCGAGAGAATGATAGAAGCCGGAATGGACGGCGCCGAGGTGCTTCACCCGAGCCACTCGCCGGAGGACGTCGTTCGCATTCGCGCGCTGGTGGACTTCTTTCGTATCCTTCCCAGCGGCGGGTCGGACTGGCATGGCGTCGCCGACGGCTTCAGGCAGCTCGGCATGATGCACGTTCCGCTCGACTGGCTTGAGAGGCAGGACGCACGCCGCGCGCAAATCGCGGCCGCGGCAGTCGCATAATCGAATTGCCGAGGGGACAACGGTGAAGGACTCGCAAACCCGCACAGCGCTCGTTACGGGCGGAGCAATCCGCGTCGGTCGGGAGATCGCCCTCGCTCTCGCAGGCGCGGGATGCGATGTTGCCGTCCATTACGGATCTTCCGCCGACGAAGCACGCGAGACGTGCGAGGAGATCCGCCGACTCGGCGGGAAATCCGAGTCGTTTTGCGCAGATCTTTCCGCGAGCGGTCAGGCGGAAGCGTTGATCGACGCCGTCGTGCAAAAGATGGGGAAGCTCGACATCTTGGTGAATTCGGCCGCGACCATGCTGCGGACTCCGGTTGGAAAAGTGACCGCGGAGGACTGGGAGAAAACGATGAACCTCAACCTCCGCGCGCCGTTCTTTTTGTCGCAGGCAGCGGCGAAGGTCATGCAGCCGCGCGGAGGAGTCATCATCAACATCGCCGATCTTGCCGCGTTCGAGACCTGGTCGAACTACATCCCGCACTCGATAAGCAAGGCGGGCGTCGTGCAGATGACGCGCGCCCTGGCACACGCGCTCGCTCCGTCCATTCGCGTAAACGCGATCGCGCCCGGCGCGGTGCTCCTCCCGGCCAATTGGTCGAAAGAATCGGCCGAAAATCTTACGGAGACGACGCCGCTCAAGCGGCTCGGTTCGCCCAAGGATGTGACTGGCGCGCTTCTTTATCTCCTGGACGCGGAGTACGTCACCGGTGAAACGATCGTCGTAGACGGTGGGCGACATGTGCGGAAATAGAGACAGCCTGAAGGTGTATATTTCGGCACGCGCATACGCGCTGGACGCAGCAGTAAGCGGCGTCGCGGACTGAGCCTACTATCAGTCGACGAGAGAACTGAATTGTCGAACGCCACCGAATCGGATGTACTAATAATCGGAGCCGGTCCCGCCGGAATGACGGCGGCGCTCTACGCCGGACGCGCGATGCTCAACACGATCGTTCTCGAGCGCGGAATCAGCGGCGGAGAGCTGCTCAACACCGAGATCATCGAGGACTACCCGGGCTTCGAGCATGTCGAAGGCTGGGATCTCGCGCAGAAATTCGAGGCGCACGCGAAGAAATTCGGCGCGACCTTCCTCCAGGAAACGGTGCTCACTCTCAAGAAGCTGCCCGACACGACGTTCGAGGCGCTGACCGAATCGGGCAAGATCTTCCGCGCGCCGACGGCGATCATCACGGCGGGCGGGACGCCGATCAAGCTCAACGTTCCCGGCGAGATGGAGTACGCGGGGAAGGGTGTGTCGTACTGCGCGGTTTGCGACGGAGCGTTCTTCAAGGGGCACACCATCGCCGTCGTCGGAGGCGGCGACGCAGCGGTCGAGGAGAGCGACTTCCTCACCCGATACGCGAGCAAGGTTTATCTCATTCATCGGCGCGACGAGCTCCGAGCATCGAAGATTCTTCAGAAGAGATTGTTCGAAAATCCGAAAATCGAAGTCATCTGGAACACGGTCGTCGAGCGCGTGGAGGCTGACGAGCAGGGTCTGGTCAATCGTCTTCTCCTCCGTAACGCCGACACGCACGCCGAGTCGACGCTCGAAGTGACCGGCATGTTCGTCTTCATCGGATTCCGGCCGAACACCGGAATCATCGACGGGCACGTCAAGCATGACGCGATGGGCTATCTCGAGACCGACATGAACATGGAGACTTCCATGAAGGGTCTCTTTGCCGCCGGCGACGTGCGCGTGCAGCTCACGCGGCAGGTGACGACCGCCGCCGGCGACGGAACGACCGCCGCCATTGCCGCGGAGAAGTACCTTGCCGCGCGGCGCAGTGACAATCGCGAGCCGGAGATCGCGGCCAGCGGGGGCTACGCGGTTTGAGAGTCGAGACTCTCACACTCGGCCCCTTCCAGGAGAATTGCTATCTCGTCATAGACGAGCAATCGAACCTCGCCGCGATCGTGGATCCAGGCAGCGAGCCGGAGCGGATCATCGATGCGATCGAGCGGTCGGGCGCGAAGCCCGACGCCATCTGGCTGACACACGCGCACGTTGATCATGTCGGCGCGGTCGCGCCGGTGAAGGAGCGCTGGAACGTTCCCGTGTATCTGCATCCGAAGGACAGGCGCCTGTACGAAGTAACAGGCCGTCAGGCGCAGCTGTATGGCATCGACTTCAGCGAGCCACCGCCGCCGGATCGCGAGTTTGCTGACGGACAGACGGTGACTCTTGGCAATACCACTTTTTCAGTCATGCACGTTCCCGGGCACGCGCCCGGTCACGTGATTATCCACGGAGACGGAATCGCGCTCGTCGGCGATTGCCTGTTCGCGGGATCCATCGGCCGTACCGATCTCCCTTACTCCAACCCCGCGCAGCTCGCCGAATCCCTCGAGCGAATCGCCGCGCTTCCGCCTGACACCGTCGTCTATCCCGGACACGGCGCTAGCACAACAATCAAGGAAGAGCGCGAATCGAATCCGTTTCTGAACGGTACGGCGCGCATTCTTCAGAGCTGAGTAAATCACTCCATGAAAAGCCAGACCCGTACCGAGAAAGACCCGCTGGGGACACTGGAAGTTCCCGCCGAAGCGCTCTACGGCGTGCAAACGCTGCGCGCCGTTCAGAATTTCCCCGTAAGCGGCATCAGACCTCTTCCCGCGTTCGTCGATGCGACGGTTCGCATCAAGCGCGCAGCCGCGCTGACGCATAAGGAGACGGGACGACTCGATGCAAAGCTCGCAGACGCGATCGTCGCCGCTGCCGACGAAGTACTCTCCGGCAAGCACCGAGAGCATTTCGTCGTCGACGTGTATCAGGCCGGCGCGGGCACGTCGCACAACATGAACGCGAACGAGGTCCTGGCGAACCGGGCCAACGAGATCCTCGGTAGCGCGCGCGGTGAGTACAAGCCGGTGCATCCGAACGACCACGTCAATATGGCGCAGTCCACAAATGACGTGATCCCGACCGCAATCCGCCTTGGCTGCGTCACCGAGCTTCCCGCGCTCGAAGCGTCCTTCGACGCACTCGCGAAGGCGTTCGAGTCGAAATCGCGCGAGCTCGACGATGTAATGAAATCCGGGCGGACGCACCTCCAGGATGCGATGCCCATACGGCTCGGTCAGGAGCTCGCCGGTTACGCCGGGTCGCTGCGCCGCGGAATCAAGAGGGTCAGCGAGGCGGCGGAATATCTCCGCGATCTGGGAATCGGCGGAAGCGCCGTCGGCACCGGCGTCAACGTCGAGCCGCGATATCCGGCGCTGATGGTCAAGCATCTCAACGCGGGATTCGGAGCGTCGGCGAAGAAGGGCGGCGCGAGCGTCCGCGAAGGCAATGACCGCGTTCAGCTGATGCAGAGCATGGGAGACGTCGCCGCTTTCAGCTCACAGATCAAGGTCCTCGCGCTCGATCTGAGCAAGATCGCCAGCGATCTCCGTCTTCTCGCGAGCGGGCCGCGTACCGGACTGGACGAGATCAGGCTGCCGGCCGTTCAGCCGGGGTCGTCGATCATGCCGGGGAAGGTGAATCCATCGATTCCGGAGATGGTGAATCAGGTTTGCTTCCAGGTCGTCGGCAACGATGCGTGCGTCACGATCGCGGCCGAGCACGGCCAGCTGGAGCTGAACGTGATGATGCCGGTGATCGCGTACAACGTGCTGCTGTCGATGCAGATTCTGGGGAACGCAGCGCGGATTCTCTCGGAGAAGTGTGTCAGCGGATTGGAGGCAAATCGCGCGATGTGCGAATACTGGGTAGAGCGGTCGGCCGCGCTCGCGACGGCTCTCGCTCCGCAGATCGGCTACGCCCGTGCCGCAGAAATCAGCAAGCAATCGGTGAGGGAGAACGTGCTGATCCGCGATCTTGTCAAACGCGAAAAGGTTCTTCCCGACGATCAGCTCGACGACGTTCTCGACCTCCGAAAGATGACGGAGATAGGCGTGCCTGGCGGCGGTCACGGCGGAGGTGCCGGTGGCTGAACGCGTTCCGGACTTGTCCGCTCGCCGTCATTCGCATAACGTGATTGCATGCGGATAACGACCTGGGCCGAATACGGCGTCATTTGCGCGCTCAATCTCGCGAAGCGGGCGAGCTCGGTTCCCGTGACCGGCCGTGACATCGCAGCGCAGGAGCGCCTCCCCGGTGACTATGTGGAGCAGATTCTCCTCCGCCTGCGGCGCGCGGGAGTCATCAAGAGCACCAGGGGAGCGCGCGGCGGATACATGCTCGCGAGAACGCCGGCGGAGATATCGCTTCGCGAAGTCATCCACGCCTCGGAGCTGGAGACGTTCGATCTCCACTGCGTGAGCCATCCGGTGGAGGAAGGCCGTTGCAGCGCGTCGCACAACTGCAGCATCAGGCCGGTGTGGGTGATGCTCCAGCGGAAGATCGACGATGTGCTCAGCTCGGTGTCGCTCGCAGACCTGCTGGAGGATGAGCCGACCGTCAGGGAGAGAGTAGGACTCCCTATTCTGGAAACTGTTTAACTGCGAACGGAATAACTGCAAGCCGAGCGCTGCCAGCTGAAGGCAGCGGATAGCTTCTGGCTGCAGGCGGCATCGACGTTACCGATCGGATTCCCGTAAAAACAAAAGAGACGTTCCTCGGGCGTTCCCATCACGCCTCAAGAAACGTCCCGATGTTCGTAGCCAGCAGCGGCAAGCGTTGAAGCGGTCAGCGCACCGCGTGCCCTTCTTCCCGGCAGTTCTCCCCTCAGAACGCCAGTAGTAGCCAGATGCCGAAGGGGGGACTCGAACCCCCACGAGCTTGCGCCCACTGGCTCCTGAAGCCAGCGCGTCTACCAGTTCCACCACTTCGGCGTCTACCAATGCAACTTAAAAGATCGGAGGAACCAAATCAACGCGATGACGGCCTTTCTCGGCGGTCAAAGCGATTCTAACTTGCGGGCGGAATGGCTGAGACGGATAAGGAGACGCAAGTATCTGTCGCGCGGAACAAACGCGCTTCGCATGACTACCACATTCTCGAGACGTGGGAAGCGGGTCTGGTGCTCACCGGCAGCGAAGTGAAGTCTCTTCGGAATGGAAAGGCGAACATCGGAGATGCCTACGGAATCGTGAAGGACGGCGAAGTTTTTCTGCTTAACCTGCACATCTCTCCATACGAGCAGGCGAGTCACTTCAATCATGAGCCGACGCGGACGAGGAAGCTTCTGCTGCACCGAAAGGAGATCAAGAAGATGATCGGCGCGGTCGAGCGTCAGGGCCTGACCCTGATCCCCCTCGAGCTTTACTTCAGGAAGGGGAAAGCGAAGGTTGCTCTCGGACTCGGCAAGGGCAAGAAGCTGCACGACAAGAGAGCCGACCTGCGAAAGAAGGATGCCGAGCGCGAGATGGCGCGCGCACGCAGGGTGAAGGTCTGATGATCGGCATCTGTCTCTTCCTGCAGCTCGCGATCGATACGCGGCCCGTCGTGATCAACCCCGGCCCGGCGGAAAAGTCGCTTCCAGTAGTCGCCGCCGAAGCGGGCGCGGCAGTCCGCGCCGATCTTCTCGCCGCCGCGCTCGGCGGAAGCTTCACCACCGGAGTAAACGGGCACTACTCCATCGTCCTCCCGAATGCGCGAATCGATCTCATCGAGGGGATTCCGTTTGCGCGCATCGACAGCGTCGTGATCCCGCTCGTTTTCGCGCCGCAGGTCAAGGAAGCTCAGCTCCTGGTTCCGCTGCAGATGGTGACGGACATCGTGCCGCGCTTCGGCGGCGGATACTTCTATGATTACGCGCTGCGGCAGCTGCGCGCGTTCAAGACCATCGTTTCGCATGCTCCGTCGACGGCGCCGCCTCCGTCGGCGGTAATTCCGTCCGCTGTCCTTCCGACCGGACCGCCGGCTTTGACAGCGCGGCCGAGCAGACGGCTGATAGTCGTCGACGCTGGCCACGGCGGTCCCGATCGCGGCATGTCAGGGCCGATCGGCGATGATCCGTGGTTCGTCGAGAAGGATGTGACTTTGTCGGTTGCACGGAAGCTCGCCGACGCTCTTCGCAGCGCGGGCATGGACGTGCTGATGACGCGGACGAGGGATACTCTGATTGCGCTCGCCGACCGCGGGCGTATCGCGAACCGCGCGAAGGGCGACGTTTTCGTGTCCATTCACGTGAACGCGCCGGGAGTGAGCAACGCCGCCGGCGCGCGCGAGCGCGGTTTCGAGACGTATTTTCTCGCCGAAGCGAAAACCGAGGATGCACGGCGGGTGGAGCGTATGGAGAACGAGTCGGTGAGGTTCGAGACGGGCGCGAACGCGCCGAAGGGCGATCCGCTCAGCTTCATCATCACCGACATGGCGCAGAACGAGCATCTCCGCGAATCGAGCGATCTCGCCGCGACGATTCAGGACGGACTGTCGGAGATCCACCCCGGCAGGAACCGCGGCGTGCAGCAGGCGAATTTCGCGGTGCTGCGCGGATCGTACATGCCCGCCGTTCTTGTCGAGATCGGATTCGGAACCAATCCTTCCGAAGCTGCCTATCTCGCCGACGAGGACAACCAGAGAAGAATCGCGCGCAATCTCTCCGAATCCCTTATGAATTACCTCGCCCGATACGACTCGCGGGTCGGAGGTACAAAGTAAGCGTGGCATCGTCCCGGCTCGAGGTGACCGCGGCCGGGATTCAATTTCAGAATCCGCTGCTTCTCGCGGCCGGCACCGCCGGCTATGGCCGCGAAATCGCCTCGCTCATTCCACTCGACGAGCTCGGCGGACTCATCACGAAAGCGGTAAGTCTCGAGCCGCGCGCCGGAGCTCCGGCTCCCCGCGTCGCCGATATCGGAAACGGAATGATCAACGCCGTCGGGCTCGCGAATCCGGGCGCGGATGAAGTGCGGTCCTCGCATCTGCCGTGGCTGGAGAAAAACATCGGCCGCGCGAAAGTCATTGTTAACGTCGTCGGCGACACGACGAGCGCTTTCGGAGAAGTCATTTCGCGGCTCGATGATTCG
>WNGF01010888.1_pt1 | contig 10176 bp, 9 predicted proteins | sample 5400641 | NCBI WGS metagenome assembly WNGF01 (sample SAMN13153371, study PRJNA577476) | soil metagenome | isolation source: 80 cm soil or saprolite under grassland replicate 2 | place: USA:California | collected 2016-06-15
CGGGGCTTCATGCCCGGGGTGAGCGTCAACCCATCGAGGGTCCTGTTCACCGCCGGACTGACGGGGAGAGATCCGGACGGCAGTCTCGTCTCGGGCGGCATGGCCTCGCAGGCACGGCGCACCTTCGAGCGCCTGCAAGCCATCCTCGCGCAGGCCGGGGCGAATTTCGGCGATGCCGTCAAGCAGCTCGTCTACGTCACGGATCTCGAGGCCTATAACGCGAGCGGCCGTCCCGAGCGCGCCAAGTTCTTCGGTGGCGCCCGTCCGGCGTCGACGGGACTGGTCGTGCGTCGACTGGCCGACCCCGCCATGCTCATCGAGGCGGAGCTCGTGGTCGATCTCGGCGGCTCGCGTCAAGGGGCGCCTCTGCTGGAGAAGTACAACGCGGAGAAGCACCCGGGCGACTTCCACCAGGGCGTGATCGTCAACGGTGGACGATTGCTCTACCTGGCCGGCCAGGTCGCCAACAACCCCGATGGCTCCGTGGCCGGCGTCGGCGACTGGCGACGTCAGGCGGAGAAGGTCTACGAGAACATCGGCCATCTGCTGCGCGCCGCGGGGGCGACGCCGGCCAGCGTGGTGAAGGAGACCACGTGGGCGCTGAGCATCGACTCCTGGCGGCAGCACGGCCCCCCGGTCCGCCGCGCCTTTTACAGCGGCGACTTCCCGGCTTCCACTCTCGTGGAAATCCCGGGCCTGGCGCGACGGGAGTTCCTGGTGGAAATCGACGTGATCGCCGCCGTGGCGTAGCAAGGAGGACCGACGATGCCATTCAGCACGATTGCGACGCCCGAGGCCAAGCCCGTCATGAACTACAAGATGGGGACGCGGATGGAGGGGGGTCGACTGCTCTACGTCTCCGGCCAGGTGGCGTGGGATGCGAGCGGCGCCATCGTCGGCAAGGGCGACATCCGTGCCCAGGCGCGGCAAACGTTCGAGAACCTCCGCCAGGTCTTGCGGGTGGCGGGCGGCGACCTGAAGGACCTCATGAAGATCACGACCTACATCACGAAGATCGAGGATGTCCCCGCCGTGGCGGAGGCGCGCACCGAGGTGTTCCAGGGGGAACTCCCGGCCAGCACCTTGATCGTGGTCAAGAGCCTCTTCCATCCGGATTTCTTGATCGAGGTCGAGGGCGTGGCCGCCGTGTGACAGCGCCCGAAGGAGGCGCTGACGCGGGCGGTCGCACCGGGTGGAGCATCCACACGTTCGCCTCCTCGTAGCGCACGCGGTCGCGCTCCCGATCCACCACGATGGGCTGGAAGGCGTCGGGGACCACGTACCGCCCGCTCTCCGGGAACTGCAGCCCCGTCCGCTCCTCCCACTCGCCGACGGTCGCCCGGACCGTGTTGCTCCGGGGCGCGATGCGCAGAACGCGGGCGCCGAGCCGCCAGTGGACCCGCAGCCAGGGGTCGAAGGGCGCGCCATCGTCGCGCGTCCGGCCGGCGTAGCGCGCCATCGACGTGAGGGGGTAGCGACCCTTCAGCGATGGGCGCACGGGAGCGACCAGGGCGCCCAGGCCATGGGCGCCGGCCAGGGCGCCCATGGCGGAGACGATCCGGGTGCTGAGTCCCCGGGCACGCCGGCCCGGATCCACGATGGCGGCCAGCGCCGATAGCGCGGTGGGCCGCTGTCCGCGCCGGCGGGCCTCGATCCCCCGCGCGATGATGTCGACGATCCGATCCGGCAGTCCGCGCGGCCTTCCATTCCAGACGAACGGGATGGTATTGCCGATGGCCACCACCTGCCCGATCCGGTCGCAGAGCCCGATCTGGTAGTCGGGGAAGTCCGCGTACAGGCGCGGCCAGAGGGCGTTCGCCGCATCGTCGCGGAGGAATGGCGGCCACCCCATCGAGTGCAGCCGCCGGAAATGGCGCCGGAGCCGGGGCCGCTGGCTGAGCGTGTACGCCTTGTAGGCCATGGCAGGGGCAGTATGGGCGACGGGACGCCTCCGGCACAACCGGCTTGCTTTTGCTGTTGACAAGCGCGGGTGGCCTGGGCGTTCACTATGGCCAGTGGCACGCCCGGCTGATCACCGGGCGCGCTGGCGCCATTCCCCCACCGCCGAACACAGGAGAACGTGATGAGCGATCTGAGTCGACGCGCTTTCCTGGCCGGGACTGCCGCCGCGGTGGCGGCGTCCGTCGCCGCTCCCTCCGTGCACGCCCAGAAGCGGGGCGGCACCCTGCGCTTCGTCCCTCACGCCGACCTCAAGATCCTGGACCCGATCTGGACGACGGCGTACATCACCCGCAACCACGGCTACATGATCTTCGACACGCTCTTCGCGCTGGACGGCAACCTCAAGCTCCAGCCGCAGATGGTCGACAAGTACAGCGAGAGCAAGGACCACATGAAGTACTCGTTCACGCTGCGCGACGGGCTCAAGTTCCACGACGGCCAGCCCGTCACCGCCGAGGACTGCGTGGCATCGCTCAAGCGCTGGGGGGCCAAGGACGCGGTGGGCCGCCTCCTGATGGCGGCCACCGCCAAGATGGCCCCGGTCGACAAGAAGACCTTCGTCATCGAGCTGGAGAGCCCGTTCGGCCTCGTGCTCGACGCGCTCGGCAAGCCGTCGGCCAGCCCGTCGTTCATCATGCCGGCGCGGCTGGCGGCCACCGACCCGAACGAGCAGGTGAAGGAGGTCATCGGCTCCGGGCCCTACCGGTTCGCGAAGGACGAGTGGCAGCCCGGCAACCGGGTGGTCTATCTCCGCAACCCGGACTACCTCCCGCGCAACGAGAACCCGAGCGGCGCCGCCGGGGGCAAGCGCGTGCTCGTGGACCGGGTCGAATGGCGCTACATCCCCGATGCGGCGACGGCCAGCGCCGCCCTCGAGGCGGGCGAGGTGGACTACTGGGAGAACGTGCCGCTGGACTTCGCGCCGCGTCTCGAGAAGAACGCCAACGTCGCCGTCTTCGTCACCGACCCGCGCGGCAGCCAGGGCATCCTCCGGCCCAACCACCTCCAGCCGCCCTTCAACAACAAGAAGGCGCGCCAGGCCCTGCTGTGGATGGTCGACCAGGCCTACTATCTCCAGGCGGTGATCGGCAATCCGAAGTACTACAAGGTCTGCCCGGGCATCTTCATGTGCGGCGGCATGCCCTACGAGTCCACGACGGGCGCGCCGCCCCGGCCGGACGTGGACAAGGCGCGCCAGCTCCTGAAGGAGGGCGGCTACGATGGGCGGCCCATCACCGTCCTCGACCCGACCGACTCACCCTATGCCCATGCGCCGGCGCTGGTCACCACCGAGCTCTTGAAGAAGATCGGGGGCAACCCCGACCTGCAGGCGATGGACTGGTCCACGATGGTCTCGCGCCGCGCGAAGAAGGAGCCGCCCGCCCAGGGTGGCTGGAACATCTTCCACACCTGGGCCACCTCGTTCGACGTGATGACGCCGGCCGTGGCCTCGGTCCTGGGCGGCGCCGGGGAGAAATCGTGGTTCGGCTGGCCCACCAGCGAGCCGATGGAGAAGCTCCGGGCCGCCTTCGTGCGCGAGCCCGACGCCGCCAAGCGCAAGCAGATCGCCGAGCAGGTGCAACAGCTCAACTTCGACGAGGTGCTCTTCGTGACCTGGGGGCAGTTCGTGGTGCCGGGCGCCTTCCGGAAGAACGTCCAGGGCGTGCTCCAGTTCGGCGCCACGCTCCTCTGGAACATCTCGGCGTGAGCGAGGTCAGGCTTTGACTTCTTGACAATCGCCAGGCACTCCACGGGCGATGACCGGGTCGCGCGGCCCTTCGCGGTTGCCAGGAAGGCAAACCCAGACAGTCAAAGTCTGACCCCCATGACTGGCACCCTCTACGTGGTCGCCACGCCCATCGGCAACCTGGAGGACCTGACGCTCCGCGCCCTCCGCGTGCTCAAGGAGGCGGACCTGATCGCCTGCGAGGACACGCGCCGCACGCGCGGCCTGCTCACCCACTTCGGTATCCACGCCCCCGTCACGAGCTACTTCGAGCACAACAAGCTCGCCAAGGGCGGGGTCCTGCTGCGGGCGCTCGCCGAGGGCAAGTCGGTGGCGCTGGTCACCGATGCCGGGACGCCGGGCATCTCGGACCCGGGCTTCCTCCTCGTCCGCGAGGCCCGGGACGCCGGCATCCCGGTGGTGCCCGTGCCCGGACCCTCGGCCGTGATCGCGGCGCTCTCGGCGGCGGGCGTTCCCGCCGACCGCTTCGTCTTCGAGGGTTTCCTGCCCGTCAAGCCGGGCCGGCGCATCCACCGTCTCCAGGCGCTCCGATCCCTCGAGATGACGATCGTCTGCTACGAGTCGCCCCACCGGATCGCGGCCGCGCTCGCGGCCGTCGCGCACGTGTTCGGCGACGTGGAGGTCGTGGTGGCGCGCGAGCTGACCAAGCAGTTCGAGGAGATCATCCGCGGCACGCCCGCCCGCCTGAGCGAGCACTTCGATGGAGGCCGGGCGAGGGGAGAATTCACCCTCGTCATCCCGTATACTAAGAGCCCATGTTGATTGCCAAGGCCTTGACGATCGCCGGATCGGACTCCGGCGGCGGGGCGGGCATCCAGGCCGATCTGAAGACGTTCTCCGCCTTCCGGGTGTTCGGGATGTCGGTGGTCACGGCCGTCACCGCCCAGAACTCCGTCGGCGTCCAGGGCGTGGAGAACCTGCCGCCGGCCTTCGTGGCCCAGCAGCTCCGCTCGGTCCTCTCCGACCTCGGCGCCGACGCGGCGAAATGCGGGATGCTCTCGACGGCCCCCATCATCGAGGCGGTGGCGGCGACGCTCGCCGAGTATCCCATCGACAAGCTGGTCGTGGATCCGGTCATGGTCGCCAAGTCCGGGGATCCGCTGCTGCGCCCCGATGCCCGCCAGGCCCTCGTCACCCGCATCCTCCCGCTCGCGCTGGTGGTGACGCCGAATCTGCCCGAGGCCGAGGTGCTGGCGGGCATGCGCGTGGAGACCCGCGCCGACATGGAGGAGGCGGCGCGGCGCATCCTCGCCCTCGGGCCCCGCTCCGTGCTCGTCAAGGGGGGGCATCTCAAGGGGGACGCCGTCGACGTGCTCTGGAACGGGCGTGAGTTCACCGTGTTCTCGACGCCGCGGGTGGAGTCGCCCAGTACCCACGGCACCGGCTGCACGTTCTCGGCCGCCATCACGGCCGGCGTGAGCCGCGGCCACGCCCTCGGCGACGCGATCAGGGCCGCCAAGGCCTACGTCACGAATGCGATCCGCGAAGGCTTCACGCTGGGGCGCGGGGTGGGCCAGCTCCGGCACTTCCTCACGGAGTGGTGATGGCCGAGCCCGACGACGGGAAGATGTCCTTCTTCGACCACCTGTCGGAGCTCCGCACGCGGATCATCTGGAGTCTCGTCCCCGCCGGCGTCGGCCTCGTGATCGCGCTCTACTTCACCGATCGCATCATGGTGTTCCTCCAGCGGCCCCTCGCCAGGCTCCACACCGCCCCGGTGTTCCTGAGCCCCACCGAGTACTTCTGGACCTACATGAAGGTCGCCATGATCGCCGGCCTCTTCGTCGCCATGCCGGTGGTGCTGTGGAACGTGTGGGCCTTCGTGGCGCCCGGGCTCCACAAGCACGAGCGGAAGTACGCCGCGCCCTTCGTGATCGTCGGCTCGCTGCTCTTCCTCCTCGGCGGCGCCTTCGCCCTGCTCGTCGTGATTCCCTTCGCGATCCAGTTCCTCGTGAGCTTCGGGGTGGAGAAGGGCGCGCAGCCGATGATCTCCATCGCCAGCTACACGGACTTCATCCTCAAGTTCACGCTGGCCTTCGGCCTCGTCTTCGAGTTGCCGGTGATCATCACGCTCCTGTCCATGCTCGGGGTCGTGACGCCCCAGTTCCTCTCGAAGAACCGCAAGTACGCGATCCTGATCAACTTCATCATCGCGGCGATCCTGACGCCCACCCCGGACTTCATCAACCAGACTTTGATGGCGGGACCGCTCTGCCTGCTGTACGAGGTCGGGATCATCGCGGCGCGCGTCTTCGGCAAGCGCGCCGCCAAGCCCGAGCCCGTCGCGGAGCCGGCGGCGGTCGACGGGGGCGGCGCGGCATGAAGGCGGCCGACCTCCTGGTGCGCTGCCTCGCCAGCGAGGGCGTGGACGCGCTGTTCGGGCTGCCCGGCGAGGAGACGCTGGCCTTGACCGACGCCCTGCTCGACTCCGGCATCCGCTTCATCCCCTGCCGCCACGAGCAGGGCGCGGCCTTCATGGCCGATGTGTCGGGGCGGCTCACGGGCCGGGCGGGCGTCTGTCTCGGGACGCTCGGGCCGGGCGCCACCAACCTCGTCACGGGGCTTGCCGACGCCAATCTGGACCGCGCCCCGGTGGTGGCCATCACCGGCCAGGCCGGGCGCGACCGGATCCACAAGGAGTCGCACCAGTACGTGGACATCGTGGACATGCTGCGGCCCATCACCAAGTGGAACACGCGCCTGGCCGTCGCCGGCGTGATCCCCGAGGCGGTGCGCAAGGCGTTCAAGCTGGCGGAGGCCGAGAAGCCTGGCGCCTGCCACCTCGAGCTGCCCGAGGACGTGGCCGACGAGAAGGTGGAAGTCGGCCTGGAGCCGCTCGCCGCCGGGCGGGCGCGCCGGCCGTCGCCCGACCGGCCCGCGCTGGCCCAGGCGGCGCGGCTGATCGACGCCGCGAAGGACCCACTCCTCTTCGCGGGCAACGGCGTGATCCGCGGCGGGGCGGCCCCGGCCCTCCGCGCCTTCGCGTCGCATACCGGCATCCCCGTCGCCACCACCTTCATGGCCAAGGGCGCGATCCCCTGGGACGACCCGCTGAGTCTCGGCACCATCGGGCTGCAGCTCAAGGACTATGTCTCCTGCGGCTTCGACCGGGCCGACCTGATCGTCACGGCGGGCTACGACCCCGTGGAGTACGCCCCCGGTCTCTGGAACCCCGAGCGCGGCAAGACCATCGTGCACCTCGATTTCACGGCGGCCGAGGTCGACGCCTACTACCAGCCGGCCGTGGAAGTCGTCGCGGACGTGCGGGAGGCGCTGGATCTCTTGCGGGAGCAGGTCACCGTGCGCCGGGATCCCGGGCGCTCCCGCGCGCTGCACGACTGGATCGTCTCCGAGCTCGAGGCCGGCTCCACCGACGCCGGCTACCCGCTCAAGCCCCAGCGCATCCTGCACGACCTGCGCCGGGTGCTCGGCGGCAGCGACATCCTGATCTCCGACGTCGGCGCCCACAAGCTCTGGGTCGCGCGGCTCTACCAGGCCATGGAGCCCAACACCGTCATCATCTCCAACGGCTTCGCCGCCATGGGCATCGCGCTGCCCGGCGCCGTCGCGGCCAAGCTGCTCTACCCGGACAAGAAGGTCGTCGCCGTCTCCGGTGACGGCGGCTTTCTCATGAACTGCCAGGAGCTGGAGACCGCGGTGCGCCTCGGGCTCGCCTTCGTCGTGCTGATCTTCCGCGACGATGGCTACGGCTCGATCCGCTGGAAGCAGCTCTCGCGCTACGGCCGCGAATCGGGCGTAGCATTCGGCAATCCGGATTTCATCGGGCTCGCCGAGGCCTTCGGCTGCCGTGGGCTCCAGGTCCGGGCGGCCGATGAGCTGATCCCGGCCCTGGGCGAGGCCTTCGCGGCTCCGTGCCCGGTGATCGTGGAGGTGCCCGTGGACTACCGGGAAAACCTCAAGCTCACCGAGGAGCTGGGGCGGCTGGTGTGCCCCCTCTGATGGCACCCATCGACTTCGCCTCGCTGGACCTGCCCGCCCCCGTGATGCGCGGCATCCGCGACGCGGGCTTCGTCGCCGCCACGCCCATCCAGGAGGCCGCCCTGCCGCTCGCGCTGCGCGGCAAGGACGTGGCGGGCCAGTCGCAGACCGGCACCGGCAAGACCGCCGCCTTTCTCATCGCGGCCTTCACGCGCTGCCTGACGCGGCCGGCTCCGGCCAAGGGCGGCCCGACCGCCCCGCGGACCCTCATCATCGCCCCCACCCGCGAGCTGGTGGTGCAGATCGAGGCGGACGCCCGGCTCCTCGGCGCCCACACGGGCCTCGGGATCCTGGCGGTCTACGGCGGGATCGATTACAACAAGCAGCGTGACGCCCTGCGCGAGCGCTGCGACGTGCTGGTCGGCACGCCCGGCCGGCTCATCGACTACCTCAAGCAGCACATCTGGTCGCCGAGCCGGGTCGAGGTCCTCGTCATCGACGAGGCCGACCGGATGTTCGACATGGGCTTCATCGCCGACCTCCGCTTCATCCTGCGCCGCCTCCCGAAGCCGGAACGGCGCCAGTCGTTCCTCTTCTCGGCGACGCTCTCCTTCCGGGTGCTGGAGCTGACGTGGGAGTTCATGAACAACCCGACGCAGATCACGATCACGCCCAAGCAGAAGACCGTCGAGAAGGCCGAGCAGGTGCTCTACCACGTGGGGCGGGAGGAGAAGTTCAACCTCCTGCTCGGGCTGCTCAAGCGCGAGGGGGGCAGCCGCATCCTCATCTTCTCCAACACGCGGGAGGAGGCGCGGCGCCTCGAGGACCGCCTCACCCGGAACAGCTGGCAGGCGCGGGCGCTCACCGGGGACGTGGATCAGAAGAAGCGGCTCAAGCTCCTGAACGACTTCAAGGACGGCGCGCTGCCCATCCTCGTCGCGACGGACGTCGCCTCGCGGGGGCTGCACATCGAGGGCGTGAGCCACGTCATCAACTGGGACCTGCCGCAAGATGCCGAGGACTACGTCCACCGCATCGGCCGCACGGCGCGTGCCGGCGCCGCCGGCAAGGCCATCAGCCTGGCCGACGAGGCGAGCGCGCTCCTGCTCGAGCCCATCGAGCAGTTCATCGGTCAGAAGATCCGTGTCGAGTGGGCCGACGACGAGCTGTACCTCTCCGAGATCAAGCCCACGAGCGAGGAGCGGCGCCGCTACGCGGAGGAGAAGCGCCAGCGTATGGCCGCCCGCGGCGGGCCTCGTCGAGACGGCGGCGGAGGGCGCGGACGGCCCGGCGGCCATGCCGGCGGCCGCTCCGGCGGCTCCGGGCGGCGGCCGGGCCGGGGCCATTGACGCCGGCCTTCGACCTGCGCCTCCCCGAGCCCGAGCGGCGCCGGGCGGCGGGGCTCGCCACGGCGTGGAGCGATCTGCTCTACGTCCCGGGCCCGGGCTTCACTTCCCCCCTCGAGCCCGGGCTCTACCGGTCGAGCTTCGTGGTCGCCCCTGCCGACGGGCGGGCGGTTCGCGTCTCCTCGTTCGTCGTCCCCGCCTTCGGCGGCGAGCTCTGCCGGCTCCGGCTCGAGCCGCTCGTGAGCTTCCGCTCCGACAAGCTCGGCTCCTTCTTCGAGCCCAGCCGTCGCGGCGTCGTCTATGCCATGTCGCCGGATCGGAAGACCGGCGCGGCGCGTCCCCCGAGTCGCGCGGGCTGGAGCTACGATGGGCCGTCGCTCCAGCCGCGGCTGTCCCGCGTTGACCGGGTGAGGCTGCTTCGAGAGCGCGTGACGGGAAGGTCGGGAGAGGCCGCCTTCGCCTGGGTGGCCGATCGAGGCCTGGCGTTCACCGGCGCCGATGGCCGGGAGAGCCTGCTCCTCGCAGCGCCGGACAGCTCGGAGCAGGCCCTCCTCGTGACCGGCATGGGCTTCTACCGCGCCCTCGTGGATCCCGCTGCGCCCGCGACGCCCGGGGCCACGGTGAGGGAGCTACTGGGCTACGGCGACCGGGCGGACGAGCTTCGCATCGAGGTGGACGTCGAACCGCTCTGACCGGAGATTCTGATCCGCAGACCTACTTGACGCCGCCTGCCGTGAGGCCGCCGACCAGGTAGGGCTCGATCAGCGCGAAGAGCACGACGACCGGCACGATCGCGATGACCGACGCCGCGAACAAGAGGTCCCAGTGCTGCAGGTAGGCCGTCACGTAGGACGTGATCCCGACGGTCAGCGGCCTCTTGTCCGCGCCGGTCATGAGCGTCAACGCGACGACGTACTCGTTCCACGCCGCGATGAACGCGAAGATGACCGCGGTCACGATCCCAGGCCACGACAGCGGCAGCACGATCCGGAGGAGGGCGCCCAGGCGGCCGCATCCGTCGACCGCGGCCGCCTCCTCGATCTCCCGGGGGATGGAGGCGAAGAACGCGCGCAGGATCCAGATCGCGAACGCGAGGTTGAAGGCCGCGTTCGTGACGACGAGCGCGGCGTAGGTGTTGACGAGGTCCAGCTCGAAGAACTCCCGGTAGAGCCCCACCACCAG
>WNGF01011672.1_pt1 | contig 10176 bp, 9 predicted proteins | sample 5400641 | NCBI WGS metagenome assembly WNGF01 (sample SAMN13153371, study PRJNA577476) | soil metagenome | isolation source: 80 cm soil or saprolite under grassland replicate 2 | place: USA:California | collected 2016-06-15
GATAGCATCCAACTATGCCCCGGCCTCACCTCGGTCCAATCTGGATTTGGAACCACGGAAACCAGTTTGTTTTTGCGATGGTTAGCACTCGTTCAGGAAAAAAAGAAGATATTGCGTCCCCGACGGGATTTGAACCCGTGTTATCGGCGTGAAAGGCCGGTGTCCTGGGCCGAGCTAGACGACGGGGACGTATTGGTGAGCCGTGCTGGATTCGAACCAGCGACCCTCTGCTTAAAAGGCAGATGCTCTACCGCCTGAGCTAACGGCTCGCTGGCGGAATCAAAGCATTATTAGATAACGAGATTACCATGCTAAGTCAAACATTAGGGGACAATTCGTTCGCGCTGCGGGGAGTGAATTTGACATCCTTACCGTTGTTTAGGATCCAAAAGATCGCGCAATCCATTACCCAAGGTATTAAACGACAGAATGGTGAAAAAAATCGCCGCCGCCGGAAAGGCGATCACGTGCGGGTAACTGCGCATGGCGCGGTAGCCGTCTTGCGCCAGCGTGCCCCAGCTGGTGCCCCACGAACTATAGGGATCGTTGATGCCGATGCCGATGAAACTAAGCGTGGATTCGGCCAAGATGGGCCAAGATGGCGGAGGGAATGCTAAACGTGAGGGTGACGATGATCGGGCCGACAATATTCGGTAGGATGTGAAGTAGGAGGATTCTCCCGCGCGAGGCTCCAAGAGCCGTCGCGCTTTCGACGAAGAGAAATTCTTTTGCCTGAAGCACTTGGCCGCGCGCGACTCGGGCGAAGCGCACCCAGGTAACCAGCCCTAGAGCCACCAAGAGACCGCCGATGTTTCTACCGAACACAAGTGAAAGTAGAATGAATATCAGCATGTCAGGCAGTCCGTAAAAAATATCGACGATGCGCATCATGAAATGATCCCAGTTGCCTCCCTTGAACCCTGCGATGAGGCCGTAGACCGTTCCGATCACCAATGCAATCAGAGCGGTTCCCAGACCGACCGTCATGGACACGCGCGCTCCATAGAGCACGCGCGTCAGTAAATCACGTCCAAGACCGTCGGTGCCCATCCAGTGAGCCCAGCTGGGCGATTCCAATAGAATTCTTTCTTCTAGCCCGCCGACTCCGTAGGGGGAAATCCACGGCGCGAGAAACGCCGAAAGCAATACGATCGCGACAAACGTCGTACTGGCACCGAGCAATGGGCTTACGTAGCTTGGCTGGGTATTCGGATCAGTGTTCATGCGACAACAAGATCAGTGAGTTCTGATTCGCGGATCGACATACCCATATAAGATGTCGACGAGAAAATTAGCCGCGACCAGGATTGCCGTGTAAACCAGCGTCACGCCCATGATCAGGGGATAGTCGCGATCTGTGACTGCGGTGATGAAGAACCGTCCCATGCCCGGAATTGCGAAGACAAACTCCACGACGAATGATCCGGTGAGGAGCGCCGCTACGAGAGGCCCCATGACGGTCAGAACCGGAATTAAGGAATGGCATAGAGCGTGTTTCACGACCACAGTCGGCTCTTTAAGTCCCTTGGCGCGCGCCGTGCGGACGAAATCTTCACCGAAGGTATCGATGAGAGTCGAGCGCAGTAAAGCGGCAAGATAGGCCGCCGGGGCGGCGCCGAGAGTAATCATCGGCAGGATCGCGCTACTCAACTGATCCCAGCGCGCCGCGTAAAGCCAGCCGAGCTTGAGCGCGATGGCCCAAATGAGTAGTGCACCCAGAATGAAATTCGGCAGTGAGATGCCAAGCGTCGCCAGCAACATACAAAACCGGTCGATGACGGAGTTCCGGTAATAGGCCGCGAGCAAACCCGTCGGGAACGAGATCAATAGGGCGAAAAGCACGGCCAGCCCGCCGAGCAAAGCCGATGTCGGCAGAGTGTCGGCGATGATCTGGGTGACCCCGCGATCGAGATATTTGTACGAAGGACCGAAGTCGCCCTGGGCGATTCCCACTAGGTAGCGGAAGTACTGTTGCCAGACCGGTTCATCAAGATGGTATTTGGCTTCGAGATTGGCGATGACTTCCGGCGGCAGCTTTCTATCGCTGTCGAATGGACCGCCGGGCGCGACTCGCAAGAGCAGAAATGTCAGCGTGGCGACGATCCAAAGAACAATGATGCCGTGGAGCAGACGTTTCAGCAGTAGGGGAATCATCTAGCGACGGTTGACGCGAAAATTACGGCCCTCACCCTCGCCCTCTCCCGCAGCGGGCGAGGGAATAACACACAGGGGGAAGTCATTCTTCCCGCCAGGCTAAATTGATCGGATGAGGGAAGTTTCACTTGAACTCTTGCGCGTGCGCCTTGAGACTTCCTCAAGCGCTTTCACGCCTCTCGGCTGAAATCGGTCAAATGCAAATTACCTCAACCAACTATTGTGTTTTTCCAGTGCTAAGTAAAAGCCGTCCTTGCGCACGTAGATCTGACTACAGTCTTTCCGTTGGGTCAACTCTCGCAACAAAGTGAGCAACGGGTTCCGCGTGTCGCTGTACTGCTTTGGCGCGCCGGCGGCACGCATGGCAGCGACATCATCGTTACCGACGACGTAGCGCATCAACAATTCATCATCGCTGAGACTTGGGCCACCTAATTTCTCGCGCAACTCTTGTATGGTCGGCTGAGGCGGCTGCCACTTAGCGAACTCCTTGGCGCGCGGCCGGTCGAGTATTTTCGTTTTCACGCCTCGCTCGACTTCAGAAGCCGCCTCTTTGCCCCAAAATCCGGCAGCGTATTGGATAACTTGATCCGTCACCTCACCATAGCGCTCACCCTTGATCACGTTGATCGCCGCTTGGCTGCCAACGAACTGCGAGAGCGGCGTAACCATGATCGGATAGCCTAAGTCTTGGCGGACTTGCACGCATTCTTCCAGGACTTCGGGCAACCGATGCAGCAAGCCCAGGTTCTTAAGCTGGAAGTGTAGATTAGAGATCATGCCGCCGGGAACCTGGTGGACATACTGGCTGTAGTCGTATTCCACCGGCGCGCCCATCGGCATGTTCTCGCGTTTTGCGAAAAACGTCAGGTCTTTATCGACGGACTTGAGCGCTTGCTCATCGATGACCGGCGAATAGCCCAAGGCGCGAGAATTTTGCGCGACATTGAACACGGAAGGATTGGACGATGCATTTGCCAGCGGCGGCACCGAGGTGTCAATGAGCTCGACGCCTAGTTTGATCGCTTCGAGCGCGCACAGAGGACCAAGACCGGTGGTGCAATGGACGTGAAGCTCGAGCGGAAATGTCGGCGCTTCGCGTTGTATCACTTTGATTAGGGCGACCGTGCGTTCCGGCGTGAGCAAGCCGCCCGGATCCTTAAGACAAATGAAATCCGGTTTGAGCGCTGCGGCCTCGCGGGCTTTGCGCGCGTAGTATTCATCGGTGTGCTTTGGCGATACAGAGAAGATTAGATTGAGAACCGTCAGGAGACCGTTGCGCTTGGCTCGGGTGACCGATTTTTTCCAACCGGCTGGATCATTGGATGGATTCGAGATCCGCAGTTGTTTGATGCCGTTGGCGACCATGCGTTCGAACCATAGATCATTTACCGCGTCGGGAGTGAGCTCAAAGGCGCTGAGGCGCTCGGAGCCAATGGCGCGGAGCGGCGTCCTGGTGATTTTCTTCGCGACCAGGCGCATGCGCTCGAAGGGATCCTCGCGGAGCTCTCTGACGCACTTCTTGATGTGGCTGGAAGCGATCAGCTCGATCGCTTGAAAACCCGCGTTGTCGATGCGATCGGCCACGGCCAGCATCATGCCGGTGCGCATATTCTCGGCCCATAGACTCGCCTGGCCGTCGCGCAGAGTCGTGTCGACAAATTTCACTTCGCTCATGATTTGCTTCTCGGATTATTTAACCACAAAGAGCCTAGGGTGGCGAAGTGCCCCCACCTCTTTCCTCCCCCGCGCGCGGGGGAGGATGAAGGAGGGGGACTTCTGTGGCGAAATGTGTGCTGCTACTTTGGGGGGCGCAAACCGCGAAAACTCCTAGGTACAGTAATACAAAGTTCACAGAATTAGGATGAACGTTCATTATTGATTGGTATCGGCGGCGGAGTACTCTTCCAGCTTCTTTTCGAGCCAACGCGTGTTGACCTTGCCATGGCGGTATTCACTATCCCCAATCACAATTTCCAAAAACGGTATGAGTGTGTCGATGCCGCTCACCTGGAATTCATGCAAGGCGCGCTTGGTTTCAGCGGCGGCCTGATCCCTCGTGTTTGCGTGAACGATCAATTTGGCCAGTAAGGAATCGTAATAGGGCGGCACGAAATAACCGGGATAGCAGTGGGTATCGAGCCTGATCCCCGGACCTTGCGGCGCTTGCCAGGTCGAGATCCGTCCAGGGCAAGGGCGAAAACCATGTTGCGGTGACTCCGCGGTGATGCGGCATTCGATAGCGTGCCCGGTAAATTTGATATCCGATTGCTTAAAGGGCAACGGCTCGCCGCGCGCGATCAAGAGCTGTTGAGCAACGAGATCCACGCCGGTGATCATCTCGGTCACCGGATGTTCGACTTGGATGCGCGTGTTCATCTCGAGAAAATAGAAATCCGCCGTATCGTTGTCATAAATAAACTCGATCGTGCCGGCGCTGCGGTAGCCGATGCTGCGCGCCAACGTTGCGGCGGCATGACAAATCTCGGCGCGGACTTGTGGAGACACCGCGTAAGCCGGCGCTTCTTCGACGATCTTTTGGTGGCGCCGTTGCAGCGAGCAGTCGCGCTCGCCGAGATGGATCACGTTGCCATGTTGGTCGCCGAGGATCTGTACCTCGATATGGCGGGCATTCCCGACATATCGCTCCATGTAAAGCGTGTCGTTGCCGAACGCGGCACGCGCCTCGGCCGCCGCCGTCCGAAACGTGTTCTCCATCTCATTGGCATTCCAAACGAGCTTGATACCGCGGCCGCCGCCGCCCGCCGACGCTTTGAGCAGCAGTGGATAGCCAATTTGTTGCGCCAGTTGCGCTGCTTCGTGAGGGTTCCGCGCCTGATCCGAACCGGGAACCAGCGGCACGCCCGCGGTGCGGGCGATCTTTCGCGCTTCGAGCTTGTCACCCATCATCGTGATGTTCTCGGCGGTGGGGCCGATAAAAGTGATCTTGTTGTCGACGCACGCTTGCACGAGCGCCGGCCGTTCCGAGAGAAATCCATAGCCGGGATGAAGGGCGTCGCAGCCAGTACCTTGAGCGGCGGCGATCAAGTTCTCGACCTTCAAGTAGCTGTCACTGGAACGCGCGGGGCCGATGCAAACGACGCGATTGGCGATCTTCGCCGCCATGCTTTCGCGATCCGCGTCAGAAACCGCGGCGACAGTCTCAATGCCCAAACGCTGGCACGCCCTAATAATGCGAACGGCGATCTCACCCCGGTTGCCAACGAGTACTCGCGTGACGCTCATGAATTCTCCGGGAAAAAGGCCGGTATCTCGGTTGTTATGGACATTGTGGATTTCGGAATCGTCAGGTAGCGGCGGGTTTCAAATCCGCCCCTGTCAAATTGCCGTGTTCGCGGAATGACTGCGAGGGTGCTTTGAATTCTTAAGCTCACACGAAACAGGGACGCCAGGCGGTTGCGGTGAGGTTTACGGTTTGACGATGAAAAGCGTCTGACCGAACTCGACAAACTGACCGTTTTGCGCGACAACTTCGACGATAGTGCCGGCGACTGTGGCGCGCACGCTACTGAAGACTTTCATGACTTCGATCAAGCCGACGGTGGTATCTTCCGTAATCTGTTGGCCGATTTTAACAAACGGCGGGGCACCGGGCTCGGGAGCCACGTAGAACGTTCCTAGCAACGGCGCGGTGATCGGCCGCATGCCTTCGGGAATCGCCACGGGCTTGACTGCCTGGGCAGTCGGTGCGGCAGCCGGCGAGGACGCTGTTTTTGCAGCGGACGCGGCGGAGGCCGGCGCGACGCTAATATTTGGCGGCGCCGAAGTGAGAGGAATCGGTTCCCCTTTGCTGACGGTAATCTTTAACTCGCCGACTTCGAGTTGAAAGTAATCGAATTTCGACTCATCGATCAGTTTTAGAATATGCAAGACATCATCTTCAGTGAGTTCCATGACGTGCCTTCCTCTAAGTTGGTTGTTTCAGTTTTCTTATGTGATTTCGTTGCTGTTGGCAAATCGGAATGGAAACAGACCGACAATTTTTCGAAGAAACTTGAGAGTTACCAATGCGTTACTTTGCGACGGGCTTTACGTTGCGAAGGTCCATGCGCGCCATTGAGTTGTATTCCAAGCCGGTGAATTTGGGACTGAGCATGGTGCTTTCGGCTTTCCAATACAGCGGCACGATGGCGACGTCGGTTTCGGTGAGAAGTTTTTGCGCGTCGTCATAAATTTGGCTGCGTTTTTTTGCATCGAGTTCGCGGGCGGCGAGTTCGAGCATTTGATCGTAGCGGCGATTTTTCCAGCGGCCGTGATTGTTGCCGCTATTGGAAGTGAAAAGTTTCATGAAGTTATCAGGGTCGGGATAATCGGCGCCCCAGCCGGCGCGGAAAACGGGAAAGGGATCGTTTTGAAGTTTCTTTAAGAAAACCTTCCACTCCTGGTTTTCAAGTCGAACGACAATGCCCAAATGCTTTTGCCACATGCTTTGGATCGCCTCGGCGACTAACTTTTTCTCCTCGTCGGTGTTGTAGCCGAGAACGATGCTCGGCAGACCTTTGCCGTCCGGATAGCCGGCTTCGCTTAATAGGCGACGTGCTTCAGTGGGATTGAATCTAAGACCAATTTCGGGATTGTGCGCCAGCATGCCGGGGGGAATCCACGACGTTGCCGGCGTTTCGCCGCCCTGCAGTATTTTTGGAAAAACACCTCGGTCGATTGCCAGAGCGAAAGCTTTTCTCAGTTTCGGATTGTCGAACGGTTTGCGATCCACGGCGAAGCTATAATACTCGCCACGCAGTTGGGGCACGAGCTTATACCCGGGCATTTTCGCTAAGCGCGGCTTGTCCAGCGGCGGAATGCTGTGATCGTCGATGAAGTCCATGTTGCCCTGTTCAAACAGCGTCACTGCCGTAGTTTTTTCATTGATCATATACATCGTGACTTTTTCGATCGATGGCTTGCCGCGGAAATAATTGGCATTCGCGCGGAGCTCGATTTCGTTCTCGTGTTTCCAGGAAGCCAAGCGAAAAGGGCCGTTCGTGACGATGTTTCCGGGTTCGGTCCATCGGGTGTCGAATTTCTCGATCACGTCCTGGCGCTGAGGATAGGTGACTTCAAAAGTCGTGATGGCGAGAAAATAGGAGGCCGGGTGACGCAAGCTCACCACCAGCGTCGAATCGTCTTGCGCCTGAACGCCGACGGCTGAAGAGTCTTTGAGTTTTCCTTCGGCGTACTCTTGTGCGTTGACGAGGTCGAATAGAATGTAGGCATATTGCGCCGCGGTTTTGGGATTGAGCAGGCGCTTCCATGAGTATTCAAAGTCCTGGGCGCGGACTTTTTTGCCGTCGGTCCATTGCACGTCGTCGCGCAGATGGAAGATGATCTTCTTTCCACCTTCGAGAAAATCCCAAGATTTGGCAATCACCGGCGTGGGTTTTAGATTCTTGTCGAATTCCGTCAATCCGACCATCATATTGGCAATTACGTTGAACGAGACATGATCGGTCGCCAGCGACCAGTCCAGACTAGGTGGCTCGGTGCCGAGATTGACGCGAAAATGACTCTCGCCGCCGCTTTGGGGCGCGGACTTGCACGCGCCAAACAATGACGTGAACGCGATTGTTAGGACGCAAAGATAGTCGCGGAATTTCACCGGGGAACCAAGAAAATCTCTCTTGCTTGAAAAGGATTTAGTCGGTATTAGTACCGCAATACCATTTTACCTTCAAGAAAGGGTCCGGCAGATTAATTTATGGATGCAAAGGAGCTGTTGCTGAAAAACATCGTCGTCGAGGGGCATCGGGATGTGTACGAGCAGATCTATCGCACTTCTGTCGGTGAAAGGGCGCCGATTCGTGATGCTATTGCACCGCGCTTGATTCGCGATGGCATCAACCTGACTGTCTACGCGATCAGCGGTGACTCCTATTCTCACTCCCAGAACACCGGACGCTACCTGGAAACCGCGCTGGATCAAATCGATCAGTTTCTCGAAGAAGCGCCGCGCTCGGAAGGGATGATTCAGATGGTCAAAACCCGCGGCGACCTGCCGGAGAAGGCCGAGCCGGGGGCGGTCAAATTTCTGCTCCATTTCGAAGGCTGCATGCCGCTGCGCGGCAGTATTCATAATCTGAGAAACTTCTACCGTCTGGGTTTGCGCTCTCTGCAACCAGTTTGGAATTTTCGTAATGAGCTGGGCGACGGTGTGTGGGAAAACCGCACCGGCGGCGGCCTGACGAATTTTGGTGTCGAGGTCATCAAAGAGGCGAATCGATTGGGAATGGTCGTCGATCTGTCGCACATGAACCGAGAAGGTTTTTTCCAAGCCCTCGAAGCCGCGACCGCGCCGCTGCTCGTCAGCCACGCCAATGCTTGCGGCATGCTCGACAATGCGCGCAATCTCGCCGACGATCAGATCAAAGCCATCGCCGACCAGGGTGGACTCGTCGGCATTCTCGCATTACCTGAGCGTGTCGCTAAGAAAGAGGCCACCATAGAAGACTTGCTCAAGCACATGGACTACATGATCAAGCTGGTGGGCGTGGAGCATATCGCTCTAGGCATGGACTTCGTTAAGTACGATGGACCGCGCACGCTTAAGGATCGCCATCACCCGCTGCACAAGCCCGAGTTGGTCAAAGGCTTCGAGGAGATCGAGGATTTGCCAAATTTGATAAATGGCTTGCAGCACCACGGATACAAGGACGAGGAGATCGCGCTGATCCTCGGCGGCAACTATCTCAGAGTGTTGAAAACGATTCTTCCCGAGCAGTCGGTCATCTAGGCGAAATCGAATGCGCTATGAATGAGGGAACATAGACGATGAAACGGATTGGATTGCTAATAATCTTGACGTCGCTGTTGCTCTTTACCGTAACGCCGCGAAGTTCAGCGAAGATCATCGTTGGCTTATCGTCCGTCAACGTAGCTTTTCTGCCTGTCTATGTCACAGAAGCGAAAGGCTTCTTCAAAGACGAAGGGCTCGATGTTCTGCTGGTTTTGTTTAATGCCGGCGCGACCAATCTGCAGGCGCTGATCGGCGGCGACATCCACATGATGGGCAGCGCCTTTGTCGAAACCATCGGCGGTCGCGCTGCCGGGGTCGATATCAAAAACTTTTGGGGTGTGTGCAACATCATGCCGTTCCAGCTTTATTCGCAGGCGGATTTCAAGTCGATGAAGCAAGCCAAAGGCAAGCGCTTCGCAATCAGCCGTTTCGGCTCGCTCACCGATTTTCTGACCCGCGCGACGCTGCGCCATTTCGGCGTGGATTCGAAGGAAGTCACGATTCTCCAGATCGGCAGCACGCCGGCGCGCTTTGCCGCGCTCTCGGCCAAGGCGGTAGATGCGTCCATCGTGTGGTTTCCGGTGACGGAGATCGCCAAGTCTCAGGGTTATAACAAGCTGCTCGACCTTAAAGAAATCTTTCCGGAATGGCCGTATGAAACTTTTGCCGCCAAAGAATCCTACCTCAGTAAAGAAAGGGATCAGGTCAGCAAATTTCTCCGCGCCTATCAAAGAGGCATAAAGTATACGGTTGAGAACAAGGCCGACGCCGTGAAAATAATGGGAAAGTACGTCAAGTTGGACCCGGCGTATGCTCCGGCGGGCTATGACGAATATCGCGACTCATTTCCGCTCAACGGCCAGATCGCCGAAAAAGTTATTCCGACCGTGATCGAGGAGGAGTTTCAGACCGGCAGAATCAAAAAGAAAGTGACTGTGGAAGATATGGTCGATCGCTCGTTCATCAAAGCGCTGAGTAGATAGCAGAAATAGTATTAGCCGAATCTATCGCTTGGAGGTAATTTATGATTATCGATCTGGATTCTCACTTACGTGAAGGTTACTTCATGGATGAAGTGTATAATTTGCCTGAGCCCTATGCGCGGTTTACACCGCAAAAAGCCGGCGAGGGCAGAAACCATAACACCAAATGGATTCATCAGCTCGATCCCGGTGACCCGCAGGGCCGGGCGGCGCACCGCCATCCTTATATCTACGATCCCAAGGTCAACTGGCGCAACGGTGAGATCGCGGCGCGGCAAATCGCCGGCC
>WNGF01010893.1_pt1 | contig 10170 bp, 9 predicted proteins | sample 5400641 | NCBI WGS metagenome assembly WNGF01 (sample SAMN13153371, study PRJNA577476) | soil metagenome | isolation source: 80 cm soil or saprolite under grassland replicate 2 | place: USA:California | collected 2016-06-15
TGGCTTTCGCCGAATGCAGGCCCGGGTGGCCCGGCGCGTCGATAGCCTGATCACGGTGTCACGTGCGTCGGCTGACGAGATCGTCCGAGACTTCGGCGTGCGCCGGGCGGCGATTCGGATCGTGCCCGTCGGCGTCGACCCCGACGTCTTCGGACCTCACGACACGCCGCGGGCCTCGGGCAGGGTGGTGGCGGTCAGCAGCTCGGACAGCCCGCTGAAGGGCATCGTCGTTCTCCTGGAGGCGGTTGCGAAGCTGCGCACCGAGCGCGACGTCGAGCTGGTGGTGGTGGGTCGGCCTCGCGCCACGGGGCCCGTGACGCGGGCCGTCGAGGAGCTCTGCCTGGCCGAGACGGTGCGCTTCGTGGCCGGGCTGCCGGAGTCGGAGCTGGCCGCGCTGCTGGCGTCCGCAGAGGTCGCCGCGGTACCGTCGCTGTACGAGGGGTTCTCGATCCCCGCGATCGAGGCCATGGCGTGCGAGACGCCGCTGGTCGTGACCACGGCCGGGGCGCTTCCGGAGGTCGTCGGGCCGCACGGCGAGTGCGCGCTCCACGTCGAACCGGGAGACGTACAGGCGCTCGCGGCCGGCATCGGTGCGCTGCTCGACGACCCGGCACGGCGCGTGCGGATAGGTGCGGCCGGTCGGCGGCGCGTTCGGGAGCGCTACACGTGGCGGGTCGTGGCGCATGAGACGTCGGAGTGCTACGCGGAAGCCGTCGCCAGGCGGGGTCATCGCCCGTGCTGACGGTCGACTTCGCCCGCTTCCCGGTCGGCCCCGGCGACCGGGTGCTCGACCTCGGCTGCGGCGAGGGACGCCATGCCTTCGAGCTGCTTCGCCGCGGGGCCGATGTGGTCGCTCTCGATCGAAGCGGCGAGGACCTGCCGAAGGTCCGGGGGATGTTCCGGGCGATGACCGAGGCGGGCGAGGCGCCTGCAGGGACGCCCGCCTCTACGGTGCGCGGGGACGCGCTGGCGATGCCGTTCCCCGACGCCTCGTTCGACGCCGTGATCGCCGCCGAGGTTCTCGAGCACATCCCCGACGACGCGCGGGCCATCGCCGAGCTGATGCGGATCGTCCGCCCGGGGGGAAGGATCGCCGTGACCGTTCCCCGGTGGCTCCCCGAGCGGATCTGCTGGGCGCTGTCCCGCCAGTACCACGAGGTCGAAGGCGGCCACGTCCGGATCTACCGGGGCGACGATCTGGCCCACAGGATGCGCACCGCCGGACTGCGCCCGGTCGGCTCGCACCACGTTCACGCGCTGCATTCACCGTACTGGTGGCTCAACTGCGCGTTCGGCGAAAGCAGCCCGGTCGTTCGCGCCTACCACAGGATGCTGGTCTGGGACATCGTGAAGCGCCCGCGGCTTACCCGCGCGATCGAGCACGCGCTCGATCCGCTCCTCGGCAAGAGCCTGGTCATCTACGCGGTCAAACCGCCGGCGGCGAAGGTCGCCACCGATGCGGCGGCCTGACCTGCCCGAGCTGCCCGGGCTGCTCGATGCAGACATGGTGCGCGCCACGGCCGGCACGATCGCCGCCGCCCAGGAGCCGTCGGGCGCCATCCCATGGACACCGGGCGGCCACATCGACCCCTGGAACCACGTCGAATGCGCCATGGCGCTTTCGGCCGCCGGCTTCCTCGACTATGCCGTCCGTGCCTATGGGTGGCTGGAACGGACGCAGCGCGCTGACGGGTCCTGGCCGCGACGGATGCGCGCCGGCGTCGTCGAGGACGAGTGGGCGGAGACCAACCATTCCGCGTACGTCGCGGTCGGCGTCTGGCACCACTTGCAGGTCACGGGCGACGAGTCCTTCGCGCTGCGCATGTGGCCGGTGGTCCGCGCCGCGCTCGACTTCGTCGTGGCGCACCAGACCGACCGCGGTGAGCTGCGGTGGGCTGCGACCGCTGACCTCGAGCCACCGGACAAGGCCCTTCTCACGGGGAGCGCGAGCAGCTGCCAAAGCCTGCGCTGCGGGTTGGCGCTCGCGGATCGGGTCGGAGAGCCCCAAGTGGATTGGGAGTTCGCGGTGGGCCGGCTGGCCCATGTTGTCGCGGAGCACAAGGAAGCGTTCCTGGACAAGGATCGGTATTCGATGGACTGGTACTACCCGATCCTTGGCGGAGCTCTGCGGGGGACCGCGGCGGACCGGCGGATCTCCGAGGGCTGGGCGGCCTTCGTTATCGATGGCTATGGCGCGCGCTGCGTCCGTGATCAGCCATGGGTCACGGGCGCGGAGACCTGCGAGCTCGTGCTCACCCTGGAGACCCTCGGCGATCGTGACCGGGGGCTCTCCCTCCTCTCCGACGTGCAGCACCTGCGTGAGGCCGACGGTTCCTACTGGACCGGATACCAGCTCGAGGAGCGGATGACCTGGCCCGACGAGCGTTCGACGTGGACCGCGGCAACCGTCGTGCTCGCGGTAGACGCGCTATCGAACGCGACGCCGGGCAGCGGCATCTTCCGCGCGGAGGCCCTCCCCGCTGGGATCGATCTGATTGAGCCCAGCTGCGGCTGCGCGCCGGAGTGGTTGACCCCCACCGGCGAACGCTGAATCCGTCATCCCGGACGCCGCAGCACGCGCAGCGATCCAACGTGCCGGACCTCGGTGAAGCCGTCGTTGAGCGCCCGCAGGAACACGTGGTACGGCGCCTGCCCTCCGTCGTTCGGATCCGAGAACACGTCATGGATCGCTAGGACGCCACCGGGCAGCACGAACGGTGACCACGAGGCGTAGTCGCCCTGCGCTGCCTCCTCGGTGTGACCGCCGTCGATGAACAGCATGGCCAATGAGGTGGACCACAACGCGGCCACAGTGGAGGATCGTCCCACGACGGCCACGACGACGTCCTCGAGCCCAGCCTCGTGCAGGGTGTGACGGAAGAACGGCAGGGTGTCGATGAGGCCGACCTCGCCGTCGATCAGCGTTGGGTCATGCCATTCCCAGCCCGGCTGATTCTCCTCCGAGCCACGGTGATGATCGATGGTCACCACTCGGCCCGCTCGGGCGACCGCCGCAGCACCGAGGTACGTCGTGGACTTGCCGCAGTAGGTGCCGATCTCCAGGATCGGTCCACGGGGCGCCATCGCCCACGCGGCGTCGTACAGGGCGTCGGCTTCGTCGTCTGGCAGGAATCCGCGCGTCCGGCTGGCGATCTCCCGGAGCGCGGCCGGCATCGGCTGCGGGGCCACACACGAAGGGTCGTCGGCAGATGTCGGGTCGGACACGATGCCTTCCGAGTCTAAGCCGGCGGCCCAACGTGAAGCGGTCCGGCCGGCCCGGGGAGGTCGGGCCGGCCCGCACCTGGGGATGCGCTGGGTTTGGGCGAACTACGTCGAGGGAGCCCCTGGGAGGGGTGGCAGCCACCTCCCGGTCGACCGCTGCACCTGCGTTTCGTCGATGATCTGCACCGCGTGCGCCTTGCCGTTGTTGACGACGGCCGCGACCCGGACGGTGTCCCCGTTCTTCACGTCGGCGATGCCGTTGTTCCCCGCGTTGACGAGGGTGTTGTCGTCGACGCTGTAGGTGCTGGTGAATCCGTCTTCGCTCCTGATCGTGATCGACGAGGAGCTCACCGCGGTCACCTGGCCGTACTGCGTGGCCAGCGTCTGATACCCGCCACCTGGAGCGGTGGTGGTGAACTGGCCATGCAACGCGCCGAACCCAAATCCGAACTGGCCGTGCCCGAACCATGGCCCCGGAAACCCTGAGGGTGGTGATCCGGAATTGGAGCTCGGAGTGGCGCTCGGCGAGTTGGTCTGGGCTCCGGCCATGTTCAGCCCGGCCAGGATGAGGCCGGCCACCACGCCGGCGCCGACCACACCCGCCACCATCCCGGCGAGAAAGCCCGATCGCCGGGGATGAGCCGGTGGGGCCCCACCCACTTGCGGTTGGTCCATAGACGCGCTCCTTTCCGGACCCGCTCGGCTGGCCCGAGGTTCGTATACCGCGGGCGGATCAGAAAGGACTGTGAAAACCCGGGGTCACGGCATGGAGTCGACGACTCAAGCGGGTTCGTTGTCGGTTGATCATCGCTTCCTTCGGAGTCTCAGGAACTTCCCAGCTGCGTCCCAGGCTGTTCGGAACCCTTGGCGCTCAATTAAGACAGTGGCCCCGATCGGCGTGGGCCGGTGGACGAGAGGAGAGAGCCATGGAGGACACGACTGCACCCCAGCCGGTGGGTGCGTGGAAGTCCGCGAACGAGGTCGGGTGGCCGGAGGGCACAGGCCCGGTGGATGCGGCTGAGGAGAGGGGCCAATTGGAAGTTGGCGCGGCAACCGTCGAATCCGCCTCCCGGCCGGAGGGCAATCAGCCCCAGGCTTCGATACCCCCACCGCCCGGGGGAAGTGCACCCCATTCCAGCTTCCCCGGAAGGAGCGGCAGGCGCCGCCCCAATCGCCTGATCCGTGCCGCGGCGGCCGGACTGGCCGTCCTGGCCCTGCTCGGGAGCGGCTACGGGATCCGGGCCGCCGTCAACTCGAGCCCGCAGGCGACGACCGTGCGGACGGTCACGTCCAACAACCAGACGACCACGGCCAGCGCTCAGACCGGCGACGTGTCGGCGCTGGTGGCGCAGGCAGAGAAGGCCATCGTGAGAGTGACGTCGCAGGTCGTGCGGCAGGCCACGATCTTCTCACCACAGCAAACGGCTCAGGCCGTGGGCACTGGATCCGTGGTGGCCTCTGACGGGCTCATCCTGACCAACTATCACGTGGTCGAGGGAGCTCGAAGCATCACCGTCACACTGAACGATGGGCGACAGTACTCGGCGCGGATCGTGAAGGCGGACTCGTCGGGCGACATGGCGGTGCTGAAGATCGACGCCAACGGACTGACCACCCTTCCGCTGGGCGTTTCCTCTCAGGTGCTGGCTGGTGAGTCGGTGGTGGCCATCGGCTATGCGCTCGGCCTCGAGGGGTCGCCCACGGTCACGACCGGCATCGTGAGCTCCACCAGCCGCACCATTCAGGTCCAGGACGATGGCGCCCCGGGCGGTCCGGTCGTCAGGACGTACGACAACGTGCTGCAGATCTCGGCCGCGATCAATCCAGGCAACTCGGGGGGCCCGCTCCTGGACTTGCAGGGCCGGTTGATCGCCATCGACACCGCCGGGGCCTCGGGTGCTCAGAACGTCGGTTTCGCCATCCCCATCGACCAGGCCAAGGCGCTGATCGCTTCGGCCGAGTAAAGCTGTTCCTGCGAAAGAGGGGACCACCCGGCCCCCTCGGGAGTGCATCGGGCTCGAATCTGATCCCGATGGCTCTCGAGGGGGCCCTTTCTCATTCCTCCGCGCCACGATCCCGCAGACGACTGTGGATATACCGGCGGCACCAGGAGCACTACCGCGTCGAAGACCTGATCGAGCATGCCGAGGCCGCCCTGGAGCGGGCGGGGTTCGCCCCACCGAAGCTGGACACCCCTCCGGCCATCTGCCTTCTGGACCTCGCTGGATACACGCGCCTGACCGAGGAGCAAAGCGATGAGGCGGCCGCCGGCCTGGAGGAAGTGATCTTTCGCAGCATCGGTCCGTCAGCCTGAAGGGCGTTGCCGCGCCCGTCGTGCTGCATGAGGCGATCCGGGTGGACCATCCCGGCCGGCGGCGCGGAGCGAGTTAGGCGTCAGTCCCAGTGGCCTCCTGGGACGGACCTGACCCAGTCCTCGAAAGACTTCACGCGCGTGTAGATGCCGCCATCCCCGCACGGACGGATCGTTCTTGCTGTGGCCCGGGAGGTCGCGCCGGCAAGGTACCAGGAATCCTCTGACTGGAGGTATGCGGGGCCGCCGCTGTCGCCGTTGCAGCTGTCTCGGTCCAGGAAGGGGGCGCCCGCCACGAACTCGGTTTCGGAATCCGCTCCGAACACCGGGTCGTTGCTGGCGAGCGGGACGTCGACCATACGGCGCCGGCCGTATCCTCCGCTGCTGAAGACGTCGGTATTGCCGAACCCGGCGAGCCGCACCGTCGCTGCCGCAGCGAGCATGCCGTCGGCGGCGATGGCTCGCGGGGCGACGGTCGCGTCCTCGTCCAGGATGAGCACCGAGAGATCGTGGGTGGGGTTGGGAGGGCGATAGTCCGGATGAGCCTGCGCCTCCTCCACCTGGACGACCTTGCCAGCATCCGGGTCGTCGACGTCCTGACCCAGGAACACACGGGTCGCGCAGCCGCCGCGCACACAGTGGCCGGCGGTCACAACCACGTTCGGTGCCACGAGCGTCCCCGTGCAACACCAAAGGTCATCGGTCCCCACCGCGACGCAGTCTGGGAAGTCGGCCGTCAGGACTCCGCCCACGATGCGCGTCCTGTCGGGGATCAGCTTCTTCGCGTTGTCGATGAACACCGGGTCCCGGAGGACGCTGCCCGCCTCAAGGCCCGGTGCCGCCCCCGTCGCCCGAAGCCCTCTCCTGCCGGCGATGACGTGCGGTTCCGCGGTCCGAAGGAGCGTGGATCTGGCCTGCTGGACGCCCTGTTCCCCGGGCCGGGACAGGAACCCGTCCATCAGGTTGACCAATGCATGGAACACCAGGATGAAGCGCTGGTCGTCATCCCCAGACATCAGCCGGGCCAGATTCTCTGCGGCATCCATCTGCTCCTGCAGCGGATCGGCAGCCGGGGCCGCCTCTCGACCATCCGCCATGGGTTCCCTCCTGACCGTCGCCGTCACCGGGTAGTAGGCTCCGACCGGACGCCGCAGTCAAACGCGCGGGGATCCTGCCCCCTGGTTTTCGGCGGCAGCCAGACCGGGCTGGCGGGCGTGCGCCGGGCGGGGAAGCGCGAGGGACAGGAAGGCGAAGACCCATGGCCATTGCCCACGTCGAGCTCATGATCCAGGACCCCGAGGTTGCCGAGGTCAAGACGATCCCCATCACAGAGGGAATCGACATCGCCGATGAGGATTTCTTTCTGAATGGCCCAGTCAGCCGCCGCGCCGCGGTGCTCGACTTCGACCCCAGCACGGGGCAGCTCACGCCGGGAGCGAGCTATCAGCCCCCGGCTCCCGGCCGTCTGATCGGAAAGTACGCCCCGGCTGACCCTCACAACATCTACGCGGCGGACTTCATGCAGATCAACGTGTTCGGCACCGTTTTCAACACGATCCACATGTTCGAGCGTGCGGAGAACCTTGGCCGGAGAGTGCAGTGGGGATTCGACGGGCCCCAGCTGCTCGTGATCCCAAGAGCCGGCAGATGGGAGAACGCCTTCTACGAGCGAGAGTCCCGGAGCCTCCAGTTCTTCTACTTCGAGGCAGACGGCCGGCAGATTCAGACCAGCCTATCGCGGGACATCGTCGCCCACGAGACCGGCCACGCCATCCTCGACGGCATCAATCCGTCGCTCTACGACGCGATCACCCCACAGTCCCTGGCCCTGCACGAGGCCATCGCCGATCTCAGCGCCCTGTTCGTCGCCCTCCTGAGCGACGACCTTCGGGAGGCGGTCTTAGACCACAGTCAGCTGTCCATCAAGGAGAGCAGCGCGTTCAGCTCGATCGCCGAGGAGTTCGGCAAGAGGCTGCACCCGGAAAAGGGAGGAGGACCCCTCCGGAACCTGCTCAACGACCTGACCATGGACGATGTGCGTGGCGACGACCCACACGAGCTCTGCAACGTCGTGACGGGAGCCCTTTACCGAGTCCTCGTGAGCATCCACGAGGCTTACCGGCAACGATACGCCGAGGCGGGGATGGCCGCCCGGCCGGCGGCGGGCAAGGCGCTCGCGCTCGCCGGCAACAAGCTCCGCCGCATGGTGATCCGTGGCCTGGATTACCTGCCGCCCGGCGACGTCTCCTTCGCCGATTTCGGCCGGGCCATCATCGCAGCCGACACGGCGGCACATCCCGACAACGATGAGGAGCGGCAGTGGATCATCGATCAGTTCGTCCTCCGGAAGATGGCCCCGGACGAGGCCGCCATGCGGGAGGGTACAGGCGACTCAAGCCGGAAGCTCGAGGGCGCCGATCCCCAAACCCTGCTCGAGTCCGACTGGGCCGCCTACCAATTCGCCAATCAATCGGACGCTCGGAGGCTCCTCAAGATAGCGCCCGACGTGCCGTTTCGCGTCCTCCCCCGGCTGGAAGCCCGGAAGACGATCTTCCTGGGAGAGAGCAAGCGCGGGGAGACCCACGAGTGCTTGTTCAAGGTTGCCTGGGACTACACCGAGCCGAACGCGGGTGGTTCGGTACTGCCAAGGTTTCGGCACGTGACGGCAGGAACGACGTTGGTCATCGATTGGGACACCGGGACGGTGCGGGCTCGCCTCTCCACCGATCGAAGCGGCCAGCAGCGCGACGGCCGTGACCGAATGCTCCTCAGGCTGCTCGACGAGGGCGTCATCAGAGTGGGGCGCCAGGCGCTGGCCACCGATGGCAAGCCGCTCCGCGGGGCGATCCAGGCAGCGAGGATCGGCGACACCATGCAGGTTCGCGGGATCGCCAGGGCCCTGCACATCGCGAAGCCATCTGATGGAACGAGCGCGCGGTGACCGACGTATTGCAGGTCCGCGTGTACAACGTCCGATTCGGTGATGCCATCCTGGTCTCGGTCCCGGACCGGAAGGCCGATGGGACGACCACGATTCATCACATCCTGATCGATTTTGGCAATGCTCTCTCCACCGAGGGCGGGGCCGATACGGTCTTCGAGCCGGTGGCCCGGGACATCCTCCGGGTCCTCGACGGGCGCCCGGTGGACCTGTACGTGATGACCCACGAGCACATGGACCATGTCCAGGGGCTCAAGTACGTGGCTGAGCGATTGAACATCCAGATCCCGATTGCCCGGGCGTGGCTGACCAAGTCGGCCGAGCCCGGTTACTACGACGACCACCCGGATTCGAAGCAGAGGCGGCTGGACGCGCGCCAGGCGTACCTGATGATCCGCAGGTTCCTGGCCGCCGCTCCCGAGCAGACGAATCCGTACCTCCAGGCTCTGCTGGAGAACAACGACGTGTTGCTTCGCGACGACGTTCCCCTTGCCGACCCAGCCCTCGCGGCTGCGGGGGGAGCGAGTAGCACCGACGAGTGCGTGAACTTCATTCGCAACGCTGGACAGCAGCCCGCATGCTACGTGTACCATGGGCTGGATACCGCCGGTCTCCACCCCTTCGAGGAAGCCAGGCTGTCAGTGCTTGCGCCGGAGGAGGACACGTCCATCTATTACGGGCGGTTCCAGCCGATGGCGCTGGGGGAGTCCGGGCCCACCGGCCACGAGGAGAATCCTCTCACGCCTCTGTTCCCTCCCCCCGGCGTGGACGCGGGAACCTTCTTCGACTTGGTGGAGTCTCGTCGGCGGGGGTTCCAGGACAACCTTCTCGCCATTGACGCGGCGAACAACAACACGAGTGTGGTCGTGCTCCTGGAATGGCGCGGTTGGCGGCTCCTCTTCCCAGGAGACGCGGAGGTCCGAAGCTGGAGGGAGATGAACAAACAGGGCCTCCTCGCGCCCGTCCACTTCCTGAAGGTCGGCCACCACGGGAGCGCCAACGGGTCTCCGCCACCTCCCCTGTTGAGCGCGATCCTCCCAGAGGTCTCACCGGACGGGCGGCCCAGGCGGGCGGCCGTATCCACGTTCGAGCACACATATTTCGGCGTTCCGGACCCCGACACCCGGAAGATCATCGAGGGCCTGGTGGACGAGTATCAATCGACCGAAAACCTTTCCGATGGCGAGCCAGGGATTTTCGAATTCTCCTGAGCTCGGTTCCGGAAAGGTCACGCTCCACGCTCCAGGGTGCTGTCGGCCTCCTCCGCAGAGTTCCCGTCCGAACGAGTTCATGCCATCCTATGGGGCATGTCCCGGTCCCCACGGCAGGCCCTGATCGACCCCGCCCTGCTGGAGGCGGTCATCTTCGACATGGATGGGGTCATCACCGACACGGCTTCCGTGCATGCCAGCGCGTGGAAGGAGATGTTCGATACGTATCTGGCTGAGCGGGCGCGGAAGACCGGAGAGCCGTTCAGGCCGTTCGACGAGGAGGACTACCTTCGATACGTCGACGGCAGGCCCAGGTACGACGGTGTTCGGAGCTTCCTCCAGTCTCGGGGCGTCGCGCTGCCGGAGGGACGGCCGACCGATGCTCCTTCCGCCGAGACCGTGTGCGGCCTGGGGAACCGCAAGGACGAGATGTTCATGGAGCGCGTGCAGCGGGGGGAGGTGAAGCCCTTCGACTCGTCCGTCCA
>WNGF01050290.1_pt1 | contig 10170 bp, 8 predicted proteins | sample 5400641 | NCBI WGS metagenome assembly WNGF01 (sample SAMN13153371, study PRJNA577476) | soil metagenome | isolation source: 80 cm soil or saprolite under grassland replicate 2 | place: USA:California | collected 2016-06-15
CGGGCGGGTGGCCGCGGCGCGGGGGTGCGCTCCCCAGACCACGCCGAGTCGCAATCCGCTGGGTGACTCTGGCCCGCCACGAGATTCTGGTTTTGCGCGTCGAAGAAGCTCCCCAGAAGATACGGGTCTGGGGAGCGCACCCCCGCGCCGCGGCCACCCGCCCAATGCAACCTAGAGGTGCGGAAGAACCCTTTCGGCAAACAGTCTCGTGCCGTCCGGCAGGGGCGCGTCGGCAAAATTCACGGTGAGGCGGCGGGCCCCGCGTTTGATGATGGCGCGGAGCGCCTCCGTCACCTGGGCAGGCGTGCCGGCCACGCGAACGTCCTGCATGGGACGGATACCGGGCTGCCCCTTGAGCCGCTCCACCTCGGCCTCGGTTTCCGCGATCAGGATACCCACGCGGATGACCTGGATGATCTGCTCGTAGTCGCGACCGACGTCCTTGCAATGACCCTTGAGCACTTCCTGCTTGTGCGCATAGGTCGCGTCGTCGCGGAAGCTGTAGTTCCACCAGTCCGCGTGCTTGGCCACGGCCCGCAGGAGGTACTTCTCGCCGTGGCCGCCCACCACAACGGGCGGAATGGGATTGGGCCGGGGCTCGCAATAGGCGGCTGTGATCTGGTAATGCTCGCCCTTGTAGGTCGCCGGAGACGTGGTCCACAGGAGCCGCATCAGCTCGATGGCCTCGCTCAGCTGGGCGATGCGAACCGGCGTGGACGGAAACGGCCAGCCGTAGGCGCGATACTCCTCTTCGTTCCAGCCCGCCCCGATGCCCAGGATCACCCGTCCCCCCGAGATCGCCTGCGCGGTGGCCGCCATCTTGGCGAGATGCGCGGGATTGCGGAAGCTGTTGCAGAGCACTTCGTGGGAGCAGAACTTGTCGGGATAGCGGGCGAGGGCGAAGGCGAGCAGCGTCCAGCCTTCCGCGACCTTGTTGGCGCCGTACTGGACGTGGTCGGGAAACCACAGCGACTCGAAGGGAGCAACCGTCCGATCCAGGTATGGGAAGAGCTCCTCCACGAGCCGGGACCACACGTTGAGACCTACGGGTACGGGCATGGCGGCGGCTCCTCAGAACCAGCTGGATTTGTCGACCACGTTTCTGAGAGGCTGTCCGCTGAGAAAGCGGCGGCTGTTGTCGAGCAGGATGTCGTAGCGACGGTCGTCGAGGTACGGGCCGAAGCCGGCGGTATGCGGGGTGATGAGCACGCCGGGCATGGTCCACAGCGGATGCTCGGCGGGCAGCGGCTCCTGCTCGAACACGTCGAGCCCGGCCCCCGCGATCTCCCCGGCCTGAATGGCGGCGGCGAGATCGTCGAGTCGCGTGGTCATGCCGCGCCCGATATTGATGAAGAAAGCGCGGCGCTTCATGCGCTGGAAGCGCGCACGATGCATGAAGCCCTCCGTCTCCGGCGTGTGCGGCACGGTCAGGATGACGAAATCCGCGCGCGGCAGCAAGCTATCGAGCGCCGCCGGTCCGTGAAGCTCCGCCACCCCCGGGGGCGCCTCTCCCCGTCGCGCGTCGACGCCGATCACCCGCATGCCGAAGGCCGCGGCGAGGCGAGCCGCTTCCGCCCCGATGCCCCCCACGCCCACGATGAGCGCGGTCGCCTCGGGCAGATGGATCACCCCGGTGTCGTGCGGCTCGGGATGCCACTCGCGTGTGAGCTGTCTCGGCAGGTAGTGGTGCAGCCCGCGCGCGAAAGCGAGGACGAAGGCCATGATGTGCGCACCGATGTGGTCGTTGTAGATCTCGCGAAAGTTCGTCACCACCACCGGATGCTCGATGAGCTCGGGATAGTACCACCCGGCGGGCGGCGCTGCCTGCGGAGCCTGCAGCCAGCGGAGCCGCGCCGCGTGAGGCGTGAGCTCACGGGGGAGCGTTCCATACGCCGCGTCGGCCTCGCCGATCATCCGCGCGGCCTCGGCCGAGTTCTCGGCCACCACGACCTTCAGGGTAGGAACGGCGGCGGCGAGACGCTTCGCCCACAGGCGCGTCGTCGGATTCTGCGGAGGGAGCATGAGCAGGGTGGACATTGGCTCCCGACATTACGCGATCGAGGCGCCTTCGGCAACGAGTTGCGGCCCCGGCGCCGTTCCGGATACTCTGCCCGCGGAGAGAGGTCGAGCCTGTCACCGAAGGGAGCCCGTGATGCCGGAGACATTGTCCTCCATGCTGGCCGAGCCGGTCTCCGAAACGAGTGCGTGGCGGGGGCCTTCACTCGCGCGCGATCAGTACCTCATCCCCATACCGGACGAGTGCGCGCGCGAGCTGGACGCGGTGCTCGCCCAACTCCGCGCCGCCCCGGTGCCGACCCTCCTCCTTCTTCCCGAGCATTTTCGCCTCGGTGCCTGCGCGCGCTTCATGGCCGAGGTGCGGAAGCGGCTCGACGACGGCCCGGGTTTCGTGGTCCTGGACCGCCTGGCCCTCGATGGCATGAGCGGCCCGGAGGCCGTGGACCTCTACTGGATACTCGGCAACCTCCTCGAGCCGCCCGTGGCCCAGGAGTGGAAGGGCACCGTCATCTACGACGTCCGTCACGAGGGACAGGCCTTCACCGCCGACACGCGCGGCGCGCTCACCCCGGCCGGGCTCGAAATGCACACCGACAGCAGCATGGGAGAGGCGCCTCCCAACTACGTGAGCCTCCTCTGCATGCAGACGGCGGCGTCGGGGGGCATGAGCATCGTGTCGAGCGCCCTCGCCGCCCACAATCATTTCCTCCGCGAAGCTCCCGGGCTGCTCAGGCGCCTGTACGAGCCTTTCTATCGCGATCATCAGGAATACCAGGCCGCCGACGCGGCGGTCACGAACTTCCGGCCGGTGTTCGCGTGGGACGGCCGGCTCCGCACCCGCTTCAACGCCCGGCACACCTTCCGCGGTTACGAGAAGACCGGGCGGATGCTCGACCCGACGGGGGCGACGGCGGTGCGGCTCATGGACCAGTTCCTCGAGGATCCCGGCAACCGCCTCGACCTCTGGCTCGAGCCGGGGCAGATCCAGATCCTCAACAATCGGGTCATCGTCCATGGCCGGACTCCGTACGAGGATCACGAAGAGCCCGAGCGGCGGCGACATCTCGTTCGGCTCTGGCTCCGCGCGGGAGATCGCCGTCACTTCCGAGGCTAGTGGGGACACCGCGCGGCCCACAACGCCCGCGACTCAGAGGTCCTTGCGCAGGAAAAAGCGTGCGTGACCCGGCGGGTAGTCTTCCAGCTCGCCAAAGATCCGGTATCCAAGGCGCTCGTAGAAGGGGCGGGCCTGATAGCTGAAGGTGTCCAGGTGGGCATGCCGGCAACCACGTTCAGCGGCGGCGGCTTCGATGGCGAGGATCAGGCGCCGCCCGAGCCCCTTGCCCCGCTCGGGCTCGGCCACCCACACCGTGTTGATGTGGAGCCAATTCCAGTTGGTACGGCCGTAGGCGCCGCCGAGGATATGCTTCGCCGAGTCGCGACAGAATACGGCCAGCGGCTGAAAGCCGGGGGTGCCGGTGATAGGCAGGGCGTGGGCGCTGAGCCCGGCTTCGAGAACGGCGATGTCTTCCCTGGCGGGAGTCGTCTCTATCGAGATGTGCGACTCGTGCATGAGCTATTCCTCCTCTCAAATTGAGTTGGCCGGACGGGTGGCTTGACTCTCCCTCGGGGTCGACCTAGTCTCGTGTTAAAGTTCCGTCCGCTCCATCCCCTATTCGTGGCCGAGGTGAGCCCCGTCGACCTGCGCGAGGTCCACGATGCCGAGGCCCTCGCCCGCATCCGGGCCGGCATGGACGAGTACGCCGTGCTCGTCTTCCGCGACCAGCCGTTCGCCGACCACGAGCAGCTCGACTTCGCCCAGCGGCTGGACGGCGTGCTCCACACCAAGCTCGGGATCAGCGCGCTCCAGAAGAACCGCTTCGGCAACGAGGCGCTCGGCGACATCTCGAACCTCGACGAGAACGGCGAGATCATGAAGTCCGACAATCGCCGCCGCATGTACTCGCTGGGCAATCGCCTCTGGCACACCGACGCGTCCTTCCAGGATCCGGCGGGACGCTACTCGATGCTGTCGGCGAAGATCGTCCCCCCCGTGGCCGCGGATACGGAGTACGCGGACATGCGCGCGGCCTACGACGCCCTGCCCGCGGAGATGAAGGCCCAGTGCGAGGGCCTGCGCGTGCACCACTCGATCGCTCACTCGCGCCAGACCCTCGGCTTCGAGTTCTCCGAGAGCGAGCAGGAGGCGCTGAAGGGCGCCATCCATCCGCTCATCCGCACCATACCGCGCTCGAACCGGCACTCGCTCTACGTCGCCTCGCACGCTTCGCGCATCATCGACTGGCCCGTGCCGGAGGGCCGGCTTCTCCTGCGTGATCTCATCGAGCACGCCACCCAGCCCCAGTTCGTCTACCGTCACGAATGGCGGGTGGGCGATCTCGTGATCTGGGACAACCGCGCCACCATGCATCGTGGGAAGCCCTTCGACGATACGAAGCACCGCCGCGAGCTCCGCCGCGTGACCACCCTCGACATCGCGGAGCCGGCAGCCGTCCCGTCCCGGGCCTGAGCCCGAGCGCCTCAGTCCCCGGATGCGTAGACCAGGGCGGAGGTCGCGCGAAGAATGTCGGCGCGGCTCTGGATCTCGGTGAAGCGGGCCCGCGCGAGATCCCGCTGGGCGGCGAGCAGGTCGAGGACGGTGGCCAGCCCCGCGGACTGATAGGACTCGAGCGTCGCCGCATAGGCCTCCTGGGAGGCGGCGAGCAGGGCCAGAGCAAACTCCCGCTTTCCGAGGGAGGTCTTCACGTCCGTGTAGGCCTGCCACACCTGGCGGATGACGCGGAGCTCGAGCGCCGCCACCTCGGCCTCGGCCGCTCCGCGCTGGGCCGCCGCCTCACGCACGCGATTTTCCCGGTCGAACCCGTCGAACAGTGTCCAGTTCAGGGTGAGAAAGGCGCCGTACGTCTGCTGCTGGAAATTGAACGGACCGCTATTACCGAAGGTGTAGTGACTGAAGTCTCCTCCGAGCGAGCTCGAGACTCCCAGCTGGGGCATGAACTGCGCCCGGGCCAGCTTGATCTCGGCCTCGCGCGCACGCAGTGCGGCGAGCCGCGCCGCCAGATCGGGCCGCCGCACCAGGGACCGGTCCATCACCTGGTCGACCGTGGTCGGCAGATCGGTCGGCAATGGGACGGAGCCAAGGTCGGCCACCTTGAGCGGTACGGTGGGCGGGATACCGACGCTCTCCGCCAGACGGGCCCGCGCATCGGAGACTTGTCCCGCGGCGTCCTGCACGTCAAAGGCGGCCCGCGCCCGCTCTTGCACGGCGAGGAGTAGGTCGGGCCGCGTGGCCAGCCCCTGCTCGAACCGCGCCTGCACGGCCTCCGCCACCCCGCTGGCCTGCTCCAGCGTCACCTTCGCCGAGGTGAGGCGGGCACGGCTCGCGTCGAGCGCGAAGAAGCCCTCGGAGACGTGGAAGGCGACCTCCTGATGCTTGCGGTTGAAATGGAGATTGGCTGCTATGACTTCCCAGCCTGCCCGCTCCACGCCGGCGCTACGCCGGCCGAAGTCGAGCAGGATCCAGGAGAGCTGGACGCTGGGTGTGGCCTCCGGACCCGTGACTGGCACTCCGCCCCCGTCACGGGCACCGGCCTTTTCGATCACTCGCGAGGTGCCGGCCGCGGCCACCGCCGCCAGCGTCGGAAACCAGGCGCTCTCCGACCGCCCCAGCCGCGCCGCGGCCGCACGTGCCTCCTCCCACGTACGCCAGGTTTCGGGATTGAGCCGCTGGGCGAGATCGATGAGATCGGCGAGACCATGCTCCTTGTCCGGGTCGATCTGGACTTCCTTGTTGAGGCGATCGATAAGCGTGGCGAGCCGCGGTTGCTTGCTGCCTTCGGTGGCGCGCCAGGGAGCGGTAGGGGTGCGCGGAGCGGCGGCGAAGGGATCCCAGGCCGCCGAGAACGGGAGCTGGCTGCACCCTGCGCCGAGGACACCGGTGAGGGCCAGCGCGGCCATGGCACCGCGCGTCTTCCGACCGAAGGCCCCGGCCGCGGGCCCTCGTGCCAGCGTGTCGTGTCCGATCGACGTGGCTATGGTCTCCGCTCTCTCCGGTCGAGCGCAGTATAGCGTATAGCGGCTTGCGAGGTGCAGGCGGCCGGGGCTATGCTCGCTCATCTTGACCGCGAGAATGATCGCAAGACGGGGCGGGTGGCTTCGATTCACGGTCGTCGCCGTCGTACCCATGTCCGTCGCGGCCTGCGATCCCATCATTAATATCCAGGGCTCGTTCTTTCCGGCGTGGATCGCCTGCATGTCGGTCGGCATCGTGCTCACCGCCGTCTGTCGCCAGCTTTTCGCCGTCACCCGACTCGAGCCTCATCTGGGCCCGCTCATGCTCATCTATCCGAGCCTATGGCTGCTCGTGACGCTCCTGACTTGGCTCGCGTTCTACCGAACCTAGACAATGGCCGAGCCCACCCACCCCGAGCCTCCTGAAACCTCGCCCCGCCCGAGCCGGCTCCCGCTGCCGCTCGTGGGCCGCGTGCTGGGCATCGTCATCGTGCTTGGCGCGTTGGGAGCGAGCGCCGTGGCCTGGCGTCTCAGCGACGTTCACCCGCGCACGGATGACGCCGCCGTGCGCGCCAATATCGTCGGGATAGCTCCGCACGTCAACGGTCCCATCGTGGAGCTTCACGTCGTGGACAATCAGCGGGTGAAGGCCGGCGACCTCCTTTTCGTCGTCGATGCGCGGCCGTACGAGGCTCGCCTGGCGCGTGTGCGCGCCGAGCTGGCCCTGACGAAAAAGGAAGTCGAGGCACAGGAGCGGGCCGTCGGCTCCGCCGCCGCGGAGATCACGCGCCGCCAGGCTGGGCTCGCCGCCGCGGATGCTGAGCTGGCGGGGCGGGAGACGGTACCGGTGGTGGCGGAAGCCGAGATCGCGCGCCGGGAAGCCGAGCGCGCGGCCGTCGAGGCGTCGGTGGCCCGGCTCGAAGCCGAGCTGGCCTACGCCGAGGACTATCTCAATCGTGTCGAGCCGCTGCTCGCCAAGCAGTTCGTCACCGCCGACCGTGTGAGCGAGGCCCGCAGCCGTCGCGACATGGCGGCCGCCGCCGTGCGGGAGGCGCAGCGCAAGCTCACCGCGTCGGAGTCGGCGGTGATCGAGGCGGCCGTGGAGAGCGCCGAGCTGGACGTGAGCTATTGCCGCGTGCGCGCGCCGTTCGACGCCTACGTGACCAACCTGAACATTGCGGTGGGCGAATACGCCCGGCAGGGCCAGCAGGTGTTCGCCCTCGTGGACGATCGCGCGTGGTACGTGATCGCGAATTTCCGCGAGACCTATGTGGGGGTGATCAAGCCCGGCATGGTCGCCGAGGTCTACCTCATGAGCTACCCGCACCGACGCTTCCGCGGCGTGGTCCAGGGCATAGGCTGGGCGAATCTTCCCGATCAAGGCTTGACCGTCGGCGTGCTCCCCGATGTGCCCCGCACGCTCAACTGGGTGCGGCTGGCCAGCCGCTTCCCGGTGCGAATTCTCCTCGAGGAGCGGGACCCGGAGCGGCCTTTCCGCATGGGAGCCACCGCCGTGGTGACGATCAAGGGGCGGTGACGCTTCTCGCCTTCCTCGGGCGCGAGATGGCGCCGGCGCCGGGGCGCCTGCGCGCGACGCTGCGCATCCTCATCGGTTGCATGCTCGCGGTCACGCTCACCGTCACGCTGGGCGGCGGCGTCATGCCGCATGGCCACTGGACGGTCGCCTCCATCTTCACGGTGAGTCAGGCGGACGCGGGCGCCTCGTTGCGGAAGTCCATACAGCGCCTCGTGGGAACTCTGGTGGGCGGGCTCCTGGGCATCCTGGCCGTGATCGTTTTCGTGGACCTTCCCGTGTTCTACGCGCCCCTGATCGGCGCCATCACCGGCTTCGGCATCTTCGCGTCGTTCACCACCAGCACGCCCTATGTGATGCTGCTCGGCTCCCTCACCTTTGTCCTCGTGACCTTCTTTCCCCCGGGCGTGCAAGCTGCCTTCGCTGTCGAGACGGGGCTCTGGCGCCTCCTGGCGGTCGCGATCGGAGTCGCCTGCGGGACCGGGGCACAGCTCTTACTCTGGCCGGATGATCCCGAGGCCAAGCTCCGCGAAGCGCTCGCCACCCGCCTCGGCTCCATCACAGCCGCGATGCGGGCGCTCGCCATACGAGAGGGCGGCGATCCCCCTATGGACGCGGCGACCACTCCCGCCATCGCCGCCGACGATCTGACCGTTCAGCTCGATCTCCTCGCGAGCGCTGAGGCGCGCCATCCGTCGCTGCGCGACCGTCATACGGAGCAGCTCACCCTCATCGTGGAGGTGGACCGTCTCCTGACCACGGCGGTATGGCTGGTCGGTGCCGCCAACAGCTGGGAGGCGGGCCCCGACGAATCACTCCGGCGCGCGCTTCTGGCCATAGCCCTCGAGTGCTCGCGGCTGGCCAACGCGCTGAGGGCTGGTCAGCCGCCGGAGGATCCGCCTCCGGCCGGCCTCGACGATCTTCACCGCGGCCAGGACATGCCCGGCCTCAGGCCGACGCTTGAAGACATGAGGCTGGCCCTCCAGCGCGCGCGGGGGGCCTTGGGCTTCCTCGATCCCGACCGTCCGGCGGCGACTCCCGGTCTGGACCGACCGTCGCAGACGCCCCTGCTGACGCCCGCGTTCTCGACGAAGAACACCGAGGCCCTTGCCTTGGCCTTGAAGGCCGCGCTGGGCGTGGAGATCAGCTACCTCCTGATGCACGCCTTGGACTGGTCGGCGCTCGTCACTGCCGGCGTCACGGCAGTCATAGTCGGCCAGACGAGCTTCGGCGCGACCATCCAGAAGTCGATGCTTCGGCTGGGAGGGGCGATCCTCGGCGGCATCCTCGGGAGCGCCGTGATCATCGTTAGCATGCCCAATATCGAAAGCGTCGGTTCGCTGCTGATCGTGGCCTCGGTGGGCTTTGGTATCGCCTCGTGGATAGCCGCCGGAAGCCCGCGCATCTCTTACGTGGGTCTCCAGACAGGCTTGGCCTTTGCCATGTGCGTGACCGACCCGGCCGGCCCGACCACGGATCTCACCACTGGGCGTGATCGAGTGCTGGGGATTTTCATCGGCGTGCTGGCCATGCTGTTTGTGCACGCAGTGCTCTGGCCGGCGCGCGCCCGCCTCACCATGTGGTCCGCGCTGGCCCGGGCGCTCCGATCCCTGGCCGATCTCGCCCGGTTCGCCCCGGATGCACGCGGATACCGCGCCCAGCTCGAGCACGCCGTGCGCTACCGCTCCGCCGTGTACCAGGAGTTGGCGGCGACCCTTCGCCTCACTCGCGAAGCGGCGCTGGAGCCGGACGCCGAGGAGGCCCAGCCGGAGCGCGAGGGCGTCGCTCGCCTCACCGCGCATGCCCAGGCGGTGTACCTGGCCGTCCTCGCCCTGATTCGCCACCGCGTCGCCCCGGGCTTTCCGGTTCTGCCCGAGCCCGTGCAGGAGGCCATGCGCCGGCTTGATCAGGGAGTGGGAGAAACGCTCGATGCGTTGGCCCGACGCCTGGAGCTCGGACCGCCCGAGGAGCTTCCCGATCTCGCGGGAAGACTGGCCGCTCTCGAAGCTTTGACGCCGCCGGTGGGCGGGGGGCCCTTGGTGCGTGATGGGGCGGTCGCGGTGCGCGTCGCCGAGCGCGATCACGTCGCGATTGCCCGCGGCCTCGTCCACGAAGTCGCCGTCCTTCAGGAAAGCATCGACGCCGCTCTGGCTGTACGTCGGCGTTCCTAGCCCGGGCGGACGGCGGGCGCGAGGCGACGGGGGCGGGGGGTGCGCTCCCCAGACCACGCTGAATCGCATTCCGCTCCTCCACTCTGGCCCGCCGCGAGATGGTGGTCTTCTGCTTCGAAGAATCTCCCCAGAAGATACGGGTCTGGGGAGCGCACCCCTCGCCCCGCCGCCACCCGCTCGACTGCACGTGCTTCCTTGGTGTCGTGAATGATGCATCAGGCAGACAGATAGTAGCCACGGTGTCGGCTTAGCGGGAGCGCAATCTGCGCTTCATATCGATGCAATCTATGCCTGATACAAGGGGCTCGGTCCACGCTGTTCACTCATGACGAGCCCTTCAGAGGAGGCGTCCGTGAAAGCTCGATCCCTTGCCGCGGCCGTTGTACTTGCTCTTAGCTCCTGGGATCCCGCGATGGCCAC
>WNGF01010897.1_pt1 | contig 10169 bp, 6 predicted proteins | sample 5400641 | NCBI WGS metagenome assembly WNGF01 (sample SAMN13153371, study PRJNA577476) | soil metagenome | isolation source: 80 cm soil or saprolite under grassland replicate 2 | place: USA:California | collected 2016-06-15
GCGCGCAGCAGCGAAGGAAGAAAGACAAAGACCGGACTGTCCACCTCTTTCTTGTCGGCAAGCTCGACGATCTTCTGCTTGAGCGCGTCTTTGACGCGCAGGACCTCGCCGAAACCGATGTCCCTGCCGAGATGCTCGTACTTGAGGATGCTGAGGTGATTGAGATCGAACGGGAAGCTGAAATTGTTCTCGGCCAGCACGATGGTGGTCGACGGCCGCAGCGCGTGCCGCACTCCGAGCTCGTAGATCGCATTGACGTTCGATGTGGAGAGGTCGGCAACAACGACATCGGCGCTCAGCAGATTCTCGTACATAGGCTTGTCGATCATCGTCGAATGGATGATGCGATCGGCGCGGACGCAAGTGAGGCCTGCCTCTTTCACCGCAGGCTCGATGATGTACTCGTAGGTCTTGTTGAGGTTGAGTACCCGCTGTGGGTTGGACTGGAAGTCCGTCTTCTCGCCGAAGCCCATGATGACGAAGCACGTCTTGTTGCCGTTTGCCATGGTCTTCCTCCTTCACCAGGCGACCGGCTGCGGATCGAGCGTCGAGATGGACAGGACACTGAAGCCGCTTCGTTCCGCCAGTTCGGCGAATTTCCTGGTGGTGTCTTCGTCCTCGCGCGGCGTGCCGTCCCAGGCGATGAGGGCGACACGCCGCGTGGAGGGTGCAGCCGACGACGCACTGGCCATGCCGATGATCGCCTTGTTTGCAGCCGAATAGGCGCCCGCATCGTTTTCGCTCAAGTGAAGGACAATCACGTCACCACGCTGTTCAGCGCCCTGGATAATACCGTCATAGAGCCTACCCCAGAATTCCGGGTTCGGCCGGTCGACCACCGAAGTCGCGCGGAAGCGCTCCGGTGGAAAAGGCAGCACAATGCGCATGCGAATGCCACGGCTTGCCGCTGCTTCGAGCGCTATGAGATCGGCGCCACATGCGGCCGATGCAATGAGAAGCGAGGGCGCGATCCGCTCGAGCGACGCGCCGATGGCCATGCGCACGGCACATACATTAGCAAACGGAAACCGGGCGGTCTTGGCGCCGTCCGCATCGATCCGCCGCCCCGCAAAGGCCACGACCGTCAGCGGCGTGTCCGTCGGACTCGGCATGGGCATACTCCGCGCGCTTGGTTGCCTGCCGGCGCATGTTTTCGACTGATGGCCAAGGCGCCCGTCTCCTTCAGAATTCTAGCACTGGGTGTGCGCCGCGTAACGTGAGGGCGCAGATCCCTTTCGGTGCGCCGTGAGCAGCCGTCAACCCGCGACGATTATTTCTGCTACGGCCGCGCGCTGCTGGTTTGAAACGCTACTCCTTGCACTGCGCTGGCCTGCGGTGGCGGCGGCTCGAGGGAACGTGCTCAGGTGTGGAAAAATGATTGAGCTCTGCCTGATCAGATCAAAACTTCATTCCAGGAATCGGCCACGCTCCAACCCAGAGCATGCTTTCCACCAGCCGTCGGTTTGGGGCCGAGTCGTGAGATCCCGAGTGCTGGCCGAAGGCCGCGCAATTGCGGCAAAGCGGTCGACCGTGGCGAGCGCCTAGACGACAAGGTCGCGATCCTTTATTCGCAGATTGCGAGAAGTTGTCGCCGTTCCGAAGCGATTCTAAATCCGAAACAGGAGCGTGCCCGCGAAACTTGTGGCCTGTGGCTGGTTGAACCAGACGACACGAAGCACTGCGCGGCGAAGCTGGATGCGGGGTCCTTTGCCAGCTTCTCTCCGGACCGATGTCGCCAAGATTGAGCGGGCCGAATGCGCTGTTGGTTACCTTTTGCGAGATACGTAGCACCAGGAGAGCGAAAGCTCACCCTTGTGGAGCGATCTGCGGCACATGGGAATCCGTAGCTCGGTTATCTGCTTTGCGCGTGCATTGCCCCGCTGACGACAATGTGACGTCACTCTTCGGCGTCCGACGAGGCAAAGGAAAGCAATTGGCCAGACGATCGTTCGCTCGCATAGAGCTCTCGCCCGCCCGAGCGAACGCGGCGCCGGGACGATTTCAACCCTTGGCAATAAATCGGTTTTGGTGCAATCTACACGCGCTCTGCGAGCACAGGGTCAATCCTCAGGGAGGCTTCCATGGCTCGCGCGATTGACGTGGTGCGGCAAGTCGTCCCGCACGCAAATGCAAGCTATCTGGCTGCGTTCGAGAGGGGAGACGTGCTGCTCCAGCAGCACGGGATAACTACCCCTAATCGGCTCGCGCATTTCCTGGCCCAGGTTCTACACGAATCTGGCGGCTTTTCGCTTCAGCACGAGAGCATGAATTACAGCGCCGAGCGGCTCATGCAGATCTTCGGCGTCGGCAGACATTCGGCGGCGGTTACGCCAGCCGAGGCGGAGCGTCTCGCCCATGATGAGCGTGCGATCGCTGAGCGCGTTTATGGCCTCGGCAATCCCCGCAAGGCCCTGGAGCTCGGCAACAAGGAACAAGGTGACGGCTTCAGGTATCGCGGCTGCGGCCTGATGCAGACGACCGGCCGCTCCAATTTCCGCCTCATGGGGCAGTTGTGCGGGGTCGATTTCGAGCACAACCCGGATCTGGTCTTCTCGGCGGGGCACGCGCTCAAACCGGCGCTGGCTGAATGGTCCGCAGCGGGACTCAATGTCTACGCCGACAACAATGACATCCTGGCGATCTCGCGGGCCATCAACTGCGGCAGCCCGAGGTCGAAGGCGACCCCAATCGGCCTGCGGGAGCGCGCCACTTGGTTCACCAAAGTCCGGCGCCTGATCGATCGTGTCGACTTCCAGGCGGGTGCTATTCCCGCAGCCGAGCCGGCCAAGCCGCAAGAGACAACCGAGCTGCCGCGGTCGGAGGCAACCGCGCCACAAGGAAGACCCGAGTTGCCGCGGGCGGAGGTTGTCCCCCAATGTGGCGTCGCCGATCTGGTGGAGGAGCGGATCCTTCGGGTGGGCGATGAGGGTCCGGTCGTGCGCACGGTACAACTTGCGCTCGCCAAGCTCGGCTATCCCTTGCGCGGTACTGGCAGCTTCGCCGGCGCGACGCTGAGCGCGGCAAAAGATTTCCAGAAGGCGCACGGTCTCGAGGTGGACGGTGAGATCGGGGCGGAGACAGCAAAAGCGATCGACCAGGCACTGCGCTCCACAGCCGTATCTGCTGCATCCGCCATTGCCGGCCTTATCGGGGATCGCATTTTGCGCATAGGCGATGCAGGGCCGATCGTGCGGGCGGTTCAACTCGGCCTCGCGCGGCTCGGCTATCCGCTCAAAGGGACTGGCAACTTCGGCCCCGCGACCGAGCAGTCAGTGCGGGATTTCCAGACCCGTCACGCTCTCGAGGTCGATGGCGAAGTAGGACCGGAAATGGCGGCAGCGATCGACCGTGCGCTCGCTGCGCTCGTGCAACCCGCCAAGGCCTCGGCTCCGGCGGGCGCAAGCCCCGCTGTGCCGGCGGGCGAGACGCGGCCGCCGACACCGCAGCCGACGCAATCGGCCGCCGCGGAGTCCGTAGTGGATCTGATTGGCGACAGCGGGTTCGGCCTAGGCGATCAGGGATCGGCGGTGCAGGCGGTTCAATGTGCGCTCGCCAAGCTCGGCTACGCGCTCGAAGCCAGCGGCTATTTCGATGGCGCCACGGAGGCCGCTGTGACGGACTTCCAGGAACAGCGCGGTCTCGAGGTGGACGGCGAGGTCGGTGCCGAGACGGCGCAGGCTATCGACCAGGCAGCCGCTGGGGCGCCGGTGGCCGCCGAGCGGCCGGCTCCGCCGCCACCCGGCGCTGACACGCGGCCCCTTTGGGTGATCGAAGGTCTGAAATGGCTCAACCTCCGCGAGGCCTCTGGAGACGCCGATAACCCCGAGATCCTCAAGTGGGCGCAGGATGAAGGCGGGGAGATTGCCAAGGACTATAAGCATGACGAGATCCCCTGGTGCGCACTGTACGCCAATATGGTGCTGACCAAAGTCGGGATCAAAGGCACCGAGACCCTGTGGGCGCTCGACTGGAACAATTGGGGCCAGAAACTCGCGGCCCCGGCTGTCGGTGCCTTCGCGCCGATGAAGCGCACTGGCGGTGGACACATCGTCATCGTGGTCGGGCGCGACAAGCAAGGCAACCTCATGTGCCTAGGCGGGAACCAGGATGATGCCGTGAATATCAAGCCTTTCCCGGCCCAGCGCCCGCTCAGCTTCCGCTGGCCCGTTGGCGTGGCCCTGCCGTGCAAAACCGGGCTAGAATCGCTGCCGCTGATGAGATCGGACGGACGGGTTTCGACTAAGGAGGCGTAAAGGCCCGCTTACGCAGTGCAATCAATGTGCTGCCAGCGCTGACGTCTGGTGCGTTGACTGGCGCCCGAACCGGGCGACTCCGTCGCACAAACGTGACGCGGAACGCCTTCTCTACTGGGCACAGCGGAGCACGCACCAATTTCGTACACAGGAGTACTCCAACAATGACAATCATCACACCTTAACGTGTCCAAACCGCTCGTGCCGGGCCAGCTTGCGTCGCCTATTGCCTACTAAGAATTTGCATACTAACGGACGGAGGAGTTCATGGAGCTGGAGCTTCTTATCAAGTTACTACCCATCATCTTCCGAGCGATTAACATCGCTCCACAAATCCAGCACGCTATTCGGATCGGGACGCCCGCTGTTAAGGCCGTCGAGGAAAATGCGGGTGATCTCTTGCCGCTATTGCGGGAGATCGGCAAACAAATGTTTCCGGGCGTTGACGACAGATTTGCGGCGGCTGCGGCCGCCTCGACCATGTTTGATCCGATCAGGGTGAAGTGGCTTCAAACTGCGCTGAATCTCCTCGGTGCCAACCCACCACTCGATGTCGACGGCGAGTATGGTCCAAAGACGAAAGACGCTGTCCTAGATTTCCAAAAGACGCACGACCTGGTGGCAGACGGTTGGGCCGGTGATCTCACGCACGCCGCATTACAGGTTGCACTGTCCAAGAAGCCAACTGCAGGAGGACAACAGTGAATTTTCAGGCGTCCGGCCCGCCAAAGGCGAGCCAAATCTCCTGGCGCACGCGATTTCGACTTTTCAGCTCTATCTGGCGATCGCCTTCGGATCGGTGACGCACCAACGGTCCGGTGATCTTCCACTTGGAAGAAGTCCTGCCCGATGACTTCCTGAAAGTTCCGCACTCGTGCCGCAATAAGCGGTTCGAGCTGATGGGCCGCGTCAACGACCCGCATCCTGCGGCCGCTGACAAACCCGACCAAGCGGCCTCACGCTCGCATGCAGGAACTTGCGAGAACAGCTCCCACAATAGCTCGGTTCTCATCGGCAAATTGAAGCGTCTAGCTGCCTAGCTTTCGCGATATCTGAATTACCGCTCGCTTCCTTGACTTTCAGTTTCGCATTTCCCCGATTGCAAAAGGCGAGAGCGTTTTTGGGATCGAGTCGAATGGCCTCGTCGTAGTCGGCAATGGCTCGGCGGGTGTCGCCTTTTTTAAAATAATGGAAGCCCCGGTTGTTAAAGGCCATAGCGACGTCGGGGTTCAGTCGGATCGCCTCGGTGTAATCGGCAATCGCTCGGTCGTTGTCGTCTTTTTTCGAGTAAGTAAGGGCCCGGTTGAAAAAGGCGAGAGCGTAATTAGGATCGAGTCGGATCGCCTCGCTGTAATCCGCAATGGCTCGATCGTTGTCGCCTTTTTTCCCATGAGCGATGCCCCGGTTGGCAAAGGCGAGAGCGTTCCTAGGATCGAGTCGAATCGCCTCGTTGTAATCCGCAATGGCTCGGTTGTTGTCGTCTTTTTTCGCATAAGCGAAGCCCCGGTTGTTAAAAGCCATAGCGTAGTTGGGATTCAGTCGGATCGCCTCGGTGTAATCGGCAATGGCTCGGTCGTTGTCGCTTTTTTTCCCATAAGCGATGCCCCGGTTGACAAAGGTGAGAGCGTTCTTAGGATCGAGTCGGATCGCCTCGCTGTAATCCGCGATGGCTCGATCGTTGTCGCCTTTGCTCGCATAAGCAAAGCCGCGGTTGCCTAAGGCTTGGGCGTAGTTGGGATTCAGTCGAATCGCCTCGTCGAAATCGGCAATCGCCCGATCGTTGTTGCCTTTTTTCCCATAAGCGATGCCCCGGTTGGCAAAGGCGAGAACGCTCTTAGGATCGAGTCGAATCGCCTCGCTGTAATCGGCAATGGCTCGGTCGTTATCGCCTTTGCTCGCATAAGCGATACCCCGGTTGGCTGAGGCGAGGGCGTAGTTGGGATCGAGTCGGATTGCCTCGTTGTAGTCGGCGATGGCTCGGTCCATGTCGCCTTTGCGCGCATAAGCGAATCCCCGGTTGTTAAAGGCGCGCGCGTTCTTAGGATCGAGTCGAATCGCCTCGCTGAGGGCCGCGATAGCCCTGTCATAATCACGGTTGTTGATATCTGTGTTGCCTTGGTCCACCAGGGCAGAGTAGCGCGCTCGCGCCTCTGCTTCAGCTTGTTCGCGCCGCAACTCCTCCACCCTGAGAGCGGCGAGCCGCTGTCGCTCGGCTTCCTCATTCTTGCGCTTCGCTTCCGCCTCGGCTGCGGCTTTGGCCTTGCGCTCCTCCTCTGCCTGCGCGGCCGCAAGCCTTTCTTTTTCAGCTTGCTCAGCCTTGGCCCTTGCTTCCGCCTCGGCTGCGGCTTTGGCCTTGCGCTCCTTCTCTGCCTGCACGGCCGCAAGCGTCTCTTTTTCAGCTTGCTCAGCCTTGGCCCTCGCTTCCCCCTCAGCTGCGCCTTTCGTCTTATCCTCCTTCGCCTTCACGGCAGCCAGCCGCTCCTTTTCAGCTTGCTCTCGCGTATCCTGCTGCACTGTCCATGGCAGCGGTAGTGGCAGGCCTGTCGCGAGTAGCCCGATCCAGCCGAGGAGCAGCACTACTACTACTACTACTACTACTACTACTACTACTACTACGCCAGCCGCGACACGCCATCGGCCGACCCTGGTGGGCCTGCCACCGAACGCTTCACTGATCTTCTCAATCAGCGCATCGGCGTCGCGTCCGAAATGCGTGTGGCGCAAATCGATGGCTTGACGACGCACCAGCGGCTTCAGCGATTTGGGCAGGTCCCCCGCTTTCGGCATCCGCGCCCCATCGACCAAGACAGGGATCACACGAATATTGCGAGCAAGCGCGGCCGCGATTTCGATCGCAACGAAATCGTCTGGAGCATCAAGCCGGCGGTCACCCTTCTCGTTTCTGGCATCCAGCCAGTTGGGACCGATAATGGCTATAAAGACATCGCACGCGGCAACCTGACCGTTGAGATGAGTTACGAAGTCAACCCCAGGAGGAATATGGTCGACATCCATGAAGAGAGTTTTCCGCCCGAAACTCTGGGTAAGTCGATCGTGCAGCCGACCGGCCATGCCGATCGAATCGTCCCGACGGTAATTGATGAAAATCCTAGCTACCATCGCCGTACCGAAGCGCCAACCCACGCTCGCACAGACGTGACAAAACAACTGTGATGAGGGTCACACAGTAAATCAAGAGCGCCGCGCGCCCTCGGTTAACACGCGGCTCCGCAGGACAAGTCGGTTTTTCAATCGTAGGGCCGGGGATTATTCGCGTCGAATTAGTCACATATGCAACCAAGGTGAACCCCCTCCCCCCCCCGTCCTGATGATGACACTGCAGCTCAAAGCGGCGGCGGGGCGGCCATTGAATTCATGCGTGGAATACCCCGTTCAATGGTTACGGGCGAACATAGGACAAGCCATTGAAATATCTAGAGGTGATCAAAAACGGCCGCCCGGCGGATACCGAGCGGCCGCTTCCCAAGAATATTCCGGGAAATTACGGCCGTATCTCTTCCTCATGCTGCGCTGATCGATCTCCTGCATCCTGGCCTGCCTCCCGATCGTGATCCCGGTCGACCTGATCGTGCTGTTTCCCGGACTCGCATCCCGATGGCATCGTGGGCGTCTGGGCGCTGGTGGCGGTCGCGGCGGCGAAAATGCTGGGGAGGGCTAGGTGTGTGCAAGTCCCAGGCGACTGAGATAAAACGAGACGCGCTTCACATGGGACGTGCAGCGGCAAGCGCTATGATTAATTATAAATCGACCGTTTCGTGATGGCCATCACATCGGCCGAAACCATAGTCCGGCATACTGCTCCCCATGAGAGGCATGTTGCGGTTGAGCTGACCGCTAATGTGAATCCCTCCATGCCCACAACGGAGGTTCCCATGCGTATGCCGACCCTCAGTGCCGCTGCGGTATCTTCCGCGGTGATGCTCGCGGTGACAGCGGCAAGTCCCCGCCCCGCCGAAGCGTTCTTCTTCCCGCTGCTCTTGGGCGCGGGGGGGCCATCCATGGGCTACGTCAAGCCCGGCCAGAGCCCGACCAACCGCATGTGGAGGGACGACGACGGCAAGCGCGGAGCCTCGACCCGCACCAGGTCGAGGGACGATGATGACGGCAAGGCAGGCAAGGCCTCGACCCGCACCAGGTCGAGGGACGATGATGACGGCAAGGCAGACAAGGCCTCGACCCGCATCAGGTCGAGGGGCGATGATGGCAAGTCGAGCTCCGGGTCCGCCGGCAAGGGGGCAAGGGTTGCCGCGAAAGCAGACGCCAAAGCCAATTCCGACCACGGAGCCAGGCAGACGTCGCGAGCCCCGAGCGCCAAAAGTCCCAGGGTCCCCAGCGCGAGTACCGGAGAGGCAAGCCCCGGCGGCTTCGGCGACACGTTCGAGGAGTCCCGGTGAAGGAATACGAGCAGCTCGCTTCGCTGTACCTCGGCGCGCGCGCGCCGCGTCATGGGGTATTACTCGGAACCTGAAAGTCTAGCATTGCGTGATCGAAATGCCTTCCAATGACATTCCTCATTGTCCTACGACGACGTAGTGCGGCTCGAAAGCGAATAGCCGGAAGCGAACATCGGGCCATTCTGCGCGAACAGCCGCTCCGAGGTGCGGGAAGCGTTCCCCTTCACACGAGAGGTCGCAGGTTCAATCCCCTGCAGTGCCCCCATTTTTCAAGGACTTACCGACAGTTTCCGGCAATAGCCGGCAGTCGTGAACGTCACGCCCGCAGACTGCCGTCGACTTGAGGCGATCATCGCGGACCGCCGCGCGGCCGCTATCGTGCAGCGGGTCGTCGATCTGGCGCTCGTCGCCGGGCGAAGTAACCCATTTGAGCAGGCAGGATGCAGGCCAAGGCGGGGGGCATCAGCCTGCGGTCAATGCAGCGGAATCCTTGAGGCTCGCCAGCTCATGCCGCACCGCATTCCGGACCTTCAACCTGTCGCACGACCCGAGCTTTGCCGAGAAGCTCAACGCCGATCGCCACGGCTGCGGCGGCGGCGCTATGGTCTGCTTCTCTGACGCGCTTCAGCACGGTCGAGATCGATTTCATTGCGGATGACCCGGGGCCTTCGCTGCTCCACTGCCACCATCAAGATCACCAGGACGAGGGGTTCATGGGCCTGGTGACATATCTCTAATCGCCGGAGTATCGAAAACGTGGTGCCCGATGTGTTCGAAATTCCGGTGAATGCTCCGTCCCTGGGCATCACTATGGACCGAATGACGGCCGCCGTGCCGATCAAACACAGTGACCGAACCGGGTCCGCGCTCGAGGTCTTGCGCGCTTTCGCGAAGCTCGACGTAAGCTGCTTCGGCGGCCCGATCGCGCACATCGGCTATTTCAGGCAAGAGTTCGTGGTTCGCCGCCGCTGGCTCGACGAGCAGGCTTACGCCGATCTGGTGGCGCTGTGCCAATTCCTGCCGGGGCCGGCGAGCAGCCAAGTCGGGTTCTCGCTTGGGCTCATGCGGGCTGGGTATCTCGGCGGCCTCGCGGCGTGGGTTGCTTTCACGCTTCCGTCGGCGATTGCGCTTGTGCTCTTCGCCTACGGTGCAAGCGCACTCAAGGGCGAAATCGGATCAGGTCTGCTTCACGGCTTGAAGCTGGTGGCTGTCGCAATCGTGGCCCAAGCGGTATGGGGCATGGCGCGCACGCTCTGTCCTGATCGGGAGCGCGCTTCGATCGCCGTCGCCGCCGCATTGGTCATCCTGTTGAGCTCGTCCTCGGTCGCTCAGATCGGCGCCATCGTCTTCGGCGGAATCGCCGGCCTTTGGCTCTGCCGTACCCCGGTAGTGATACCCCTCGATCAAGCGCATATGTCAGTGCCAGTCTCTCGGCGAGCGGGCTTGGTTGCGCTGACCGCGTTTTTCCTGCTTCTCGCACGCTGACTTCTCAAGATCGGCT
>WNGF01040558.1_pt1 | contig 10165 bp, 9 predicted proteins | sample 5400641 | NCBI WGS metagenome assembly WNGF01 (sample SAMN13153371, study PRJNA577476) | soil metagenome | isolation source: 80 cm soil or saprolite under grassland replicate 2 | place: USA:California | collected 2016-06-15
GGCGCGGCGACGGGTGTCGGCGGGATCCTCCGCGACATCTTCACCATGGGGGCGCGTCCAATCGCGATCCTCGATTCGCTTCGCTTCGGTGAGCTCGACAATCCGAAGACGCTCCGGCTCGTCCACGGCGTCGTGTCGGGTATCAGCTGGTACGGCAACTGCTTCGGGTGCCCGACGGTCGGCGGCGAGATCGCGTTCGCGCCCGAGTACGCGGGCAACCCGCTCGTCAACGTGATGTGCGTCGGGCTCGTGCGCGCGGACCAGATCGTCCGCGCGCGCGCGGACGGTCCGGGCAATCCGGTGTTCTACGTCGGCAACAAGACCGGGCGCGACGGGATCCACGGCGCGACCATGGCCTCCGCGACCTTCGACGGGCACGCCGAAGAGCGGCGCCCCACTGTACAGGTGGGAGATCCGTTTACCGAGAAGCTCCTGCTCGAGGCGTGCCTCGAGGTGATGCGCACCGGCGCGGTCGTCGGGATCCAGGACATGGGGGCCGCCGGACTCGCGTGCTGCACCTCCGAGATGCCGGCGCGCAGCGGTACCGGCATGGACGTCGAGCTCTCCCGCGTCCCCCAGCGCGAGACCGGAATGACCCCCTACGAGATCCTCCTGTCGGAGTCGCAAGAGCGGATGCTGCTCGTGGCGGCACGGGGCCGCGAGGAGGAGGTTCGCCGCATCTTCGCCAAGTGGGAGCTCGAGGCGGTCGAGATCGGTCGAGTGACCGAGGGTGGCGAGCTGACGGCACGCCTGAACGGCGAGGTCGTCGCGAGGGTTCCGGTGGACCTGCTCGCGGAGGCGCCGAAATATCGGAAGCCGACGACCGAGCCCTCGGAGCTCGCCGAGCGGCGGGCGTTCGATCCGTTGACATTGCCGGAGCCGAGCGACTACGGCGACGCGTTGATCGACCTGCTCGGGTCACCGACGATCGCGTCCAAGGAGTGGGCCTTTCGGCAATACGATCAGCAGGTCGGGATCAACACGGTGGTCCTCCCGGGTTCCGACGCCGCCGTGCTCCGGGTCAAGGGCACGCGGAGGGCGCTCGCGGTCTCCACCGACGGCAACGGCCGACAGGTATTTCTCGACCCGCGACAGGGCGCGGCCATGGCGGTGTGCGAGGCGGCCCGAAACGTCTGCTGCTCGGGCGCCGAGCCCCGAGGCGTGACCGACTGCATGAACTTCGGTTCTCCGGAGCGGCCCGAGATCCTCTGGCAGTTCTCGGAGGCGATCGAGGGGATCTCGCTGGCGTGTCGAGCGCTCGACCTGCCCGTGGTCGGTGGTAACGTTTCCTTCTACAATGAGACCAGCGGGCAGGCGATCCTGCCGACCCCGATCATCGGTGTCGTGGGCGTGCTGGACGACGCGAGCCGCCGCGCCACCCAGTGGTTCAAGGGGCCGGGCCATCGCGTGGCGCTCCTGGGGCCGGCCTGCGTGAGTCTCGGGGGCAGCGAGTACCTTTGGGCACGGCACCGACGCCTCGCCGGGCGGCTGGCGTCGCTCGACTTGGAGGCGGAGCGCCGGGTGCAGCGGGCGGTGAGGGCCGCGGTCAGCGCCGGATTGGTCACGGCGGCCCATGACTGCTCGGAGGGCGGCGTCGCGGTGGCTCTCGCCGAGAGCTGTGTGACGGGCCGCGCGGTGATGGGGTGCGAGGCGACGCTTGTGACGGCCGACCGCACCGACCTGGCCCTCTTCGGGGAGGGTCCGTCTCGCGTCGTGGTCGCCGTCGAGGCCGCGCGCGCGCGGGAGTTCGAGGGACTGATGGCGGAATCGGCCATCCCTTGGCGCTGGATCGGGACGACCGGCGGCGAGCGTCTGGTGATCCGTGTCGGCCCCAAAATGGTCGTCGACGTCGACGCGGGCCAGCTCGGGCGCGCATGGAGGAGCGGGTTTGAAGGTCACATGGCGTGACGACCGATTCCACGACGAGTGCGGACTCTTTGGTATCTGGAACCATCCGGAGGCCGGGAACGTGACCTACCTCGGCCTCTACGCGCTCCAGCATCGCGGACAGGAATCCGCCGGCATCGCGACCACCGACGGTACCAGCTTCCACACCGAGAAGCACATGGGGTGGGTGGCAGACGTGTTCAGCCCCGAACGGCTCAGGCGCCTGTCCGGCCACCGCGCCATCGGCCACGTGCGCTACTCGACCTCCGGAAGCTCGAATCTCCGGAACGCCCAGCCGATCACGGCAACCACCGCGCGGGGCCCGATCGCGATCGCCCACAACGGGAACCTCACGAACGCCGAGACGCTCCGCCGGCAGATGGAGCGCGACGGCGCGATCTTTCAGTCGAACTCCGACACCGAGGTCATCCTGCACCTCCTGGCGCGCGCCCCCGCGGGGCCGCTTGAGGAGCAGATCGCCTACGCGCTCTCGCAGGTCAAGGGCGCCTACTCGCTCCTGATCCTGACACTCGACGCGATGTACGCGATCCGCGACCCGTATGGCTTCCGCCCCCTGACGATCGGACGCCTCGGCGATGCCCATGTGGTCGCTTCTGAAACGTGCGCGCTCGACCTCATGGAGGCGAAGTCGGACCGCGACATCGAGCCGGGCGAGCTTCTGATCATCTCGGACACCGGTGCCCGGTCGGTTCGCCCGTTCCCGGCCGGCGAGCGGCTCCAGTGCGTGTTCGAGTATGTCTACTTCGCTCGCCCCGACTCGATCCTTTGGGGACGCAACGTCCACACGGTGCGCAAGGCGCTGGGGCGGCAGCTTGCGCGCGAGTACCCGGTGGAGGCCGACATCGTCATCCCCGTCCCGGACTCCGGCACGAGCGCGGCGCTCGGATACTCCGAGGAAGCGGGGACGCCTTACGAGATGGGGCTGATCCGCAACCACTACGTCGGTCGGACGTTCATCGAGCCCAAGCAGGGGATCCGCCATTTCGGCGTCAAGGTGAAGCTCAACCCGATGCGCGAAATGCTCGCCGACCGGCGTGTCGTGGTGGTCGACGACTCTATCGTGCGGGGCACGACCAGCCGCAAGATCGTGCGGATGATCCAGAGCGCCGGCGCGCGCGAGGTCCACGTGCGCATCTCGTCGCCGCCGATCCAGTGGCCATGCTACTACGGCATCGACACGCCGACGCGGAAGGAGCTGATCGGCTCGAGCCACAGCCCCGAGGAGATCCGCCGCTACCTCGGTGCCGACTCTCTCGGCTACCTCTCGCTGGGCGGGATGCTGAAGGCGACCGGCTCCGACCCGGGCCAGTTCTGTCACGCCTGCTTCACCGGGAACTACCGCGTAGGCATGGAGCCCGAGTCGACGCCGCAGCTGCGGCTCTTCGACGGCTGACGTGAAACCGCTCACCTACCGCGAGGCGCGGGCGAGGACGCGGTACGCCGCATCACTCCGCTGGCGCGCGCGACGAGCCGGGCCGAGGTGATCGGCGGGGTCGGCGGCTTTGCGAGCTTCGTCAGCGTGCCCTCGAAGTACCACGAACCCGTCTTGGTTTCGTCCACCGACGGCGTGGGAACGAAGCTCAAGGTCGCGTTCCTGGCCGGCCGCCACGACACCGTCGGCATCGACCTGGTCGCGATGGGCGTGAACGACATCCTCGTCCACGGGGCGGAACCGCTCTACTTCCTCGATTACATCGCGGTCGGTCGGCTTGATCCCGAGCAGATCGAGACCATCGTGGGCGGCGTCGCGGCAGGCTGCCGGCAGGCGGGATGTGCCCTGGTCGGCGGCGAGATGGCGGAGCATCCCGACTCACACGCCCCCGGGGAGTACGACCTGGCGGGCTTTGCCGTGGGAGTCGTGGAGCGGACGCGGTTGATCGATGGCTCGGCCGTCCATCCGGGCGACGTCGTGATCGGCCTGGCCTCCTCCGGTCTGCACTCGAACGGCTTCAGCTTGGTGCGGCGGATCGTCTTCGACGTGATGCGGCTCGGCGTCTTCGATCCGTTCCCGGGTACAGGTCGGAGCGTGGGCGACGAGCTGCTCGAGCCCACGCGCATTTATGTTCGCTCGATTCAGAAGCTACTGGAATCCGTCGAGGTGCGGGCGATGGCCCATATTACCGGTGGCGGCCTGACCGGCAACGTCCCGCGGGTGCTCCCGCCGGGATGCCGCGCGCGCATCTTCAAGAGCTCGTGGCCAGTGCCGGCGGTGTTCGAGGCGCTCCGGCGAGCGGGCAACGTGGAAGACGCGGAGATGTTCCAGACCTTCAACATGGGGGTCGGCTACGTCGTGATCGTCCCGGCGGCGGCGGCGGAGACGGCGGCTCGCCTCCTGCGGGAGGCGGGCGAGCAGGTCGTACGCCTGGGCGAGGTCGTCGCGGGCGAGCGGGGCGTGGAGCTCGTGGCGTGACGCCCGCGGCGGGCCGCCTCCGGGTCGGAGTCCTCGCCTCGGGGCGTGGCTCGAACCTCCAGGCACTTCTCGACGCCTCGGCAAGACACGACTACCCGGCGGAGGTGGTCGTCGTGATCTCGGACAGAGAGCGCGCGGCGGCGCTGGATCGCGCGCGGGCGGCGGGCGTCGAGGCGCTGTTCATCAATCCCAAGGACTTCGCCGACCGCGAGGCCTTCGACCTGGCGCTCGTCCGGGAATTCAAGGCTCGTCAGGTCGATCTCGTCTGCAACGCCGGCTTCATGCGGATCCTCTCGCCGGCCTACATCCGGGCGTTCGCCGGACGCGCCATGAACATCCATCCATCGCTCCTGCCCGCATTCCCCGGTCTTCACGCGCAGCGACAGGCCCTCGAGCACGGCGCGAAGGTCGCCGGGGCGACGGTCCACTTCATCGACGACGGGCCGGTGGACACCGGGCCGATCATCTTACAAACGAGTGTGCCCGTGCAGCCGGACGATACGGAGGAGTCACTGTCTGCGCGTATTCTCGTCGAGGAGCACCGCCTGTATCCGGAGGCCGTGCGCCTCTTCGCCGAGGGACGTCTCGAGGTGGTGGGACGGAGGGTGATCATCCGATGAAGGTCCGCCGCGCTCTGATCAGCGTCCACGACAAGACCGGGATCGTCCCGTTCGCCCAGGCGCTCGCCGCCCTCGGCGTCGAGATTCTCTCGACCGGGGGGACCGCGAAGCTCCTCCGGGAGGCCGGGGTAGCGGTGCGAGACGTGTCGGACGTCACCGGGTTCCCGGAAATGCTCGACGGTCGGGTCAAGACGCTCCATCCGAGAATCCACGGAGGGCTCCTAGCCCGCCGGGATGTGCCCGAGCATCTCGCCGCGCTCGAGAAGCATGGAATTGCCCCAATCGACCTCGTCGTCTCGGCACTCTATCCGTTCGAGCAGACCGTGGCGCGCCCCGACGTCACGCGAGAGGAAGCGATCGAGAACATCGACATCGGCGGCCCGGCGATGATCCGCTCCGCGGCGAAGAATCATGCGAGCGTCGGCGTCGTCACCTCGCCCTCACAGTACCAGCCGGTCCTTGACGAGCTTCGCACCAATGGCGCGTCCATCGGCGAAGCGACGCGCTACCGGCTCGCGCAGGAAGCGTTCGACCGGACCGCGCAGTACGACGCTGCCATCGCCGCGTATCTCGCCTCGGAGGGGGGCGAGGCGCATCCTCTCGGATCGATCGGTACTGTGGCAGCGTCGTTCCCGAGCACGCTTCGGATCGACGCCGCCAGGGTGCTCTCGCTGCGCTACGGTGAGAATCCGCACCAGACCGCGGGCTTCTACCGTCAGGTCGATGCACCCCCGGTCGGTGTCGGGAGCATGAAACAGCTCCACGGGCCGGAGCTCGGCTACAACAACCTTTTGGACTTCTCGGCGGCCCTTTCGCTCCTGCTCGAGTTCGACGAGCCCGCGGCCGTCGTCGTCAAGCACACGAACCCGTGCGGCGCCGCGCTCGGCGGCACCGTCGGCGCGGCGATGGTTCGGGCGAAGGCGTCCGACCCGGTGTCGATCTACGGCGGCATCGTCGGCGTCAATCGCACGCTGGACGCCGCGGTCGTCGAGGCGCTCGCGGGGATCTTCGTGGAGATCCTGTTCGCCCCGTCGTACGCCCCCGACGCGCTCACGGAGCTCAAGCGCACGAAGAAGAAGTGCCGGGTATTCGAAATTCCCTGCGACCGTAGGCCCCGACCGCCGCCGAGCGGGAAGCGCTCCGGTTTGCCTGGCGCGTTGCGAAGCACGCGAAGTCGAATGCGATCGTGCTCGCGACGGCCGGCCAGGTGATCGGCGTGGGCGCCGGCCAGATGAACCGCGTCGACTCGGCGCGGCTGGCGGTGATGCGCGCCCAGGAGCTCGGCCTCGAGACGGCCGCCACCGTGTGCGCGTCCGACGCGTTCTTTCCGTTCCGGGACGGGCTCGACGTGGTCGCGCGGGCCGGCGTCACCGCCGTGATCCAGCCGGGCGGCTCGCTGCGTGACGAAGAGGTCATCGCCGCAGCCGACGAGCACGGCCTGGCGATGGTGTTCACGGGCATCCGTCACTTCCGCCACTAGCCGAGGCTTCCGATGAGCCAGCCCGAGCGGATCTATGGCGTCCGGGAGCTCACCCGGATCCTGACGCTCACACCGCGGCGCACTGGTCAGCTCCGCCGGTTGGAGCTCTTGCGGGGAGATTCCGGCTACACGTTCCGCGACCTCCTTGCGCTGCGCGCCGCGAGCGCGCTGCTCGATGCCGGGGCGTCCGTGCGTCAGATCCGGGCGGCACTGAGCGCGCTGCGACGACAGCACCCGGGCCTCGAGCATCCGCTGGCCGAGCTGCGGCTGACCGTGGAGGGAGATCGGCTGGTCGCCCAGTCCGATCGCGTCCGCTTCGACCCGCGAACGGGCCAGATGGTGCTGGCACTCGATTCTGGCGGTCTCGAGGCGGCGGCCACTGCCACGCTGTCCACAGGTCTCGTGCGTCCGCTGGCGCCGCCCGCCGATCAGGCCGAGACGTGGTTCGAGCGTGCCAGCGAGTGGGATGGCGATCCGGCCCAATGGGAGGACGCAATCGGCGCCTACCGCCGGGTCGTCGCGATCGACCCTACATACGCCGCCGCCTGGAACAACCTCGGTCTGCTGCTTCATCGCATGGGCCGCTACGATGAGGCGCAGACGGCGTATACCTCGGCGCTCGAGCAGGATTCCCGGTGCTGTGAGGCCGCCTACAACCTCGGCTCACTCCACGAGGACCGCGGCGCAGTCGAAGAGGCGATCGTCGACTATCGCCGAGCGCTCGCGCTCTCGCCCGACTACGCCGACGCCCACTTCAACCTCGCCGGAGCTCTGGCGCGCAACGGCCGCGATGGTGAGGCCATCAAGCACTGGCAGCGCTACCTCGAGCTCGATTCCGGCAGTCCCTGGGCGCGCATCGCACGGGCCCATCTGGAGGTCGTCGAGCCCCCCGAGGCGACCCCGTGAGGCGGAACCAGTCCGCGCATCCGGGTGCGGAGCCGGGTCGCGTCTCGGGCAGAACGGGCGTGCGGAGCCGGCTCGCGTCTCGGCCAGAACGGGCGTGTCGGAGCCGGCTTGCGTCGATCTCAGGCCACCCTCGGTCCAAGCCGAGCTCACGGCACTCGCTACCATGAAAGTCCTGCTCGTGGGCGGCGGGGGTCGGGAGCACGCGCTGGCCTGGAAGATCGCCCAGAGCCCGCTGGTCGACACGGTGTTCGCGGCTCCAGGCAATCCCGGCATCGCACGCCACGCGTCGTGCGTCGACATCAGCGTGAACTCGCATGACGAGCTCGTCGCGTTCGCCCGGCGCGAGCGCATCGACCTCACTGTGGTCGGGCCGGAAGTGCCGCTCGTCGCCGGGATCGCCGATCGGCTCGCCGCCGCCGGCCTCACTGTCTTCGGGCCGAGCGCGCGGGCGGCGGCGATCGAAGGGTCCAAGGTGTTCGCGAAGAACCTGATGCTGCGCCACGGCATCCCGACTGCGCAGTTCTCGACCTTCGACGAGCCCGCCCATGCGCGCCGATACTGCCGCGACGTGGGCGCCCCGCTCGTGGTCAAGGCCGACGGCCTTGCCGCCGGCAAGGGCGCCATCGTCTGCCGCACCCTCGAGGAGGCCGACGCGGCGATCGCCGAATGCATGGAGCGCAGAGCCTTTGGCACCTCGGGGGCTCGGGTGGTCGTCGAGGAGCTCATGGTGGGGCAGGAGGTGTCCTTCTTCGTCCTCGCGAACGGCCACGATGCGATTCCACTCGCCGCCGCCGAGGACCACAAAGCCGTCTTCGATGGCGATCGTGGGCCCAATACCGGCGGCATGGGGTGCTACTCCCCGGTGGCCGTATTCGACGGCACGCTCGAGAAGCGGGTGATGGAAGGGATCGTGCGGCCGACCCTCACCGCGCTGGCCCGCGAGGGCGCCCCCTACCGGGGCGTCCTCTTCGCGGGCCTCATGCTGACGGCCCAGGGGCCGAAGGTCGTCGAGTTCAACTGCCGCTTCGGCGACCCCGAGTGTCAGGCGCTCGTCGTTCGGGCGCCGGGCGATCTGGTCCCGTTGCTCCTCGCGGCCGCTCGTGGAGAAGCCTGGCCGCCAGCGCACCCGTGGCCGCACGTGGCCTCAATCTGCGTGTGCGTCGCCTCCGGCGGATATCCGGGCAAGTACGCCACCGGACTCCCGATTCGCGGTGTCGAGGCCGCCGAAGCCAGGCCCGATGTGCACGTGTTCCACGCCGGAACTGCAACGCGCGAGGGTAGGCTGGTAACCGCAGGCGGCCGAGTGCTTGGCGTGACGGCCGTCGCCGAGAATCTCACGAACGCGATGGCCTCCGCCTACAGCGCCGTGCGTGAGATCTTCTTCGACGGCATGCACTATCGTACTGATATTGGGAGAAGGGGAGTGCGAGCCGAAGCGCCGCCGCGGCGCTGAGGCGAGCAGTTCAGTGGTTCGTGCGGGTCGTGCGAGCCGAAGCGCCGCCGCGGCGCTGAGGCGAGCTGATAGAGGGAGACAATCGTGACAGGACCTGTGCGCGTGGGTATCGTGCTCGGCAGCGATTCGGACCTCGAGGTGATGCTCGAGGCGGTGAAGGTGCTCGACGCGCTCGAGGTGGGCAGCGAAGTCGTCGTAACCTCTGCGCACCGGACGCCGGCGCGCACCCACGAATACGCGACGACGGCTCATTCGCGAGGCATTCGCGTCCTGATCGCGGGGGCAGGCGGGGCCGCCGCCCTCCCGGGCGTCCTTGCCTCGCTCTCGCCCCTGCCGGTGATCGGCGTCCCGGTCGCGTCCACACCGCTCGGGGGTCTCGACGCGCTCCTCTCGATCGCGCAGATGCCGAAGGGCGTTCCGGTGGCGACCGTGGCGATCGGCAAGTGGGGCGCGGCCAACGCGGGAATGCTCGCAGCTCAGATCCTGGCGCTCGGCGACGCGCCGCTGGCGGCCCGCCTTGCGGCCTATCGGAGACGGCTCGCCGACGAGGTGGACGAGCGCGCGCATCGCGTGGCGGCGCAGATGAAGTCGGGCGAGGCGCCGAAGTCGGGGACGTGAGGCACGTCGGACGTCCGCGCATCATTGTGGTCGACCCCGTTGCGCCCACTCCGGCCGGTCTTCGAACTGCGGCGGACGTCCTCCGGGGGGGCGGGGTGGTGGCGTTCCCGACGGAGACCTTCTACGGTCTTGCTGCGGCAGCACTCGATCCCGTGTCCGTCAAGCGGATCTTCGAGTTGAAGGGGCGGCCCGAGTCGAAGCCGCTCCTTGTCCTGGTCGACTCGGTAGCGATGGCCGAGTCCGTCGCACACGTGAGCAACCCAGCGCTGGCCCTGATGGCGCGCTGCTGGCCCGGTGCCCTCACGCTCGTGCTCTCCGCGCACGCCAATGTGCCTTCAGACGTGACGGCGGGGACGGGGACGCTCGGGCTCCGCGTCTCGTCCCACCCGGTCGCGCGGGGTCTGGTGGAGGCGCTCGGCGAGCCGGTGACAGCTCCGAGTGCGAACCCGAGCGGTCTCGCGCCACCGACGACGGCCGAGGGCGTGCTCGCCTATTTCGCGGGCAAGATCGACCTCATCCTGGATGGCGGACCGACGGCGGGCGGCGCGCCCTCGACGGTCCTCGACGTGACCGTGGACCCGCCGAGGGTCATCCGGCAAGGTGCCGTCCGACTGCCAACCGACGGGCGCATAGTATGAGAGTCACGGGCGTCATCCAGGCCGGCGGCAAAAGCGTGCGAATGGGTGGCCGCCCGAAAGCCCTGATCGAGCTGGGTGGCCGGTGCATCGTCGAGCGCGTTGTCGCGGCGCTCGCGGCTGTGGTCGACGACG
>WNGF01010910.1_pt1 | contig 10161 bp, 12 predicted proteins | sample 5400641 | NCBI WGS metagenome assembly WNGF01 (sample SAMN13153371, study PRJNA577476) | soil metagenome | isolation source: 80 cm soil or saprolite under grassland replicate 2 | place: USA:California | collected 2016-06-15
CTTGTCCTGGAACATCACCTCCCCGATCCCCCGGAAGAAGGCGTTGGCCATGTTGGTGGCGGTGAGGCCCACTGCCCCGGCGCCGGTGGCCGCCTCCCGCAGATCAGTCGGCGGGAGGACCTGCGCCTCCGGCGGCGCCGGAACGATCAGCGGAGTCGGCCGCAGGTTGGCGAACAGCAGCACGGCGAACAGCAGCAGCCAGGCCACCAGGACGAACGGCGCGGTCAACGCGGGTATGTCCCAGACGCTGAAGAAATTGGCGAGCGCCATCATGGCGACGGTCGAGAGCGCGCCGCCGAGGATGACGTACGCGACCAGGTAGCCGTCGTACTCCAGGAAGAACGCCAGCCCGATGCCCACCAGGATGCCGTTGAAGCCGAACAGGCCATTGCGGATCAGGGCCCGGTCGGCGCCCAGCAGGTAGGCGGTCAGGGTGCTGGCCGCCAGGCCGAGGACTCCCAGCCCGCCCAGCTTCCCCGAGTTGACGAAGATGCCGGCCAGGAAGATCAACCCGGTGAGCGGATTGTTCTGGAACATCACCTGGCCAGTGCCGCGCAGGAGAGTATCGACGACCCCCATCGCCGGGTTGGCCTGCGCCATCTCGGCCCACGCGGTCGCCGCGCGTCGTGGTGCCGCCGCCGTCATGGCCGTGCGCTCCTTCCGGCCGGGCATCTCCTGCAGCGGTTGCCGCGGCGGAGATGCCCGGCTCGAGCTCATCGCCTCACGAGGTCACAGCGCACTGTCCCCGGTCGGCTCGCCTGGGGCCCTCGGCGGTGGGCCGGATGTCGAAGTCGAAGATCGCCGTCGGCAGGTACAGCGAGCAGCAGGCATTGGGGATGTCCACGATCCCGCTGATCCGTCCCTCGATCGGCGCCGAGCCGAGCAGGAGGTAGGCCTGCTCGCCGGAGTAGCCGAACATCTTGAGGTACTCGATCGCGTTCAGGCAGGCCCGCCGGTAGGCGATGGTCGCGTCCATGTAGAAGTTGGTGTTGGTGTCGTGGTCCACCGACACGCCGACGAACGACATGAACTCGGTGTACCGGGGCTCGACGCGGCCGGGCATGAAGACCGGGTTGGTGGTGATCCCGTACTTCTCCATTCCGCCCTTGATGAGGTCGACGCCGAAGTCGATGAACCCTCCCATCTCGATCGCACCGCAGAAGGTGATCTCACCGTCGCCCTGGCTGAAGTGCAGGTCACCGCCGGAGAGCTTGGCGCCGGGGACGTGCACGGGGAAGAACACCCGTGAGCCTCGGGTCCAGTTCTTGATGTCGTGGTTGCCGCCGTTCTCGCGGGCCGGCACCGTCCGGGCCCCCTCGCGGGCGACCTTTGAGAGCTCGTCGCCGGTGAGCCTCCCCGCTAGGGTTCCCTGCTCCAGCGGCGGCAGGGCCAGCGGCGGAACGCGGTCCGGGTCGGTGGCGATGAGCGCCCGCTCCCGCTCGTTCCACCTGGACAGCAGGTCCGCCGAGGGGGCGGTGCCGAACAGTCCCGGGTGGGTGACGCCCGTGTAGCGGACGCCGGGCAGATGCCGGGAGGTCGCGTCCTGGCCGTGGAAGTCCCAGATAGCCTTGTAGGCGTCCGGGAAGTAATCGGTCAGGAAGCCACCGGCGTTGGTCTTGGCGAAGATGCCGGTGTAGCCCCACCCCTGGCCCGGGGCGGGCCCCATCTCCTGGGGGACCGGGCCGAGGTCGAGGATGTCGACCACCAGCAGGTCGCCGGGCTCCGCGCCTACGACCTCGATCGGGCCGCTGAGCATGTGGGCGATGGTCAGGTCCACGTCCCGGACGTCGTTGGCGGAGTCGTTGTTGCCGAGTTGTGCGTCGGTCCACTCGCGGCACTCGACCCGGAACTCGGTGCCGGGACGCACGAACGCCACGGACGGGACAGCTGGGTGCCAGCGGTTGTGCCCAGGGACCTCCTGATCGCGCATTGACTTGGACTGGTCGACGTGGAATACCACTTCAGGCATGGCAAGCCCCCTTTGGACCGGTCGTGGACCGTTGGCCGGATGACGCTCGTGTCGAAGGCCCTCGCAGGCCCGGCGGGCGGGCGCTGGAGGCGGCGGCTCGGCCGCGGACTCTAGAGTTTGGGCAGGCGCGCCAGGAGGTCCTGGGACGCCGCGGGACGCCGCGGTCGACTCGCTGACGGCACGCGCTCGACCACCTCCGGGTGGTCCCGGGATGCCTCCTCGCGTGCCAGCGTCGCGGCGAGGGGCTTGGGCGTCCGGGAGGTCATCGGCACGGAAAAGACCCGGTTGGCGTCACGACCGCAGGTCGGGCAGCGGGCCGACCCGGTCGCCGTGCCCATCGGCATCGACCGCTCGAAGATGCCGCAGTCGCGACAGCGGTACTGGTAGGTGGCCACTTACTCGTCCTCCTGCCACACGTGGAGCTGTGCAGGGATCGAGGCCAGGAATCGAAGCCAAAAAGGCAGTCTCTGCCGGGTGGGCCCTTGCGTCAAGGGTGCTGCCCGAAGCTGGTGGCCCAGCCTTCAGGTGCAGATCTCGCCGCCGTACTCCCCGGCCCCGCCCGCCTGGGCGCTGGGCGGTGAACGTCCCCTCCGGCGGAACACCCCGCTGGCGCCGGCCCCCCGTCCCGGCCACCACCGTGTCCACCTCGGCGAAGTCACCGGCGCCGCTGCGCAGCACGATCGCGTCCCTGGTGGTCAGCGTCCAGCCTTGGTGGTGATCAGGGCATCGCCGGTCAGCAGGACCACGGCAGTGGTCGGGGTGTCAACGGTTGGGACAAGGCTCGTGCCGGTGAACGCCGACGTGCCCGCCAGCCCGCCGCTGTAGCTGCCGGTGGCGCACACGCCGACCGGCGACGAGCACGCGGGGCCGGTGACACTGGTAACAAGCTGTTGCTCAAAGGACCGGCCGCCATCTCGTTGAGGTCGCCGGGGCGCTCAGGAGCGTCGGGTGACGGTCCAGGGAGCTGGTCGCCGGCAGTGGTCGCAGCCCATGTGACTCCGTAGGGTGGTTGGGCTTGCCGCCTGAGGGACTCTGCTGCCGAATTCACACAGGCGAGGGTAGGGGTCGGAGTCTGGTGAGGCGGGAGACCCAACTGCCGCCCAGTGGGGTGCTGGTGAGCCAGGCGTCGAGGCGGACGAGGTTGAGTGCCAGCGCGGTCAGGACGTGTTGCAGGTGGGTCTTGGCCAGGCCGCGGTAGCAGGCGTGGTGGAAGTCGCTGCGGCGGGAGGCCTGGGCGATGGTGCCCTCGATCCCGCAGCGGTGCGCGTAGCGGTCCCGCCAGGCGTCGGTGGCCTGCTCGGTGCGCAGCTGCCGCTGGGCCTCGTATTGGGCGCGGGTCGGAAGGTGAGCTGACGGGCCAGGACTGGCGAGGGAGTGCAGCGGATTCGATGAGGGCAGGGGTGCGGTCCGACGCGCGGAGGGTGGGCGCTGGATGATGGGCAACCCCCTGGCGACTGGTGGTCTGGCGCCAGTTGCGGCTGGTCTTGCCGGTGGGGCAGGTGACCAGCTTCCCGTCCCAGTCGATGTGGAACCGGGTGAGGTCGAAGCCGTGCTCGTCGCGGGCTTGCCAGCCAGAATCTGGCGGTAGCGGGCCGACCAGCTCCACGCTGTGATCAGCGCGGGCAGCCAGGATGTGGTCCACGCTGACGCGGCCGGCGTCGACCAGATGCTGGTCTGGCAACAGGTCGGCCTTGGCGAGGTCGGCGTGGCGGGCGCCGATGGTGTCGACGTCGGCGGTGGTGGCCGCGGTCGTGGCGACGTGGGCGATCAGGTGGGGCCGGTTGGGCTCGCAGGTCTCGGTGAAGTAGGCCTTGTAGCCGCGCCAGCCCACGCCGCGTTTGACCCCGTAGCGGGCCTCGGTGTCGTAGGGGCTGCCGATGGCCAGCGCACCGGATGGCAACTCCCCATGCCGCGCCAACGCAGCCCCTGCCGATCGCGGTAGTACTGCGCCCCCGCCACCACCGCGGTGTCCCCGCCGCGACCGCGGCGCCGGACCGCTAAGGAGACAAGCGCCCATGAAGTCGGTCCGGCTGCACAATACGAACAACGCCCCGTCATCGAGCAGGTCCCCCAACCGCAGATCACCCGCCCGCTGGAGGCGATCGTGCGGATCGGCGGCCCCGGCCTGTGCCGCACCGACCTGCACATCGTCGAGGGCCAGTGGGCCGACCGCTCCGGCGTCACCTTGCCCTACACTCTCGGCCACGAAACGCCGGCTGGGTCCACCAGGTCGGCTCCGGGGTCACCAACCTGGCCCCGGGCGACACCGTGATCCTGCCCCCGCTGGTCACCTGTGGGCTGTGCCGGGCCTGCCGCTTCGCCGACGACATGCACTGCGACCAGGGACGCTTCCCCGGCATCGACTCCGACGGCGGCATGGCCCAACTGCTCAAGACCGGCGTGCGTCTGCGTCAAACTCGACCCGTCGCTGCAACCCGCCGACGTCGCCGCGCTCGCCGACGCCGGGCTGACCGCCGACCACGCCGTCAAAAGGCCGCGCCGCTGCTTTACCCCCGGCACCACCGCGGTGGTCATCGGCGTCGGCGACCTGGGCCACATCGCCATCCAAACCCTCGCCGCCCTCACCCCAGCAACCATCGTGGTGGTCCACCCCTCCGCGGCAGCGCTGGACCTGCCCGCCAGCTCGGCGCCCACCAGCTCATCACCGCCAAGGCGGCCAAGTCGACCGGGTGCTGGAGGTGACCGGCGGCAACAGCGCCGAAGTCGTGGTCGACTTCGGCGAACGCGGCGCCGGAGCCGACGCCTGGCGCATGATCCGCCGCGCCGGCTCCCACTTCGTGGTCGGCCACGGCAGCAGCGTCGACGTCGAGACGATCGACATCATCTCCACCGAACGCAACGTCATCGGCAACCTGGTCGGCACCTACTGTAATCGAAACCGACCTCGCCGAACTCATGACCCTCACCGCCCAAGGCAAAGTCGCCCTGCACACTCGCACCTACCCACTCGACGAGGTCAACGAGGCCATGGACGACTCGAACACGGCCGCCTCCAAGGCCGCGGCATCCTCATCCCCCAACCGGAACCGCGCGGTGCCCCGGCAGGCTCCGAGGACTTGCGCGTAGGCGTCGACCGTGTGCGTTTTGCGCAGTCGGGAGAGTCTGTGGTGTCCTGTCGAACGGGTGTTCCGAGTCCCCTCCGGTGCCACCCACGCAAATCCGCTATAGATCGCGAGCTGCGCCCCTCTCGGCAGGCTCCGGTCTCCCCGACCCCTGCACCCAGAGACGAGACCGATGGACCGAGATCTGTACAGCGTCACTCCCCCGACGACGCTGCAACGACCCACCCGAAGCGGGCTTTCGAGCTCGCCGCCGGAAGCGATGGAAGCTGGCGACGAGGAGCGCAAGAAGTGCGCGCAGGACGTGTTCTTCGCGTCACGACGCTCGCTGAGCGAGCACGCCATCAGATTGCACGGCGCGACCTTCACCGGTGAGGACTCCCATCAGGCGGACCATCGCTTCTCCGGCGCCGTCAGAGGCAACATGGAACTGAAAGCAGGGGCCGCGTACAAGATCAGCAACCTGATCCTGTTCGACCATGTCCACGACGAAAGAGGATACGCGGTGGTGCGATATTTCCCTGCGGTGACGAGAAAGCCCCACGAGGGGAATGGTCATGAGCCGTTATTATGATCTGTGGTCCGCGCCCGGGACGGAGACATTTGACTTCTCCGACCGGCTGCACGAGCAGGCGGCGATTCGACGCGCGGACCTCGTCGAGGGGGCTGAACCCCTGTATCTCCCCCACGAGGCGCTCGACCAGCCGACGAGCTGGTCACGAACGGAGGACCGGCCGGCCGCGCTTCGGGAGCTCGTGGCGGCCTACTATCCCGCCACCGCAAGGAGATTCTCGCTGGAGCCGCTCCCACCAGAGGGAACCTCGGCGCTGCGGGTGACGCAGCTCAGCGACCAGGAGTTCGTCAAGGTCACACTGGCGCGGCTGGACCATGGGATCCACGATTTCGAGGACCTCCCTGGGGTCGTGTTCGCTCGGTACCCGATGCAATTGCTCAAGAACGAGCTGGAGTTGGAGACTACCGAGGGCGCCCAAATCGTCGGCATGGTCGCGCAGCGGCTCGCGCTCATGGAGACGCGGCTGGCCGCCGACCGGGTGTACCCGGCCCCGGACACTCGCCAGCTGAACTAAAAGGGGTTTGGGAATTGGGTTGACGGATCACCAAACCGCCAGGCCACTGCGACGCAGGAACGAGTAGGCAAGATCCGGCGTGTTGCGGACCCGATCGATGCGGCGGTGGGCCTGGGCGATCACTCCCGCAAGCGTCGGGTCGGTGAGGTTGGCCAGCTCGCCGCCCTTGCCCTTGAGGTTGGACCATAGCGCCTCGACAGGGTTCAACTCCGGCGCGTAGGCGGGCAGCCTGTGGGTGCCAGGTATTGGGTTACCTTATGCGACCTGCCCATACTCATGGATCAGTCCACCGAGTCGATCTCGCCGTACAGGCTGCCAGCCGGCGGGACGGCAGCTGATTCGGGACTGTTGCATTGAGCCGGAAGGCATGGGCGGAGCCGAGCAAAGTGGAGGCTCTCCCTCGTAGACGGCGCCAAAGAAACACTTGAACCACTCGATCGTGGCCACGATCGGCCGCGGCTGAGTGCCCGAGTGGAGGGCATCGGACGGGGTGACCGCTCAATGCAACAGCGCCCGCCCGCCTTCAACCAGGCCCGGATCATCCCCCGGCCGGGGAACGAGCCGATCAAGTCGAGTACGAATTCGTGGTCGATGTGGTCGAACGCCCCGTGGAGGTCGGCGTCGAGAATCCACTGCCGTTTCGGGTCCCTGCCCTTCACGACCTGGTAGATCGCCTCGATCGCGTCGTGGCATCCCCGGCCCGGCCGAAACCCGTAGCTCTTGGGTTCGAATCGGGCCTCCCATTCCGGCTCCAGCGCGTGACGCGCTCGGGCCTGCTGGACACGATCCAAGATCACGGGGATGCCGAGTCCGCGCCGCTTCCCGTTTGCCTTCGGGATGAACACCCGTCTCACCGGCCTGGCCCGTCGCGGCGACCAGAGGATCTCGATCACCAGACGTTCCTTGTCCGCCGACGTCAACGCGACCTGCCCGTCAACGCCGGGAGTGAGACGACCAGCATTACGCTCGGTCACCTGCCGCACGCTGATCAGCGTGTTGGACAGGCTCCGCAGCAGCAACTTCTGCAAGCTGCGCACCTTCTTCAAGTCGCCAGCCCGCGTCGCCGCGAAGATCCGCTGCCGCAGCCGTCGTACGTTGTCCTCGGCGGTGCGCCAATCCACAGCGTCCCACTCCAGGCCCACGTCCTCGGGTCCGTTCACCCCAACCCCGCCCATCGGCGGCGTTCCAGTGTCCAACTTGCCCCCAGGTTCCAACGGCCCTGCAGCCTTCCCTTCGCAGACCCACCCGATCCACCTCAGCCCTCTTTCAAGGCAGGCCACCCGGGCCTGTATCCGGCCGGCTATACGACACGACCACCGGAGGAGCGATCATCACGTGCCGCTTTCCCGTCGCCTTTCAGCGCACCGGCATTCGCTTCTTGGACCATCCTGTTCCCGCCGAGGAGTTCCGGCTCCCTCACGGTCGGCCTACCAGCCAGCAGCTGTGGCTGGACCTCGACCGGGTTGCCACGTTGCCCACGCATGAGACCCGATCGGGGTGGGCGCCTTCTTGACCCCGGGGCGATGGTGTCCACCCGGCAGGAAGGGAATGTCCCCGCCGGCATCCGCCGCTTCCCAGCGGCCAGCCCTACACCTGCACCACAACAGCCATCCGCGCAGGCCCGTCAGTCACGAGGCATCAACGAAGGTTCACCCTATTCGCCCGTCCGATCTTCCTCTCGCCCGTGACCTCCCGTGATGCGCGGGGGCCCTTCGGCTTTCCCCTGGGCTTCGCACCCCACTGTTACCAGCGACGCACGCCAGGGCAAGGACAGGCCATCGGACACAGGCCTGAGATCACGTCCCCGGCATCACCCGGACCTCCAACCAACGCGATCCACTCACAACGTGCGCCTTTCGTGTCGCACTCCCGCCTTGTGGCGTGCCCGTGAGGCTGGCCGCAAAGCCACCCTGCTGTTCGACAACCCCGGCCCGCAGGAACGAGGACTGTAAATACAACGGTGTAACTCCATGACAGAGTGTGCCGATGGCACACCGGAGGAGACACCACATGACGGAGACGACGACCCAGACCCCGCAGCCCCAAGGCTCGACCGGCGCAGGGACGGATACCGTGGACGAGCAGCTCGCCGCGCAACTGGTCGCCCAGGCCCGGGCACAGGGCATCAGTCTGGTCGGCCCAGACGGGCTGCTGCAGCGCATGACGAAGCTGGTGGTGGAGGGCGCGCTTGAGGGCGAGCTCACCGACCACCTTGGCTACCAGCACGGCGACCCGGTCGGCCGCAACGGCGGCAACTCCCCCGGGCGGCACCCGCGCCAAGACGGTGCTGACCGAGGTCGGCCCGGTCGAGCTGGAGGTGCCACGCGACCGGGACGCCAGCTTCCAGCCACAGATCGTCCGCAAGCGCCAGCGGCGCCTTGTGGGCGTGGAGGACCTGGTGGTGTCGCTGGTCGCCAAGGGCCTGACCACCGGCGAGGTCCAAGCCCACCTGGCCGAGATCTACGGCGCCGGGGTCTCCCGCCAGACCATCTCGGTGATCACCGACCGGGTCCTGGAGGGCCTTGGCGCCTGGCAGTCCCGCCCCCTGGACCCGGTCTACCCGGTCATCTTCATCGACGCCATCCAGGTCAAGCTCCGCGACGGGCAGGTCGCCAACCGGCCCATCTACGTCGCGCTGGCGGTGACCTGTGACGGCGAGCGCGACATCCTGGGGCTGTGGGCCGGCGATGGCGGGGAGGGCGCCAAGACTGGCTGCACGTGCTCACTGAGATCAAGAATCGTGGTGTGGCCGATGTGTGCATCGTGGTCTGCGACGGCCTGCAAGGCCTGCCAGACGCCATCAGCGCGGTGTGGCCGCAGGCGATCACCCAGACCTGCATCGTGCATCTGCTGCGCAACAGCTTGCGCTACGCCTCCCGCCGGGACTGGGCCGCCATCGCAGGGGACCTTCGGCCGGTCTACACCGCGCCGACCGAAGCGGCCGCGCTGGAGGCGCTGGCAAGCTTCGCCGCGGCCTTGCAGGCCCGCTATCCGGCCATCATCCGGCTGTGGGAGCATGCCTGGGCCGAGTTCGTCCCCTTCCTGGCCTTCGACGCCGAGATCCGCACGGTCATCGCCACCACCAACGCCATCGAGAGCCTCAACGCGCGGTTCCGCCGCTCGGTCAAGGCCCGCGGGCACTTCCCCAACGAGCAGGCCGCGCTCAAGCACCTGTATTTGACCGTGGTCAGCCTGGATCCCACCGGCCGTGGCCGCCGGCGCTGGACCAACCGCTGGAAGGCCGCCCTGAACGCCTTCGACATCACCTTCGACGGCCGCGTCAGCGCCGGCAGAAAGTAGCCCCATCCACACCAGTTACACCGTTAACTTGACAGACCCTCGCAGGCCAGGATTCCCTTGGTCTGCGTGGACAGGAACTGCCGCCAAGTCAGCCCGGCGCGCAGGGTGCCGGGTCGATGCTGGCCCGCTTGAGGAGCAGCCATACCGTGCTTGGCGCGAGCTTGTCGCCGTGCCGGGCGGGTTCACCGTGGATGCGGCGGTAGCCCCAGGTCGGGTTATCGGCTGCCAGCCGCAGGATCAGGCGTGGCAGCTCCGCTGGGATTGACGGCCGACCGGGTAGGCGGTGGGGCCGGGTCCAGTGGCATCTGACCAGGTCCCGATGCCAGCGCAGCAAGGTGTCTGGTGTGGCCAGGCGATGGTGGCGGCGCTCCTTTGACAGGAGCCGAGTCAACGCCGCGAGGATCGCCCGGTCCGGCCAGGAGGGGCGTGGGCGGCCGACCTCGGCGTTCTTGGACGCCTGCCTGCGGGCCAGCAGTCCGAGCCAGCCGAGGAGCTGGCAGAAGATCAGGTAGAGAAGTCTGAATATCATGGCTGGCGATCATCGCGGGCTTCCACGGAGGCGAAAGCCGCAGGTCAACGCTAGGGACGAGATTCTCGGCACCTACAGGTCGCCGCGGTCAACCTGCGCCGGCTGCTGGTGCTTGGCCTTGCCCGCCACGACCCTGCTCTGGCCACGTCAGTTGGCTGCCCGATTTCTGCTCTGTCGGGCGTGATGCAATAGCCG
>WNGF01010911.1_pt1 | contig 10161 bp, 13 predicted proteins | sample 5400641 | NCBI WGS metagenome assembly WNGF01 (sample SAMN13153371, study PRJNA577476) | soil metagenome | isolation source: 80 cm soil or saprolite under grassland replicate 2 | place: USA:California | collected 2016-06-15
GAGTACGAGTGCGTCACGTTGGACGCCCTGGATATGCGGCATGCATCCCTGCTTCTAGTAAACATAACGGGAACGCGCACATGATACCACGGCTATTCCCGATATGCCAAGGCGCACTGCCGACTTTTCACACACTCTGACACGGTGTTGGGCCGCTTTGACGGGATGAAGCATGCTTCTCGTTTGAACACCACCGATCAGGTGGTTCGCTCTTGGGCGAGTTTGCGATTGCCAACCAGTCCGCCCACGCTGCCAAATATGGCTCCCACTATGCCGCCCACCAGAGTCATCACCGTCGCGCCCCGAACCGTGCTATCGAACAAGTATGCCCGCATATCCGCGTACCCGCTGCGCGCAAAGTTGACGATCTTCTCGGGTTGTTGGCGAACGATGTCAAAAAAGACCATATCAATGATGACGAAAGAAAGGCCAAACAGCATGAAGACGAAAACACCCGTCAGTAATCCAGCCAGCGAGGCGGCCCGTAGCTGCCCAGTCAACCGCGAGGTGCGGTAGCCGCTTACGGAAAAGGTGAGTACGGTAATACCCACGATGAATGGCGCAAATACGCGGTCAATGCGTGACTCTAACGCAGGCGGTAGAGGAATGACGTTGCCGAAAAGGCTCAGAACCATGAACAACGCACCCACAAGCAGACCGAAAATGCAGCCCTGCTTCACGATGGCAGTGCGTTCGTGCGAGTGACTTGTTTTCGAGTCGATACTGTAGCGTATCAGCAAAATCGTCAGGAATGGCAGACAAAGGAGCACGAAGAACCAGATCATTGGTAAGTCCTTTCTGGGCCAAGTATCCGCCATCTTGGCTTGGCGGCCCAACGGTGAAGCTCAGCCGCCGGCTGATGGAGGCGAGGTTGTGGAGCGGTATAGCGAACAGCACACCGCTGATTTTCAAAAACGCCACGATTCAGCCGGTCGGCTGGAGCGCAATGTTGGGCCGCCGAATCGTGGCAGTATGGCGTTCTATCGAAAAAAGCTGCGGTACATCATGAAATAACGTCATTGAGTGCTCAAATCCACGAATGCTAAGCGCATCCGCACTTCGCGCTGGTCGTCGGTTACGCCATCAACTCCTCCGCCGATAATCTCAACGTTGCGGAAGCCATGCTTCTCATACAGCAAGCGCCCCGGCCCTTGCTCTGCCGTCCAGAGTTCAATACTGCCAACAGTATGCGTGATACAGTGATGAATGAGGGCGTGTAGAAGGCGCGTTCCGATGCCGTGACGGCGATAGTCGGCTCGCACATACATTCTGCGCAGTTCGATGTAGGCACCTTTATCTTCCGCCCCAATATTCCCCACTGGTAGCCCATCCATCCACGCGATCCAGAAGTTCCCTCGGGTGGTGAGATATACCTGATCTATTCGATGATAATCTTCTTCGTAGGGAGAGGTCAAATCTGGTTCGGTGGGCAATGTATCGATGGTTATGCCCTGTTCAGCTAATTGGTGTTTTCGAAGCTGCCACAAGCCATTCCAATCTTGCCATTGAAACGGCTGAATCAAAAGCGGGATGTCGATTTCGGGGGACATCTTTTTTGGCCTTGAAACCTTCTAATAGAGTGAACTGAGGTTTTCCGTAGGCGTACTCGTTGCCAGTTGTTCTCCAAAATAATGAGATCAATACCATCACTCGAGGCTGCCCAACGGCTAGCCCATAAGCCGCCGCCCGGCGCAAGAAAACCTTCTAAAATTCGCCCGATTCCGAGCGCCGGAGGCGGTCGGCTTGATGGGCAGGTTGGGCGGCCTTGAGGATTGGTAGGGCGTTTTGCGTACATCCCTATGGTCGCACATTCCAGTAATAAAAACGCCACGCTACTTCTCAATCAGCCTTATATGCATATCAAACGGGATTTGATTTGGTGAGAATATGCAAAGCTTTTTTGATCTGAATCGCGTCCTAACATCAGCAGCGCCGCACTGACCAGGATCCTCACTGTGATGGGCACAACAAATTCATCAGGAAGAGTTGCCTGGCGCTGTCAACAGGTGCCGCTAGCCCTTTAGGCTATCCAAGCGATCCAACAGTGTCGTTGCTTCGTCCGTCAGATCGAGGCAAAACCGAGTGGTATCGGCCCAGAGATCCATTAAGCTCATGATCGGTTTTCCAAAGGCTTGCTCTAGCCAAGGGTGTCCACCTTCATCGAGTATCAAGGGTTGTCCATATCCTATTTGGTAACCGATAATGATGCACAAGGCTGATGCTGCCGTGTAACCAAACCGTACCAGCCGGGGATCACTCCGCCAGCCAGCATCTTCAAGACCGGTGAGGTACCCATTGAAGACGGTGTTGTCAAGTGCTTGCGCTGCCGAGAACTCGATCTCGGAGTAGACGAGGCTGGCATGAACCAGCGGGCCGAGCTCCTCTCCAATGGCTCCGATACCTGCAAATGCCCAATCGACTGCCACCGTCTGCGTATGACCATCTTCCCTACGCCGCATAAATAAGTTGCGGCGAAACGCGTCACGGTGGCAAAACGTTTGCGGCAACCGATCCAAGGCATCAAGCAACCGCTCTCTGTCTGCCCAGAGAGCAAAGATACGGTTAATGAGCTGATCTGAATACAAGCGCCGAAGGAGCGGATGGTCACGCGAACGACTCAATTGGGCCATATTCGGCTCAGCTCGATAGACGAGCGCGCGCAACCATCCCCGACTCAGCCAGGGATCGGATGGGAGTTCACCGTGGAGATAGGCCCCGTTAAACTGACCCAAATGGCGGGCCACCAGATTATACTGTTCCACTGGCCACTTCGCACCAATCGCATCCGCGATATCTTCTAGCCACAGCCACACTTCCCGATCAGATCGCTCGATGATTCCAAAGCATTGTGGTGCCACTAGGTTCCCAGGCAAGTGTTTCAGCCGTCCCGATTGATACGCTAACATCTCGCGCTTCCAGTATCGCGGTTCTGATGGATCATCATTGACAGTTGACGTGGCGATGATTTTGAGGATCAGTGACCAGGAGATTAGCTTGCCATCATCGACCCCGCTACCGGCAAAGCGATAAAGACCCGACACGACGCCCCCAGCATCACCAGCACCGCCATAGACCCGACCGTAATGCCAGTTAACGATTTCGATAGTTGTACTCGCTTGGGCACGCCGAACGAGAGGTGTCAGCGTCGCTTGATCAAGTACGTCCAGTTCGTTCTTCGTAGGGGCTTGGTCCGCTTGATGAACCATTTCCGCCTTCCTTATCGATCAGCACAGTACCAATGCCTGCCATTCCAATGAAAGGGCGAGCCAATCGACGGAGAGTCAGATGACAAGTTGATCGTCGTTGCTCATACCTAAAGTATACACGATCCGTCGAGTCTCAAGAATACACTAATCGCACGAGCCGCCCAACGGCTTGGCGTTCAGCGGGCGGCTGGAAGGTATCACGTTGATAGATCGGTGTCGCTTTTTTCTGCTACTCGATATTAAAAACACCCCGATCCAGCCGCTCCGCTGGAACGCCGGGTTGGGCGGCGACGGCTTAGGCATGTGGACGGTGCCGCCAGTGATAGAGTGCGAAAGCTATTCCAAGCATGAGACCGCCCGGCAGGACAAGTAACGCCATACGCATGATGAATGGTTTCCCCCACCAGAGAGATGCTCCGACGATGAGCGCCATGAGGATTATACCCCCGATAAACCCTTTGCGCTGCCCATCAGCTTGCACAGTTCGTGGTTGGTTGAGCGTGCTTGGGACGTTGTGAGTGAGATAGCGGCTGAAGAGAAGCCCACCGATACTCCCTACGAGCATGAAGATCACATCGGCACGTGTCGGTTGACGTGGCACGAGAAAGAACAGAAAAAGCGCGAATAAGCCGATGAGGAGAATACTCGCAGAAAATCGCTCTTTCCAGGCAACGTGCCACATAGTGTTCTCCTTGCGCATGGATATCGGGCTCTACGCTCTTGTTCTGGGAATGCGGGCAGGTGCGCTGCGCGAGACACTTGCGGCCGCTGCCCACATATGATAGCACGAAACAACGGTGCGCATCGTACAGGAAGTGTTCTTAGGAGGTGGGGTGCTGGTGCCTACCCCCTGCATGTGCCAATGTTGCGGGGTATAACCATACGCCATGATGTCATAGCGGCATATTGCCGAGATTGGTGCCAGCACAACGCAGTCGAACTTTACGGGCTGAGCCTCAACCACATTGAAACGATGGACGGCTCTGATAGGGCAGCCGCCCAACGGGTTGGCATTCAGCCGCCGCGAGCGCGCTGCAAACGTGTCAAAAAGCCAATGATCTCGCGCGCGCAGCGGTCGGCTGCAACGGCGGGTTGGGTGGCAACCGCAAGGCAGGGCTTCCTAATCGAAGATGCCCGCTCTGTCGCCATGCCGACTAGATATCGCCCGTTTCTTCCAGACGTGTCAATGCTGTCTCAGCAGCGCGTACCAGCGCAGCGAGGGAACGATAACGCATCGCACCCTCCCACACCATACCACCGATATCCAAGATGCGAATGAAGGAACGGCTATAGTCGTTCTGGCCAAGTTCGATCCAACCACCACCGTAAACCTAGTCAGCAACATGCGGATAGGCCTGTTCAAGCATCAGGTGATCGGGCCGAGTATCGTGTGATGCCTCGGCTTCTGATGCTTCCTGATCAGATTGGATTGATGATTCGATTCGTTGCACTTCCTCAGCCGAGAGCTTGCGAGCTTTGGGCATTGGCGTCTGGCTCCCTTAGATTTGGATGGCGTGCTCAACCAAAAGTAAATAGATAGAGCATACCAATGACTTGATCCAGAGCCTGCCGAGTGCAAAATCGGAGCACTCATGATGGCGCAGTCGAAACGCCGACTGAGGAGGAGTATAGCATTGAGGATTGGAGGATGCCAGAGAAAAGGGCTGTTGTCCGTGCGTATCGAAAGATCAGAGCAAGCTGGGCCTGCAAATGGGGAAAACGTTGATGGGTTGCCACCCAACGAGTTGCCGTTCAGCTGCCGCGAGCGCGCCGCTGATCACCTTCAAAAACCCAACGATCTCGCGCGCGCAGCGGTCGGCTGCAACGGCGTGTTCGGCGCTCCGGTCGCCGTCATGCGGGTTGCCTCCCGCATGCGCCGACCACACCCGCACGGAACCACACCGGCACGACGGGCGTTCAACGGAACCACGCGCATGTGGGATCACGTCCTGCACAACGGGCGTTCATCGGAACCACGCCCCGCACACGACCACGCTGCCCACCACGGGCCATCCGCACCACGGGCTTCCGTACCACACGTGGCACAACGGGGTTCCGGCGCAACGAGCGTTCGGACCACACGTGGCATAACGGGCTTCTGCACGACGAAGCCGGCAGAACGAGCCTTCAGGAAGCCCGATTCGTTTCATCACATCAAAATGGGATGTCGATCACGCTCCCCGGACGCCGAACGACAGAGTTCAGCCGCCGCGAGCGCGCTGGGAGAAGCCTTCAAAAAGCCAACGATCTCGCGCGCGAAGCGGTCGGCTGGAACGACTTGTTCGGCGCTCCGGCATCCGTTGTCTGAGTGCCAGCCGCATGCGCCGACTACGCCGGCATGGTACCACGCCGGCACGACGGGCCTTTAACGGTATCACGCCCATCTGGGATCACGCACCGCATAACGGGCGTTGATCTGAATCACGCGCAGCACACGACCACGCTGCCCATAACGGACGTTCCGCACAACGAGCCTGCGTACCACGCTCCGCACCACGGGCAATCCGCACCACGGGGCTTCGTACCACACCCTGCACCACAGGCTTCTGCACGACGGAAATGGCATCCCGGGCGTTCAGGAAGCGCCATTCGCTCCATCATATCGAAAAAGGTGTGGCGATCACGTTCCCCGGACGCCGAACGGTTTGCCGTTCAGCTGCCGCGAGCGCGCTGCCGATCACTTTCAAAAGCCAACGATCTGGCGCGCGAAGCGGTCGGCTGCAACGGCGGGTTGGGCCGCCGCCTAGACAGGATTTACCACATCAGGAAGCGGTACAGGGCCAGTTCTGAGGAGTGCAATAACGCGTGGTGCTATCGCGAGCACGGTTTTGCCGTGCTCTCCTGTGCCCGCGCGACCGCGGAAAGCCGTTCCGCGACCTCACCCGAAAACTCAGATCAGCAGCCCCCTGATCGGCGACTATCGCTCACCCAGCGATACCGACCTGCCGCTGTGTTCGCAAGTACTTCACGCCCCGTGCCGTAACCGATACGGTTTCGCTGCCGGATTCGTAGTGACTCACTACTAAGCCACGTTCGGTGGCTTCTTCCCACACTGGCAGGCGCGGGCAGGATGTCCTCCAGGCCTCGATTACCTCACTATACGGCCGTGTGTTCGGGCCGATCCATTCCAGCAGATCCAGAATCAGCGAATCGACTGTATCAGACATCTTCGCATACCTTTCGTTTAGCACAGACCGCTGTCCGCCAGGCCACAAACGCAATTGGGCTTCTGACCAAGTCAAGTATACCGGCTCAATGTCACTGCGTCATCGGTAGCAAGATGGAGCGTGAAGGATTGCCGCGATAGCGAGGCATGTGATCGCCTGAGTGGATGGCGGACGAACATCAAAGACATAGGAGCAAGGTATGGGTTCGAGAGGCGGCCCAACGGGTTGGCATTCAGTTGCCGCGAGCGCGCCGGGTAGAGCCTCTCAAAACCCGACGATCTCGCGCGCGAAGCGGTCAGCTGCAATGCCGGGTTAGGTTGCGCTCAACACAGTCCGCTCATTCTTCAGCTCGCTCGGACGAAATGCTGGATAATCGGGTAGCGCATACGCTTCCATAGACCACACCTCAACCAGTTTTGCAATCAGTGACTGTGCGGTCGCACGCAGTGCTGGAAACTGCTCGTTGCCCTCTGCTGCAATGACAAATCCTTGCAGGCGGGCGACGAGGCACTGAGCAGTGATCTTTGCCGATGCATCTCGCGCGCGCAGTGCTGGTTTGAGATCCCGGATCAGGCAAAACACTATCCAGAAGGCACATGCCTCCACCGCGCCTCGCGCAAATGTGCCATCGTCCGCGGCGATGTGACATCCCTTCACCAGCTCTGATCGATAGTCGTGTTCCATGCTTTGAACCAGTGCTTGCGGGATGCCCTGCGGGAAGCCATAGGTGGGAAACAGCATCCGGCCGTGCATCGCATCCAGCAGTGCGTGTTCAAACCCACCGAACTCGAAATCGATCGCGCGTAGCGCACCGTTATGCCGCAGCCAATTGAGCGGGCAGGGGTCGCCGTGGGTATAGACTGCAAATTCGCCTGGCTCGGCTAAAGCTCTGGCAAGCATCGTCACTTCAGACGTAAGCCGGCTATCTGGTTCAATGCCGAATTCGCTCAATAAGGTTTGTAAGGGGCCAAATGAGTTCTGGAGATAACCGGCGTAGCGCGGATACATCGTCGGGTCACGCGGGCCAAGGCCGTCGCGCATCTGTTCAAAGTCTGACCGGTGTCCGACGGTTGCAGCATGGAGGCGTCCCAGAGTCGCTGCGAGCATCAGCAGTTCTGTTTCCGCCTGCTGGGAGTTGCGCCCAAGCAACGCATTTTTGACACAGGTGTCATTGCCCAAATCCTCGAGCACAATAAAGCCAGCCTCGCGATTGGCGGCAAACAAGCGAGGCCCGAAGTGAGCAGTGGGGGCGACCGCTTGCAAGAAGTGAGCGCCGGCCCACTCATTGAACAAGCGGTGGGCAAGACCCCAGAAGCTCGGCTCATCAGGACGATAGATTTGTCCTCCACGATTGCGGGCTTGCTTGATGATGATGGTAGTGGGCAGATCGGCTCTAATGCTCTGCACCTGACAACGGATAATATGCGATTGATAGGCGAAGGTTTCGAGTGGAAGTAAGCCGAGCGTGGTGGCAAAGGCGGTCGCCAGCGTGGTGGCTGCTGTGGCGACGAGCGATTCCAGCGCCACGTGCTCATGGGGTTGGAGAGGTTGCGGGCGATTCAGTTGTGTCGCATCCATCTGTCACGCTCCTGGCGACGAGTGCAGGGATCGTTGGAGTGATCGTAACACAGGAGGTCAAGCCCGAATTGGCAGGGCGACGATTGAGCGCGACCTAACGGGTTGGCATTCAGCTGCCGCGAGCGCGCTGCACAGGATCACGTCAAAATAGCCCCGATCTCGCGCGCGAAGCGGTCAGCTGCAATGCCGGGTTGGGCGGGAGCGCCCATACCATGCCAAGTTGAGGCATGAATCACCAACTTTCAAGCTGACACGAGCAACGACGCTTGGCGGAATCACGTTGACCGGAACCACACCGGCACAATGGGCCTTCGGATGCCTTCAACGTGCGCAGGCGCTGCCCGGAACCACCCCCCGCACCACGGGCCTGCATGCCACGATCGATTCGCTCCTTCGGAGCGGCACGGCGTCTGAGCGCACAATCACCAGAAACGACGGTTCGAGAACGCGCCAGCCTTCGGCACGAGATCCGCCCAACGGTTTGCCCATCAGTTGCGCCGCCACCAATAGATCGAGATCACGTTCGAGCCGATTCTGACCTTCAAAAAAGCTAGGATCTCGGGGACGCGCAGCGGCGTCAACTGCATGGGCGTGTTCGGCGGCAGCCGTAGATACCAACATTCGCCAGATGAGCCCACGGGCGTTAGATATGCAACCGTTGTTTTATTCTCACCACGAGCCACCGAAAAGCGTATGCACTTGGAAACAGCGTTGCCGCAGTCACAAGTGCGATGACACGCCGATCGCTCTGGTAGGTGAGGAGCAGCATGAACACACTACCCACAACACTAAAGAAGAATAATCCGAACAGCGGAACGAGCAGGCCATACAACACTGCCGCACGTTTTCGATCCTGACTCGCCATCCATGCGGGGGCTGAAAAGAGCGCGACAACAAGAAACGAGGTGACCACGATCGCAAGAATCGGCAAGATAGGAACCATATGCATACCCTTTGAATAGAGGAACGTGGCGGCCTATTTTGAACAAGCACGACGTAGCGCGCGACGTGTCCGGTAGAGAGCCACTGATAATCGTACGACCACAGCATATACCGCTGGTGAGATGCGCGTGCTACGGGTGGTATCAGGGTGCGAGATCGAGCGCATGCTCGATGACACGACGGTAGTTGGTTGCCGCCGAACGGCCAGCATTCAGCCGGGCGCTGCGCGAGAAGTCATTCATAGAACAGTTCTGGTATCAAAATACCAGCGATCTTGTAGAGCAAGCGAAGCGCAGCGCCTCGGCTGGAATGCGTTGTTAGGTTGCCCAGGTCGCTGCCGCCGTGCTTCGTATCTCATTTCACTCCCACCCGCACGCGATAAGTGAAATATGCAGGGAGACCCTGTTGCCCTAGCGTTCTCTGGGCCACTTCGCGCAGTTCATCAAGCCCGACCTCTGTGGTACTCACGCCACTCTCCAATACACCGGGCATACAACTCAGGGCGTAGCCAACCCACCGTTCTGGCGTCCACTGCTCGACGTGATGCAGCACGATCTCCTTGGCATAGCGAAAATGTCCACTTTGCTGCATACGCGCCAGATGCTCGCTCTTCGCCCACTGCTGCGCAGTCGTGCTCCCATCTCTCTGCCACCATTCTTCTCGCCACGCAATGCAGCGCTCAAAGGCATACTCGGCCTCCCACTGCACTGTGGGCGTTCGGTCATAATCATAGGCCGCAAAGACCCCACCCGGCCGCAAAATGCGCGCAACTTCATCCAATGTGCTCTCGGGTTCCATCCAGTGGAGGGCTTGGGCGCAGGTGACAATATCCGCCTGTCCATTGGGCAGGCCCGTCCGTTGGGCCACTCCACCCTGGAAGCGCACATGGGAAGCCCTATTTCTGGCTTCCGCGACGTGGCGCATCGCGTCGAGCGGCTCAATGCCAAGGACCTGACGGGCTCGCTCAGTCCAGATGAAGGTAGAAATGCCCGTGCCACAGCCCAAATCCACGACCAGGTCTGGTCGGGCAATTTGCGCGAACTGCAGCAGCACCTCGAGGAGGACGGCCGGGGGGATGGGGCGAAAGGCGTCGTAATGGTGAGCAAACCCGACGTGCGTATAACCGGAACGTTGGGCATTCAGGAAGGGCTCATAAAGTTCTGGACACATGCAATAGTGTTCCGAATCAAATAGCCTCTATCTTGATTAAATGGCATATTTGTTAAGCAAATGTCTTATCTCTGCTGTGAATGGACGACTAAGACAGT
>WNGF01025519.1_pt1 | contig 10161 bp, 9 predicted proteins | sample 5400641 | NCBI WGS metagenome assembly WNGF01 (sample SAMN13153371, study PRJNA577476) | soil metagenome | isolation source: 80 cm soil or saprolite under grassland replicate 2 | place: USA:California | collected 2016-06-15
GGTTCGTTTCCGGCCGCGGCGTCATCGCCGCCAGACGCTCCAACAACTCCAGCGGCTCGAACACCAGCTCGCGCGTGCCGTCGCGCCACGCCGTCTTCAGCTCCAGCGCGATGCGCCCGTCGCTCCGCAGCCGCAGGCGTTCTTGTGCAAAGGGCGGACGCAAGACATAGCGGCACAGACGCTCCAGCCCCGCCCGATCGTTCCCGGACACCCACACGTTGGCGTGCAGATCGAAGCCCTCGAGTTGCGCTTGCCGGGGCCCGCGCGACGTCACGGTCTCCGTGTCGCGCGCGTCGCCGAGCCGCCGCACTCGCGCCCCCGCACGTGAGCCCAGCGCCACCCGCCCCTGCACCGAGGCCCCGACGATCCCCGCCAGCACCGGGGACTCCTCGGCGAGCCGATCCGCCGGCCCCGTCGCGTCGTCGCCGGGCTCCAGGCCGTGGCGCGCCAGCAACCGCTGCACCCGGTGACGGATCGTCGCCAGCGCTGCCGCCACCTCGGCGTCGCTCGGCCCCGGCGCCGGATGAAACGTCAACGCGCCCCCGGGCGTTTCAGTGAACACCCCGTCCAGCACGAGGGTGTGAAAATGAAGATTCGCGTTCAACGCGCCCCCTGCGCGTTGCAGGGCCGTGACCATGCCGGCCTGCCCACCGTCACGGGAGGATAGCCATCATTAACGGGGTATCCGGAGGCGGTCCCGTCGGGGGGGTACAGGCGTGACCGGCGTCGAGTCGCAGGTGAGTGGCGGCCGGCCGCCTCAGCCGGCGGGGCTCCGCGCCTTCTGGTAGAGGAGCGAGACGCCGAGCAGGACCACCCCCAGGACCAGGAAGGAGAGAATGCGGTAGGCGGATCATGCGCCTCTGGCCGGGCGATCGTCAAGGCGGCCGCGGCGCCGGTAGGGGGGTAGTGTCTCAGTTTGACCGACCGCACGAGTTGAGCTCGTGCTAGAGTCGCACTGCCACACTCGGTTATCTCCCAGCTGGGACCCCCCGGTGCTTGGAGTGATCTTCCCCGCTGCTGTCTCGGCCCCTTGGCCCAATGGCGAAGTCGTGGTGGATAAATTTAACGTCAACGATCTCGTGGAGCTACTGGCTTCGATGGAGGACACCGTCGGTCGGGTAACGGGTGTTCGTGACGGCGGTACACGGATTCGGGTGGTCTGGGAGCGCCGACGCGGCTACGAAGGATACACGACGATCCACCATTCCTCAGCCCTTCGGAAGATCCCTGTGGCCAAGTAGCCCGAGTGTCCTATTCGCATGGCGGGTGCATGAATCCTACCGATCTCGAAGCGATTAAACGGGCGCTCTTCCATTGGCTCCGATCCGATTACGACCTTCGCAGAATGGTATTCGAGGTTATGTAAAGATGAAGCCAAGTTGGAGGAGAATCGTGGAGGTTTGAAGAGTCCGTTCGAAGTTACGCACTAAACCCATGCACCGCCAACAGGGATCGATCTTCCGGCACAAGGTAAAGCAGAAGGACGGCCGGGCTACAACACCCGCGGGTCGTACCAGGATGCTTCAGCGTCGTCGTCGCTGTCCGCCATGACCAGCTTGACGGACCCCAGGTCTTCGGCCGCCGCCCTGAACGTCCCGCCGGCGGCTTGCCCACGCTCTGCGCGCCGTGGTGAAGCGCGAGGAGTTGGAGTAGGATGCCGGCCGGGAGGACTCCCATGAGCCAGTCGGCGGCCTTCTATGACCGGTTCTTCCTGAGCGTCAACGCCGGCCTGCTGATCACCGCCGTCGGGGCGGCGCTGCTCCTCGTCACCGCGATCGCGCTCTCTCGCCGGCCAGAGCCCTTCGCCGGCGAACGTCCGTGTTCCCGGATCAGGGCGCTCGCCGCCGTCGGCACCGCGATCTTCCTCGTCGGGCTCGCCTGGCAAGTCGTCGGGTACACGCGATACGTCCGATGAAGCGACGAGAAAACGAACAGACCTGATCCAGGCTTCTACACGGTCCAAGGAGGAGCAGGACTTCTCAAGGAAGGGGGGTCTAAGCGACGGGAGTGAGTGGCCGCCGCGTCGCCTGTGGTAAATCAACGCTTGATCTGGGAGGGAAACATGCCCCTCTACATGGCGCAATTCGCTTACACCGTAGACGCCTGGGCAGCGTTTACGAAGAACCCTGAGAATCGAACGGCAGCACTCCAGAATCTTGCCAAGAAGGTCGGGGCGAAGGTGGAGGCGCTGTATTACTCCTTCGGCGACTATGATGGCTTCGTGATTATCGATGCGCCCGATGAAGCCACCGTGACGGCGATGCTGCTCGCGGCCATCGCGCCAGGGCACTTCCGAGCCACAAAGACGACGGTCCTGATGCGGCCTGAGACGATGGTCGAGGCGATGAAGAAGGCCGGAGAGCTATCCTACCCAGGTCCACGAGCGCGATCACGACCACCTTGACGTCGTAATACACGTCGGCGAACTCCTCCGACGGGAACATCCGGGGGAAGAGGAGCGCGATGGTCGAGTAGATCCGGGCGACTCCGGTGCCGAGCGCGATCAGGGTGTGCATGTTCGCGGATCGGTGCTTGAGGGCCCGCCACGCCCCGGTGAAGAAGTGCCGCCCGCCGTAGAGCATGACGGCCTCGACGCTAACGAGAAGTTGACCACTTGTGCTCCCATAGAGTGACCCGCTCCTTTTTTCTGGAGACTGTCTTGCAATCGTCGCAGGGCCTGTGGGAAGTGTGGGCATCGGCTTTTTGATGTAGGGTCGAGGGCTGGCGCGGTACGCAAAGCGCCCGTCTCCAGCCCCCGCCCGCTCGAACGGCGCATACGGGATTCCCCGTACGCCGCTCTCCTGCCGGCTTCGCGTCAAGGTTTATGCGACCTATCGCGCTGGGCGCGCTTTCAGGCCGGGCCCCAATATCGCACCCGGTAGTCAGCAAAGACCCCGAGCACCGTATAGACCCACGCCGTACTCCACCGCTTCCAGCCGAAGCCCTGACGGCCCCTCGCCCGCAGCATGTGGCGCCGCACCTGTCTTACGTCTATACAAACGTAAGACATTAAGTCAAGATTCTTTCGTGCGTCGTGATGCAGGACGCTGCGACGAAGGCGCCGCCTTGCCGTTCTGGCACCGGCGGGACGCGGTAGGTGAAGCGAGCCCTACGGCTGACCCGCCGACCTCAGACTTGAGCTCGGCGAAAAGCCGTCAACAACTGGGGGGTGGCAAGGGTGCGTACTCCTCTTCCTGTTGTGTCGGCTTCACCTGCATCGCGCATCCTCCTTGCTTCCCGAAGAGAGTCTCCGCGCGGTCGGGATCCAGCATCTCCTCCACGCGGTCGAACGCGATGTTCTGGTCAGATGTACGGCGGCGCAGCGAGGATGGCGCCGTCCGCGCCGTGGTCACGGACGAAGCGGACGTTGGCGATGGTCGCCTCGGTGCTGGGGCCGGTGCAGCCGTAGAAGAAACGCATCCGCCCCGTCTTCATCCTCGCCGTCTCGACGACGTCCTCGGGGGAGAGCATCGTCGGCTCGCCGGTGCGTCGGTTCCCAGCCGACGGGAGCCAGCACGCCGGTGGCGTCGTCGACGCTGAAGATGGCGATGCTGTCGTGGCCGCGGTTCGAGCCGTACACAAAGCGGCCGGACGGCGCGACGGCGATCTCCGCCGTGGTGCTGTTGCCGCCATTGATCACTATCCGATCTTCACCTCGATGGACTTGATCTTGGCCCGCTCCGCCTTCGGGAGGTGGACCTTGAGCACCCCGTCATTGAACTCGGCCGCCACCTTGTTGCCATCCGCGTCCTCCGGCAGCGTGAAGCTCCGGGCAAAACGGCCGTACGCCCGCTCCACGCGGTGATACTTTCGGCCCTGCTCTTCCTTCTCGAAGGTCCGCTCCCCGGTGATCGTGAGCACATCATCTTGGACCGTCACTTTGACGTCGTCCTTCTTGACCCCGGGCAGTTCGGCCTTGATGAGGTACTCCGTGTCATGTTCAACGATATCCACCAGCGGGGCCCACTCCGCGACGGTCAGGGCCTCTTCCTTGCCGCTGGGCGGGCGGATCGGAGCGCGCCCGAACAAGGCCGCGAGCCGGTGTTGCAGGTCGTCGAGCTCTCTAGCGTCCATCGTGCGTCCTCCCTTTGTCTTGGTTTGATGCGAATCCGCAGGCATCGGCCTTTGGATCGAAGTACCGTAATAGTACGCTAAAAGCTACGCTAAAAGCGACCTCCACGCTGACGCGTCACGTGGCTGTTCGCCAGCCCTGCATCATCGTCAGTTCTTGCCGAGGAGCGTGAGCACTTCCCATGTGGTAGACTCAGGCTGCCTTCCACGGGCTTGTAGGGTTGACGTAGCTGGCGTCGCGCCCCGTGGCATCTGGTTCAATCCTCCCCCTCGTGATAAGCACGGCGCGCCGGCGTCTTTCGGTGTGGCGCACATGGGGCGGTGCAGGCGTCGGCGCCCCATGCTCGGTGTGCGAACTGCCCGTTACACGGGACGAGTTGGAGTTCGAGATCCAGTTCGCGCACGACGGCGCGGTGCCCGGATTGGACAAGGTCCACCTGCACGTCCGCTGCTTCGCCGTGTGGGAGTTGGAGCGGGTCGTCGTCCGGCCAAGCTTTAGTTGGTTGCCGAGTGCCGTGCTGTGAACGAGTTGACTGACTGGGCGGTCCGCTCGGTGGACGCCGCCATGAGTGGCTCCATATCGGAAGTCCAGGTTCAGGAGGTCTTGTCAATGAAGCCAGAGACTGCAGCGAAGATTAAGTATGGAATTTGGGGCCTTGTTTGTGGGGCAGTCATCACAATGATCATCGGCTTTGCGTGGGGTGGCTGGACAACCTCCGGCAGTACCCAAACGATGACCAAAGAGGCCGTCTTGGCGAGTCAGGCGGCGATCTGCGTCGCCCAATTTATGAAGCAACCGAACCCAGAAGAGAAACTTAAAGCACTCGGGGAAGTGAATGGCTGGCAGAGAGCTGAGTTCATTGAAAAAGGTGGCTGGGATAAGATGCCCGGGCAAGAAAAGGCTGGCTATGCTGTGGCCCGAGCATGCGCCGATGGGCTTGATCTTCTTCTCAAGAAATGAGATTGGTAGCGAGCTATCCTGTCTCAGCACCGCGATCTTGAGGAGGGGGCAGGGCGTTGTTCTTGGCGTTCGTCCCTCCGGCCAATCTGATGACGATCCGAGCCCTCCCGACTCCCGAGGAAGCCCAGCGAATTTTCCAAGAGTGGCACGGGCGGCTTGTCGCGACGTCAAGCGGCGCCCCACCCGACGGCGCCATCCGGCCTGGGCCGCGCCCGACACCGTTTGTGCGGACTACGCTCCGAATGGCGAACTGGATCGAGAGGGCGGCGGTCTTGGCATGGCCCTTACAAGGCCGGCGCGCCGGGTGTAGCTATCAGCCCATTCGACGGCGCACGAAGGGGGTGCCCCTCTCCATTTCACCCGCCGACGAGCCGCCGTGTGGTCCGTTTAGAGCGGCGCCTTTCCACGAGGCGAGTGGCCATTTTCGGGCTCACGGCGAGGCGCGCGAGGGCGAGTTTCGCAAGGGGCCCTACACCTACGTGCTCGACGACGGCGGCGCCTTCGGCGTGGGAATCGCCGACAGCTTCCAGCGCCGGGCCCAGGAGCTGGGCGTCAAGGTCGTCGGGCGCGACCGGCTCGACCCGAAGGAGCCCGACTACAAGACCGTCCTCACGAAGATCAAGGGGCTGAATCCGGACGCGCTCTACTACGGTGGTGTCATGCAAGCCGCCGCCAAGCTGGCCCCGCAGGCGTGGCTCCGACGGCGTCTACGACCTCTCGTGGCCGAAGCAGTCCGGCAAGGAAGCCGTCGAGGGCTGGTTCTGCTCGCAAGCCTCGCCCGAGCTGGTCACGGCGCCGAAGGTGGAGGCGTGGGTGACCAAGTTCAAGAGCGACATGAAGCGCGATCCGACGAACTACGCGATCACCGCGTACAACGCCGTCCACGTGATCGCCGACGCCGTGGAGCGCACCGCCAAGGCCGGCAAGCCGCTGACGCGGACGAATCTCCGCGACGCGATCCAGGCGACGAAGGTGGGCTCGATCCAGGGCCCGATCGCCTTCGACGCCAACGGCGACATCCTGACCAAGACCGTCTCGATCTATCAGTGGCGGGACGGCGAGATCAAGTACGTCGCCGTGGCCCCCGAGAAGTAGGCGCGGATCCCGCGCCCCGGGCGGACGCGCGATGCCTCCGCCCGGGGCATGCCCACCATGAGCGCGCTGGACGTTCTCCTCCAGCAAGTCGTCAACGGCCTCGCCCTCGGCATGATGTACGCTCTGCTCGCCCTTGGCTTCACGATGGTCTACGGCATCATCGAGCTGATCAACTTCTCCCACTTCAGCGTCTTCATGACCGGCACCTTCGTCGGGCTCGTGGTGCTCGACCTCATGGGGGTCACCCCGGTCTCCGCCTCGCTGACCGGGCTCGCGCTCGTCGGCACCCTGCTGGTGCTCTTCGTGGTGACCATGGCGGTGACGGGCCTCCTCGGCGTGCTCATCGAGCGGATCTGTCTCCGCTCGGTGCGCCGCGTCTCGGGGACGGCGCCGATGATCACCACCATCGGGGTCGCATTCGTCCTGATCAACGTCATGCTCCTCTACTGGGGCCCGCAGACCCAGCGCTTCCCTCAGCTCCTGCCCAACTGGCGCTGGCCGCTGGGCGGCGCCGAGGTGACCTTCAAGCAGCTCGTGCTCTTCGTGGTCGGCCTCCTCCTGATGGTGGCCCTCTGGCATCTGGTGAGGCGCACCACGCTCGGCAAGGCGATGCGCGCCACCGCCCAGGACGCCGACGCCGCCCGGATGATGGGGATCGACGTCGACCGCGTGGTCGTGCTCACCTTCTTCCTGGGTTCGGCGCTGGCCGGAGCGGGGAGCCTCTTCTTCGGCCTCTACTACGGCTTCACCTCGTACTACATCGGCTACACCACCGGCCTGCGCGCCTTCACCTCCGCCGTCCTCGGCGGGATCGGGAGCATTCCGGGGGCCGTGCTCGGCGGCCTCTTGATCGGCCTCACCCAATCGCTGGGCGGCCAGTTCCTGGGCGTCAAGTGGACCGACGTGATCATCTTCTCGATCCTGATCAGCGTGATGGTGTTCCGACCCAACGGGCTCCTCGGGGCCCACACGCCGCAGAAAGCCTGACGATGCGGGCCCTCGCCGAGCGCCTCGGGGGGCGCGTGGGGCTCCACCGCTGGCGCGGCCTCCCGGTGGCCCGACGGCGACTGATCCTCACCCCGGTGCTCATCGGGATCGGCCTCGTGTTCCCCTTCGCCGCCGGCAATGCCGGCAACGTGGACGCCGCCGCCAACGCCTTCACGTACGTGCTGCTGGCCCTCGGCCTCAACATCGTGGTGGGCTTCGCGGGGTTGCTCGATCTGGGCTACGCGGCGTTCTTCGCCATCGGCGCGTACGGCTACGGCATCGCCGCCTCCGGCCAGCTCAAACCCGGATGGTCGAGCCTGTGGGCTCCACTCGAGTGGGCGGGCCAGGTGAGCCGCCTCGCCGTCCCCGGCCAGCCCGAGACCGTCCAGTTCCACTTCTCCTTCTGGCCGATGCTGGCCGTCACCGCCATCGTCTGCGCGATCTTCGGCATGCTCTTCGGCGCGCCGACCTTGCGGCTGCGCGGCGACTATCTGGCCATCGTGACGCTTGGCTTCGGGGAGATCGTCCCCGTGGTCGCCCGCAACTGGGACGAACTCACCAACGGCGCCCAGGGGCTCGGCGGCATCCATACCCCCAAGCTCTTCGGGTTCGACTTCGGCTTCTCGCCGTACCCCTACTACTTCCTCGGGCTCGGTCTCGTCGCCGTCGCCGTGTGGATCTCGATTCGCCTGCAGGAATCGCGGGTCGGACGGGCCTGGATGGCCATCCGCGAGGACGAGCTGGCGGCGGGCGCGATGGGAGTGAACCACGTCCACTACAAGCTCCTCGCCTTCGCCATGGGCGCTGCGGTGGGCGGGCTCGCCGGCACCTTCTACGTCGCCAAGCTGACCACGGCCACCCCGGACATGTTCACCTTCCCGGTGTCGGTGATGGTGCTGGTCATGGTGGTGCTCGGCGGGCTCGGCTCGATCCGCGGCGTGGTCCTGGCCGCGCTCTTCGTGGCGTTTCTCCAGTCCGTGATCCTCCAGGACCTCACCGAGTACGTGCACGCGCTCGGGCGCCTGGTGGGGAGCCCGTTCCTCCAGCGCGTGGAGCTGATCACCTCGCTCGAGCTGATCTTCGGGCTCATCCTGGTCCTGATGATGATCTTCCGGCGGGAAGGGCTGTGGCCGGCCGTGCGGCGGGTGTCGGCCCTCACCCGAGAGCAGCAGGCGGCGGCGCCGGCGCGCGGATCGGCGGTCCGGCTGTCGTGGGCGCGGCCGGAGCCGGCCGGCGGGCCCGCACGCCCGCTCCTCCTGATCGAGGGCCTGACCAAGCGCTTCGGGGGGGTGTCCGCCGCCGCCGACATCACCCTCGGCGTGCGGGCCGGAGAGCTGGTGAGCGTCATCGGGCCGAATGGATCCGGGAAGACCACGCTCTTCAACCTGATCACCGGGCTCATGCGGCCGGACGGCGGGAGCATCCGCCTGGAGGGAGAGATGATCGGGGGGTTGCCGTCCCACGAGATCGTCGCGCGCGGGGTGGCGCGGACCTTCCAGAACATCCGCCTCTTCAACAATCTGAGCGTGCTCGAGAACCTCCTCGTCGGCGAGCACGCGCGCCTCGAGGCCGGCGTGCTCGGCGCGATCCTCCGGCTCCCCCGCGTGCGCGCAGAGGAGCGGCGGGCCGTGGTGAGCGCGCTCGAGGTTCTCGAGATCTTCGGCAATCGCCTGCTGCCGCGCCTGGACCACCCGGTGTACGGGCTCTCCTACGCCAACCGTCGCCGCACCGAGATCGCCCGGGCGATCATGACGCGGCCCAAGCTCCTGCTCCTCGACGAGCCGGCGGCGGGGATGAACCCCGCGGAGACGCTCGAGCTGATGGACCTGATCAAGGCCCTCCGCGGCCTCGGCATCACCATCATCCTCATCGAGCACAAGCTCGACGTCGTGATGGACGTGTCGGACCGCGTCGTCGTGCTCGACCACGGCGTCAAGATCGCCGAGGGCGCGCCCGCCCAGGTCCGGAGCGACGAGCGCGTGATCGAGGCGTACCTCGGCCGCCGGCGCCGCGCGGCATGACGGCGCCGGGCGCGGTCCTCCTCGACGTGAGGGACGTCCACACCCACTACGGCTCCCTCCACGTGCTCAAGGGGGTGAGCTACGAGATCCGCGAGGGCGAGATCGTCTCGCTGCTCGGCGGGAATGCCTCCGGCAAGTCCACCACCATGAAGACCGTCCTCGGCCTCGTCCGGCCCAGCGAGGGAACGGTCAGCTTCCGCGGCGAGCCGATCCACGCCCTCCGCACGAGCGAGATCGTCAAGCGCGGGATCGCCCCCGTCCCCGAGGGCCGCCGCGTCTTCCCGCGGATGACCATCCTCGAGAACCTCGAGATGGGCCGCTACACGCGGCGGGCGGAGCCGGGCTGGGACGACGAGATCGATCGCGTGTTCGGCCTCTTCCCGGTCCTCAAGGAGCGGCGGCATCAGCTCGCCGGCACGATGTCGGGCGGCGAGCAGCAGATGCTCGCCATCGGCCGCGCCCTCATGACCCGGCCCGCGCTCCTGTGCATGGACGAGCCGTCGATGGGGCTGGCCCCGCGACTGGTGGAGGAGGTTTTCGACATCATCCGCGCCATCAACGAGCAGGGAACGACGATCTTCGTGATCGAGCAGAACGTGAACATGGCGCTCACGATCGCCCACCGCGGGTACGTCCTCCAGATGGGCGAGGTCGTCCTCACCGGCACCGCCCAGGAGCTGCTCGAGAGCCCGCTCATCCAGAAGGCCTACCTCGGCGGCGGGTGACGCTGGGCCCGCCGCGTGAGGCCGGGCGCCACCTTCACCGCCGACCACGTGAAGCCGTCCTTGGCCGGATGAGGCCAGCGAGAACCAGGACCCTGACCGGCGAGACAGGCGGGTGAACTTCTACGAGACGTATCTCCTGCCGCGGCTGATCGATCAGGGCATCGGTACTAAACAAGTCGATACGCTCTCGCCGCAGGTCACTCGATCAAGAGACGATCGAGGAGACACGACCAGCCGTTCCTGTGCTAGCCTTGAAGCCGATGCGTGAACCGACGAAGCCCCTCCCGAAGAGTCGCGAGGA
>WNGF01029814.1_pt1 | contig 10161 bp, 7 predicted proteins | sample 5400641 | NCBI WGS metagenome assembly WNGF01 (sample SAMN13153371, study PRJNA577476) | soil metagenome | isolation source: 80 cm soil or saprolite under grassland replicate 2 | place: USA:California | collected 2016-06-15
CGCCGGTGGGGCCGAGGAACAGGAAGTTGCCGATGGGACGGCCGGGCTCCGACAGGCCCGCGCGGGAGCGGCGGATGGCGTGGGCCACGGTCTCGACGGCCTCGTCCTGGCCGACCACCCGGCGGTGCAGCTCGTCCTCGAGCCGCAACAGCTTGGCCATCTCGCCCTGCATCAGCCGCGTGACCGGGATGCCGGTCCACGCCGACACCACCTCGGCGACGTCCTCGTCGTCGACCTCCTCCTTGAGCATCTTGCGGTCGGACTGGAGCGCGGCCAGGCGCTCGTTGGCCGTTGCCAGCTCGCGCTCCAGGCCGGGCAGCACGCCGTAGCGCAGCTCGGCGGCGCGGCTGAGATCGCCATCGCGCTCCGCCCGCTCGGCGAGCCCGCGGGTCTCCTCGATGCGCGCCTTGGTGCCGCGGATCGCCGAGATGGCCTCCTTCTCGGCCTCCCAGTGGGCCTTCTTGGCGCTGCGCTCCTCCTGGAGGCCCGCCAGCTCCTCCTCGATCTTGGCGAGACGCTCGCGCGAGACGTCGTCGGTCTCCTTGCGCAGCGCGGCCCGCTCGATCTCGAGCTGCTTGGCGCGGCGCTCGAGCACGTCGACCTCGGTGGGCATCGAGTCGATCTCGATCCGCAGCCTGGAGGCGGCCTCGTCGACCAGGTCGATCGCCTTGTCGGGCAGGAACCGGCCGGTGACGTAGCGGTCGGAGAGCATGGCCGCCGCCACCAGCGCGGAGTCCTGGATGCGCACGCCGTGGTGCACCTCGTAGCGCTCCTTGAGGCCCCGCAGGATGGCCACGGTGTCCTGGACGCTGGGCTCGCCGGCGAAGACCGGCTGGAAGCGCCGCTCCAGGGCGGCGTCCTTCTCGATGTGCTTGCGGTACTCGTCCAGCGTGGTGGCGCCGATCATGTGCAGCTCGCCGCGCGCCAGCATCGGCTTGAGCATGTTGCCGGCGTCCATCGCGCCCTCGGCCGCGCCGGCGCCGACCACTGTGTGCAGCTCGTCGATGAAGGTGATGATCTCGCCCTGGGACTCGCGGATCTCGTCGAGCACCGCCTTGAGGCGCTCCTCGAACTCGCCGCGGTACTTGGACCCGGCGATCATCGAGCCGAGGTCGAGCGCGATGATGCGCTTGTCCCGCAGCGACTCGGGCACGTCGCCGGCGACGATGCGGCCCGCCAGCCCCTCGACGATGGCGGTCTTGCCGACGCCGGGGTCGCCGATCAGCACCGGGTTGTTCTTGGTGCGCCGCGACAGCACCTGCACGACCCGGCGGATCTCGTCGTCGCGGCCGATCACCGGGTCGAGCTTGCCGCCGCGGGCCAGCGCGACCAGGTCGCGGCCGAAGCGCTCCAGCGCCTGGTACTTGGACTCCGGGTCCTGGTCGGTGACCCGCTTGGCGCCGCGCACCTGCTCCAGCGCCTCCAGGATCGCCTGGCGGGTCACGCCGGCCTCGGTCAGCAGGGTGGCCGCGTGGTCGGAGCCCTCGGAGAGGGCGAGCAGCAGGTGCTCGGTGGAGACGTACTGGTCGCCGAGGGCGGAGGCCTCGCGGCGCGCCCGCTCGATCAGGCGAGCGGTCTGCGGCGACAGCACGACGTCCTGCTCGGGCCCATACACCTTGGGGATGCGGCCGAGCGCCTCGCCGGCCCGGGCCTTGAGCGCGCCCGGATCGGCGCCCGCCCGCCGAACCAGCGGGAAGACGATCCCCTCGGGATCCGACAGGAGGGCGGTCAGCAGGTGCTCGGGCTGGACGCGCTGGTGGTCGCTGCCGAGCGCGAGCCGCTCCGCTCCGGCCAGCGCCTCCTGCGCCTTGTGGGTGAACGCGTTGACATCCATTGCTTCGATCAGACCTTCATTCGTTGTGCCGCATGCTGGTGGTCAGATGGACCGGCCGGGCCGGCGTGGCCCGGGGTCCTGCTCGTAGAGCACGATCGCCGACGAGTAGGGGACCAGGTCGCGACGGCTGGCGCGGCGCTCGCGATCCAGCTCCTGGCGGTGGCGGCGCGCTTGCGTGCGCAGCTCCGACTCCAGCTCGGCGACGCGCTCCCGGAGCCGCTCGATCTGCTCGGCCAGCTCCATGGCCCGCCGCACGCCGGCCAGGTTCACGCCCGTGCCGGTCAGCTCCTGGATCTCGCGGAGCCGCTGGATGTCACGCTCCGAGTAGCGCCGCGAGTTCGAGGTGGTCCGCTTCGGCCGCACCAGCCCCTTGCGCTCGTAGATGCGCAGGGTCTGGGGATGCACGCCGGCCAGCTCGGCCGCCACCGAGATGACGAAGACCGCCCGGTCGTCCGCCGGTCCCGTGGTGGGTCGCTCGGCCATCGCGCATCCCCGCTACTGGTCCATGCCGAGGTGCGACCTCGGTGACACGTCGGAGAGGGAGGCGAACTCGCGCAGCAGCTCCCGCTCCTTGCGCGAGAGCTTCTCGGGCACGGCGACCTGGACGGTGACCAGCAGGTCCCCGCCCGACTTGGCACGGCCGTTGCCGCTGACCCCGCGGCCCTTGACCCGGAAGGTGCGGCCGTTCTGGGTGCCCGCGGGGATCTTCAGGGTCACCTGGCCGTCGAGGGTCGGCACGGTCAGCTCGGAGCCGAGCGCCGCCTCCGCGAAGGTCACCGGCACCGTCATGGTCAGGTCCTGGCCGCGCCGGCCGAACAGCGGGTGTGGGGTGACGTGGACCTTGACGATCAGGTCGCCGGCGGGCGCGCCGGCGGCGCCGGGCTCGCCCTGCCCCTTCAGCCTGACGACGGCGCCGTCGCTCACCCCGGTGGGGATGCGGACCCGCAGCTCCCGCGTGCGGACCTCGGTGCCGCGGCCGTTGCAGGTCTTGCAGGGGTGGTCGATGACGGTGCCACGCCCCTGGCAGGTCGGGCACGGGCTGGAGAGGCCGAACAGGCCCTGGTCACGGGTGACCGTGCCGCGGCCGTTGCAGGTGGGGCACATCCTCGGCAGCGTCCCGGGCTCCGCGCCGGTGCCCTTGCAGGTGTGGCAGGCGGCCGGGCCGCGGAGCTGCAGCGGGATGGTCGCGCCCCTGACGGCCTCCTCGAACCCGAGGGTGACCTCGCTCTCGACGTCGCGGCCGCGCCGGGCGGCGCGCTGCTGGTTGCGCCCGCCGCCGAAGAGGTTCCCGAAGAGGCCGCCGAGCCCTCCGAGGTCGCCCAGGTCACCGAGATCCTCGACCCGGACGCGCTGGTTGCCGTAGCCGCCGCCACCCGGGAAGCCGCCGAAGCCGCCGAACGAGCCCGACCTGACCAGCCGTCGGGCCTCGTCGTACTCGGCCCGCTTCTTGGGATCGGACAGCACGCCGTAGGCCCGCCCGACCTCCTTGAAACGCTCCTCGGCGGACTTGTCGCCGTGGTTGGCGTCCGGGTGGAGCTGCTGGGCGAGCTTCCGATAAGCCTTCTTGACGTCCTGGGCCGAAGCGTCCTCGGGCACTCCCAGGATCGCGTAGAAGTCCTTCTCGAGATACTCCGGGTTGTTCACGCTCTACCTGGCTACCTTCACCATGGCAGGGCGCAGGACCCTGCCGTTGAACTCATATCCCTTGCGGATCACGTCAATCACCGTGCCCGCCTCGACGCCGTCCTCCTCGACGGCCACCACGGCCTCGTGCCGCTCCGGGTCGAACGGCTTGCCGGTCGCCTCGATGGCGACCAGGCCCTCGCCGACGAGCACGTCGTTCAGCTCGCCGAAGACCATCTCGACGCCCTTGAGCATGCGGTCGAAGTCCCGCGACTGCTCGGCGTGGGAGACCGCCAGCTCGAAGTTGTCGAGCACGGGCAGCAGCCGCGACACCAGCGCCTGGGAGGCGGAGGCGATCCGCGCGGTCTGCTCGCGCATGGTCCGCTTGCGGTAGTTGTCGAACTCGGCCTGGAGCCGGCGGAGGTCGTCGAGGTAGCCCTCCGCCTCGGCGCGCGCCGAGACCAGCTCGGCGAGGACCGCCTCGCTGGGCTCCTCCTCGACGGTGGCGGCGGGCTCGGCGCCGTCGGGCTCGTCCTCGGCCTCGGTGGCCGCGGGCACGGGGTCCTCCGACTCGTCGGCCTCGGCCTCCGCGGCTTCCGCGCCCGCCTCGGCTTCGGTGTCGATGTCCGCGCCCGCCTCGTCGGCGTCAGCATCGTCCGCGGTGCTCGCCGCCTCGCCGCCGGCGTCCTCGTCGGCGGCGGTCGCGGGCTGGTCGTCGGCGGCCACGCCGCTGTCGCTGCTCTCGGAGCCGGCATCCGGCCCGGTGGCCTCGGCCTCCGCGGCCTCGGCGGATCCGTCGGCGTCCGCGTCGGTGGCCGCGGTCTCACGGGTGTCGGAGGCCGCCTGCTTGCCCTTCTCGGACGCCGACGACTCGGCGTGAGCCTTGCCGTCCGCCCGCTTGGCGGTCTCGGTCTTGGTAGCGCCAGGCTCCGGGTCGACCTCTGCCTGGGCTCCGGTCAGGTTGTCCGGCTCAGGAGCACGGCTGGTGTCGTTGTTCACTTGATCGTCGTCCACCTGTCGCTTGGGTCGCTTCGGTTGCTGCACCTTGTCGGTCTCTGCTGGGTCGGCCTTCGCGGGATCCTCCATGGGATCGCCGCTCGGCTCCGCCTGGTGCTCCGACCCGCCGGAACGTGTGCGGGCGCGCCTTGCGAGCGCCCTGGCGACGTAGGCTCTCACCGCGCTGTCTCTCCTCCACGTCCTGGTCCTTCGCGGCGCGTCACTCCACGTCGTACCGGCCCGGCGGGCCGGGGCTCCCGGTCGACCCGGAAGCCCCGTCGCACGCTCAGGCTCCCTTCTGCTGCTGCTCCCCGTCGTCGATGATCTCGGCGTCGACCACGTCGCCGTCGCCCTGGCCCTGGCCGCTCGCCGCGCCGGTCTGCGTCCCGGCGCCGGCGTCGCCGCCGCCAGTCTGGGTCTGACCGGACTGCGAGGCCTGCGCGTAGACCGCCTCGGCCAGCTTGTAGCTCGCCTGCTGCAGGGCCTCCGTGGCCGAGCGGATGGCCACCGTGTCCTCGGTGGTCAGCTTCTCCTTCAGCGCGGTGAGCGCCTGCTCGACGTTGGAACGGTCGGAGTCCGAGATCTTGTCGCCGTAGTCCTTCAGGCTCTTCTCGGTCTGGTAGACGAGCTGCTCGGCGCGGTTCTTGGCCTCGACGGCCTCGAGCCGGCGGCGGTCCTCCTCGGCGTACTGCTCCGCCTCCTGGACCATGCGGTTGAGCACGCCACGCGGCGCCGGCGGAATGCCGACGAGCTGGAAGTTGCCCAGCAGCTTGTTGCCGTAGGTCAACTCGCGCTCGCCCTGGAAGACCTTGACGTCGACCTCGGTCTGGCCGTCCTCGGCGGTGGTGAACACCTCGGAGCGCCGCGTCGGGATGGTGGTGTTGCGCTCGATCAGCTTGGTCATCACCCCGCCCTTGGTCTCGATGCCGAGCGACAGCGGGGTGACGTCGAGCAGCAGGATGTCCTTGACCTCGCCCTTGAGCACACCGGCCTGCAGGCAGGCGCCGACCGACACGACCTCGTCGGGGTTGACGCCCTTGTGCGGGTCCTTGCCGCCGGTGATGTTCTTGACGAACTCGACCACGATCGGCATCCGGGTGGAGCCGCCGACCAGCACGATGTGCTCGATGTCGGCCATGGTCTTGCCGGTCTTGCTCTTCCAGTCGCTCACCGCGCGGTCGAAGGGACCGCGACAGCGCTCGACCAGGTCGGAGGTCATGCGCTCGAACTCGCCACGGGTCAGGCGCTGCTCCAGGTGGAGGGGGCCCTCCGGCGTGGCGGTGATGAAGGGCAGGTTGATGGTGGTCTCGAGCGTCGACGACAGCTCGATCTTGGCCTTCTCAGCGGCCTCCTTGAGGCGCTGCATGGCCATCTTGTCGTTCGACAGGTCGATGCCGTGGTTGTTCTTGAAGTCCTTGAGGAGCCACTCGACAACGCGCTGGTCCCAGTCGTCGCCACCCAGGTGCATGTCACCGGAGGTGGCCTGGACCTCGATCACGCCCTCGCCGATGTCCAGCAGGGACACGTCGAAGGTGCCGCCCCCCAGGTCGAACACCAGGATGGTCTGGTCGTTCTCCTTGTCGAGCGAATAGGCCAGCGAGGCCGCGGTGGGCTCGTTGATGATCCGCAGCACCTCGAGGCCGGCGATCTGGCCAGCCTCCTTGGTGGCCTGCCGCTGGGCGTCGTCGAAGTACGCGGGGACGGTGATGACCGCCTGGACGACCTGGTCGCCCAGGTACGCCTCGGCGTCCCTCTTGAGCTTCTGGAGGATGAACGCGCTGATCTGCTGTGGTGTGAACTCCTTGCCGTCAGCGCGGAAGCGCCAGGACGACTCGCCCATGTGGCGCTTGACCGAGCGGATCGTCCGCTCCGGGTTGGTGACGGCCTGCCGCTTGGCCACCTCACCGACCAGCACCTCGCCGGTCTTGGAGAACGCGACCACCGACGGGGTCGTACGCGATCCCTCGGCGTTGGGGATGACCGTCGGCTCACCGCCTTCGAGCGTGGCGACTACCGAGTTCGTGGTCCCCAGGTCGATCCCTACCGCCTTGGCCATCTGATCACCTCGAGCTTGCCTGTTCGTTGACTACGATGCGTGCCGGCGCCAATGGGGAGCGCGGGCCCGTTGGCGCCAAGGTAGAGAGTTGAGTCCATGGTTGTCAAGTTTTGTGCGGTGAGCGATTTACTTGCCCGCTGAGCTGCGCTTTCAGGACGGAGCCGGAAGGGTCGAGGGGTCCTGGGGGACCACACGATCGCCCTCGTGGATGCCGGCGGCGGTGAACCCGTCCGAGCGGAGCTCGACGGCGTAGCGGTAGGGCCGGGTCGGCGCGTAGGTCGGGCAGGGGTCGGCGCGGCACGGAGGCATCTCGAACACGCCGACCACCCGGCCGTCCCCGCCGACGAAGGCGATCTGGAGCGGGACCAGGGTGTCCTTCATCCAGAAGGGGATCTGGGTGTCGCCCCGGAAGAGGAAGGCCATGCCGGTGCCCGGCGGCAGCTCGGCGCGGTTGGAGAGCCCGCGCTCGCGGGCGGGCTCGTCCGCGGCCACCTCGAGCGCGACCCGCGACGGCGCTCCGCCCGAGGGCTGGAGCAGGTAGACGTGCTGGTTGGGGGCGGGCTTCACCGCGCCGACCGCGGGCTCGGCGTGGCGCGAACGGGTCCCCAGAAGGAACGCGACGCCGGCGAGCGCGACCACCACGCCGACCACCACGAACGCGAGCAGCCCCCGCCGGCCGGGCCATCGGCGCGCGGGCGCTGGAGAACCAGGCGAACCGTCCATTTTGCAAGCCTATCGCCTGACGCTGCTGTCCACAGGTTGCGGGTCGCCGGTGGCAGCGGAGTTACCGAGCGGTAGGATAGCGCAGCGCTGGGCGTCGTCACCCTCAGGAGGCAGCACCTTGAAGCTCGCCATCGGGGCCGTCATCACCTTCCTCGCCATCGCCTTGGCGGGGCGGCGAGTGGAGCAGCTCGTCCAGTTGATCGGTGTCGGCAAGCCGGCGCCCGAGCGGTTCCAGGGCGCCTGGACCAGGCTCCGCGCCGAACTGGTGGAGGTCTTCGGCCAGCGCAAGCTGCTCAAGCGCCCGCTCCCCGGCCTGGCGCACTTCTTTACCTTCTGGGGCTTCGTGCTGCTGCTCACCACCATCCTCGAGGCCTACGGCGAGCTGTTCAGCGATCACTTCGCCCTGCCGCTGGTCGGCCACTGGGCGGTGCTCGGCTTCCTCCAGGACTTCATCGCCGTGGCGGTGCTGCTCAGCCTGATCGTGTTCGCCGTCATCCGCCTGCGCGAGTCGCCGGCCAGGCATGAGCGCGGCTCGCGCTTCTACCGCTCCCACACAGGCCAGGCGTGGGTCATCCTCGGCATGATCGCGCTGGTGATCATCACCCTGGTGATCTACCGCGGCGCCCGCGCCGCCCGCGGCGCGCTTCCCTACGGCGACTGGGCGTTCGCCTCGCACGGCGTGGGGCGGCTGCTCGACGGCCTGCGCCCCGGCACCCTCGACGCGATCAATACCGCCTTCCTGCTCTCGCATATCGCCGTGGTCATGGGCTTCCTCGTGCTGGTGGTGTACTCCAAGCACCTGCACATCTTCACCGCCCCGTTCAACGTCGCCTTCTCCAGGCGGCCGGACGCGCTCGGCCCGCTGGCCACACTCAAGATCGACCCCGAGGAGATGAGCGAGGAGGACGTCTTCGGCGCAGGCAAGATCGAGGACTTCAAGTGGAAGCAGCTCCTCGACCTCGTCACCTGCACCGAGTGCGGCCGCTGCCAGGACCAGTGCCCCGCCTGGAACACCGGCAAGCCGCTGTCGCCCAAGCTGGTCATCACCGACCTGCGCGACCACATGTTCGCCAAGGCGCCCTACCTGCTGGGCGACGCCACGGCCGAGGCGCCGGACGGGCACGACCCGTCGGTCCTCTCCCAGGACCTGGTCACCGACGTGGTGGGCAGCGACGTGCTGTGGTCGTGCACCACCTGCGGTGCCTGCGTCGAGCAGTGCCCGGTCGACATCGAGCACGTCGACACCATCGTCGACATGCGCCGCTACCAGGTCCTGATGGAGTCCCGCTTCCCGACCGAGGCGGGCACCATGCTGCGCAACATCGAGAACTCCGGCGACCCCTGGGGTCTCGGCGGCGGCCAGCGCCTCGCCTGGAAGGACGGTCTGGAGTTCGACGTGCCGGTGGTCACCGACCGGATCCCTGACGACGTCGAGTACCTCTATTGGGTGGGCTGCGCCGGGGCCCTCGAGGACCGCGCTCGCAAGACGGTGCAGTCGACGGCTCGCCTGCTGCACCGGGCCGGCGTCAGCTTCGCCGTGCTGGGGCCGCGCGAGTCCTGCACCGGCGACCCCGCCCGCCGGCTCGGCAACGAGTACCTCTACCAGACACAGGCGCAGCAGAACATCGGGACGCTGAGCACGGTCGGCGCGCGCAAGGTGATCGCCTCCTGCCCCCACTGCTTCAACACGCTGGCGCGCGAGTACCCCGACCTCGGCGCCACCGGCTACGAGGTGATCCACCACTCCGAGCTGCTGCAACGGCTCGTGGCCGAGGGGCGGCTGGAGCCGTCCTCGCCGCTCGAGCTCACCGTGACCTACCACGACCCCTGCTATCTCGGCCGCCACAACAAGATCTACGACGCGCCGCGGCAGGTGCTGGACGCCGTGCCCGGGGTCCGGTCGATCGAGATGCACCGCTGCCGCGAGCGGGGCTTCTGCTGCGGGGCGGGTGGGGCGCGCATGTGGATGGAGGAGCGGATCGGCAAGCGCGTGAACCTCGAGCGCACCGACGAGGCCCTGTCGACCGGCGCGGACGTGATCGGGACAGCCTGCCCGTACTGCACGGTCATGCTCGACGACGCGGTCAAGCAGCGCCAAGCTGAAGGCGGCGCCGATGGCGTGCGCGTGCTCGACGTCGCCCAGGTCCTCGAGCAGTCGCTGACGGACGGCGCGGACGGCGGCGGTCCGGCGACCCCGGACGCGGCAGCCTCGGACGGAGGCGCCGCGGCCTCGGCCGATGCCGCCCGGAATACCTCCGGCGGCTCGGACTGAGCGCCGCCGTCAGTCCCGGAAGTTCTCCCAGTAGCGCGAGGGCGTCGGCCCGCGCTGGCCCTGGTACTTCGAACGGACGCCTCCGGAGCCGTAGGGCCGGTCCGCCGGCGTCGTGAGCTGGAAGACCGCGATCTGGCCGATCCGCATCCCTGGGTAGAGGGTGATCGGCAGGTTGGCCACGTTCGACAGCTCCAGGGTGACGTGACCCTGGAAGCCAGGGTCGAGGAACCCCGCCGTCGAGTGGGTGAGCAGGCCGAGGCGCCCGAGCGACGATTTCCCCTCCAGCCGCGCGGCCAGGTCAGCGGGGATGCCGATCATCTCGAGCGTGGAGCCGAGCACGAACTCCCCGGGATGCAGGATGAAGGCGTCGTCCGGCTTGACCTCGACCAACTCGGTCAGCCCGTCCATCGACTGGCGCACGTCGATGTAGGGATAGCGGGCGTTATGGAACACCCGGAAGCGGCTGTCCAGCCGGATGTCGATGCTCGACGGCTGGATGGCCTCGTCGTCGATGGGGTCGACGATCAGGCGCCCAGCCTCGATCGCCTCACGGAGGCTGCGGTCAGAGAGGATCACCTGGCGCTCCACGACAGTACGCTGTCCACGTCCGCGGCATTGTGGCACGGCCGCCGCGCCAGGTCGCAACGGACGCCCCCC
>WNGF01016528.1_pt1 | contig 10160 bp, 8 predicted proteins | sample 5400641 | NCBI WGS metagenome assembly WNGF01 (sample SAMN13153371, study PRJNA577476) | soil metagenome | isolation source: 80 cm soil or saprolite under grassland replicate 2 | place: USA:California | collected 2016-06-15
AGGAAGTCGCGGATCGTGCCGTGCCGCTTGGCGCCCAACGCGTGCAGGTCCCGCACGCCGGGTCCGTGGAGAATGAAGCAATCGATGCCGCGCTGGCGCACGCGCCGCTGCAGGGTCTTCGCCCAGGCGGGGAGTAGCGGCTGCTCGCTCATGCCGGCCACCTCCCGCGCACCGCCTCCGCGACGAGCGCGATTCCCCCGCGCACGTTCTGGTGCACCCGCACGCGCAGCGCCCGCGGAGCCACCGCGTACACCACGTCGTCGGCGATCCGCGCCGCCAAACTCTCGCAGAACGCGCCCTCGTCCCGGAACGACCAGAGGTAGTACTTCAGCGCTTTGGATTCGAGACAGCGCTCCTCGGGCTGGTACTCGATCTCCACGCTGCCGAAATCCGGCTGCCCGGTGCGCGGACAGATCGACGTGAATTCGGTCGTGGTGAGGACGACGCGCTGCGCATTGGGCGCCGGGAACGCCTCGGCCTTGAGGACTTCCCGCGCCTCGTCGGGGCTCTTGGGCTTGGGCAGGGGACCGGTGGTCGGCAGCTTGGTCACGTCACTAGCTTAGAGGAAGAATGCCTACACCGGAAGCGCGGCATCCACCGCTTCGGGCCGTCGTCCTGCTCTCGGGCGGCGTCGATTCCGCCACGACCCTTGCGATCGCCTGCTCGGCGGGGTTCTCCGCCCACGCGTTGACCTTCCGCTACGGTCAGCGCCACGCCGCCGAGGTGGACGCCGCCCGTCGCGTGGCCCGCGCCCTCGGCGCCGCCGACCACGTCGTGCTGGACGTGGACCTGCGCCGCTTCGGCGGCTCCGCCCTGACCGCCGACATCCCCGTGCCCAAGGACCGGGACGCCGCCGAGATTGGGGAGGGGATCCCGGTCACATACGTACCGGCGCGCAATACCATCTTCCTGGCGTTCGCCCTCGGGTGGGCCGAGGTGCTGGGGTGCCAGGACCTGTTTCTGGGAGCGAACGTCCTCGATTACAGCGGCTATCCGGACTGCCGCCCCGAGTACCTCGCGGCGTTCGAACGCCTGGCCGACCTCGCCACCAAGGGCGGCAGCGGCTCACGATCCACGCCCCGCTCCTGAAGCTCACGAAGCGGGAGATCATCGAGCGCGGGCTCGCCCTCGGCGTCGACTACGCGCTCACGCTGAGCTGTTACGATCCGTCGCCGGCGGGCGAGGCGTGCGGCCGCTGCGACGCCTGCCAGCTGCGGCTCAAGGGGTTCGCGGAAGCGGGCGTCGCCGATCCCGCGCCGTACCAGGCCGTAGGCCGCGGCGCATGACGTACGCCGTGAAGGAGATCTACTACACGCTGCAGGGCGAGGGCGCCAACACGGGGCGCCCGGCGGTGTTCCTGCGGTTCGCCGGCTGCAATCTGTGGACGGGCCGCGAGGAGGATCGCGCCGACGCGGTGTGCACGTTCTGCGACACCGATTTCGTCGGGACCGACGGGCCGGGCGGCGGGAAGTTCGCGGAGCCGGGCGACCTCGCGCGCGCCGTGGCGGCGACGTGGGCAGGGAACGGCGCCGCCGCGCGCTTTGTGGTGTGCACCGGCGGCGAGCCGCTGTTGCAGCTGGACGCGCCGCTCGTCCAGGCGCTGCACACGGCGGGGTTCGAGATCGCTGTCGAAACGAACGGTACGCAGCCACCGCCCCCGGGACTCGACTGGGTCACCGTGAGTCCCAAGGCGGGGGCGCCGCTCGTGCTCGAGACCGGTGACGAGCTGAAGCTGGTGTATCCGCAAGCCGGCGCCGAGCCGGAGCAGTTCGAGCGCCTGGCGTTCCGGCATTTCTTCTTGCAGCCGATGGACGGTTCCGACCGCCTCCGCAACACCGAGCGCGCTCTCGCGTACTGTCTGGCCCATCCCCGCTGGCGGCTCAGCCTCCAGACCCACAAGCTGCTGGGGATTCCGTAGGTCGAGGGAACCTTCCGCCCGCTCCGACGTCTCACGTCATCGACATCCTCAGCGGAGAGTAGGCTCCTATGAACACCCGCTCGCTTTGGGCCGTGCCTCTGGCCTTGTCGCTCGCCGGCGCCGCGCCCGCCCAGACCCCCGCTCCCGTGATCCATCGCTACGCCGCGGGGGCCTCGGGAATGTTCGTCAACGCGTATCTCGTCGAGACACCGCACGGCGTCGTCGCGATCGACGCGACGCTCACCGAATCGGACAGCAAGGCACTGCGCGCCCAGCTCGATTCGCTCGGCAAGCCGCTGCTCGCCGTGCTGATCACCCACGGCCACCCCGACCACTACAACGGGGTCACGAACCTCCTCGCCGGGCTCGCCGTGCCGCCACCCGTGCTCGCGACGGCGGGGGTGGACAGCGTGATCCGGGCCAACGACGCCGCGAAGGAAGCGCAGTGGAAGCCGCTCTTCGGCGACGAATGGCCGGCGCAGCGCACCTTCCCCTCGCGGATCGTGCGGGACGGCGAGTCGGTCACTTTCGACGGGGCGACGTTCATCGTGCACGCGCTGGGACCCGGCGAATCGTACAACGATTCGTATTGGGTCCTGCAAGGACGGCGCGGGACCCGGCGGAATCCCGGGACCCCGGGCGCGGCCTTCATCGGGGACGTCGTTCTCAACGGGGTGCACGCGTACATGGCGGACGGGCACACCGCCGGCTGGCTCGCGAACATCGAGCGCGTCCGCGACGCGCTGGCCCCGGACATGGCGGTGTACCCGGGCCACGGCGATCCTGGCGGACCCGACATGTTGGCGTGGGAGTCGACGTATCTCACGACGTATCGCTCGGCGGTCGCGATGCTGGCGCGCGGCAGCGCGACCCTCGATTCCACGGGCAAAGCCCAGCTCGTGACGCGGATGAAGCAGTTTCTGCCGACCGACCGGCTCGAGATGCTAATCCCGATGGGCGCCGATCCGGTGGCGGCCGAGCTGGCGACATCGCGGGGGCACTGAAATAAATAAGGAAGGGGACGGTGCACCAGCACCGTCCCCTTCGCACATCCGCTTCGACCCGCTACCGCGTCAGCGCCGTCTCCAGCCGCACGTACACATACCGCCCGTTGTACCCGAACGGCGACGCCGCGGCCCAGGGGAACACCCCGAAGTTGTTGTTGTAGTCCTTGGCGCACGTGCCGCCGGTAACGAGGCAGTTGCCGCCGGTATCGATATCGACGAGGGACTTCGGGTGATCCGGATAGGTGTCGAAGATGTTACGCGCACCGATCGAGATGTCCACCTGGTTGAAGCGGAATCCGACCTCGGCATCGAACAGCGCCTTCGCTCCGTAGCGGTCCCGGCACAGGTCGCAGAGGCCCGGCTGGGACGAGGAGAACTTGCCGTAATACGATGACCGGGCGAGCACGTGGAACTGGCCCTGGGTGTACTGGGCAGTCAGAGTGCCCCGCCAGTCAGGCCGCTCTTCCGTGGTCGCGATCGTCGTCACGGTGTCGATGATCCCTGTCTCCTCCGAGCTGTGGGCGACGAGCACGGCGGGCAGCGGGTCCACCCGGGTGATCTCGTTCTTGGTGTAGTTCACCGCTCCTGTGAACTCGAGGACCCCCGCGGCGGACGGCACCCGCAGGTTCGCCGTCACGTCCAGTCCCTGCGTGCGCGTGTCCATGCCGTTGGTGAAGTACTGCACCCCAGCGATGTCGGTGCGCCCGATGCTGTCGAGGAGGAACCGGCTCCCGACGCCCGGCAGCGTGTCGTCGAACGTGGCCCCGAGGAGGATCCGGTTCGTGATCGTCACCCGGAAGTAGTCGACGGTGAACGTGAGGTTGTCCCGCGGCGTGAACGCCAGCCCGCCGGACAGGTTAAACGACTTCTCTTCCTTGAGCGGTTTGGCGCCGAGCACCCGCGCCGCGACCGCGTCCACCGGGAATACGCCGATGTCTTCCGGCGTCCCGCCGATGACGTTGGTCACGACCTTGCTGAAGTGAATCTGTCCCAGCCCCGGCGCACGGAAGCCCGTGCTGCCCGCGGCCCGCAGCGTGAGACGGTGGGAGGGCTGGTAGCGGAGCGCAGCCTTTCCCGTCACCAGCGAGCCGAAATCGTTGTAGTGCTCGAACCGGCCCGCCACGTTCGTCAGTAGTTTCGGGTTGAGGTTCGACTCCAGATCGAGATAGGCACCGACGTTGGTGCGGGTCGAGTTGGACTCATCACCCGGGTTGAAGCCCGGGAATACCTGCGACCCGCCCGGCGCGTCGGTCGAGTCCTGGGCCAGGTGCCCGCCGTCGATGTACGACGCCAGCTCCCCCCGCTGGATCTGGTAACGCTCGCGGCGGAACGCGGCGCCGATGCCGACGCTGAGCGGGGCCGGCAACCCCACATCCAGCGACTTGGCCGCGTTGATCCCCGTCGTGAACTCGTCGCGGGTGAGCCGCCCGGCGAAGAACGACGTCTGGTTCGCAATCCCAGGATCGTCGCCGTTGCCCAGGATCCCATCGGGACCGGGCGCGCAGGGATTGGCCGGATCCAGGCACGGCCCCAGCGACACGTTGAGCGTGTTGTTGAGGTGGTACTCGAAGTCGCTGTGGCCGAACGCCGCTCCGAGATCGACCGACCAGCCATTGGTGATCGCGCGGAAACCGGCAGCACTCGAATAGTCGTGGACGTCCGGAGCGAACTCCGGCAGATAGCCCAGCGGGTAGATCTCGGGCCAATTGCGCCCGCCGAGGCCGGCGCAATTCGCGGAAGGACACCGCCGATACCCGTTTCCCGTCCCGTGGCGGAAGCTGTAGCCGCCGAAGGCATAGAACTCCTGCGTGCCCGCGTCGTTGAGCGGCAACCGCAGGTTCCCCATCGACAGCACGTCCTTCTCGAGCCCGTCCCCCCAGTGGTGGTTGGGTTGGGGCACCGGGTTGCGCTTGATGACAACCTGGCCGATGCTGTTGACCGAATCGGCGTCGCCCGTGCCAGCGTTGTCGTAAATGTCCGCCCAGGCGCGGTTGGTAGGCTGGCGGTCCATGAACTCGCCGAATAGTGCCAGCGTCCCCCGCCCCAGCTTCGTGCCCCAGCCGCCGTTCACGTCCACGGTGGTGCCGTCGTCAGGATAGTTCCGCGGTGTGTAGCGCCCGGTCGTGGCGTTCAGGAACGGCGTGAAGTTCCCTTCCTTTAAGACGACGTTCACCACGCCGGCGATCGCGTCGGAGCCGTACTGCGCCGACGCCCCGTCGCGCAGCACCTCGATGCGGTCGATCGCTGCCGCGGGGATCGTATTCATGTCCACGCCGGAGGAGCCCGCCGGCATCCCGTAGGCGAACGTGTTGACGACCGCCGTCTGATGGCGCCGCCAGCCGTTCAAGAGCACCAGCGTCTGGTCGGGCGACAGGCCCCGCAGCGTGAACGGCCGCTGGATGTCGTTCGCATCGGTGACGCTCTGGTGCGGAAAGTTGACCGACGGCGCGACGGCCTGGAGGATCTGGCTCGTCTCGGTCGTGCCCTGCCTTGCCAGCTCGGCGCTCGAATACACGTCCACCGGTACCGCCAACTCCTCGGCGGCGGTGTGCCGCGCGCGCGACCCGACCACCACGTCGATCGGCGCGAGCCCGATCGCCTGGGGTTGGAGGGCGAAGTTCTGCTGCACCGTCTGCGCCGCAGCCACGGTCACCTGCGCCGTCGCCTGCACGTAGCCGAGCAGCCGCGCCCGCACGGTGCGCGCGCCCGACGGCACGCCGGTGATGGTGTACTCGCCCGTCGCCGACGTGCTGGCGCGGAGCAGCGTTCCGTCGATCGTGACTTCGGCATGCGCCAGCGGCGCGCCCGCCTTGTCGGCCACTCGGCCGTGGACCGTGGCGCCCTGCGCCGCGAGGGCGGCGGGCGCGAGAAGGAACAGGAGCGGCGCCATCAGGGCTCGGAACCAGCGCATGCGGCCTCCTTTATACATATGCAGGGAGTCGGGAAGCAACGTTGGCGGCTGAGATACGGCGGACTGCGGGAGCCGTCAAGCTTGACCGAGCGCCCACTGCGGCCATCTTTCGCGCCCACCCTTCAACCTTCAACGGTGAGTCGGCGATGCGCGTGTGCAGACGGTGGTACGACGGCGTCCTGCTCGCGGCGGTTGGCGGCCTTCTTCCGGCTCTTCTCGGGGCCCAGGAAAAGGCGCGTTTCGCGAACCTGCGCGAGGCCCTGCAGGCGGGCGGGGCCCTCTCCGGCGGTTTCGGCCCCCGTAACGTCAACTGGATCGACGGCGGGCGGCGCTATTCCTTTATAGCGCGCTCCGACTCGGGCGAGGAGATCCGCGTTTTCGACCCCGCCACGGGCGCCGACAGCCTCTTGTTCCGTGCGCGGGGCCTGACCTTCCCCGGCGGCACCGAGCCGTTCGCCTACCAGTCGTTCCAGTGGGCGCAGGATTCCAAGCACCTCGTCTTCCAGACGCACTTCCAGCCCCTGTACCGGCGTTCGGGGACGTCGGACTACTACGTCTACGGGTTGGCCGACCGGTCCCTCACCCTCGCCGCGCGCGGGGCCCGGACCGCCGAACTCTCCCCCAGCGGCGCGCTCATGGGCTACGAGCGCGAGGGCGACCTCTACGTCTACGACCTCGCCCAGCAGAAGGAGCTGCGGCTCACCGCCGACGCGACGCCCACCGCCTACAACGGTCACTTCGACTGGGTCTATGAGGAGGAGTTCGGGCTCGCCCAGGCGTGGACCTGGTCGCCCGACGGCCGGCACATCGCCTACTGGCGGGTCGACGAGAGCGCCGAGCCGGTGATCCAGCTCAGCGACTTCGAGGGCCGGCACCCCGAGTGGACCCAGATCCGCATCCCCCAGCCCGGCGATTCCAACCCCACGGTCAAGATCGGCGTCGTGGACGTGCGCTCCGGAAGGCGCGTGTGGCTCGACCCCGGGGAGCGGGCGGAGTATTACGTCCCGCGCATCTACTGGACCAGCCGGCCCGATACCCTGGCCGTCATCACGCTCAACCGCCCGCAGAACGTGATGAAGCTCTATTTCTTCGACGTCACGACCGGCGGCCGCCGCTTGGTGATGAGCGACAGCTCGAGCACGTGGCTCGACGTGTACGACTTCTACGCCGGCGTCCAGGACTTGATCACCTTCCCGGCGGGGATGGCCGAGTTCTTCTGGGTCTCCGACCGCGACGGCTGGCAGCACATCTACCGCTACGACTACACCGGCCGCGTCGTGAACCAGGTGACGCGGGGACGCTGGAGCGTGACCCGGATCGAGGGGCTAGATCCCAAGACGCGGACCATCTACTACACGGGGACGGACGCCTCACCGCTGCAGCGCCAGCTGTCGGCCATCCGCTTCGACGGCAGCGGGACGCGCCGACTCACCACGACCCGCGGGACCCACTCCATCGACATGTCGCCGGACACCCGCTACTACCTCGACCGCTGGTCGGCGACCAATCAGCCGCGGCAGGTGGAGCTGTGGGCCACCGCGGGCCGCGGCCGCATGCTCAAGAAGCTCGAGGACAACGCGCGCGTCACGCAGTGGCTCGCGACCCATGCTTACTCCCCCCTCGAGCTGTTCAGCTTCACCACGTCCGACTCCGTGCGTCTCGACGGCTCGATCATCAAGCCGCTGCCGTTCGATTCGACGAAGCGTTACCCGGTGGTCTTCGCGATCTACGGCGGGCCGGGCTCGCAGCAGGTCTACGACCAGTTCGCGACCGGCGGCTTCTCGCAGTGGCTCGCGCAGGAGGGTTACATCGTCGTGGGGCTCAACAATCGCGGCTCCAATAACTATGGCCGCGATTTCATGAAGATCGCGTACCAGCATCTCGGCCGTTGGGAGAGCCACGACTTCGCCGAGGCGGCGCGGTACCTCGCGACCAGGACCTGGGCCGACGGCAGCCGCGTCGCCATCATGGGGACGAGCTACGGCGGCTACAGCGCCGTGTATTCGATCCTGTCGTATCCCGACGTCTTCGCGGTGGGGATCGCGAATTCCCCGGTGACGGATTGGCGGCTGTACGACACCATCTACACCGAGCGCTACATGGGGCTGCTCGGGGACAACACCGCGGGGTACGACGAAGCCTCGGCCGTCAAGCGCGCCGACCGGCTCACGGGGCACCTGCTGCTCATCCACTCGATGATGGACGACAACGTGCACCCGCAGAACACCATGCAGCTGCTCACCGCCCTCGCCAACGCCGGGAAGGACGTGGACCTGCGCCTCTATCCCCCGGGCCGGCACGGGGCGGCGTACAACCAGCAGAGCCAGATGCTCATCCTCCAGGCGGAGGACGATTACCTGGCGCGCTACCTGAGAGGTACCGCAGGGCGCTGACGCACCGCCGCATCCTCAGCTCTGTTTCAGGGCCGCTACACCACGCGGCAAGGCTTGATCGCCGCACCACGGCGCGAAGCTTGCGAGTTGCCGGATGCGTGATGACCAGGCGCATCAGGTACCCCGTTCTCCCGGCGCTCGTCGGAGCCGCGCTCCTCACCGCCGGTTGCACCGAATCCCTCGATCCGGGGCGGCGCCCACTGGGCGCCCCCCGATTCGCCGCCGCGGCGGCGGACCCCATCGCGCTCGACCAGGTGAACGGCACGTTCGGCGAGGGCTTGGCCTGCGCCCCCTGCAACCCGTCGGTGCTCCGCAAGGGGTTCAACCCCACCAACCCCCACAACGGCGACGCCATCATCGCGACGTTCTTCTGACGGCACCACCCGGGTGGGGAACACCTATACGCTGGTCGACTTCGTCACCGCGGGCAACGTGGCCATGGCAACCTACGTCGCCACGAACGTGCAGAACATCCCGCAGGGCACCTTCCCCACCGGAGAGAATGTTCTCCTGGTCAGCGCGACCCTCTCCGCGCCGGTGGCGGACGGCGGGCTGCTGATCAGCGCCTGGACTGGCGTGGCGCCGGACCTGGCGGCGGCGTTGGGCGCGAACCGTCACGCCTCGGGCAGCGGGACCGGCGTCACCGTCGCAGATCCAGGGGAAATCACGGTGAACGCGGGCGCGCTGGCGTACGGCGTGTCGCTGGTGAACGGCCTGTTCGGTCTCGACACGCCGCCATCACCGTGGACCACCCTCATGACCCAGGGCGACCTGCTCATGAAGGGCGACGGCGAGTACGACGCGGAGTTCACGGTGGCCGACGCCGGCGGCACCGCTGATCCGCGGTGGGGTTGGCACTTCTCCGACCTGGTCCCCGGCACGTGGCTCGCCGACGTGTTCGCCCTCAACCCCCCCGCCCCCCTGCCGCCGCCCCCTCCTCCCCCCGGGGACCTGACGGTGACGACCACCACCACCGGTTCGAACCTCGATCCCGATGGGTATACCGTCACCGTTGACGACGCCACGAGCCAGCCGATTGCGACGAACGGGAGCGTCACGTTCATCGGGTTGTCGCCCGGCGAACATAGCGTCGCGCTCAGCGGCGTGGCGGCGAACTGCACGGTGACCAGCGCGAACCCCGTCATGGTCACGGTGTTCTCGGGCGAGACGGCGACCGCCGATTTCACGATCGATTGCGCGGCGACGGCGGGGACGGGGACGCCGGGGAAGATGACGGGCGGCGGCAAGGTCGGCGACAAGCGCGACTTCGCCACCTTCGGGTTCGACGCCAGCGCCGCGGGGGGCAAACTCACGTGGGTACAGCACTGTGTGAATGGGATCAACCCGGCGTCAGCGGCGTGTTCCTTGGGCGGCATCACGTTCCACGGCCGCGTGGATCCGGGCAGCTACAGCCTCGTCGACGGGTCGGACAATTGCCGCACCTGGACCGGAACGGGCAGCGCCGACTTCAAGGACGCTCCATCGCGGAGCGGCGCGTATGCGTTCACCGTGAACGCCGCGTGCGACAACGGCGAGCCGGGCCGCGGCAGGGATTTCATCGACATCAGTATCGGCGACTACCAGGACGCCGGGAACCTGACCGGCGGCAACATCCAGCTGCACAAAGGCGGGCATTGACTATGACCGCAACGACGTGGTCCCGCTTGCGTGCGCTCGCAGTCATGAGCTCCGTCGCGCTGTCGCCCGCCCGGAGCGCCGCGCAGTCCGGCACGCTGTCGGCGCGGGGGGCCGCGGCCACCGTGACTAGGGGAACGGGGTCGCAACAGTTCGCGAGTGCCCTCTTGCCCGGCTCGGGAGGAATGGCGGATTCCGCGTTGCCGAGCGTCGCGGTCCCGAGCACCCTCTCCGCCGAGGGGCTCGCCTCCATCACTTCGGGCCAGCTCGATCAGGCCCTCGTCTCCGCGACGACG
>WNGF01010915.1_pt1 | contig 10158 bp, 9 predicted proteins | sample 5400641 | NCBI WGS metagenome assembly WNGF01 (sample SAMN13153371, study PRJNA577476) | soil metagenome | isolation source: 80 cm soil or saprolite under grassland replicate 2 | place: USA:California | collected 2016-06-15
GAGCGAGAACTCGGCCCCGCCGACCGAACGCCAGTCGCTTCACAACGCCTAACCTGACGCCCGGGGCCGGCGCCAAGGGCAAGGCGCTGAGGTTCCTCAGGCTGCGAGCAGGCCCGTGACGTACATCGCCACGATGCCCGCGAGAAACCCGCCGAGCACCCACCCCGACCGCAAGCCGCCGGTTGCGCGACGCGCGACGTAGCGACCGACCTCGACGACGACCTCGAGCGCGGCCCCGGCCGCGGCGGCGAAGAACACGACCGCGAGGAGATCCGAGGACGCAAAGCCGCCGAGCCAGGCGCCGAGGATCGCCGGCCCGCCGGCTACCAGCGCCAGCAGCGCGAGCCGGCGCACGCCGAGCCGCGATCGGCTCTCCGCCGCGGGCGCAGCGATCCCGAGTCCCTCGGTGACGTTGTGGATCATGAAGCCGACGATCAGAAACGTCCCGAGCGTGAGCTCTCCGAACGCGAACGAGGTGCCGATCGCGAGACCCTCTCCGAAGTTGTGCACGCCGATCCCGACGGCGACGAGCAGGGCGAGCGCACCCGCGCCGACGGCCGCGCTCTGCTCCCCGCGCGCCAGACGGGTGCCCAGAAACGTCATCGTCAGGTAGCTGAGCGCGACGCCGAGAAGGACGAGTCCCGCCCCAGCGACGGGTTCCGGCAACTGCGCCTGGCGCTCGAAAGCCTCGCCGAGAGCCTCGATGCCGAGGAACGTGAGCAGCCCGGCCGTGAGAGCCATGAAGGCCGCCAGCCAGCGCTGATCGGCACGCCTCAACGACGGCAGCCACAGCAGACCCAGCGCCACCGGCACGACGCCGACGAGGAAGCCGATCAGGCCGTAGCCGAAGACGCCCTTGACGCTCGCACCCGGGGTCTCGACGGCCGCGGCGATCTCCTCGGTCGTCTCGATGCCCGTCGAGCTCGTCACGCCCACGGAGATGGGCTCGTCCTCGACCCAGTCGTACGGGACGACGATCGTCGCCGAGCGCAGGCGCCCGAGCTCGCGGTCGCCGTCAACGGAGAACGGGACGATCGCGTCGTCGACGGTCACCGAGGCGATCGTCAGGTCGTCGCGCTGCGGATTGGTGACGCGGATCCGGATCTCCCCGGACTTGAACTCGACGCGGCGAATCTCGAACTCGTCCAGCGAGGGCGGATTGCGGCCGATCAGTTCGACGAGTGACCCGCCGCTCGTCACGAAGACTCCGACGACGGCCGCGAGCAGCACCACCGGAAGCAGCGCCCAGATTCGCCAGAAGCCGCTGCCGGGCGAGCGCGCCGCGCGCGCCTCCATCAGTCGACGACCTCGAAGAACCCCATCCAGCCGAGCTCCGTGAACTCGGACTGGTGTGCGTGGAACATGAAGCGTCCGGCGTTGGCGAAGTCGATCTCGATGATCCCACGCTGTCCCTGGCAAAGCATGACCGTGTCCGTGTACTCGAACACGTCGCCGGAACCCGTCGGGTAATAGCGGAAGAAGTCCCCGTGCAGATGGAACGAGTTCAGCAAGTCGAATTCGGTCAGGTTCGCGAGGTAGATCCGAACCGTCTGCGAGCGGCGTACGCGGATCGGGTAGCGCGCGTAGTAGAACGAACGGCCGTTGACCGTGTAGAAGTTGTTCTCGCCGTCACCGTCGGTGTCGAAGCCGTTCAGCACCATCACGAGCTCTTGCGCGGGCTTCCGCGGCTTCGCCGGGTCGACGATGAACGCGCCGTAGAGACCCTTGTGGATGTGCTTCTTGAGCGGCGTCGAGTGGCAGTGGTAGAGATGCATCCCGTACGGACGCGCGGGGAACTCGTACGTGAACGTCGTGCCGACGTCGACGACCTCGAAGACCCCATCCATATTCGCGGGGTGGATGCCGTGAAAGTGGATCGTGTGCGGATGCGAGCCTGCGTTCACAAGGTGCACGCGCAGCAGGTCGTCCTCCGTCGCGCGGATAACCGGGCCGGGGACGGTGCCGTTGTACGTCCAGGCGGGGAAGAACACCCCGGGAGCCACCTCCACCTCCCGGTCGTGTGCGACGAGCTCGTACTCGCGCACCCGACCCGGCCGCGGAGGCTGAGGCGCGGACGGATAGAGGAGGTCGTCGAGGTCGTGCGGCCCGCCCGGCGCGGGCGTGCCTTCACCGACCATCGCGGCGCCCGCGAGCATGTGGCCCTCGTGGCCAGCGTGCTCCGCGGCGCTCGCCTTCCCGTCGAGGACGAGCTTCGAGAGCGCGGGAGCAGCAACGAGGGGCGCCGCCCCGGCGAGCAGCTTGCGCCGGCTGAGTCGAGATTTAGGCATGACTAAATCTTAGAGGTTGTGGCGGCTCCGCGGTGGAGGGGCTACGCCACCACCCGGTAAACCTCGAAGACCTCGGCGAACTCACGGTTCACGTTGATCCCGTGTGTGCGCGCGACGTTGCGGATGTACTCGGGGTCGCTGTAGCGGCGGTGCTGCTGCGACGCGTACTTCGACAAGGCGGCGACCTTCCTGTCGACGTGCGACTGCTGCAGCGACACATATGCCTGGTAGGCGAAGTCGAAGTTGTTCCACGGGATCTCGTAGCCGAGGATCGTCGTCCGCTTGAACGCACGCAGGCTCTCGGCGGCGATCACCTGATGGTCCTGATGGATGTCGTGCAGACTCGGCTGGAAGACGGCGTCCGGTCGCCACACTTCCCACAGTGCGACGAGCAGCTCGAGGATGTCCTGCCGGTGCTCGGGGAACGTGCGGACGTCGAAGTCGTGCACCGTCAGGTTCTCGGGCGCGATCCCGAGCTCGGCGGTCGCCTCCTTCACCTCGCGCGCGAGCGTGTCGGGCGCGAACCCCTCCGGCAGGGAGCGCGTCGCGATCGAGAACGCCACGTAGCGGACCTCGGAGCCCTCCTCGACCAGGCGGGCCATCGTCCCGCCGGCGCCGAACTCGCCGTCGTCGGTGTGCGGCGCGAGCACGAGCACGCGGTCCCAGGCCCCGATCACGCGGCCTTTCCTATCACGACCCGACCTACGGCACCGCTTGCGGTGCCGCTGTCAGCACACGCGGGGTCAGCCCGCGCGTCCGCCCGAAATCGCGGATCGAACCGATCGAACCGCGCGAAACCGTCCCGTAGGCTTCGTCCTTCATGCCCCACGGAGACCTCGCGCAGGTCGCTGCGGTCCTAGGCGCGGCCGGCTCGGTGCTCGTGCTCCTGGCACGGCAGCGCGCGCTGCTGCTGGGCGGCTTTGCGGTGCTCGCAGCGGCGGAGGCGATGCTCGCGGTCGCGCTCATCCCCCGCTCGGATCTCGAGCGCCTCGTGCACCGGCCGCTGCTGGTCGCAGCGCTCATCGTGGGCGCCCTGTCAGCGCTCGCGCTCGCAGCCGTCCTCGTGCGCTGGCCGGTGCTGACGCCCCTCGTCCTGCTGCTCGCGGCGCCGTTCCGAATCCCGGTCGACCTGGGCTCACAGCACGCCTTCCTGCTGCTTCCCCTCTACGGCGTGCTCGCCGCGGCCGCCCTTGCCTTCTGCGGGCGCGCGGCGACCTCCCGGCCGCGCGAGATCACATGGGTGCTGGCAGCTCCGGTGGCCGCACTCATCGGGATCAGCTCACTGTCGCTGGTCTGGTCACACGACCTGAAGCAGGGAAGCATCGAGCTCGTCTTCTTCCTGCTCCCGTTTGCGGCCCTGTTCGCGATCGTCGCCCGCGCGCCGTTCCCCCGCTGGCTTCCGCGCGCACTGGGAGTGACGCTCGTCGGCCTGACGTCCGTCTTCGCGCTGATCGGTCTCTACCAGCGCGCGACGCACACACTGCTGTACGCACCATCGCTCGAGGTCGAGAACGCCTTCACGTCGTACTTCCGCGTCAGCTCGGTCTTCAAGGATCCGAGCCTGTTCGGCCGGTACCTCGCCCTCGGGATCGCGGTCGTCACCGCCGCGTATCTCCTCGGGCGTCTGCGTGTGGAGATCGCCGTCGTCTTGGTCGCGATCGCGTACGCCGCTCTCTGGTTCTCGTACTCGCAGTCGAGCATGGTGACCATCTTCATCGTTGTTGCGGCGCTCGCGCTCGTCACAGGGTCGCGGGGAATGCGACAGATCGTGGTCGCGGTGGCCGCCGCGGTCGTGCTCGCGGCGGCAGGCGTCGTGGCGGTCCACGTCAGAAACGACTCGGCGCGCAAGTTCACCAGCGACCGTTCCAGGCTCGTCGCGGTCACGTGGAAGGTCTTCCGGAACCATCCGCTCGCGGGCGTCGGCGTCGGCGGACAGCCGAAGGCCAGCCGCGAGGAAGCGGCGCAGCGCCTGTCCGCGAGCAGGAACCGCTCGCACACGACGCCGCTCACCGTCGCCGCGGAGCTAGGAGTCGTGGGAATCCTCGTCTACCTCGCATTCCTCGCCGGCGCCGCACGGGCGCTCCTGTCAGTTGCGAGCCGCGCTCGCGCGCTCGGCATCGGCCTAGCCGCCGTCTTCCTGACGCTGCTCATCCACTCGCTCTTCTACTCAGGCTTCTTCGAGGACCCGATCACCTGGGGCGTGCTCGCGATTGCGGCAGCTGCGCTGGCGGCACCGGCGCGGCTGGACGCGCGCGGTGACGGGGCGGGAACCGCTGAGAAGATCGGTACCCTCGGCACGTCGCCAGTCGACCGTCAATCCGCACTCGCCGTCGATCGCGTCGAGTCCTGATCGCCACGCTCGCGCTCCTGCTCCTGGCAGGGACCGTGGCAGGCTGCGCCATGCTCCGGCGGAGCGGAGCGCCCGCCGAGGCGAGCCGCCCGCCGGCCAAGCCCGCTCCGCGCAAGGTGCGCGTACGCGTGGTGGTCCTCGACGGCGACCTGCGCCGGCGTGTTCCGCACGCGAGCGTCTGGATCGGCCGGCGACGTCTGCGCGCCGACCGTCGCGGCGTGGCCGTTGCGCAGCTTGTTCCCGCGCCGGCGACCGTCCGCGTTCGCGCACGCGGCTACGCCGCGCGTACGCGCCGCGCGAACTTCCGCCGCCTGCCGATCTTCACCTTCCGCGTCTACCAGCCGAGACTGCAGTGGACAATGTACGGAGGCGATTCCGCGCGGACGCAAGTCCACCGCTCCCTCCGTCTGCGGCCGCCGTTCAGGATCATCTGGTCGGCTTCGAACAAGAACCTGATCGAATTCCCGGCCGTCGTCTCCGACGGCTTCGCCTACATCGCCACGGGACGCGGCACGGTCCGCGCGATCTCTATGCGGTACGGCACCGTTGCCTGGCGGCGCGAGACGCAGACGAAGATGGCGTCCTCACTCGCCGTCTGGGGCAACAGGCTCGTCGCGCACGGCATGGGTGACGGACGCGTGCGCGTGCTCGACCGCTGGAACGGCCGGATCCTCTGGAGCAAGAGCATCGGCTCAGCGATCGAGTCGTCCCCTGCCATCCGGCGAGACATCGATTACTTCGGCGCGGCGAACGGGCGCGTGTACGCGCTCGACCTGCGCAGACGCCGTCTGCGGTGGGTCTACTCGTCCGGGGCGAAGATCACGGCGAGCGTGTCACTGGCCGGTAACACGGCGTTCCTCGGCAACTACGGCGGGAGCGTGCTCGCGCTGAACGCACGCACGGGACGGCTGCGCTGGTCCGGGGGCGTTAACGGCCGCGTGTACGGGACTGCACCTGTCAGCGGCGGCCGCCTCTTCGTCCCCTCGTCGACCGGCGGCTCGGTCACCGCCTTCTCGGTGCGTGGCACACCTCTGTGGTCATTTCACACCGGCTCGTACGTCTACTCGTCGCCGGCGGCCTGGGCCGGCCGCGTCGTCTTCGGTTCCTACAACGGCGTCCTCTACTGCCTCTCGGCCGCGAGCGGACGGCTGCTCTGGACGGTGCGCGTCGGTGGCTCGATCTCCGGTGCGCCGGTGATCGTCGACGGCGTCGCGTACGCCGCGAGCTTCGCCAACCGAACCGTCGGCGTCGACATCCGCAAAGGCCGCGTGATCTTCCGCTTCCCGCACGGCGAGTACGTGCCCGTGTCGGGAAACGGCGCCAGGCTGCTCCTGCACGGCTACTCGAGGATCTGGGCGGTCGAGCCGCGCCGGCGATGAAGCGCGTCGCGCTGGCGCTCGCCCTGCTCCTCGTCCTGGCCGTCGGCGCCCTCGGCGCGTTCGTCCTCTACCGCAAGCACCAGAGCCGGAACGTGCGCGGCTCCTCGTCGGTCGAGTTCGTCACCTCGCAGGCGGGCGCGCCGAGGCGGACGCCCCGCGAGCTGAAGATCGTCCCCTGGCCGCTGTTCGGATACACCGTGACGGGAAACCGCTTCGCAAACGGCATCCGCGTGCGGCCGCCTTTTCGGCGCCTCTGGTCGTCGGGAGGATCGACGCTGCTGGAGTTTCCGCCGACGATCGCCTACGGCCGGCTGTACCTCGTGAACGCCTACGGCGACGTCATGGCCCTGAACACGCGGACGGGAAAGCGAGCCTGGCGGTTCCAGACCCACCGCTGCGCCGCCTCGTCGCCTGCGATCTCGAAGATCCGGCACGGAACGGTGTACGCCACTCTCCTCAACCGAGGTGCCTGTGCGAAGGGAAAGGTCACGACCGGCGAGGTCGTTGCGCTCGCGCACAACTGGGGACAGGTGCGCTGGCGGAGGCGGATTGGCCCGAGCGAGTCTTCGCCGCTCGTCGTCGGCCGGACCGTCTACGTCGGCGACTGGCGCGGCGACGTGTACGCGCTCGACGCGCGCACCGGGAAGGTGAAGTGGAGATTTCGCACGGGCGGTCGCGTCAAGGGCGGTGTCATCTATTCCGCCGGGCGCGTTTTCGTCGGCTCGTACGACTCCCACGTGTACGCGCTCAACGCACGCACGGGACGGCTGATCTGGAAGGCCGCCGCACAGCAACGGCTCGGCTCACGCGGGACGTTCTACTCAACTCCCGCCGTCGCCTACGGCCGCGTCTACATCGGCTCGACCGACGGGAAGGTCTACTCGTTCGGCGCGCAGAGCGGGAAGCTGCGGTGGTCTCACGGAACGGGCGGCTACGTCTACGGCTCTCCCGCGATCTGGCGACAGCGCGTGCTCGTCGGCTCGTACAGCGGGCGCTTCTACGCCTTCGACGCCGCTACCGGGGACGTGAAATGGACGTTCCATGCGCCCGGCCCAATCTCGGGCTCGGCGACGGTCATCGACGGGATCGTCTACTTCGCGACGCTCAAAGGCCGCACCTACGGGCTGAATGCGGCAAGCGGGAAGCAGGTCTGGACGTTTCCGGACGGGAAGTACACGCCCGTCGTCGCAGACCGCAACCGCCTCTACCTGCTCGGCTACGCGAAGGTCTACGCGTTCACGCCGAAGCGCGCACGCGCACGATGAAGACAGGCGATCGCGGTCCGAGATTCCCTGCGAGATCGAGGGCTGCAAGCTCGAGGCGATACCGCCCGCGACGTTGAGGTCGCCACTGCAGCTTGGCCGAACGGAGCTTCGTCAGCGTTGGCCCGACCCGGCGTTTCCCGTTCACGAAGAGGACACCGTGGGCCTGCTCGCTGAGGTGATAGCGGATGCGGACGAGCTGTCCCCGCCGCGAAACGCGAGGCTGGTACGACACGAGTCGCGCAGTCGGTGCGACGGTGTCGAGTACGACCGCCTGCGGAAGCCTGAACGTCCGGTCCGCGTGCGAGAGATGCACCTCCACGCGATAGCGACCGTCGGGCGCCCGCGCGCCGGCGTCGTCGCGACCGTTCCACTGCAGCTCGGTGCGCCCCCGCGGGAGGGGCTTGCCGTCCACGAGGATCCGGACGGTGTGACCGGCCGCGTCGCGGATTCGCACGGTCACGCTGTCCGACCGGTGGAGCCGGAGCCTGATCGCGGCCGCTGCCTGGTCGCAGCGGCAGACCGGCGAGAACGCGGGCTGGACGTACGCCTCCTCGATCGGGGTCGGCTCGAGCTTCAGGCGCTCGGTTTCCGCGAACGCCACCGCGGTTCCGACCAGCACGGCGAGCACGAGGATCGTTGCGGCGTGGCTGCGCACGCCGGCGATTGTGTCACTGGAGCGGGGGATGGCGGCGCGTCCAGAGCGGCGAGCGGCGGTAGGCGAAGGTCGCCGTGAGCCAGGCGCCGGTACGGACTCGGTAGCCGGCCCATCTGAGGTTTCCGCGGATGTCGGTCCGACCGTAGGTCTCGTACCCGAGCTCGCGTAGGAGGTCCCCCGCAACGCCTTCGAACGCGGCGAGCTCCTCCGGTGGCATCTGCGTGCGCCAGTCGCGCAGGCCTCGTGTCAACGGTCGCTTGAGGCTCTGCTGGTGCGCACGATCCTCCGAGCCGGAACCCGCGTGCTCCGTCATCGCGCTCTCGTACGACAGCCCCGCGAAGGCACAGATCCGTCGGAGCACGGCTTCCGCGCCTGAGACGATGTCCTCGTAGCGAACTTCGAGATACCGCCCCTCCCCGACCCGCCGTCCGTGCCGGCGCGCGGCCGCCACTTCGGTGCGCCAGACGCAGGCGAACTCGGCGGTGCTCCGTGGATGGGCCCACGTCCTGAAGGCGATCCCCTCCGGCAACGACAGGAACGAGATCGCCGCGTCACGGCCGTCGCGGATCAGGTGGACGTACTGCGCGTCGGGGAACAGCCGCCGCAGGAGCGGTAGGTGACGCATGTACATCGGCGTCTTGTCGCCCCAGCGCGGCTTTCCTCGCTCCTCCGCGTACACCTCGTAGATCGTCCCGATCGCACGCCCGATCGGCATGGCATCGGAGAGGCGGGCGCGGACCTTGTCGAGCGGGACACCCCACTCGTGCACCCTCGCCAGCCGGCGCACATCGTCGAGGAAATCGTCCGCCTCGACGCGGAGAAGATGCCGGTCGGCGAGCAGCGGGATGAAGAAGGACTCATCGGGAATTGCAAGCTGCGAGTTCCGATCGAGCAGGACGCGCAGCAGCGTCGTGCCCGACCGGCTGACGCCGAGGATCAGAAGCGGCGGCGGCACGCCGGCGTTAGTCGAAGCTGCGGGCCGGCACGGGCCTCGCGCGCGGGAAGTACGTCCGCAAGACCCACGGAACGAAGAGCACCAGCCCGAGCGCGAAGCCGCCTGCGATGACCCAGTTCGCCTCCGGCACGTCCAGCAGCTTGAGACCGCTAAGCGCCAGCACGCCGGCGAGGGCGAGCCGGAGCGCGTCGTCCGGCAGGCGGACGGTGAAACGGCTCGAGATCCAGATTCCGGGCACCGATCCGAGCAGCAGCCAGGCCATCGCGTGCAGGTCGACGTTGCCCTGCACGAGGTGTCCCAGCCCCGCCACCCAGAGCAGCGCGGCGGCGTGGAAGATGTCCGTGCCGACGATCTTCGCGACCGTGAGCGGATAGAGCATCACCATCACGAGGCCGAAGAACGTGCCGCTCCCCACGGAGGTCAGACCGACGATGAAGCCGAAGACCGCTCCGATCGCGACCGCCCTGATCCGGTCTTTGCGCTGCAGGATGAAGGGCGCGTTGCTCGGCTGCACGCCGCGCTTGATGAAGGTCTTCGCGACGAGGCCGGCCGCGCCCAGAACGAGCGCCGCGCCGATGGCGTACGCCTCCGCCGACTGGACGCCGTCGCCGTACGCGTCCTCGAGCCGGCCGGCCACTCCGACGCCGAGCAGGGACATCGGCCCCGAACCCAGGAACATCCAGAGCGTCAGCCGCGCATGCACGCTGCCGAGACGGCGGTGTCGCACCGCGCCGAAGGTCTTGAAGATCGCGCCGTGCAGGATGTCCGTGCCGACCGCGTACGTCGGCTTGAAGCCGAAGAGGATCACGAGGATGGGCGTCAGCAGCGCGCCGCCGCCCATGCCCGTCAGGCCGACGAGGACCCCGATGAGCAGACCCGTGAGGGTGAACTGCCAGGTCACGTCGCTAGCCGCGATACGCGTCGATCAGGACCTCCGCCACTTCCGGCCGCGAAAACTCCGTGGGCGGCAGCTCGCCCGCCCCGAGTAGCTCCCGCACCTTCGTACCGGAGAGAAAGACGTGCTCCTCGGACCCGTGCGGGCAGGTCTTAGCGGAGGCCATCGACCCGCACGCGCGGCACCAGAACGAGTGCTCGAAGAACATCGGCTCGATGTCGAGCTCGTGCGGCTCGAACTCGTCGAAGATGAGCTGCGCGTCGTAGGTGCCGTAGTAGTCGCCGACGCCGGCGTGGTCGCGGCCGACGATGAAGTGTGAGCAGCCGTAGTTCTTGCGACAGATCGCGTGCCAGATCGCCTCGCGCGGGCCG
>WNGF01010918.1_pt1 | contig 10157 bp, 12 predicted proteins | sample 5400641 | NCBI WGS metagenome assembly WNGF01 (sample SAMN13153371, study PRJNA577476) | soil metagenome | isolation source: 80 cm soil or saprolite under grassland replicate 2 | place: USA:California | collected 2016-06-15
TCGAGACGCGCGATACCGCCGCCGCGCGCTAGCGGACGTGGAGAACCTCGCGATCGCCCGCGTGCTCGCCGAGATCGGCGACCTGCTCGAAATCAAGAACGAGAACCCCTTCAAGATCCGCGCGTACCGGAACGCGGCGGACACCATCGCGCACCTCGGCGAGCCAGTCGCGTCGCTCTCGCCCACCGATCGCCTCGGCATTCCCGGCATCGGCAAGGATCTCGCGGGAAAGATCGCGGAGCTCCTCGAAACGGGGCGCAGCACCTACCATCAGGAGCTGCTGCAGGAATTCCCTCCGACGATCCTCGACCTCCTGCGGCTGCAGGGTGTCGGGCCGAAAACCGTCGCACTGCTCTATCGCGGCCTCGAGATCCGCACGCTCGACGATCTCGAGCGCGCGGCGCGCGACGGACGCATCCGCGAGCTGAAAGGGATGGGCGCGAAAAAGGAAGCGCTGATTCTGAAGGCGCTCGAAGAACGGCAGCGGTTCGCGGGGCGGCGGCTGATGCCGGAGGCGTACGACGCCGCTGCGGCGCTCGTCGGTGAGCTGCGCGCACATGCGCCGGGCGCGGACATCTCCATGGTCGGCAGCCTGCGCCGCGGCTGCGAGACCTGCGGCGATCTCGATATTCTCGCGGCAGGCGCCCCCGCCTCGCTGATGGAGGTGTTCACGGGATACCAGCTCGTGGAGCGGGTGCTCGCGCGCGGCGAGACGAAATCGAGCGTCCTCTTGTGGGGCGGCTTCCAGACGGATCTGCGGCTCGTGCCGGCGGAGAGCCTGGGCGCTGCGCAGCAGTACTTCACCGGGTCCAAGGCGCACAACATCGTGCTCAGGGATCGCGCGATCCAGCGTGGCCTGAAGCTGAACGAGTACGGCCTGTTTCGCGTGGACGACGACACGCGGATTGCCGGTGAGACGGAAGAAGGGATTTACGAGGCGCTCGGGCTGCCGCTGGTGCCGCCGGAACTGCGTGAGAACCGGGGGGAGATCGCGGCCGCGGAAGCACGTGCGCTGCCGGCGCTCGTGACCGTGCAGGACCTCCGTGGCGATCTCCACATGCACACGACGGAAACCGACGGGCGCGCGGACGCGGAGACCATGGCGATCGCGGCACGCGACGCGGGGCTCGAATACATCGCGATCACCGATCACAGCCGTGCCGTGGCGATGGCGAACGGGCTGGACGAGCCGCGCGCGCTCGAGCATGCGCGCGCCATCCGCGCGCTGAACGATCGGCTCGACGGAATCACCGTGCTCGCGGGAATCGAGTGCGACATCCGGCCGGACGGATCGATGGATCTGTCCGACGACTGCCTCTCGCAGCTGGACATTGTGATCGCCTCCGTCCATTCGGCGTTCAACCAGGAGCCGGACGAAATGACCGATCGGCTGCTGCGCGCGCTCGCGTGCCCGTGGGTCGACATCCTCGCTCACCCGACGGGACGCCTGATCCTGAAGCGCGAGCCGTACAAATTCGATGCCGAGCGGGTGTTTCGCGCCGCCGCCGAACATGGCGTCGCGCTCGAGATCAACAGCCAGATCGATCGGCTCGATCTCGACGAGGCGCACGCCAGGCTCGCGCGCGAGCGGGGGGTCAGGCTCGTCATCGATTCCGATGCGCACTCACCGTCCGCGCTCGGCAACGTGCGCTGGGGCGTGACGGTGGCGCGCCGCGCGTGGCTCGAAGCGGCGGACGTGATCAACACGAGGCCGCTGCAGGAGTTCCGCTCCGTTTTGCGGCGGAACCGGCGATAATCCCCCTCCAGATGGCCGACGAGCAGCTCGCGGAGATCCGGCAACTCTATTTCAAGGCGACCCGCAAGTCGATCGACCACGACTTCGATCGCGCCATCGATCTGCTGAAGACGATGCCTGAGGATCAGCGGCACCGCGCGACCGTGTTCATGGAGGGGCTCGCGCAGATGCGGAAGGAATTCACGCGCGACGGCCGGCCCGGCGGCGACGCCGACGACGACCTCTAGCTCGGTCAGCCCTTGGTGGTCAGGCGCCGCGCCGCGAGGCGGACCGCCTCCGGCACGTTGCGATCGATCGTGAGCATCTTCAGGTCCCGCTCGTTCAGGCGCTGCAGCAGGGTCATCGAAATCGCGGGAGGGGTCTTCGGATTCTTCGCGAGTCCGGCAATGACGCCGTAGTTCTTCGTCCACATCCGGTTCATCGCGATCGTCCGCAGCACTTCCTCCGTGACGTTGGCCATCTTCGCGAAGGCCTCCACTTCGACTTCGGTCAATTTCGGGCTGCTCAGCACGGCGGCGGCCACGAGCTTGTTGGGATCGCGAATCAGCTGTGCGCGCTGCGCGCGCGTGCCCTTCATCGCCAGCTTCATTCGGTCGATGATGGGCAGCGCCGACAGCAGCTGGCTCTCGGCGGATTCGTCCTGCGGCTGGCCGGCGATGTCGGGTACGTCGGACGTGTCGACCAGTGGCTCTCCCGCCTCGATGGCGGCCTGCCCGGCGGCGACCACGCCGCGGTCGGCGAAGAACTGGCGCATCTGCGCGGGGACGTCCGACCGCGCGAGAAACGCCTGGAGCGGCTCGGTGGGCAGCACGTCGAGCGTCGCGTTGGCGTTGGTCGCGATGACGGGATCGGAATCGTCGGAAAGCAGGATCAGCAGCGCGAGCTGCTCGTGCGCGCGCGGCGCGAGCGCCCCCTGCGCGGCCATCAGCCGCACGTCGTGCGCGACCTCTCCACGGCGGAAGAAATCGATCAGTGGAGAACGAAATCCCGGATCCATCGAGGCTACTGGACGTACTGCGCGAGCGTCTCTCTCGTAATCCGCGCGGTACGCACCTGCCCTTCCTCGCCGAGCGCTTTTCCCGGACGGCCGTTGATCGAGTAGGCAAACGTTCCGGCGTTGCCGACATCGATGACGGCGGCGTCGTGCACCTCGTGCACTTCCGTTTCGCCGGCGTGCATCAGCCGCGAGATCACCGGCTGCCCGTCGACGGTGAGCTTGATCCAGCAGTCCCCCGTCGGATGCAGCTCCAGCCTGATCGTCTTCGCGGTCGCGGCGGCAGTCGTGCTCGGGTTCGCGCCGCGCGTGGCGGCCGGACGGTTCGCGACGGGAGGCGGATTGATGGGAGCAGCGGGAGCCGGAGCCGGGATCGTCGACGCCGCCGGCGGCACTGCCGGCTCCGTCACCGGCCGTGACGCCGCCGCGGTGGATTCCGCGGTCGGCGCAGCCGCCGTGGGGCGCGAGGCCGGCCGTGGCGTGCGAAGCGTGAAGTACAGCACGAGCCCGATGAGCGGCACGCTGACCAGCACGAGGACGAACACCACCCGCGCCATGCGCTGCTGGCTCTCGAAGCTGCTCTCTTCTTCCGGGATCGACGCGGGAACCTGGCTCGACGGCGCGGGCTCCGCCTGGAACCGATCGAGAAACTCTTGCACCGTTTCGTCGGGATCCAGTCCGACTTCGATCGCGTAAGAGCGGACGAAGGCGCGGCTGAAGATGCCGCCGGGAAGCTTCGAGATGTCGTTGCGCTCCAGCGCCTCGAGAACGGCCACCGAGATCTTGGTGCTGGCGGCAATCTGCCGCAACGAGATTCCGCGCCGCTCCCGCGCCAGGCGCAGCTTCCCGCCGAAATCACTCATGAAGAAGGGTACTCTAGACAACCTGCAGATCAGGTGTCAAACGTCCGTCGCAGCAATTCAACGGTGAAGGCTATCGATTCGACGTCATTGAAGAGGCTGATGGCGGCCACGCCAGCCGCCCCCGCCCCGGCGATTCCGGCAACATTTGCGCGCGTGACGCCGCCGATCGCCACGATCGGCAGATGCAGACGAGTGCACACCTCGCGCAGCCCCTCGATGCCCGCGATCCGGTGTCCTTCGGGCTTGCTCGACGAACGAAAGACCGTGCCGAACAGCAGGTAGTCGCATGCGCCTTCACGCTCCGCGGCCAGCGCCTCATCGAGCGTGTGAACCGACCGGCCGATGAGGAACGTGTCGCCTGCCGTCAGCCGCACCCGCGCAGCACTGTATCCATTGGCGCGAAGGTGCACGCCGTGCGCGTTCGCCGCGAGCGCGACGTCGAGGCGATCGTTGACGAGCACGCGCGCGTCCTGCGCCACCTCACACGCCCGCCGCGTCAAATCCAGAAGCGCGCGATCCGGCAGCTGCGATTCGCGGAGCTGGATGACGTCCACGCCCGCCGCCGCCGCCGCACGAATGCGATCGAGTGTCGAAGGGATGTTCCCGCCGCCGTCAGTGACAAGGCAGAGGATGGGGCGTTTCAATGATTCGGCGGTTCGCGGATTCACGGATGCGACGATTCGCGGATTAGGGATTCGCGGATAAGGGATTCGCGATCAGGGATTAGGGATTCGGTTCTTGTTTTTCGCTGCGAAAATTCCCGCGAGCTCCGCGAGACCGGCGAGCGCGGTGACCGCGCCGACGCCGGAGACCGCACCGCGAACGAAGACGTTCTGGACGATCGACTCGATCGCCGGCAGGTGCTCGACGAAGAAGTTGCGCTCCCAGAAGCCCACCTTCCATGGCGCGACGATCAGCACCAGGCCGGCCTCGAGGAAATACGCGGCGAACAGAACGCGGGACACGGACGAGATAATCAGCCTCCGGTCTGGACCCGCGTGAGCCGATCGGCCCGATCGGAGACGTCGCGGTAATCGCCGGTGTCGGCGAGCAGCTCGAGGAACACGGCCAGGGCGCGCGCGGTTTCACCGGCCTCTTCGAGCGCCACGCCCAGATCGTAGAGCAGCGCGTGCGCCTCGTCGATGCTCGGCGCGGGTGCTTCGGCGGCGCGTTCGAACCACTCGAGCGCGTGCGGCAGATCACCCTGTTCCCTGTACAACCGCGCGAGCACCGACGCGGCCTCGAATCGGTGTCGTGGCGAGCGCGCGGCGGTTCTCAGAGAGCTCGCTGCCTCGTCCACCATCCCCATCTCGAGATAGGTGTGCGCGAGCTTCAGGTGCTGCTCGGCCTCGTCCTGGCCTTCTCCGCGTCCGGCTTCCTTCCGGAGTCCCTTGAACACGTCATCGAGGCTGGCAGGCCTGGCTGGCGGGGATGGCGGTTGCGACGCGGCGACAGCGGCCTCGAAATCGCCCAGCACGCTGGTCAAATCGATTTCGACAGATGGACCCTTCGGCTTCTGCGGCGCGCGTTGCGGCTCGGCCTCGACCGCCTTCGGCGTTTCAACGGTGCGCTTCGGCGGAGCAACGGGTACGGGGGTCTCCGGCACGCGCACGTCGGGAACAATCGGCGGCTGCGGCACTGGCTCCGCGGGCGGTTCCAGCGCCGACACCGCGGCCTCCGCCGCGTCGGCGAAATGATCGGTCGCCACGAAGGGTGTCTGACCGCTGAGCCGCTCGGCAATGACGGTGTCGGGCTCCGGCACGCGCAGCATCACGAGGGCGCGGCGGAAGCGCTCGATGTGCGCCCCCTCCCACGGCTCGCGCGCGACAAGGTCCTCCGCGATGACCCGCGCCTCGGTCCCCTTGCCGGCCGCGAGGTACGCGTCGGCGAGCTGCGCCTGCGCGTCGTACATCATCGTCTCGAGACCGCCGTCGACGCAGACTTCCACGAGCTTCAGCAGCGTCGGGATGTGCCCCGGCTGCCGCGTCACGAACTCCTGCAGCACCGCCGCCGCATCGTCGAACTCGTCGGCCGCGAGCGACGCGTCCACCGCCGCATCGACGCAGACGAACGCCGCATCAGGATTCGACGAGGTCAGCGTCCATGCGAGCTCGACGACGGCGTGGCGCAGATCGCGATTGAGCGCGAACAGCTTCGGCAGAATCTCGCGCGCGTGGTCGAGATGTCCGCTTCGCAGCTCGATGTCCGCGAGCGCGACGAGAAGACCGGGATCGTCGCCCGCGGTCTCCCGATCGAGATAGCTGCGAGCGGTCTGCAAGTCGCCCGCAGCGACGGCCGCTTTCGCGAGCGCCGCACGCGATTGCACGTCCTTCGGATTCAGCCGCACCGCTTCACGGAGCGCGTTCAACGCCTCCGCGGCGCGCCCTTTCTCCTGCAGGTCGTCGTACAGCTCGCGGAAGCGTGTGGCGGCGATCAGCGTGTCGCCACGTTCGGCGAGCACGCGTGCCGCGGCAATGCGCGCGTCGACGTCCGCGGGATCGATCTGTCCCAGCTTGACGACGATCTCGTCCGCGCCGCGCCGATCGCCCCGCGCGCGGCGGCGTGCGGCCACGCCCGCGAGATGCGACTTCGCATCGGCGAGCAGCCCCTGCCTGGCCGAGATGTCGGCGAGGTTCAGCTGCGAGGGTTCGTGATCCGGGATGATCTTGAGGATCTTCTTGTAAAGCGCGGCGGCCTTCGGATAGAAGCCCTCTTTGAAGAAATGACCGGCGATGCGGGCGTACTGCGCCGCAGCCTTGTCCGCCTGGTTCGCCCGCACGTAGAGATCGCCGAGCGTGTTCGCGGTGTTCCAGTCGCGCGGCTGATCCTCGATCACGCGGACGTATTCCGCGATGGCGCCGTCGAGGCGCCCCTGGCGAAGCAGCTTTTCCGCCTTTTTCAGCGTCTCTTCACGATCGAGGGCCAACGGCTTCTCCACGGACGGCCGGCGTTCTGGAAGGGTTACCCGCCCATCCTATCAAACAGGGACGGCGGCCGGAACGATCGACGATGCACTTCGGAGTAGCCGAAGCGCGAGACGGCGTCGAGATGATCGCGCGTCGCGTACCCCTTGTGTCGATCGAAGCCGTACCGCGGGTCCTGTGCGTGCAGTTCGAGCATCATGCGATCGCGCGTGACCTTGGCGACGATCGACGCGGCGGCGATCGCCGTGCATCGCACGTCGCCGTGGACGACCTTGCGCTGGGCCATCAGCAGGTCCGGCACGCGGAACGCGTCGACCAGGACGAAATCGGGCAGCGGATCCAGCTGCATGACGGCGCGCTGCATCGCGCGGAGCGACGCCTGGTGGATGTTGATGGTGTCTATTTCCTGCGGGGCCGCGAGCGCGACGCCCCAGGCGATCGCGTTGCGGGGGATCTTCTCGTAGAGCCGCACGCGCTCGAGGGCCGTCACGGTCTTCGAGTCGCAGATGCGCGGGATGTACCGGTCGGGATTGAGAATCACGGCGCCGGCGACGACCGGGCCCGCCAGGCAGCCGCGTCCCACCTCATCGACACCGGCGACCAGGTTGAACCCCAGCCGCCGGATCGTGTTCTCGATCGTCCTGAAGGCGCGGACTTTGACCACGGCTGGCCGCCCCGCGATTAGACAGTCTGCTTCTTCTGTGCGTCGCGCATGCGCGCCGCCTTGCCCTTGAGCTCGCGCAGGAAGTACAGCTTCGCGCGGCGGACGCGGGCGGTGCGGACGACGTCGATCTTGTCGATGATCGGCGAGTGCAGCGGGAAGATGCGCTCGACCCCCTGGCCGAACGACACCTTGCGGACCGTGAAGGTCGCGCGCGCGCCGCCGCGGTGCATGCCGATGACCATGCCTTCGAACACCTGGATGCGTTCCTTGTCGCCTTCGCGCACCTTCACGTGGACGCGAACGGTGTCACCAGGCTTGATCGCCGGGCGCCCCACCATGTTGTTGCGCTCGACGGTCTCTACGGCATTCATGACGACTCTCCTTTTTCTTCCAGCAGTTCTTTCAACAACGCTTTGTCGTCCGCATCAAGTGCGACGTCGCTCAATAATTCCGGGCGGCGTTCGAGCGTGCGCTTGAGCGCTTCGCGGCGCCGCCACTTCTCGATCTCCGCGTGGTGCCCCGACAGCAGCACCGGCGGCACGCTCATCCCGCGGAACTCCGCCGGGCGCGTGTACTGCGGGTAATCGAGCAGCCCGCGCGCGAACGTATCGCGCGCGACCGATTTCTCGTCGCCGACAACGCCCGGGATGAACCGCGCGACGGCATCGACGATCACGAGCGCCGGCAGTTCGCCGCCAGAGACGACGTAGTCACCGATCGACAGCGTCTCGGTCGCGAGCGACGTGCGCACGCGCTCGTCAACCCCTTCGTAGCGCCCGCAGAGCACCACGATGTGCTCGAGCGCGCTCAATCGTTCCGCGACCGCGTGCGTCAATCGCTCGCCGTCGGGCGACGTGAGGATCACCGCTGATGGTGTGCCCCGCTTCGCCCTGATGTGTTCCACCGCCGCAAACAGCGGCTCGGGCTTCAGCACCATGCCGGGACCGCCGCCAAACGGCACATCGTCGACCACACGGTGCCGATCGGTCGTGTGATCCCGCAGATCGTGGACCCGCACATCGAGCAACCCGCGATCGATGGCCCGCCCGACAATCCCTTCGGCCAGCGGGCCCCCCACCATCCCCGGAAAGATGGTGATGATGTCGACCTTCACTCGCCGTCGCTCCGTTCCGGCCGCGCGGGACGCTTACTTTCGAGCTGGCGCATTCAGATCGATCAACCCCTCCGGCGGATCAACCGTGACTCGCCGCGCCGCGATGTCGACGGACGTCACGATGTGTCCGACGAGCGGAATCATCATGTGCTCGTCGACTACGAGATAGCTGCGATCGAGCGTGCCTTCGACGGCGGTGACGCTGCCGAGCCGCGTCCCCGTCGCGTCGTGCACTTCGCAGCCAACCAGGTCGTGCCGGTAAAACGTGCCGTCGGGAAGCGGCGCGACCCGCGACTCGGGGAGCCAGACATCCGAACCGGCGAGCGTCTCCGCGTCGTTCATCGTGTCGACGCCCGTCAACCCGACAATCGGCCGGCCCTGGTGAAACCTGACGTCTCGAATCTCGTACTCGCGCGTGTGATCCGCCGGACCGATCAGGAGCACCTGCCCTGTCCTGAAGCGATCTTCCATGAAGTCCGTTTCAGGATTCACGACGATCTGCCCCCGGATGCCGTGCGCGCGGCCCACGCGCCCCACGAGCAGCAGATCGTCCCTCACCGCTGCGAAACCTTACTGGTCGTCGCGGAATTCGAGCATGGCCTTCGCCCCTTCGAGCTCCGCGGTCGCGTTCACCAGCGTGCGCATGGCGGCCGCCGTCCGTCCCTGGCGTCCGATCACGCGCCCGAGATCGCCCGGCGCCATGAACAGCTCGACGAGCGTCTGCCCCTTGTGCTGCCGCTCGGTCACGCGCACCGCGTCCGGCTTGTCCGCCAGCGCGCGCGCGACGACCTCGACGACGTCGCGGCAGCGGCTCACGATGCGGAGGGTTGCTCCGCCTTCGCGGAAGCTCCGGCGGACAAGTCCGCGGCAGCCGCTTCCGCGGGCGCCTCGGGCGGCATCCGACCGACGAGCGTACGCACGGTGTCGGACGGCAGCGCACCCGTCTGGATCCAGTGGGCCAGCCGCTCGCGATCGAGCTTCAGCGTCTCCGGCTTCGTGCGCGGGTTGTAGAACCCGAGCACCTCGACGAAGCTGCTGTCGCGCGCCGTGCGCGAATCGGTCACCACCACGCGGAAAAACGGCCGCTTCTTCGAACCCGTACGTCTCAGACGAATTGCTAACATTGCCTCTCCAGGTCCACCTGACGGTGGACACTACCTATCTGTTCATCAGCGACTTCATCATCCCGAGGCCGCCCTTTTTCTTCCCGAGACCGGCCATGCCGCCCATCGCCTTGAGCATCTTCTTCATCTGCACGAACTGCTTCAGCAGGCGATTGATCTCTTCGACCGACGTGCCGCTCCCCTTCGCGATCCGCTTGCGGCGGCTGCCGTTGATCAACTGGTGATTCCGCCGTTCCTTCGGCGTCATCGAGTTGATGATCGCTTCGATGCGATCGAGCTGTGTGTCGTCGACCTTCTCGCGGTTGGCCGCGAGCTCCTTGAGGTTGCCCATCCCGGGCAGCATCCCGATGATCTGCTCGAGCGGCCCCATCTTCTTGATGGTCCGGAGCTGATCGCGGAAATCCTCCAGCGTGAAGTCGTCGAGCCGGAGCTTCTTCTCGAGCTTCTCGGCATCCTCGAGCGAAACCGCTTCTTCGGCCTTCTCGATGAGCGACAGCACGTCGCCCATGCCGAGCACGCGCGAGACGACGCGGTCCGGATGGAACGGCTCCAGATCCTGCAGCCGCTCGCCGCTGCCGACAAACGCGATCGGCACGCCGACGACGCCGACGACCGAGAGCGCCGCGCCGCCACGCGCGTCGCCGTCCATCTTCGAGAGCACGACGCCGCTGATCCCGATGCGGCGGTTGAACTCCCCCGCGCTCTTGATCGCGTCCTG
>WNGF01035144.1_pt1 | contig 10157 bp, 12 predicted proteins | sample 5400641 | NCBI WGS metagenome assembly WNGF01 (sample SAMN13153371, study PRJNA577476) | soil metagenome | isolation source: 80 cm soil or saprolite under grassland replicate 2 | place: USA:California | collected 2016-06-15
TTGCGGTCATGTAGCTGCGGAGAAATATTGTGAGGATGCACTGCCAGTCTCCGGGCTTGGCCTCCGGAAAAAACGGCGGGTCGTAATAAGTACCGGCATTGTTCACGAGGATGTCCAGGCCGCCGAACGTTCCTTCGGCGAACACGACCATGCGGTAAATCTCCTCGTCCGACGTAACGTCCGCATGAACGAACGCCGCTTTGCCGCCCGCCGACTCGATCATGCCCACCGTCTCGCGTCCGTGGTCATGGTGGATGTCATTGACGACCACCGAGGCGCCGGCGGCGGCGAGCCGTAGCGCGATCCCGCGGCCGATGCCGTAGCCGGCACCCGTGACGAGAGCTACTTTATCGGGAATGTCCATTCGCGTTATTGCTGGGATCGAAGATGCGGGCGGTCGCTGTGGCCGTGGCGATAAGGTCGCCGTCCGCCGTCGTCAGCCTCCCCTCAAGGAAGGCGATCGAGCTCGTCTTGTGAACTACGTTGCCCTCCGCAATTATCGGTCCAGGCCTGGCAGGGCGGACGAAATTCACTTTCATCTCGATGGTCGGCGCGAATTGATCAGCGGGAAGCGTGGTGAACAGCGCCGGGCCCATAGCGTCGTCGAGCATGGCCGCCAGAAAGCCGCCCTGGATCGCTCCGTGTGGGTTGCCGAACTCCGGCCGCGCGGCATAGCGAACGCGAACGCGCCCGGGCTCCAGGTCCAGTGCTTCCCAGCCAAGAAGGGCGGCCGCAGGTGGCGTCTCAACGAGACCTTCGGAGGCGGCGCGAAGGACATCGAGACCAGTGATTGGTGCCAAGTCGACCACCACGCTATGCCTCCGGCTTGTACTCGATGAGCTGGCAGTAGTTGCCATCCGGGTCCTGGAAGGTGGAAATGATGCCTCCCCACCATTCCTTACCCGCGGTCCGCAGGAACTTCACGCCTTTGCCCTCGAGGCGCGCCTGCTCCGTCTTCAGGTCGTCGACGAAGAAGTCGATTAGCAGCCGCTGCGGCTCCTTGGTCGACCCCGGATTCTTCTCGAGCCCGATTGTCTGGCCGTAGAACGCCTTCAGCCTCTCCGGGTCCTCGCTCGTCAGGTTGATCAGAAACGTATTGACCTTCATTAAGGCCTCCTTTCCATAGCTCGCTCGCGGTTCACGCATTCGGCTCAAGCGGCGCAAAGAGAGCCACGATATTGCCATCAGGGTCTTTGACCTCCGCATCACGCTGACCCCAGAATGCGTCCCACGGTTCCTTGTAAGCCTCGACACCCTGGTCGATCAGGCTCCTGTACACCGCATCTACCTCGCCGGGCGAGTCACATAGGAAAGCCAGCGCTATTCGGTGCCCTCCGCTCGGCTGGGTCCAGTCTGGATCGAACGACCTCACTTCCGCGATGGTGTCGATCATGAAGCGGATTCCTCCTTCCAGGGTCGCTTCAACATGGCCATGCTCCGCTGGATTGGGGAGATCGATCCCGAGACGCCGGTAGAAGGAAATTGAGTCACTCAAGTCAGAGACGATCAATCCTATAGCATCGAGCCGCGGCTTCATGTCCCTGCCTCCTTTCGCTTGCTGACGCGAGATTACGAGGCGCGAATGACAGCATAGTGTCAGTGGTTTCGGCCAGCGCGCAAAATTCGCCGATTACGCTTCGGCGTATCGCTGCGCGAGGGCCGCCGCTTCCTGGTGGACGCGGTCCGCGACGTGCGCGGGCGAGACGACGCGGGCGGAGGCGCCCCAACTGAGCACCCAGGGAAGGAGCCTCCGCAGGTCCCACGCGCGATACACGAAGACCGCGCCTCCTTCAGCTGCTTCTTCGCGGTCGAAGCCGAAGGCCGGCGTCTCGCGCGCCCAGGGCACCGCCGCTCGTTCAACCCAGATTCGGACCTCTTCGGGGGTCCTGCGGCTCTGGTCTTCCGCCAGGAGCATGCCTGCCATTCGCTCGAAACGCTCTGGAAGCAGCTGAGCGTCGCGGATGCGGCTGGCGCGGAAGTCGCGCATTCCTTCGCGCAAGCGGCAGTAGCCGACCACATGCCAGTCCTCGCCGTAGAAGATAAGCGAGTACGGTTCGACCTTGCGCTCCGTGAGTTCGTCGGAACTGAAGGAGTGGTATTGGAGCCAGAGGACTTGGTCATGCGCAACGGCCTGCTGCAGCAGCGACAGCCAGGGCGTCGGCTCGCGACGCATCCAATCGGAAACGCGGATGCGTTGTCGCAGGCGGTCGGTCTCGGCACGCGTGTCGGGCCGAAGCGCGGCCTCGACCTTCGCGGCCGCCGAGCGAGCCGCCTCTCGCTGCTCGGTGGTACCCAGGCCATGAGCGAGATCGCTCCCAAGCAGGAGCTGGATGGCTTCTTCCACGGTGAACGCTATCGGCGGCAGGTGGTAGCCGGGAGCGAGGCGGTAGCCCTCACCAGGCATGGCGACAACCGGTACGCCGGACTGGCAAAGCGCGTCGATATCGCGATATACCGTGCGAACCGAGCATTCGCACTCCTCGGCGAGGTCCACCGCCCGAAATGCGGTCTCCTCGCGCAGCCGCGTGAGGATGAGGAGCCGCCGATCCATTTGCTTCACGGTAAGGCCAAGTATACTTCGGGCGTGTACGCCGTGAGCATCACCAGCCGTGTCGAAGATGTGCGCCGGCGGATTGCGTCGGCATGTGAACCCAGGGGGCGCTCGCCCGAGGAGGTCACGCTGGTGGCAGTGACGAAGGGGGTCGCGCCGGAGGCGATCCGTGAATCGGTCGACGCGGGCGTCCGCCATCTCGGGGAGAACCGGGTGCAGGAGGCGAAAGACAAACAGAACGTCCTCGGCGACCTTAATGGGCTCGTAACCTGGCACATGGTGGGCCATCTACAGACGAACAAGGTCAAGCTCGCTATGAGCCTCTTTGCTATAATCCAGTCTGTGGACTCGTTCCACCTGGCGGAGGCCATCTCGAAGCGCAGCTCGGCGCGCCGTCGAATTTTTCTCGAAGTGAATCTGTCCGAAGAGCCGAGCAAGTACGGTTTCGCCTTGGACGAATTGCCTCGCCAGCATGCCGCGATCGCCCAGCTCTCCGCCCTCGATGTGCGAGGCCTCATGACCGTCGCGCCGCAGATGGCCAACGCCGAGGACGCGCGGCCCCATTTTCGCCGCCTACGAGAGGCAGCAGAGCGGCTGGGACTGAAAGAGCGATCGATGGGGATGAGCGACGATTTCGAGGTCGCGATCGAGGAAGGCGCCACGCATGTGCGAATTGGGCGCGCGATTTTTGGGGAACGCCGTTAGATGAAGCTCGCCTTCATCGGCGGCGGGACTATGGGCGAGGCGATCATCGCGGGCGTCCTCGATAAAGGCATCGTCTCGCCGGCCGATATTGCAGCTTGCGATATTTCACCGGTGCGCCGGGACCACCTCGTGAAAACGTACGGTGTGACTGTCAGCGAAGAGGCGACCGCGGCTTCATCTGAGAGCGATATCGTGATGCTAGCCGTGAAACCACAGGAGTTCCCTGCGGCCGGCCGCGCGCTCAACTCAAAACTGAACGGTAAACAGACCGTTATGTCGATTATGGCCGGTGTGACGATCGAAACGATCCGGTCATCACTGCAGCATGACGCCATCGTGCGGGCGATTCCAAACACGCCGGCGCAAATCGGCGAAGGGATGACGGTCTGGACGGCAACCGAGGCGGTGCCCGACTCGACGCGAGAAGCGGTGCGGAGCGTTCTCTCCGTCCTCGGACGGGAGCTATACGTCACCGACGAGAAGTACATCGATATGGCTACGGCCGTCAGCTCAAGCGGGCCCGCTTACGTCTTTCTAGTGATCGAAGCCCTCATTGATGCGGCTGTCCACATCGGCCTGCGCCGGGAGATGGCCGTGCCGATGGTGCTTCAGACTGTCCTCGGTTCGGCTCGCTACGCGCTGGACACAGGGAAGCATCCGGCAGAGCTGCGCAACCAGGTGACCTCGCCGGGAGGGACGACTACCGAAGGGCTAAGGGAACTGGAAGAGGCGGGCCTGCGCGCGGCCTTTCTGAATGCGGTCGAGGCCGCGTACGAGAAGGCGACGACGCTAGGGGGTCAGAAATAGAAGCGCTCGCGCTATTTGTTCGCATTCTCGCGATAACTCTCATGGTAGCCATGTTTGCACGGGTCATCCTATCTTGGATCGGCTACAATCCAAATAATCCGCTCCACAACATCATCCACGAGATCACGGAGCCCATCCTCGCTCCGATCCGCCAGATTATTCCACGTATGGGAATGTTCGACTTCTCCCCAATGATCGCTATATTCGTACTTGGGCTGATAATTCAAGCGTCCTTTAGACTCGGTAATTGAGCGTGATGGCAAGATTAGCTTATTTGTTCGAATCAGTGCCATTTGCCCATTGTGGCGCGACGAACCCCGATGCTACGATGCCGTCGATTTCCAACGAGTCACAAAGGAGCGAAGCATGGGGCGAAACAACGGGACGGCCACGGCGACAATGACGCAGAATAACGCGAGCGAGGGAGACGAGCGCCTGCGCGCACTAGATCTAGCGATCGGACAGATCGAGAAGCAGTTCGGCAGAGGCTCCATTATGAGATTGGGTGAGGCCTCTGCCCGGATGACGGTGGAGACTATACCTACGGGCTCCCTTGCGCTCGATGTGGCGTTGGGAGGCGGCATCCCGCGAGGAAGGATCACCGAGGTCTTCGGGCCGGAGATGGCCGGCAAGTCTACAGTGGCGATGCACATAATCGCGCAGGCGCAGCGGACGGGCGGGCTGGCGGCGTACATTGACGTTGAGCATGCGCTTGACCCTTCGTTCGCCGGGGCCATCGGCATCAACATTGAAGACCTGCTCATTTCCCAGCCTGATACCGGCGAGCAAGCGCTTGAGATCTGTGAAGCCCTGGTGAGATCGAACGCGGTCGACGTGATTATCGTGGACTCCGTTGCGGCGCTTGTGCCGCGAGCGGAGATTGAAGGCGACATGGGAGACTCGCTTCCCGGGCTTCAGGCCCGTCTCATGTCGCAGGCCCTGCGAAAGCTGACCGCGGCGATCTCGCGGTCACGTACGGCGGTCATCTTCATCAATCAGCTTCGGGAGAAGATCGGCATCATCTTCGGCAATCCAGAGACAACACCCGGCGGCCGGGCGCTCAAGTTCTACAGCTCTGTGCGAATCGACCTGCGGCGCGTTGAGAGCTTGAAACAGGCCGGGACCGTAATTGGCAGCCGCGTGAAGGCGAAGATCGTGAAGAACAAAGTGGCGCCTCCATTCCGCACAGCCGAGTTCGACATGATCTTCACGGGCGCGCGCATCGGCATCAGCCGCGAGGGCGACATCCTGGACCTCGCAGCGGATAACGGCATCGTCAAAAAGCAGGGCTCCTTCTATTCGTATGGCGAGCAAAAGCTGGGTCAGGGGCGGGAGCAGGCGAAGGACTACCTGCACGAGAACCCAGACCTCGCACAGGAGCTCGAGGCGCAGATCCGCGCCAAGAGCGCTAACACGCCGCAGCCGGTGTCCGTGTCCTCGGGACCCGAGGGAGACGAAGGGGAACCGAGTTAGGCCGCGATTGCGGCTTGAGGCATCCGGCGCAGGCGCTGGGCGATCAGGTTCGGCAGCGTATTCGTGCTGCTGATGGCTGTCCTGCCCCAGGTCCTCTACCTCGGAAATCCGGCGGCCGCGGACGACACGTCCGGGCAGGCGGCATCGAATCATCACGCGACTCACGACGCGGCGGCCGCCCAGCACGCAAACCACTGCCATATAGGTCCAAAGAGCTGCGCAGGCTCGGAGGGCGCTGTCGTCGCTCCGACGGCAAGCATCATCTCCGCTCTACCACTGGACGGGATGTCTTACTCGCTTGAGAGCGAGCCCGTCCACGGCAGCTATTCACTCTGGCAGAGGCCGGAGAAGCCTCCCCGCTCGGTCTAGTCCAAAAGACCGAATCGGTTCGTATAGGAATAAGGGAGGCATCTCTTCGTGAGACGTATCATCGCGTTTATGCTTGTCGCTGTTCTCGCGCTTATGGCCGGCGGCCTCACTTCTTCGAATAACGCGCTGGCGCACGAGCACAGGGCAGTGGGCAACTACGGGTTCGTCGTCGGCTTCCTCAACGAACCCGCGATCGCCTACCAACCTAACGGCCTCTCTCTGGAGGTGAAGTTGTTCCCGAACGGCGTCCCTGTGGAGGGAGACGAAGCTGCGGAGGCGGGGGGGCAGCCTGTCGAAGGTCTAGATAGTACGCTCAAATCGGAAGTAATAGTCGGCGGCGGCGCAAAGAAAATGCCGCTGACGCTCGAGGCCACATTCGGCCAGCCGGGTGCGTACGAGGCGCACTTTATTCCCACGCTGCCTGGGGATTACACGTACCACATCTTTGGCAAAGTCGAGACAAAGGATGTTGATGAGAGCTTCACGTCCTCGCCGGAAGGTTTCAGCTCGGTAGATGACCCGTCGGACTTGGAGTTCCCGAACAAGCTTCCAACCAGCGCCGAGCTTCAGGCATCGATTAATTCGCTGCAGAGCAAATCGAGCGGCGGCTCGGACGACACAGCGCGAGTCCTCGGTATCATCGGCATAATCGCCGGAGTGATCGGCGCAGCGGCGGGGGGAGTCGCGATCGCCGCACGGAGGTCGTAGGACGAACATGTTCACAATGAGAGGCGGAGGCATGATGCGGCTGGTAGGCTTTATATTCGCGATTGCCCTCGTGGGCGTGGCGTTTGGAGCGCGCAGCTCCAGCGCCTACGCCCACGCTCAGTACATCCGGTCGACTCCGGAACAGAACTCTGTCGTTGCTCAGGCCCCGTTCGAGGTGCTCGTGTGGTTCACCGAGGCAGTGGAGCTGCAGTTCAGCGAAATGCAGGTGCTAGACGCCAAAGGGACGCGTGTTGATAACAACGATTTCCATCCATACGGCGACACGTCGAATCCGGGGATCACAATCCAGCCCAACCTACCGGAGGGCACTTACACGGTTGCCTGGCGTGTGCTTTCCGCGGTGGATGGGCACCGGACCGCCGGGACGTTTGCGTTCAGCGTCGGACAAGCAGGGCCCCCGGCGGCGCCCGGCTCGCCTACTCTCACTATAGAGAGCGGAAGCTCCACTCCTCCCGGCTGGCTACCCGTCCTCAACCGGTGGATCGCTTTTGCGGGTATGGCAGCGTTTATGGGCGCCGTCGTCTTCCCCGCACTCGTGCTTCCGGCCGGCCTCAGATCGCTCAAGCCAGATGAGGAGACTAAACAACGGATCGCCGAAAAGGTCGCGCGCATCGTCCGGATTACGATTCTGTCTTCGCTGGCGCTCGTCAGCGTGACGACGCTCCTGGCGCTCTGGCTCCAGGGATGGTCGGCCGGCAGCGATGCCGCGTCTTTGAGCTCGATCAGCGACGTATGGAAGGACACCCGGTTCGGCCAGGTGTGGACGTTGCGGGTGAGCGTGCTCATGGGAGGGTTCCTGCTCAGCGCCCTCGCTTTCGGCCGGCTGAAGGACCTCATCGTCAAAGGCGACTGGCGAGAGTCCAGCTGGATCTCCCTCGCCGTATGCGCGTTTGCGCTTCCCCTGACGACGAGCCTTATCAGCCACGCTGCCGCCGAACGCAGCCAGACGGAGTTCCGTGTGATCGTCGACTGGATGCATCTGGTCACGGGAGGCATCTGGATCGGAGGACTCCTCCAACTGGCGTTGATCACACCGGCAGTGCTGTCCGTAGCCGACCGCCGTGCCGGATTTCTGGCAGGCGTCATCCCCCGCTTCTCTCAGGTCGCTATCGTGGCTGTCGGGCTTGTCGTGACCACGGGCGCGATCCAGTGGTGGCACCGCCTCCACGGCATTACGGCCGCCTTCGATTCCAATTACGGATACATGCTGGCGGTTAAAGTTGTCCTACTGACGCCGCTGTTGCTACTCGCGGCGTTTAACCTCCTGGTCGTGCGCCCGCGGTTTCTCTCGTTCGTTGTCCGCGGGGCGAAGGCGGCATCGGCGCGCATCCTATCCTGGGAGCGCCGCTTCAGGTGGGCCGTCGCCGGCGAATTGGCTGTGGCGCTCGTGATCCTGGGCGTCACGGCGCTGCTTACCGAGACCTCAACGCCGACCCCCGGCAGCGCGGCCGGCACCAACAGCTCCACGACCGCCTCTAGTGCCCCGACGCCGAGCGGGCTCGCCCAATCGGTGAAAGCGGACGACCTTGACATCTCACTCGATGTTTACCCAGGCAAGGCTGGACCGAACGAGATTGGCATATTCTTGAACGACTCCAACGGCGACGAACGGCAGGTACAGAACGTAATCGTCCGTTACAAGTACCTCGACCAGTCGCTGGGCGAGAACCAAGATACAGCAGAGGCCTTTCATCCACCGACGCATTACATCGTGAATACCAGCCAATTGAGCCTTGCGGGTTCCTGGCAGATGGAAGTGATCGTCCGTAGGGAAGGACTTCTGGACGCTCGCGCCAAGTTCACAGTCCAGGTGGCCGCATAAAAAGTCTCGCAGGGTGTCGGCAAACGTCAGCGGAACGCTCAGAAGTCGGTGGCGCGTGTCTGCGCGCCAAGGAGTTGAGTCAGGCCGACGACGTAAAGGTACGAGCTATCAGTTGGGATTCCGCAGGCCGGCCGGACAAACTCTAGAATATTCAGGTGAAGGAGGTTCGAGATGAAATGGGTAACAAGAGCCAATCCGAAAGTCGATAGGGTTGCCTGCCCTTGGTTGATCAAGAAGCTCGTCGACCCGGAGGCGGAGTTCCTTTACGCGCCGGCCGACCAGGTGATGGCCGTCGCGGAACGTGAGGGCGCAACCCCATACGACGTGCCCAACGTGGAGCTGGGTCACCACGGAACTGATTGCAGCTTCGACGCGATTATCAATAAGTACAGGTTGAGCGACCCAGCGCTCGAGAAGCTCGCGCTCATCGTGCGGGGCGCGGACACGGCCGCCAAGGACCTCACGCCGGAATCGCGGGGCCTTGAAGCGATTGCGGCCGGTTTCCAACTGGCCTACGAGGACGACCACGAGCAGCTCACCGCTGAGCTCCCTGTCTACGATGCGCTTTACGCTTACTGCCAGAAGCTCGTCCAGGCCGGATAACCTCAAGTGGCGTTCGCCCCAGGGAGGTTCATCCCGGTTCCACCGGGTAAGCGTCGGGGCCTCGACCACGCTGACATGTATATGCCGAGACCAGGTGAGTCGCGTCTCTACGTTGCACATACCGGCGCCGATCGTGTGGATGTGATCGATTGCGCGAGCCAGACCTACCTGCATTCCTTGCCGAACCATCCGGGAGTTGCGGGGGTGCTTATCGATTCAGAGGAGGACCTGCTACTCACCTCAGATCGCGATTGCGCGCGAATCAGCGCTTACCGCTGCTCAGACGAGTCGCTGCTCGGCTATGTTGATGTCGGACCGCGTCCGAATGCCATTGCCTATGATTCGGCTTGGCGCAACGTTTTCGCGTTTAACCTGGGCGAACCGATCGGTGAGAACTGCACCGCTTCCGTCGTTTCACTGAGAGATCTGCGGATGATCGCTTCGATACCGCTGCCCGGGCGACCGCGGTGGGCAGTATATGACGGCCAAAAGGGCGCTGTGTACGCCAACATCCGCGACCCGGCCCAGATCATCGTCATCGACGCGGCGAATCTTAAGATCGCGACAGCGTTTAACGTGCCCTCGGCCGGTCCGCACGGCCTCGCGCTCGTCGGAAACCGGCTCTTTTGCGCCGCGGACGAGGGCACACTTGTCGCGCTCGATCGTGATGACGGAAAGGTTCTAGGGGCTGCAAAATTGCCGGGCGAACCCGACGTTGTCATTCCCACTACCGACGCCAGTCAGCTCTTCATTGCCGTCGGTGATCCGGGCGTCGTTGTCGTCATCGACCAGGCAAGCTTACATGTCAGAGGCATCGTACAAACAGAAGTAGGGGCCCATACGATTGCCTGGGATCTCGGCACGCATACTCTTTTCGCCTTTCTGCCCGGTCGAACCGGCGTGTTGGCGCTCGCAGAGATCGATGGATAGACATGCTGTTCAAAACAAGAGACATTTTCGTCTTTGCTATCATCGCCGGCATCTTGGTGAGCCTAGTGCTCCTGGCGTTGCCGTGGCCGCGGGGCCGGTACCGCTGGCTTATCGCTGGGGTGTCGACAGCGCTCGGCTGGATCGCTTGGAACCTGCTCCTCAATGAGA
>WNGF01023075.1_pt1 | contig 10156 bp, 12 predicted proteins | sample 5400641 | NCBI WGS metagenome assembly WNGF01 (sample SAMN13153371, study PRJNA577476) | soil metagenome | isolation source: 80 cm soil or saprolite under grassland replicate 2 | place: USA:California | collected 2016-06-15
CGACTCGGCTACCGCTCACCCGACCAGCACGAGCGGGACCATGACCGAGTGTCGACGGAAACCCCCGATATGAATTACAGAAAGGAAGAACAGAAAGCCGCTTGATCACGTAACCGCCACGTGTCCACGAAAGCGGGGGCCTCCAGAGTGCCAAACGCCATCGGAAAGCGTCGCCGTTGCGGCCTGCGCCATCGGTCTGGGCGGAGCTGCTACTTGACCAGAACGTGACTAACCGTTTTCGTCAGCAGTCCGGGCAACGCGTGTAGCCGCTTTGCAAGGACTTTCGATGGGCGGTACTGGGCTCGAACCAGTGACCCCCAGCTTGTCGACTGGTGCTAACTGCGCGATTTGCAGGCGGTTTGTCCGCTGTGGGGAAGGATTTGGGGAAGTCCCACAGCGTTGTGAGCGGATCGAGGCGGTTTCGAGCGGATGCGGGTGCGCCTTAATCGACGCCTTCGGGATCCCGCTGCTCGAAGATCAAGTTCACGCCGGGATTTGAGCCGATCGACGTGTGACCCGCTTCGAGGTCGTCGAGATAAGGCCGCATCTTCGCGCGCATGTGCTCCGACGGCTCGTAGCTCGGCACCTTCTGCTCATCGCCGGCGGGACCTATCCAGGCCACAAGTCGTGGGCCGGTAAGGAACGCGTCTTCGTATGGCACGTCATCGAAGACAGCGAGTGCGGCGCCATTTTCGACGCCTACCACCTGTTCGTGCGTCCGGTAGCGGAAGCGGGCCGCGACCGCACTCGGCGGCGCTTCATCCCAGACGACGACGCTTCCGACGCATTCTCCGGTCGGGAGGAACGCGGACGTGGAGTTCGAGCTCGACCCTTCGACCCAGCCATCATCTTCGCGGTGGCAATACGTCGTCGACTTCGTAAGGCGGCTTGTCGTTCGTGAGCTGCGCGACCGCAGCCGTATCCCCGCGGATCACAACGCCGACGACACGAACGAACTGGGCAGGGATGTCGCCCCGCGCGGCCTCCTCCGGCGTGACGCTTACGCGACTCAGGTCGCAGTCGTCTTCGCGAACTCGAGTCCGCTCGGCGCCGGGAACGGCTCTCCGACAACGCGACCTTGCTCGTCGTGCTCGACGACCCAGAACTCGCCAGGCTGCGCGATGCCGTCGCGGACCATCCCGTCGATGATCTCGAAGCACTCCTCGCGCGTCTCGTGCGGTTCGCCAGGGCTGCCGTGGCTGTCGATGATGAGGAAGGCCATCACGCCTAAGTTTACGGGCGCCTGAACCCTTGAACAGTGCTCGCGACCGCCCCGAGCAGCGCTTCCGGAGGCGCCCAGACGTCGACGTGCCCTTCGCCGTGCACCTCGGTGAGCGCGACGCGGATCAATGCGTGGGGCTCCAGCTCGAGCTGCGCGACGTGGAAGCGCCGGCGGATGCTGTGAGCCGCCGCCTGCTCGTAGCGAAGCCAGTGGCTCACGCTGAGCCGGAACAGCTCTGGGATCCCATCCCGTTCCGCCTGCGGGCGGGTACGGCGCTCCTCGAAGTCGCGGAGAGTCGGCGCTTCGCCGTCGACGAGGCGGTACAGCGTCAATCCATCGTCCGGGACCGGAACCGCGATCGTCGCCGTCTCGGGTAGCCCGTGCTCGACGGGCTCGGGTAGCGACGGCATCAAGGCATGGTGTCAGCGGACTTGGACGGACTCGATCGGACGAGAACGGCGCGCACCGTCGATGGCCACCACTGGCGACCGCCCTGCCCGGTCCGCACGCCGTCGGCGTTGAGGCCTCTTGCGATCTCGCTGAGAGTCCGCCCGCTCGCGTACTCGCTCCGGATGCGCGCAACCACTTCCGGCTCGTGACCGGGCTTGCGACCAGGGCGCGCCGGGCGCCGGCGCGCCGCGCGGGCCTCCTGCCTCCGTTCCGCGAGGTAGCGCTCAAGCTCGTCGACCGGGATCAGGCGCGAGCCCCACTCGGTTCGGACCGTCTCGATCGCCGGAATGACACGGCGGTCGAGCGTCGTGAGGCTCACACCGAGCGCGTCGGCCGCCTGTTTGCGCGTGCACGCGAGGCGCTTGACCCCGCTCGTCATTTCGAGGTCGCGCGCGCGAGGAACCACGGTCGGCGTATCTGCGTGACGCCGTTCTTTCTCAGCCCTCCGCCGCTGCCGACGCTTCGCCACCGCCTACTCCGCACACCAATGCTGAGGTCGTTTGCATCGAGGATGCATCTGCGTCTCGCTTGCTATTGCGGTCCGTAGTTGGTGTACGCGAGAAGGTTCAAGAGACACCAATCAACGTTCGATGCTGCGGCCACGAGTGAGTTCGCGTTCGAGCTCGATTAGGTGTCGGAGGGTGTACAGCGGCTCGCGGTCTTGCTCGCGATCGAGGGCAGCGAGCATGCGGGCGTGGTCGCCGAGCGACGCGACCGACGGGCGAACGCCGTGGCCGAGGGGCTCGCGCGTCGCGGCACGCCGGAGGTCGTCGTAGCCACGTGTCCCCTCCGGTTCCCGGACGATCTTCAGCTCGCCGGCATCGGTCCGAAGCTCCAGCACGGGCTGGCGGACGAGGTCTTGCTCGAGTGCCAGCCGTTTGCCGTCCGAGCGGCGGGCGTCCAAGTCGTCGAGCGCGAGCCCGAGCCGCCGTAGGTTCTCCTCCCCCGTCGACGGAACGATGTCGATCCCGTCGGTCAGCTCGTCGCTGCCGTGGATGACGCGGCCGAGCCCGCCGACGACGATGTACGTCACCCGATGCCGGCCGAGCGCCTGGAGCACCGCGATCGGGTCGAAGACGTCGTCGCGGCCTGCCATCAGCGGCGGCGCGCCCTCAGCATCGCCTGGACGCGCTCCTGCGGCGAGCGCTCGAGCGTCTTGCGAAGGCGCGTGTCCTGCTGCCGGTCCGCCTCGTACGGCACGAGCGCTAGCTCAAGGTCGAACCTGCACGCGCGGACAAGGTCGCGCAGCGTCTCGAAGCTCGGCTGGACGACGTCGCGCTCCCACCGAGCGATCTGCGCACGGTCCTTGCCACTCCGCTCGGAGAGCTCGCCCTGCGAGAGTCCGGCGCGCAGGCGCGCCTCCCGGATCAGTGTGCCGCTGGTCACGGGTTCAATCCTAGCTGGAGTTGCCGTAAAGCGCATCAGTGATTGATCTGCTACATCCCAGCCTATGCCGCGCCCGGCGCCGCAGCAGCTGGAGCTCGAGGTGGTTCCGATCGAGTCGCCGGCAAGGCCGCGCGCAGGCCGTAACGGCTCAGCCACTGCGGCAACGCTCGGTCCGCGCCTCGCCGTCAGCCCGGACGAAGCGGCAGCGGTGCTCGGGGTCAGCCGCGACTACTTTGACGAGCACGTCATTGGCGAGCTCCGCGTTGTCCGGCGCGGCCGGCGGATCCTCGTCGCGCTCGCCGAGCTCGAGCGCTGGTTGGACCGCGCCGCGGCACGCGCTACCGTCGGACGGCGCAGCTGATGGCCGAGGGAATCGAAGTTCGTCACGCCCGCTCGTGCGCCTCGCGACTTGGCAAACGCTGCAACTGCAATCCGGGCTACCGCGTCGCCGCTTACGACGCGATCAGCAAGCGCAAGGTCTCGAAGACGTTCAGGACGCTCGGCGAAGCCCGCCGCTGGCGCGCCGGCGCCCAGACGCAAGCGGCGAAGGGTGTTCGCCTTGCCGGCACGTCTCAGACGCTTCTCGAGGCCGCAGAGGCCTTCGTGGACGGAATCACGAGCGGAGCGATCCGCACGAGGACCGGCGAGCCGTACAAGCCGTCAGTCGTGCGCGAATACGAGCGCTCGCTTCGCCTCCACGTCCTCCCCACGCTCGCCGGCGCTCGGCTCTCGCGGATCCAGCGGCGCGACGTCCAGCGCCTCGCCGACGAGCTGCTCGCGTCCAGCGCCGACCCGAGCACAATCCGCAACGCGCTCAAGCCGCTCCAGGTGATCTACCGCCGTGCAATCGAGGACGGAGACTTGGCCGTCAATCCGTGCGAGCGACTGCGACTGCCTGCCGCGCGCGGACGTCGGGAACGCATCGCGTCACCGACCGAAGCCGCCACACTGATAGCCGCGCTTCGTCACGACGACCGCGCGTTGTGGGGCTGCGCATTCTACGCCGGCCTTCGCCGCGGCGAGCTGCGAGCGCTCATCTGGGCCGACGTCGACCTTGCCGACGGACTGATCCACGTCGAACGCAGCATGAACAGTTACGGGGACGGCGGCGAGCCGAAGAGCCGCGCGGGCCGGCGCGGCGTGCCGATCGTCGCCGCGCTCCGCGACCTTCTCGTCGAGCACAAGCTCGTGACGCGGCGAGATAACGGCCTTGTCTTCGGCTCAAGCGCGACGCAGCCGTTCACGCCAACCGCGGTCCGCAAGCGAGCCCTGACGGCATGGCGGCGTGCCGCGCTCAAGCCGATCGGCCTGCACGAGTGTCGCCACACCTTCGCCAGCGTGCTCATCGCAGCTGGCGTAAACGCGAAGGCGATCACGGCCTACCTCGGTCATGCCTCGATCCAGACCACCTTCGACCTTTACGGCCACCTCATGCCGGGTAACGAGGACGAGGCCATCGCGTTGGTCGACGCCTACCTCGAACGAGCTGATACGGAGCGCCGCCTCGCGCACGCCTGAAATGTTGACCCGATCATGAACCGTTGCGCTGGACTCAGCTCGAGAGCGCCTCGGATCGGCCCGTGAGTCTGCGTCTTGCGAGGAGCGTGATAGCTGCGCTAAGGAGGATGGCTCCTGCAACACCGGCCGCCACCCACCACCAAATCGCGATCGCGTGGCTGCTTTCGATGTCTACGGGCACGCCATGGCGCTCGAGGATCGCAAGGGCCGCTGCGTTCGGCTGCTTCGGCCACTGTCCCGTCCACGGCAGATCGATCGCTGCAGGACGCCCGTCGGCGGCCGGATAGAAGCGACCGAACTGGTTCGCCTGGTCAGGGCGCAGCGACGCCAGCCGTCCCCGCCGGATATACGGTTCCCAGAGCCGCGCGTCCCAGAAGAGGGCAAGCCGCAGCGAAGGCCGGCCGGCGAGATAGGCGCGATCCGCTGCCGGACTCTCATTCACCGCCGCCTGAATGAAGCGCCCGATCTCGTCCCAGTTCGACAACGTCACCGGCGACGACAGCGGCTGTCCGCTCACCATTATGAGCCGAGGCGTAGCCGCCTTCGATGACCCCACGGCACACGCTCCGACGAGGAGCGCGACCAGAATCGAAACGGCTCGTCGTGCCATGACTCTTCTATGCCGCAGAAGAGGTCTGAGTTCCATGATCGACTCCCACCGCGATCACACCACCGTTCGAAAGCCCACGGTTCAACCGCTCTAAGGTGTGGGACCCAAATCGGACTCGAAAGCTCGATCGGGCCTGCCCGCGTGGGGAAGTCTGTGGGGAAGTCTTACACCCAAACGGGCGGTTTTCAGCGTTCCAAAGCGGAAAACGCGCGCCAAACGGGACAGAGCCGAAAGCACCTGATTAGCAGGACTTTCGGCTCTTAGATGAGGTGGGCGGTACTGGGCTCGAACCAGTGACCCCCAGCTTGTCGAGCCCGCACCGTTGCGGACGCGCGTTCGCGACCGCTGTTCGCTCCTCTCGAGCTTGCAGCGGTTTCCTCGGTTTCGGCGACGCCACGTTCGCGCGCGTTCCCGCGCGTTCTCGGCTTCTCCTGTTAGCACGCGTTAGCACCGCCGATGAGCACCGCCGATGCGGCGGGAGGCGGCTCGATGGCTAGCCGCCTCCCGTGCCACGACAACTCTGCGTCAGCCGAGCGGCTGGAAGAAGTGCTCGACGATGTAGCGGCCGACCGTGCGCCCGAGGTTCGAGCCTTGCAGGTCCGAGTTACGGAAGTGGAAGCCGCTGAGGACACGCGCCCAGTCGACGTCCTTGACCACGTCCTGCAAGCGGTCGTACTCGCGCGTCGTCCCGGTGACCCGACTGTCGAGCGAGAAGGGCACCCTGTCGGTGCCGAAGAACGCGTCCAGGGCCTCGACCACGGCGGTGCTGTGGCAGGCGTGCGCCGACGGGTACTCCGGGAAGTTCGGCGTCGTGCGCAGCGGCCGCCAGCTCGGATCGGCCATCGTCGCCGGGTTGCCGTCGGTGTCCGCCTGCGGGATCGCCTGATAGGGGCGCCAGAACCAGTAGTGGTACTTGGCGTCGAAGCAGGCGATCATCTGCACGAGGTCGAGTCCGCGCGCGGCGGCGAGGTGGAGCATGCCGTCGTTCCACTGCCTGAGGTCGTGGTCGGTCCAGAACAGCGCCTGGGCTGTCTGCTCATCCGTCCTGGTCGCGCTGTCGAATCGGCCCAGCTGCTTGACCTGCTCGAAGTCCTCGGCGTACTCCTCGCTGGTCAGCGGGTTGGGGCCGTCCGCCCGGAACTGTGACGCGCTTTCGAGCGCGAGCGGCCGGATTCCGGGCAGGCGAAGACCAAGCACCGGCCGGGAGAGGTCGGGCTGCCAGACGCCGGAGCCGGCCGCCGGCGGGCCGAGGTCCACCACCGTCGGGTTGTTCTCCCGGCCATCGTTCGCGCGGAGCGCGATCACGGCCGCCGCGACCTGCTCGCCGATCGCGATCCCGTTCGTCTTCGCTGCGTCGTCCGGGATGGCAGCGAGGTAGGCAGCGTAGTCGCCGTCGAGGATCGCCTGCTGGCTCGGGTTGAGGCCGAGCTGCGGCTGCAGGCCGATCAGCGTGTGGTGCGCCGCCGTCGCAATCGCCGCCGCAGCCGACGTATCCGCCGGAGCGGTGAGCGAGACCGCGTACGGCATGTAGCCACCCTCGATCGCCACCGCCGCGTCGTAGATGGCCGCGTGGACGATGCCCATGTACACCGCCGCCTCACCCGGGAACTTGTTGCCGAAGTTCTCGGGGCCCGCCGACGGCGGGACGATCGCCCGCCGGGCCTCAGTGCTCCAGACGAGGACCGGCGTCGCCGAAAAGGACGCGCCGTTCGACTTGCCGGTCGCCGGCGCGGAGCCGACGAACGCCGTCGCCCCCGCGAGAATCACGAGGAGGCTGAAACCCAATCTCGCTTTCATTGTTCCTCCTTTGCAGACGAGATCGCCTCAACCACACGAAGCGGCTCGAGCGCGGCGAGCTGGGCCACCAGCGCAACCTCGCGACTCGACGACGCCTCGAACGTGAAGAAGCAGATCTCGTCCTCGGGGACGTGGATCGACCGCTCGAAGGAGACGCGCGCCCCCTCACGCGTCATTTCCTCGGCGGCGGAGCGCGCCCGTCGTTCGCGCGCCTGGCGCTCACCTGCGGCGCCGCGTGCGAGGAACGTCTCGACGAGGTAGCTCGGCACGCGACCGACGCTACGCCGCCGGGCTCAGCTTGAAATCGTGAATCCCCCTGAACTTTGCTCGGACGCGAACGTCCGGGCGAGCTCGGCCCGCGAGCGCACGCCGAGCTTTGCGTACACGTGGGACAGGTGCGTCTCGACCGTCCGCTCGCCGAGGAACAGGGCCGCCGCAACCTCTTTGTTCGTGCGCCCTTCCGCGGCCAGCGCGGCAACTCGCTCCTCGGCGGGGGTCAGACCCTCTACCCGCGTTCGTCCCCCGATCCGGCCGAGCTCCGCGCGCGCCTTCTCGACCCACGTCGCGGCGCCGAGCTGCTCGAAGGCGTCGAGCGCGGCCCCGATCGCCTCCCGCGCCGCGCGCTTTTGCCGCTCACGCCTGCGCACGATGCCGACCGCGAGCAGCCCACGGGCCTGCCCGAATCGATCTCCGGCGTCCTCGTGCTGGGCGACCGCATCCTGGAGGAGGGAAGCAGCGTCGTCGACGGCGCCTTGAGTGGCGGCAACGAGGCCGCGGCACCGCGTCACGTGGGCGAGGACCCAATCGCGCCCCAGCCGCATCGCGTCCGCCTCCCACGCATCGACGATTCGAACCGCGTCGTCGATCCGACCGAGCTCGAGCAGCGCCTCGGCGTGGTCGCCAACCCACCACCGGTTGCTCGCCTCGCCCCACCCGAGCCTCGTGGTGGTCGCAGCGGCCTTGTCGAACCACTCCACGGCGGTGCGGGGGTCGCCGGTCCGGAGGGCGACGAGGCCCATGGTCGCGAGATGCACAGGCGTGTGAAGCCCGATCTGCTCCTCACCGAGTTGCAGAGCTCGCTCCGAATGTGCGTGCGCGACCTCGAGCTGGCCGCGATGGACGGCAATGACGGCGATCGGCAGATGCGCCCACGGAACCTCGAGTCCGTACTGGATCTGAATCTCGTGTGCGCGGGCGGCGTACTCCGCCGCGAGCTGCCAGCGCCCACCCCACAGCTCGACCCACGCCAAACCATCGAGAATCTGTGCGGTCCGAAGCTCGTCGCGCTCCTGCGCCACTTCGTAGTCGCGCTCGAGCAGCGACCGCGCCGCATCGATGCACCTGCCGGTCACGAGCACGTTTGCGACTGCGTGTGTCGCCTTCTTCAGCAACTCCGCGTCACCTAGCGACGTCGCAAGTTCGTGCGCTCGCGCTGCGTATGCCGGCGCGTCGGCATCGCCGACGGCGCAGCCAAGGAACGTGAGCATCGCGAGCGCGCGGACCCGGAGCGCGTCGTCATCGAGGTCGTCGGCGAGCTCGAGTGCCGCGCGCGCGTGCTCGAAGGCTCCTACGAAGCCCTTCTTGAAGCGCGCCGCCCACGCAAGCTGGCAATGGATACGCGCCTGAAGCGGCCGCGAGCTAGCCTCGCGCAAGGCTTCCTCGAGCAGCGCGACGGCCCGGCCGAGGCCCTCGAGCTCGGCGAGCACGACGAGAGCCTCGGCGCGCAGAGGGCCGATGCCGCTCTCGGCGAGCAGCTCGCTCGCGATCGTCCTCGCGCGCGTCCACTCACCGGCAGCGTGATGCGCACGCGCTGCAGCCAGCGCTCGACGATGGCGCTCGTCGCGCGCGTCCGACGGCGTCAGCTGCAGCGCGTGCTCCGCGAGCTCGGCTGCGGCGGCGGACGCGCCGCGATCGGTTGCGAGTCTCGCCGCCTCGTCCAGCACACCTGCGATCTCGGCGTCCGGCTCGTCCCTCGACAACGCGAGGTGACGGGCGCGGACGACCGCGTCGTCGACGATGCCCGCGATACGCGCGTGAACGCTCCGCCGGTGCTCCCCCAAGTCGCGGTAGAGGGCGGACGACAGCAGCGGATGCGTGAAGCGAATGATGCCGTTGTCGCGCTCGATCACGCGCGCGGTGACCGCGGGCGCGAGCGCGTCTGCCGCAACGCCCGCCCGCTCCAGGAGAGATTCTGAGGGCGTCCCGAGCGCCGCCGCGAGCGCGAGAGCGTCGCGCGTGGCGGCGGGAAGTCCGGCGAGCCTTCCGCGGACGAGCTCGTCGAGCGTCTCCGGCACTGGGAGCGGCTCGAGCGGGTCGATGTCCGGGTCCAGAACACGGGCGAGCTCCAAGGCGAAGAACGGGTTCCCGCCCGACCGCTCGTGGATGCGGAGCAGTGTCTGGCGGGCGAACGGCCTTTCGAAACGGTCGTGCAGGAGCCGATGCAGCGCGCCGACGCTGAGTGGTCCTACCGGCAGCCGCTCGATACGCTCCGCGGCGAGCGCGTGCTCCAGCTCCGACGGCTCCGCCCCGTCGGCAAGCCGCCGAGCTAACAACAGGAGTACACGCTTCGCAGCGAGCCTTCGCAGCGCGAACGAAAGCGCGCTCGACGAGGATGGGTCGAGCCATTGAACATCGTCGATGGCAACCAGGATCGGCTTCGACTCGCTGAGACGGTGCAGCACGTCGCACACCGCCACGGCGAGCGCGCGGTGATCGACGGTGTCACCCGACGCCTCCTCTCGAAGCAACGCGACCTCGAGCGCGCGCCGCCTCGGCATCGACAGCGCAGGCAGCACGTCGTCGAGGACGTCCTCGAACAGATCTCCCAGCCCTACGTGTGCCAGGCCGCGCTCGGCCTCCGCCGGCCGCGACGAAAGCACGAGAAAGCCTCGCTCCCGCGCGCCCGCGACGGCCGCCAGCCAGACCGTCGACTTCCCGATCCCCGCCTCTCCCTCGAGCATGAGGGCGGCAGGGTCCTCGAGTGGACCGTCGAGGAACGCGTGGATAGAACCGAGCTCCTGCTCCCGCCCAACGACCTCGCCCGTCATCACTTCTCGCCACAATCGTGACACCGCGGAGCGCCGAAGTCACGGCTCGACCCCCAGCCTGCGCGCGTTAGCACGAAGCTACAGAAATCGCACGCAACCAAGCGGCCTGACGTCGACTACCCAGGC
>WNGF01013523.1_pt1 | contig 10155 bp, 5 predicted proteins | sample 5400641 | NCBI WGS metagenome assembly WNGF01 (sample SAMN13153371, study PRJNA577476) | soil metagenome | isolation source: 80 cm soil or saprolite under grassland replicate 2 | place: USA:California | collected 2016-06-15
TTGCACCATGTACTGCGCGTACCAGTCCGGCCAGTCCGGGTCGGGGTGCCCGATCTCCTTCTCGTGCTGGCCGTGCGCAGCCGCGGCGCGGCGCAGGGCCTGGGCCAGATCGGCCGCGGAATCAAAGGTCACTTGCATCCGGGTACTCCTCCTGTGAAGAACTGCCGGCCCGGCCATCACCAGCTCCGAGCCCGGTTCACCGGCCCGGAAGGCGGGTGGTGATCTCCTGGAGCAGCCAGCCGTTGCCGTCCGGATCGCTGAACGAGGCAAACGAGCCGTAGCTTTGATGGGCCGGAGCCGGGCCAGATACCCGTCCCTCGGTCCCGGCGTGGTGGAACACCCCGCCCGCGTCGTGGAATACCTCGCTCACGTCGGCGCCGCGGCTTTCCAGCTCGGCCCGGGCCGCGTCGATGTCGGACACGACGAGGTGCAGGCCCTGCGCCGAGCCGGGCGCGGCCGAGGTGACTTCGGTGCCGAAGATGACCGAGCACGCCGAGCCGGGGGGTGTCAGCTGCACCACCCGGAAGTCCGCACCGGCGGCGTAGTCGGCATCCTCCCGCCACCCCAGCGCCTTGTAGAAGTTCTTGGCCCGGTCCACGTCGGCGACCGGCACCATCACAACCTCGAGCTTCATGTCCACGACCTCAGCTCCTCTCCTGTTGATGCTGGTGGCCTGTGCCAACGCCACCGAGGGTGGGCCTGGCATCCACACTCGCGCCACACATCTTCAAAGTCCAGCAGCGCATAGCGCATCGCCCGAAAATGGTGAGTGGTCGACCGGTGCGCGCGGGCCACCCCGAGCGCAGCCGTGGTCCCAGTACCAACTAGTCTAATAGAGCCTCAATTGAGAATGGAAAGGTGAGGAGGGTGCGGCAACGCCGCACCCTCCTCTTCAGTCGCGTCGGCTTACGGGCAGAAGGTCGCGACGATCTTCCCGGTGCCCGGGTGGCCTGGGGAGGGTGAGTAACCGGGGTCGGTCTTCACGACGACGATCTTCCCCCAGACGCCCTTGACGTTCCCGTACTGGTCCCGGATCACCGAGCTCGCGACGATGACGCCCATGTACGTCGGAGCGCCGGCGGTCGGGGGCGGGCTGTTGCCCGTCCGGGTTACGAACGTGGTCCCGCAACTGTTCGCCGGCGTGGTGGTGGGCAGCGTCTTGACAGTCGCGGCGAAGCCTTTGAATGAGTCTGGGGCGATGCCGCCGGAGAGGATGTTCTGCAGGTACCACGCGTCGCTCCACCAGGTCACCGAGATGCTCGGCGTCGCCGTTGCCACGGTGGTGTCGCCGAGCACGAAGGCGCCCTTGCTCGGGAAGGCGAACACGATCACGTTGGCGCTGCTGGCCGACGGCTCGTAGTAGGTGTCGCCGGCGAATGAGGCGGTGAGGGTCTTCGATCCCAGCGTCTGGCCCGACACGCCGGGGATCGAGCATGTCGCCACGCCGGTTGCGTCGGTGACGCCGCTGCACGACTGCGATCCGAGGGTGAAGGTGATCGTCTGCCCGTAGGGGTTCGGCGCGGCAGAACCACCGTCTGCGTCATCGTCGTTGGCCCCGTCCTCGGTCAGCTTCGCCGAGAGGGTGGTGGTGCTCGACCCGGCCAGGATCACGGTCGGGCCGGTGAAGGTGAGGGTGGTCTCCTCCTTGGTGACGGTGAACGTGTTACCGGAGTCGGACGCGGCCTTGTAGACCGGGTCACCGGCGAACGAGGCGGTGACGGTGTAGGAGCCGGGCGCCTGGGTCGGCGTGATCTCGCAGGTCGCCGTGCCAGCGGAGTCGGTCACCGCGGAGCACAGGTCGTTCGAGCTCGTGCCGATCTGGAACGCGATGGCCTTGCCCTGGATCGGCGCGTTGCCGGCTCCCGGGTCGACCAGTGTCGCGGACACCGTCGCCGGGTCGTGGTAGTCGCCGCTGGTGGCGCCGTTGTACGTGAGCGTGGCGTCCAACGGCAGCACCCGGACCAGCTTCGATTCCTCGTACGTGATGTCGTGGTGGTTGGGATCGCTGAGGCCCGAGCTCGGGATGGTGACGGTGTCCTTGGCGTCGCTGCCGGCGCCCACGCCGCCGGTCTTGAACTGGATCCGGCTCCAGTCCGACGTGCTGCCCTTGAGGGTGCCGATGGCAGTGTCACCGTTGGCGTCGTAGCCACCGGTGTGGTTCGGGGCGTCGTTCCCGGCGGTGCTGTCACAGTCGAAGTCGACTGGCTTCAAGTCCTTCTGCACGTAGGTGTTGGTGATGGTGAGGTTCCCCTTGGCATCCTTCGTCCCACAGGAGTTGGTCGTTCCGTAGTTCGACGGGTTGGCGCCGAGGTTGATGCCGCCGCTCTCGGTGAGTGTGGTCTCGTCCACATCGGGCGGGTTGTCGCGCGAGTAGTCGAAGACCTGTACACCGTTGCGGAACACGCCGACGGTCTGGTACGCGTAGCTCATCACCGAGGGATAGTTCGGCTTCCGGTTGACGCTGTCTGCGTTACCCTCGCCGCCGCTGTGGTCGAGGGTGAGCGTATGCCCGAACTCGTGCATGAAGGTGCCGGTCTGATCGTTCTGGGTGCCGTTGGTGCCGCCGTTCCAGTTGCCCAGCGTGATCATGAACCCGAGCTTGTCGGGGGTGGTCAGCCCTGAGGTGTTGTCGTCGACCGGAGGGGTGGAGCGCGTGTCCTGAGAGATCACGTCGGCGGCGACCGCGTAGTGGAAGATCGGGAGCCGGCCAGTCGGCACGAAGTTGCTCTTCAGCAGCGTGTAGAAGTTCGACAGCTGGAACCCGGTGACCCGGTTCCCGGTGAGCAGGTACTTCGTCCACGGGATTTCCCGAGCCCGGGAGAGCGAACCCCAGGTGGCGCCGCCCGGGGTGATCGTACTTTTCGGGCCGGCGTCGATTCTGAGGGTGATGCCCGACCGTGTCGCCCCGCGATTGGTGACAGGATTCTGGTCGAAGGCGTTGATCACGGTGTCGAGGGCGGCCTGACGCAACTGCTGGTTATGGGTGTCGTCTTTCATCCAGTCCAGCTGCACCAGGATGTTCGGCCGGTCCAGCGACACGCCCATCTTCGGCAGGTTCACGAACTGCGGTGGGTTCCCGCCACCCGGATCGATCGTGACGCCGTTCTTCTTCCAGTCGTCCGGGATCCCGTCGCAGGTCTTCGAGTCACACCCGAAGGTGGTCGTCCGATCTTCGATCACTCCGTACGCCTCGAAGAGGTAGCCCTGGGGGGCGGTCTCCTCGAAGGTGTCTTCCCCAACGGCCGGGTTGCTGTAGTGCATCGACATGGTCGTGCCGGTGCGGTCGAGCGTGTACGAGACGTGGAATTCGGTTCCGGTAAAGACGCCACACGATTCCGAGTGGATGTCCACAGACTGGCCGATCGCGATCTTGTCGGGCGGCTCCGTGGTCCAGCATCCACCGTCCAGCGTCTCGGAGGCTCGCGTCAACGCAGAGTCGGAGTTGTTGGTGAAATGAATGGCGATGTCACGGAATGCAGCAAACGCCGGCGTCGCGGTGACGAGGTTCGCCGTCGAAACCGCAAGCGTGAGCAGCAGCAAGAGCACCAGTCCACGCCAACGCCCAAGGAATCGGCCTCGTCCTTTCCGCATCCGCCCGGGTCTCCCGCTTGTGCTCATCGTTGCTCTCCCCCCATGTGGTCTTCCTCTGCAACCATCCGTGCATCGAACCGCCCTCGACAGCAGAACCAGGAACCTGGCCTGTTCAGTGGCGCTACGGCACAAGCGACGCACTGGGTCGCTTCCCCGCAAGTCGTCGAGCAGCCGGAGGGGATCTCGCAGTCCCTCCAGGTCCTCGACCACCAGGCTGGTGCATGGCGGCTCCTTCGGTTGCAGTGGTGAGGCCGGTGCAGTTGTAGAGCCAGGCCGCTACGGGATCGTTACGGTGCGCGGTGGCCACGCTCCGCGGCTGGCCGGGGCTCTGGGCTATGGGCACCGCCTTCAACCCGGGCCTGACCCGTCCGAGAAGGCGTCGCAGGTCCGTCCCTGCGTGGGCTCGTCTGGAAGGCCAATGCACTGCTTCCACAGATCAGCATCCGTCGAGCATCTCACGACGGACGGTGCCAACCCACCGTTCCGCGAACGCGTTCGCCCGCGGCGCCAGCACGGGCGTGCGGAGGATTGCGATGCCCTCCGAGCCGAAGACCGCATCGAAGCTGTGGATGAACTTAGCGTCCCGATCCCGGATCAGGAACCTGAACTGTCCCATGCGGTCCGCCAGGTTCATGAGCAGGTTCCGAGCCTGCTGCGCGACCCACCTGCCCGTCGGGTTTGCCGTCACCCCCAGAATGTGGACCCGGCGGCTGGCGACCTCGATCACAAAGAGCACGTACAGGCGCTGCAGTAGCACCGTGTCGACGTGGAAAAGTCGCACGCCAGCACGGCTTCGGCCTGTGCGGACAAGAACTGCCGCCAGGTCAGACCAGCGCGGCGCGGTGCCGGATCAATGCCGGAACGCTTGAGGAGCAGCCACACGGTGCTCGGCGCGATCCGGTAGCCAAGCTGCACGAGTTCGCCGTGGATGCGCCGATACCCCCAGCTCGGGTTGTCTGCCGCCATCCGCAAGATCAGGCGCCGCAACACCGGCGCCATCGACAGTCGACCGGGTGGGCAGTGGGGACGCGTCCAGTGGCGCCTGACCAGGTCCCGATGCCAGCGCAGCAATGTGTCCGGTGTGACGAGGCGATGGTCTCGATGCTCCTTCGAGAGGAGCCGAGTCAACGCCGCGAGGATCGCCCGATCCGGCCAGGTGGGACGTGGTCTGGTGACCTGCCGGCGCAGCACCGCGACCTCATGACGGAGCACGAGCAGCTCTGCGTTCTTGGAGGTTTGCCCGCGAGCGAGCAGTGCGAGCCAGCCGAGGAGCTGACACAAGATCAGGTAGAGGAGTCGGATCGTCATAACCGGACATCATCGCGGGGCTCCGCCACTGATGCGAAGCTTCTCGAATGCTGTGATCAGCCCGGCACCGAGATCCTCCGCGGCTTGCCAACACATGGCAGCTTCAGCGCCGGTCTGAGTGCTGGTCACCGCTGACGTCGGTAGGTACGGCTCGTCGAGCGTTGCCGGAAGCCAGCGTCCAGGTACAGGCGGCGGGCGGCCTCGTTTCCGAGGAGATAGCTCACCTTCAGCTGTGAGCATCCATCTGCCGCCAGCAGATCCAAGCCTGTCGAGAACACGTGACGAGCAAGGCCGAGCCCCTGATACGCATCTTCGGTGCGCATCGGTTCGACCAGACCGACCCTGGTCACGGGATCGGCCCAGAACAAGCCGTAGGCGGCGACGTCACGATTCGGCGCGTAGACCACGAGGTCGAGCGCCGGCTGGTAGAGCGAGCACTCACTGAGACGCGCGCCGACCTGGCACCGGCTGCTGGAGATCTGCGCCCTCAACCAAACGCTGAGCTGCGACGAGGACGGCCTGTATGACCCGTGCTCGTTCAACGACCGGATGCTGCTGGGCATGAAAGGCCAGCTCAGCGAAGCCGAGCTGCACCTGCTGCGGGCCCGGATGCGCGGCGGTCTGCTCGCCAAAGCCAGCCGCGGCGAGCTGGCCGCCCAGCTTCCGGTCGGCCTGGCCGACGACCCCGCCGGCAAGGTCGCCTTGGACCCCGACGTCGGCGTCCGCCACGCCATCGGGCACCTGTTCACCACCTTCGCCGCCACCGGATCGGCCCGCGCCGTCGTCAAGACATTCGCCGACCAGCACCTGACCTTCCCGGGCCGCCACCGCGGCGGGGCACGCTCCGGCGAGCTGTACTGGGCGCCACTCAAACACTTCCAGGTGCTCAAGATGCTCCACAACCCCCGCTATGCCGGCGCGTTCTGCTTCGGCCGGCAACGCCACTACACCGACGCCCAGGGCAAGCACCACAGCATCAACAAGCCGCGCGAGGAGTGGATCGCGCTGCTGCCCGACGCCCACCCCGGCTACCTCACCTGGCAGCAGTTCGAAGCCAACCAGGCCCGCCTGGCCGACAACGCCGCCGCGCACGGCCAGGACCGCACCGCCGGCCCGGCCCGGGAAGGCCCCGCCCTGCTGCAAGGCCTGGTCGTGTGCGGCAAGTGCGGACGGCGGATGACCGTGCGCTACCACACCCTGGCAGCGGGCACCATCGTCCCCGACTACCTCTGCCAGGCCGACGGCATCAACAACGCCGTCCCCATCTGCCAGTCCATGCCCGGCGCCGGCATCGACACCGCCGTCGCCGCCCTGATCCTGGACACCCTGACCCCACTGGGACTGGAGGTCGCACTGACCGTCACCGACCAACTCACCGCCCGCGCCGCCGACGCCGACCGCATCCGCGCCACCCACGTGCAACGCGCCCAGCACGCCGCCGACCAAGCCCGCCGCCGCTACCTGGCCGTCGACCCCACCAACCGGCTCGTCGCCGACACCCTCCAAGCCGACTGGAACACCGCCCTCCGCGAGCTGGCCGCCGCCCAAGACGACCACCAACGCGCCAGCAACCAGACCAGCGGGCCACTCACCCCCGACCAACGCGCCAAGATCACCGCGCTGGCCGCCGACTTCCCGGCCCTGTGGAACGACCCGGCCACACCCCAGCGCGAACGCAAACGCCTCCTCCGGCTCCTGATCACCGACGTCACCCTCCTCAAGACCCCAACCAGCATCACCGCCAGCGTCCGGATGCCCGGCGGCCAAGACCACACCCTGACCCTGCCACGCCCGCTCAACCACCGCCAGCAACGCCTCACCCCGCCTCCACCCTCGCCGTCATCCAACAGCTGATCGGCGACCACACCTACCCACAGGTCGCCGCCATCCTCACCGAGCACGGCCTGACCACCGGCGACGGCAAGCCCTTCACCCCCGACCGGGTCCGCTACCACTGCTACTTCTCCAAGATCCCCAGCCTCCGGCAACGGCTGCGCGACGCCGGCATGCTCACCCTGAACGAGCTGGCCGACCAGCTCGGCGTCCACCCCTTCACCGTCAAACGATGGCACCAACTCGGCCTGATCACCGGCCGGCAGGCCGAAGGCCGCGGCACCTGCCTCTACCACCCCGGCCAGACCCGCCCCACCCCCGCCGCCGTCACCGCCGCAGACAAGGCCACCCGCTCAGCAACCCGGAACCCCAACCCACAGCCCCGGCCGGGAAATGTCGGTGGCCCGCGCCACGATGACACCAGCCACACGACCTGACCACCCGCCAAACCGCGATACAGCACAACGCATCCAGGAGGTGCAGTGTGGAGCCCACTCGTTGGTCGGCGGGACCCGCAGGTCGGCCAGGAACCGCACGACCTCGCCACGGTGGACCTCCAGCCGCCCAAGCAGGCAAGCGGCCGGTGCTCGTCGCCGGCGGCGCCGCCGGCCCGGTGGGCGTGGCGGCACCGGGTTGGCGGCGCGGCCTCCTGCGAGGATGCGGTCGTAGCGGTCGGTGAGGCCCGCCACGACCGCTGGCGCCAGCCGGTCGGCGGCGGCGTCGCGGGCAGCGGCGGCCTGGGCGCAGGCGATCGCAAACCACTCCGCCAGCTCCGCCGCCCAGCCCTGCCCCGGCAGCTCGGCGACCCCCTCCAGCTCGCGGAGCAGGTGCGCCGCGCACAGCGCGTGGGTGGCCTTGGGGTAGCGCCAGTACGGCGACCAGCCATCATGCACCGCCACCCCGTGGAATCCTGGGAGGACTCCGGCGGCGTCCATCGCCACCACGCCACGCTTGGCATGCACGCTGAACAGGCTCAGCAGCGGCGTGGACGCCGAGTGGACGGGAGTGCAGCCGGCCCGCGACCCTGGCGCCGGTCTCGTCGAAGTGGGCGACCTCGGCCCCCGCCAACTGCTCGCGGACCCGCTCGACGAATCCGCCCAGCCCGCTGGCGGCCTGGGCCACCAGCCCACCAAGCATGCCAGCCGAGCAGCCCACACCCAGCCCATCATCCAGCACCTGGGCGGCCCGCTCGACCGGCAGGTGGTGGCCCACCAGCAGGTAGCCCGCCAGCCCACGGACCCCAGGCCCATAGCACGCCGCCGAACGCGCCTGCTCGGGGAACACCCCAGCAGTGACCTGCCCACAGCCGCACTGGCGCCGCTCGGCCCGATGCTCACACCCCCGCAACCGCACCTGGGGCAGATCGAAGACCTGCCGGGCCTCCACCCCGGTGACCGGCGCCAACGTCAGGTCCCCACCACAGCCACCGCACCGCTCGGGCCGATGGACCACGACCTCATCCGGGTCAGCCACCTGGGCAAGGTACGCACCCGGCGCACCGGGCTGCTTACCGGGCGCCCGCCCACCACCACGCCGCTGCTGCCGGCGCGCGGGCGGCTTGCCAAGCCCGTCCGACGACGGTGGCCTGGAGGAATTGGAGGAGTCCTTGCCAAGGCGCCGCTCCAGCTCAGCCACCCGCGCCTTGAGCGTGGCAATCAGGCTGGCCTGCTCGGCGTTGGCCGCTGCCAGCCTGGCGTTGGCCTCCCGTAGCTGGTCGACCACCATCGCCTGGACCGCGACGGCGGCCTCCAGATCCTGATCGGGGGAAGAGATCGCGGCCTCCTGGACAACGCACACCAGCGGTCATGCCCGCTTGCCCATGGGCCTATGGGACAGCTACCGCACACCACCCCAGCAAGTCAACCCACCCACAGTGCGGCTCAACCAGCCACCTGAACAGATACAATTCTGGATCATGCGGCGAGGGCGAGTTCGAGGCGGGCGAGGTGGCTGGTTCGCTGCCGGTCCAGCGGCGTGCCGGTCCAGTAGGCCTGCAGGCGGAGCAGGTTGAGGGCGCAGGCCATGTACACGTGGTCGAGGCGGATCGTGGTTTCCGCAGCGCGGGCGGCGGCCTGGGCTTCGGCCAGGCCGCGGGGCAGCACGCCGTCGTTTCTTGCCGCTGGTGGTGCACAGGCTGCGGGCCGGGCAGGGCCGCAGTCGCGGGCGGAGAAGGTGGCCACGATCGCGTCCTTACCGCGCTGGGTGCACGGTGTCCAGGACACCGACGTCTTGCCTTGCGGGCAGGTGACGGTCTTGGCGTCGTAATCGATGGCGAAGTCGGCGCGGGCGTAGCCGTTGCCGGCGCGGGCCTGGGCGGAGGTGTCGGCCAGCAGCGGCCCGGTCAGCGCGATGCCGTGCGTCTTGAGCGCTGAGACCACCAGCTCGGCGCTGAGGTATCCGGAATCGGCGTAGTGCCGGCCGGGGTCAGGTTCCTGGCCGCGAGCGCGTGGTGGACCGGCTCGGTCATCTGGGTATCGGTCACGGTGGCATCGGTGGTGGCCACGTTGGTGATCAGGTTGGGAACACCAGCTGCGCGCAGCCCTTGCCGTGCTCCCGGTCATGCTCGTGGCCGCGCCCGCTCTGGCCGGAGTGCCCCGCGGCGGCCTGCTGTGCCGCGGGCTCGGTGCGGCAGGTGCAGGGCCGGGGGTCGTCGCAGGTCTGGGTGATGTGCAGCTTGTAGCCCAGCCAGAACTCCTCGCGCTTGACGCCCCACCGGGCGTGGGTGTCATAGGGGGAGGCGATCCGGGCATGGCCGGGCGGGAGACCATCGCCTCAGGCTCGTTCTCCCGCCGTCTGATCACCTCCCGCCCGGCTGCGGTGATGGTGCGCGTGGAGTTGTGCAGCAGCACCTGGCGCAGCACGTCCACCGCCGGGAGCTCGCGCAGCCAGCCCGGCGAGGACCCGTCATCGACAGCCTCCAGCAGCGCATACCCGTCCCGGGCGTCGGCGACCGCCAGCTCATCGCGCCGGGCCTGAGATGGCGGGGGACGCCAGGACGTCATCGGCGTGCCGTCGCGGCGGGCGAAGTCGCTCACGCAGATCCGCTGCTCCAGCCAGGCCGGGTGCGCCGCGACCAGCGCCTCCAGCGCGGCCCGCACGCTTCCGCCGGCCAACTCCAGCCGGTGCAGCGCCGCCACCGCCGCGACCACGTGGGTGGAATCGGTGCGCTGCTTGCCGCCCGCCTTCACCAGGCCCTCAGATACCAGGCGTTCCAGCAGCGCATCCAGCACCACCTGCTCCAGGCCGACCCCGGCCACCCGGGCCCGGAACTCGGCCAGCACCGTGTGAGCAAAGCCCGCATCATCCAACCGCAGGCCCAGCAGGTACTGCCAGTCGATCCGGGTCCGCACCGACTCGGCCGCCTGCCGGTCAGTCAGGTTCTCGGCCCGCTGCAGCACGGTCACCAGCGCCAGCCGCGACGGG
>WNGF01014887.1_pt1 | contig 10155 bp, 3 predicted proteins | sample 5400641 | NCBI WGS metagenome assembly WNGF01 (sample SAMN13153371, study PRJNA577476) | soil metagenome | isolation source: 80 cm soil or saprolite under grassland replicate 2 | place: USA:California | collected 2016-06-15
ACATGGGGAAAGCCGGCGCGTTCGGCGATCTGTTCCAGGGGCAAGTCGGTTTCGACCAGCAGTTGTTTCACACGATTGAGTCGGACCCGGAGGATTTCCTCGTGCGGGGTGCGGCCCAGCAGTTTTTTGAAACGCCCTTCCAGGAGGGTGCGCGAGTGCGGCACGGCTTTGAGCACGTCCCTTACTTTGATGGCGTCGCACGCGTGCTGGCGGATGAAATGGACCGCGCGCGCGACGTTGCGATCATCGATGGCCAGCACATCGGTGGACTGGCGCGTGGCGATGCCGATCGGAGGGATCAAATGGGTTTCGCCCATGACCATCCTGCCGGCCATCATTTCGTCGAGCAGCCGGGCCGCTTCATAGCCGGTGCGATGCGTATTGGGAATCACACTCGACATGGGCGGATCAGCCAGCTCGCAGAGGAGGTCGTCGTTATCCACGCCGATGACGGCGACCTGATCGGGCACCGCCACGCCGATGCGCCGGCACGCGGCCAGCACCTGCTGGCCGCGGAAATCGTAGCAGGCCATGAGCCCAACCGGCCGGGGCAGGTCCTTGATCCATTTGGCCAGATCATCCACCTCTTCCTCGTCGTCGAGCGCGAATCCCCGGGTCGGATGATAGATGAAGCATTTGTGTCCTGCCGCACGGATCGAGTTCTGGAAATGTTCGCAACGCCAGTTGGACCAATTGAAACGGCCGTCGCCCGCGTAAGCGAAGTATTTGAAACCGCGTTCCAGCAGGTGGTCCGCCGCCAGATGGGCGATGGCGCCGTCGTCGGTTTCAAACCACGGTAGCGAGGGAATCAATCGGGCGGCGCTCACATCGACGACGGGCACGCTGACCTGGCGCAAGGCCGCGGCGATGGCGCTGTTTTCGACTCGCGCGATGATGCCGCTGCCTTTCCAGTGAGCCAGCCAGCGCGGCGGCCGGTCGCCGCGATTGTGTTCGGACAAGTAGAGCGACCACGGTCGATGTTCGCGAATGTAGGATACAATCCCGCGGAGCAGGCCCCGGGCGTAGGTGTTGGACGTCTCGACCAGCAGGGCGACTTTGACCGGCGTTTTCACAACACGGTGCGTCTGGCGGCAATTGGGCTCGGAGCAAGGTGCATCTTCGTGCGCGGTAGCATCAGATCAGAAGAGAATATCCCTGCCGACTGCGCCAGGCAGCGGATGCCATTCGACCTATCGTACGGCGGTAAAAATCACAAGAAAAATACGTGGAAGCTCATGGCATCCCCGGTCACATTTCCAAGAATTCGGCCACCTGTCCGCTACACGTCGCGCGCGCCCTGCCATCAGGGTCGGTGCCCTGGCAGCGCCGCGAGACGCGTTCGATGCGCCTGGCGCGCGGTCGGTGATCTGTTACATATCAACCATGATTCCAATGAAAGTGTCGTCTCTCTTGCGCGGCGCCGCCCTCGCCTGCGCCTGTCTCTGCTCGACCCATTTCGCGTCCGTGGTCGCCGCCGGTGAAACCTCCGCGTTGCGCGTCCTGTTCCTCGGCGACCGCGACCACCACCGCCCCGCCGATCGCTTCAAACAACTGGAACCGGTCCTGCGCGAGCATCGCATCGAACTGGACTACAGCGAATCGCTGGTCGATCTCAATCCGGCGAAACTGGCGGGATACGATTGTCTGATGATTTACGCCAACTGGACGAAGATTTCGCCGGAGCAGGAGAAGGCGCTGCTCGATTTTGTCGCGGCGGGCGGCGGTTTCGCCCCGATTCATTGCGCGTCCTATTGCTTTCTGAATTCGCCGAAATACATCGAACTGGTCGGCGGGCAGTTCAAGAGCCACGGCACGGGCGTCTTCCGGGAAACGATTGCGCAGCCCGATCACCCGGTGATGAAAGGACTGGCGCCGATTGAAAGCTGGGATGAAACCTACGTTCACACGAAGCACAACACCAATCGCCTTGTGCTCGCCGAACGCCGCGATGACAAAGGCGCGGAGCCGTACACCTGGGTGCGGCAATACGGCAAAGGGCGCGTCTTCTACACCGCCTGGGGCCACGATGAACGCACCTGGTCGAACCCGGGTTTCCAGGCACTGATCGAAAACGGACTGCGCTGGGCCTCGGCCGGTTCACCGTCGCGGCTCGTTCCGCGCGAAGGTCTCAAGCCCCTGGAATACACGGAAGCCCCCGCGCCGCTGCCGAATTACGTGGCCGGGCGCCAGTGGGGCGCTGAAGGCGAGCAGATCCGGACCATGCAAAAGCCGCTCGGTCCCGAAGAATCGCTCCAGCATCTGGTCACTCTCCCGCAGTTCGATCGAAAACTGTTTGCGGCGGAACCGGACATTGCCAAACCGATCTGGCTGGCCTGGGACGAACGCGGGCGTTTGTGGATCGCGGAAACATTCGATTATCCGAACGCCATGCAGCCGCCCGGCGAAGGGCACGACAAGATCGTGATTTGCGAAGACTCGGATGGGGACGGCCAGGCGGACAGGTTCACCGTGTTTGCGGACAAGTTGAGCGTGCCGACCAGTTTCACCTTTGCCAACGGCGGGGTGATTGTCGTGCATTCGGGCAAGACGGAGTTTTTGAAAGACACGGACGGGGATGATCACGCCGACGTCCGACGGGACCTCTTCACCGGCTGGGGAACGGGCGACACCCACGCCGGACCGAGCAACTTGCGTTACGGTTTCGATAATTGGATTTGGGGCACGGTCGGGTACTCGGGCTTTCGGGGAACGGTCGGCGGAAGCGAGATTCGATTCGGGCAGGGCATCTATCGGTTCAAACCCGACGGCTCGAAACTCGAGTTCGTCCGCTCGAGCAACAACAACACCTGGGGCCTGGGCATCAGCGAAGACGACCTCATCTTCGGCTCGACCGCCAACGGCAACGCGAGCATGTACCTGCCGATTCCCAACCGCTACTACGAAGCGGTAAACGGGTGGTCCGCCAGCCGGCTGGAAACGATCGCGGACAGCCAGCGCTTTTATCCGATCACCGACAAAATCCGCCAGGTGGACTTTTTCGGACGCTATACCGCCGGAGCCGGCAGCGCGATTTACACCGCCCGCAATTTTCCCGCCGAATACTGGAATCGCGGCCAGTTCGTCGCCGAACCCACCGGCCATTTGCTCGGCCGGTTCTTCCTGGAAGCGCGCGGCGCGGATTTCATTGCGCACAATGCGCGGAACTTTGCCGCCAGCGACGACGAATGGACTTCGCCCATTTGCGCCGAAGTCGGTCCCGACGGCGCCCTCTGGATGATTGACTGGTACAACTACGTCATCCAGCACAACCCGACGCCGCGCGGCTTCCGCACGGGCAAAGGCGCGGCCTACGAAACACCGCTGCGCGACAAGACGCACGGCCGGATCTATCGCCTCGTTTACCGGAACGCCCGGACGGTTCCGCCCCTGCGCCTGGACAAGGCGTCCCCGCAACAACTGGTTGAAGCGCTGAAAAACGACAACCTGCTTTGGCGAATGACGGCGCAACGGCTGCTCGTCACCCGGGCAAAGAAAGACGTCCTCCCGGCGTTGTGCCGGTTGGCCCGCAACACCAGCCTGGATGAAATCGGTCTGAACCCGGCCGCGATCCACGCGCTGTGGACATTGGAAGGTCTCGGCGCGCTGGACGGCTCGGACGCCAGGGCCACGGAATCCGCCCTCACCGCGTTGAAACATCCTTCCGCCGGCGTGCGCCGCGCGGCCCTTCGGGTCCTGCCACGCAACGAGAATTCCTTGAACGCCATCCTGAGCGGCAAGCTGCTCGAAGACGTCGATCCCCAGGTGCGCCTGGCGGCGTTGCTGGCAGTGTCCGAAATGCCGGCAGCCGACGCGGCTGCCGCGGCGACCTTTGCGATGCTCCAGGAACCGCGCAACGCGGATGACCGTTGGATTCCCGACGCCGCCACGTGCGCGGCAGCTCGTAACGATGCCGGTTTTCTGCGCACGGTCCTTGCCGGCCTGCGACCGGCGGAAAGCGGCGACGTCCCCGAGCCGCGGCGGAATCTCATCACGAATCCTTCCTTCGAAAATGAGCGCGACGGCAAGCCGCTCGGATGGCGGACCGCGCAATACAGCGGTCGTTCCCAACCGACCCTGGCGGAGATCGGCCACACCGGCGGTCGCAGCGTGAAGATCTTTTCCGATCAGGGCGCCGACGCAAGCTGGTCGCTCACCGTTCCGGTGAAACCGCGCACCGAATACCGGCTGAGCGCCTGGATCAAGACGGAAAACCTGCGCAAAGCGAGCGGCTCCGCCCGCGGCGCGCTGTTGAACATTCACGAACTGCAGGACCCCGAACACGGCGCGACACGCCCGCTCACCGGCGACCAGGACTGGACCCAGGTCGAATTGCGCTTCAACTCCGGCGAACTCAGCGAAGCCACGATCAACTGCCTGTTCGGCGGCTGGGGACAGGCGCGCGGCTCCGCCTGGTTTGACGACGTCGAACTCACCGCCGCGCCCGGCGCTGAACTGGCCGGAGAAGTCGGTCGCGTCCTGCGGCTGGTCACCAGGCAGTATGCGGAACGCGGCCCGGTGGAAAGCGTCATTCCCACTTTGGTCGCCTTGAAGAGCGCTTCCCCTTCACTGGCCGCGCCGGTGCTCGAGGGCCTGGTTTCCGGCTGGCCGCAAGGCAAGGCGCCCACCCTCGGCGAGGCCGAAAAGCGGACCCTCGACAGCCTGATGCGCGCGCTCCCGGAACCGGTCCGCGACCGTTTGCTCGCGCTCGCTCAACGCTGGGGCCGCACCGACATCTTTGGCGAGACCATCACCGCCATCATCGATGCGTTGAAGAAACAGGTTGCCGACCCGTCGGCCGGTGACGATCAACGGATCGCGGCAGCGAAACGGTTGCTGGGACTGGCTGACCAACCCGATGTGGTGCAAATGGTGCTCCGACAGGTGAATCTGTTGACGCCGCCGGCATTGGCCACGGGCTTGATGGGAGCGATAACCGAGAGCCGTGACAAAGAGACCGGAAGCGAACTGACGGCGCACTGGGCACAACTCACCCCGGCCGTCCGGCGCGCCGCCATCGCCACCCTGATGCGCCGCGTCGATTGGAGTTCCGCGTTGCTGGAAGCGATCGAAAAAGGAAACATCAACCGCACCGACCTGGCAGCCGAACACTGGTCCCAACTGAAACAGAATCCAAATCGCGGCATCGCCCGTCGCGCGGAACGACTTTCCGCCGCCGGGGCAACCATCTCCGCGGACCGCCAGGAGATTGTGCAAAAACTCCTGCCCCTGGCCAAAGAGAAAGGCGATCCCGCGCGCGGCAAGGAAGTTTTCACGACGAACTGCGCGGTATGTCACACGTTCAGCGGCCAGGGCGGCAAAGTGGGCCCCGATCTGAGCGGCGTTGCCGCGCGCGACCGCAGCGAAATTCTCATCGACATTCTCGACCCCAATCGTTCGGTCGAAGCCAATTACCGCCTCTGGAACGTGACCACCAGGGAAGGCGAAACCTATTCCGGCCGACTGGAGGCCGAGACGCAAACGTCCGTGGAACTCCTCGACACAACCGGACAAAAACACGCCATTCAGCGCAAAGACATTGGCACGATGGAGGGTTCGCAGCTCTCGATCATGCCGAACGGATTTGAGGCGCTGCCACCGGATGATTTGAAATCGCTGCTGGATTACTTGACCCAGACGCAACCCTAGCGCAACTCGTACGCGCATGAAGCCCCCCTTTTTTCGGCGATCCACAAGACGTCCGCGCTCCCCCTCATCCGCCCTTTTCTTACGTTTGGGAATGGTGCTCGGCTTGCTCCTCGGCATAACGCCGGTGCGAGCTGACAACCTTCAACCGTCATCAACCGAGGCCTACCACGCCGCCGATCCGGAGCAGGCCGCCCCGGGAGACGAACAAGCCTCTCCCCAAAGCGCGCAGCGCCGCCGCGAAAGGGGCGAACTCGTCTTCAAGGATCAGGTGACGCCGCAGTGGTTCCACAACAACACGCGGTTCTGGTATCGCAATGAACTGCGCGGCGGGGCGAAGGAATTTGTGCTCGTCGATGCGGTGCGCGGCACTCGCGCGGCAGCATTCGATCACGAGAAGTTGGCGGTGAATCTCTCGAAAGCCGCGGGCGCCGAATGCAAGGCGGAGCGGCTGCCCTTCGACAACATCGAGTTCACTGAGGATTCCAAGGCGGTTCGCTTCAACCTGGGCGACTCGGCCTGGATGTGCGATCTGAATTCCTACGAATGTTCCCGAACCGAGGCAAAAACAGCCGCTGCGCCGGCGAGCGAGACCAACGCGGTCGCTGGTGCCGGGCCGGAAAGACGACGCGGGCGTGACCAACGCCAGCGCGAGGACTCCGACCGTTCGCCGGACGGCAAGTGGACTGCCTTGGTAAAGGGCAACAACGTATTCATCCGTTCGCGCGACGACGAAGCGAAGGAAATCCAGGTCAGCAGCGACGGCACGGAAGGTCTGGCTTATGGGCGCCTCTCGTGGTCGCCGGACTCGAAGACCCTTGTGGCCTTTCGCATCGAACCGGGCGAACGGAAGGAGGTTTACCTGATCCAGTCGTCACCTGCCGGTGGCGGCCGCGCCAGGCTTCAAACGCGTCCCTACGCATTACCCGGCGACAAATTCCCGTTGTATGAGTTGAATCTCTTTGATATCGCCAGCCACAAGCTGACCAAACCGGAGGTGGATCGATTCGAGCATGAATGGGAAACGCCCCGTCTCCACTGGAATCGCGACGGACGGCATTTTGCCTGCCAACAGGTGGACCGCGGCCACCAGCGATTTCGGGTGATCGAAGTGGATTCTCAGACCGGCGCGGTCCGCAACCTCATCGACGAGAAAACCGAGACGTTCATCTGGACCGCTCACACGGAGAATCTGCGGCTGAGCCTCGTCAACTGGTTGGAGAAGACCGATGAGATCGTTTACGCGTCGGAACGCGACGGCTGGCGGCATCTCTACCTTGTCGATGTTAAGGAAGGCAAGATCAGGAACCAGATCACGAAGGGCGCCTATGTGGTGCGTGGCATTGACCGCATCGACGAGGAAAATCGTCAGGTTTGGTTCACTGCCAGCGGCGCGAATCCCGACCAGGACCCGTATCTGATCCATTACTACCGCGTCAATTTCGACGGCACCGGTCTGGTGGCGTTGACCGAGAGCAATGGCAATCACACCGTTCAATACTCGCCCGATCGCAAATGCCTGATCGACACCTACAGTCGCGTGGACCTGGCCCCCGTTAACGAACTCCGGCGGGTCTCCGACGGCAGGCTGGTCCGCCAACTCGAAGAAGCCGACATCTCGGAATTGAAAGCCGACGGTTGGGAGCCGCCCGAAGTGTTCGTCGCGAAGGGCCGCGATGGCAAGACCGACATCTGGGGTATCCTCTGCCGGCCGCGCAATTTTGATTCGACCAAAAAGTATCCTGTCATCGAAGACATCTACGCGGGGCCGCAAGGTTCATTCGTGCCCAAAACCTTCAGCCCGACACGCCGGTATGGCTCGCTCACCGACCTCGGTTTTGTCGTCGCGAAGGTGGACGGCATGGGAACGGCCAACCGATCCAAAGCGTTTCACGATGTCTGCTGGAAGAACCTCAAGGACGCCGGCTTCCCGGACCGCATCCTGTGGCACCAGGCGGTGGCCGCCCGGTATCCCTGGTACGACCTCAACCGCGTGGGTATTTATGGAAATTCCGCCGGCGGTCAGAACGCTGCTGCCGCCGTCCTGTTCCATCCGGAATTCTACCAGGTCGCCGTCGCCTCCTGCGGTTGCCACGACAATCGCATGGACAAGGCCTCATGGAACGAGCAATGGATGGGCTATCCGATCGGTCCGCAGTATTCGGAATGTTCCAACATCGACAACGCGCATCGGCTGCGCGGCAACTTGTTTCTGATTGTCGGCGAGATGGACACAAACGTCCCGCCGGAATCGACGCTGCGTTTCGTGGACGCGCTCATCAAAGCAGGCAAAGACTTCGATCTGCTCGTGATTCCCGGGGGTGGTCACGGTATGGGAGGCGCATACGGACAGCGCCGCATGCAGGACTTCTTCGTCCGTCACCTGCTGGGGAAAGAGCCCTCGGGCAGGAACGCGCCGGGCGCGGACCAGAGCGGAGGCGAGTGAAGTTGCCTGAAACCCGGACGACGATAGAAACCAGAATTCACGAAATCCGAATCAGCGAATCGAGAGTACTCTCTCCGGGGTGAAGGCGGACGTTACTCCCGAATGAAACGACTGGAAACACCGACCATCGCCACCAACCGCCGCCGTTCTTGACGCTCCACCGGTCTCCGCGCCGCCCGAGTCGTTTTTCCAGATCGTCTCCGAACGAGATCGCGACGCAGCACGCCAGTTCTACAGGAAATACATCGACGTGAAAGGCATGCCGGTCGTCGTCGCCGACGAGGTGGCGGACCTGGCGCTGCAACGAACTCATTCCATCGTCACTCATTTGCTGGCCGGCCGGCCCGACATCATCGAGGCCATGGTCAAAAACCGAATGTATCTGATCGTTATCGGCAAGGACCAGGTCTATACCGACATGCCCGAGTACCGGCGCCACCCGAACCCGCAATACCAAAACGAACGCGTGCGCGGCACCGGCGGCAAGCCCACCAGTTTCGGCGAAGAAAACCTGCTCAGCCTCCCCATTGACCGTTACGACGACGAAAGCATCGGCGTCCACGAATTCTGCCACACCATCGACGGCACGCTGCGCGCGATCGACCCCGCCTGGACCGAACGCCGGAACGCCGTTTACCGCCACGCCCTGAGCCAGGGTTTGTGGAAGAACACCTACGCCGCGTCAAATCCCGGCGAGTTCTGGGCGGAGATCTGCCAATCCTACTTCGACTGCAACCGCGTCAACAATTGGAACCACGGCCCGATCGGCACGCGTGAACAGCTCAAAGCCTACGATCCGGAGAGCTACGAATTGGTCCGGAGCACCTTCAACCTGAGCACGGAGCAGGACTGGCGTTACCGTTGGCTGCAGAAACTGCCCAACGTCACCGCGCCACCGGCCCGTTTCAAGATCGATCCCTATTACCGCAAGTTCACCTGGGCGCGCGAGTTCACGGTGCTCGGGCGCGCTGCCAGCGACGAAGCGCTGCTCAAAGCCAACGATACGATTCGCAGGATGTTTGCCTACCGCCACGACATCCTGAAGGCGCTCATCGCGAACGACGTCAAGCTGGTCGTGCTGGGCCGAAACGAGAACATCTCCGACCTGCCCGAATTCGGGCATGCAGAAATCAAAACCGGCGGTCCCGCCGCGCGTTTCTTCGAATACACACCCGAACAAAAGCTCCTGGTCGTCGGCGAGGAAAACGTGTTGGGCGACCCACGGGTCAGGGGTTGCCGGGTGATCCGCGAACTTGCCCGGGCGCTCTACCGGGTGGCAGGCACCCGCCCGGTGGACCCCAACTGGAACAATCGCGGGCGGGATGTGCAACAGTATGAACTGCGCGTCAAACGGCTCGACATCCAGTTCGACAAAACACTCGAGCAACTCTACGAGACGGCGACGAGCAGAAATCTGTGGCAAGACACAGCGGCGGCGCAGAACAAGGTCGAATACTGGGCGGAGGGAGTGCTGGCTTACTTCGACGCCGCGGGCCCGGAGGCGACCCCGAGGGGCGCCGCGCATCCAATCGTCACACGCGAGTTATTGAAGGAATACGACCCGGGCCTCTATGCGCTGGTTCACGAGACGATGGCCTACGAGGGGCACGTGGACTGGCGCTACCGACCGTAAGGCGGCCTTTTTGGTCTAACGATGCGTTTTGCGGCAAAGGGCGCGAAGCCAACATGAACATGAAAGCCCCCGGGCAGGTCCGGCCGATCGTCCAGAAGAAGAGCGGCTTGCGCTCGCTGATCTTTCGAACGGCACGGGTGTCCTGCTGGATGTTCCTGCTCGGGGACGCCTGCGCTCGCGCAGAGGTGATCCACGAATGGAATTTCAACGAAACCTCCGGGACAGTCCTGCAGGATGCGATCGGTTCGGCGCACGGCCAAGTGATCGTATTGGGCGCCGCCGATTACAGTCTGACCAACGGTCATTTGCGTTTGTTTGGCGGGGCGCGCAATTCCGCTGATTACGTCCGGTTTCCCTCCGGCCTTTTGAAGGGCCTGAGCAATGTGACGATCGAGGCCTGGATCACCCCCAGATCGTTCCAGACCTGGTCGCG
>WNGF01013421.1_pt1 | contig 10153 bp, 4 predicted proteins | sample 5400641 | NCBI WGS metagenome assembly WNGF01 (sample SAMN13153371, study PRJNA577476) | soil metagenome | isolation source: 80 cm soil or saprolite under grassland replicate 2 | place: USA:California | collected 2016-06-15
GCTCGCGCGCCAGAGCGAGCGCTCGCTCAAAATGCTGGGTCGCGCGCAGGCTATCCCCGGCTAGTTGCGCGGTTTTGCCCATCGCCTCTTCCAGCGCGAATGTCTCATCGGGCAACCCAAGCGCCTCGGCACATTCCAGTGCGCGACCATAAGCGGCCATCGCTTCATCGTAGGCAAAAATACGCTCCGCCTCGGCAGCCGCCTGCTTCGCGTAGGTCAGCCCACGCTCATACTCGCCCGCATGGATGAAATGATGGGCCAGAGTTTCTACCGCCACCGGCGCCTTTTCGCGATGTCGCTCGAGCCCTTCAGCGGTCCGCAGATGCAGGCGACGCCGGCGAATCGGATTCAACTCTTCGTATAGCACCTCGCGAATTTTGTCGTGAGTAAAAACAAACGCCTCGCGGCCGTCGGCGGCAAGCAACTGCGCGGCGACTGCTTCGTCAAGCGCATCAAGAAGTTTATTTTCGTTCTGGCCGTCGGCGGCGGCCATCAGCTCGTCGATCGTGAACGTCTTACCGAGCACCGCCGCCGCGCGCAGTGTCTCGTTACACTCGGCGCTGACGCGGTCCAAACGATTACCGATGGCCTCTTTCACACTTTGCGGGATTACCAGATCGGCAAGCTCGCAACGTTTCCAGCGTCCGCTTTCGCGTCGCACCGAGCCCTGCTCTATCAGCGCCTTCATCACCTCTTCCACGAAGAAAGGATTGCCTTCGGTCTCGCGATAGACCACTTCGGAAAACTCTCCGGAGATATTTTCGTCTAACAGCGCGGCAATCTGGGCGCGCGTTTCCTCGGCGTTGAAACGTTTCAACACGATGCGCGTTGTAAAGCGCTCGCGATTCCAATCGACCAGCGCTTTCGCCAACGGGTGCGCGCGATCGAGTTCCGTATCGCGATAAGAAGCAACAATCAGCACTCGCTCTTCGCGCAGATTGCGGATGAGATGCCCGAGCAGCCAAAGCGTGCCGCTGTCGGCCCAGTGCAAATCGTCCAGATAAAAAAGCAGGCTCTGTCGCTTGGCCAAACTGGCAAACAGATTGGTGACGGCGTCGAAGAATAACAAACGCTCTTCATGCGCCGGCAACTCGTGACTCGCGGGAAACGGACCAAGACGAGTTTCAATTTCCGGCGCCAGCTTCGCAATTTGCGGCGCGCTTTCACCGATCATTTCGCGCAGTTTCCCGTCGTCTTTCTGCTCGCGTATCCAGCGGCGAACTGCCTCAACGAAGGGCAGGTAAGGCGTGGCCGCCTCATATTCGTAACATGCGCCGCTCAGCACCACAGCGCCATCGAGCGTGGCCTGAACAATCACTTCGCGCGCGAGTCGCGTCTTGCCCGAGCCCGGCTCACCGCTCAACAAGAGACAGTGACCGCGGCCTTCCTGCGCCCGGCGCCAAAGCTCGCGCGCTTCCGCCAACTCAGCGCTGCGCGCAACCAGACGGCCGCGAGAGAGAGCGTCGAGAAGGGCAACCGCACTCCCGGCTTCCTCTTCAAACGCCTCTGCCGATTCCGCCATTGCGTGGCGCAGCGCGGTCGCCGTTTCGGCAGCCGTCGCAAAACGCTGTGCCGGATCTTTCGCCAGGAGCCGGAGAATAACAGTCTCAATCGAACGTGGCAGATCCGGTCGCAACACGCGCGGCGGCACCACAGGCGCGTGCAGGTGTTGCGAGATCGTCGCCAGCGGATCGTCACCGGGAAATGGCACACGGCCGGTGGTCAGTTCGTAGAGAACTACGCCCAGCGCGTAGAGATCGGCGCGGCCGTCAACAGTTTTTCCCAACGCCTGCTCGGGTGCCATGTAAGCGGCCGTGCCAACGATCGTGCCGGCGTGTGAAATGCGCGAGCCACGAGCGGGCAATGCCAGACCGAGGTCGGCGAGTTTCACAGTTACGCCTGATAGCAGAACGTTGGCAGGCTTGAGATCTCGATGAACTATCTTGTTGGCGTGTGCGTGTTCGAGCGCCGAACAGATCTGGCAGGCGAATTCAACGACCTGTTGGAGATCGTGCGGCGGCGTCTGGCCCAGGTTGGGACCATCCACCAGCTCCATAACAAAGAAAGGAAAGCCGTGGTCCTCTCCCACGTCGTAGACGGCGACAATGTGTGGATGATTCAACGCTGCAGCGGCGCGCGCTTCGCGCATGAAACGCGAGCGCTGCTCGGAGGTAGAACCTTCTTCAGGGGAACCGCCACGGTCAGCAATAACGCCAGGGCTATCTTCCTCGGTGTCCCCTTTACCTTTACCCGTTCCCCTTTCCCCCTGTTCCCCTATTTCCTCCGTCCTTCGACCGCCTATCCTCTCAGCGAGAATTTTGACCGCGACCGGTCGCAACAGTTCGAGATCAGTCGCGCGAAAGACTCTGCCCATCGCACCGCGACCGATTTCGCTATCCAGCCGGTAACGCTGCCGCAGCACCATCCCTGGTCGAGGCGAACTGGCCCGAATCTCATCAGAATCAAACCGCAGCGTTTCCTGTGATTCACTTGGGGACTCGGGCGAAGGACCCTCCCGGGATTCCGACTGAGATTCCCGCCGGGCTTGAGCGTCGCCTTGGGATTCAGTTGTACCCTTTGAACTATTCACGAGTTACTTCTGATTGCTGATTGCTTTGATTTACGATTTACGATCCTCGTTAGTTCCTGCTGATGGCCCTACACAAGCTGGTGCCGCACCTTCGGCGCTCGTCATCCTTCGAGGTTCTTGATCCACGCCCTCACGGGACGTGGCGATTGAATCCCGGCCCTTCGGGCCTGCCTTACCAAAGATTCTCTTAAACCTGACGAGACATTCCGCAACGGGCTATCCTTTCCCAAACCCGCGCAGCGGGTGGAAGCGCTTCGCGGGCTTCAGCAACTTGTTCAGAGCTTCCTAAACACTGATTGCTGTTTGCTAATTGCTATCTACCGGTAGTCCCACGCGGCGCAGTAAATCCTGGAAACGACGGTCGGTGCGCAAGCTGTCGAAAGAAGGATTTACGCTCAGGTACTGCAACTGCAGGTCGTGCGCCGCGTATGCTTTCTCAAGTGAAGCGAACGCCTCCTCACGCTTACCTAAGGCAGCATAGAGGACCGGCAAATCACCCGGCGAGACATACCTCTGGGTCGTCTGCAAGTCCCTGAGTATCTGCTCGGCTGTCCCGCGTTCTCCCATTCGGGCGTAAGCCGCGCCCAGATAGATTTGAGCCGCCGTATTATCTCCACCCACCTTGATTGCCTGTTGATAGGCGGCGATGCCTTCCGCGTACATTCCTTTCGCCGTGTAGGCGTCGCCAAGGTAGCTGTGCGGCAAGTCGTAGTTCTGATCCAGTTCGAGCGTCTTCTTCAAGGCTTCAATCGCCTGATCGTACTGGCGCGCAAAGATGAGTATCCAACCGACATTCGCGTTTACGCCGGGCGAGAGAGGGTCAACCTCTCTGGCGCGTTTGGCTTCGGCGATGGCTTGCTCATGGCGTCTCATAACGCTGAGATAAGCGGAGTACCGGCTGTGCGCTCTGGCAAGGTTTGGGTTCAACTCGATAGCGCGCTTGAATTCGCGCTCGGCAGTTTCCCAGTCCCATGCATTTAATTTGACATTTGCCAATGCAAGGTGCGCTTCCGCCAGACTCTCGTCCAATTCCGCGGCCCTCCGCGCCGCATCTTCTGCTCTGGGCGTAAACTCTGTTGGGTCGAGGCCATAGCCCACCAGAAAACTGTGGGTGTTGGACAGTTCAGCGTAGGCGAGGGCGTAAGTAGGATCAATGGCGATCGCCTGCAGGTAATACTCGATCGCTTTCTTCTGGTTCTCCATCCCTCCCTTGCGACGGTAGAAGAGACCCTTGAGGACCAGTTCGTAAGCCTGCGGGTTCGCCGTTTCGCGTTTGGCGAGTTGCCGCTGTTCAGCATTGGTCAATTTCAAGCGCAGTTTCTCGGCGATCTCTCGCGAGATCTCCGATTGCACCTGAAGCACGTCCGTCACCTTGCGGTTGTACTGTTCACCCCAAAGTTGTGTCTTATCGCGGGCGTTCACCAGCTCAACACTAATTAGAAGATCGTCGCCGCGCTGCAAAACGCGACCGGTGAGGATCCCTTCAACTCCGAGCGCGTTTGCCACCTCCTGCGGGTCGGCAGCTTTGCTCTTGTACCTGAAGCTCGAGCTTCTCGCGATCACTTTCATACCAGGCAGTTGCGAGAGGCTGTTGATGAGGCTCTCGCTAATGCCGTCGGAGAGGTATTCGGCGTCAGGGTTGTTGCCGGTATTCTCAAACGGCAGAACCGCGAGAGAGCGAATCGCGCTCGGGCTGTTTTGCACCGCACGCCGTACGTAGGCAAAGTAAACAACCGCCACGGCGACGATCGCCGCGAGGGCTATCAAAGCGCCGCGCTTGTGTCGCTTAATTTCGCTAACTACATATTCGATGCTTGAGTTCGTGCGTGTGCCGACAACCGCGGTATTTGCCGCTCCGGCTGGAGCAGTAATGGCGGCCTCTCGCTCATGCGCAGCTCTTGCTGAGCGACTTGAGTCCGGCGGAGTGGTGCGTTCAATCTCTGCATCAATCTCCAGCTTTTGCTTCAATCGCTTTAGATCGATCAACAAGTCTTTCGCCGTCTGATAGCGCTCATCCGCACTCTTCGCCAGCGTTTTTGAGACGATCTCTTCCAAACGTTCCGGCGCACCCTCAACAAGTCGGGATAGAGACTGCGCCGGTTGTTCCTGAATGGCGATGATCTGGCGATGAACGTCTTTCCCGGCAAACGGCGGCTGACCTGCGATCATTTCATACAACACGACGCCAAGACTCCAGATGTCTGTACGTGTGTCCACATGCAGACCGCGCGCTTGCTCAGGTGACATGTAAGCCACGGTACCGACGATCATGCCGGGCTCGGTGTTGACGCGCGTTCGCGTCTCTGCTTCAGGGTCGATTTCGGAATCGGTGGGCGCAGTCAGCTTGGCAAGACCAAAGTCGAGCACCTTAACGAAGCCATCCTTCCGCAGCATCAAATTGTCCGGCTTAATGTCGCGATGGATGATGCCGGTTGCGTGCGCGGCCGCGAGCGCGGAGCTAACCTGCACTGCAATGTCGAGCGCCTCAGGCAACAGGAAAGCGTCTCGGCGGAGCAGGCGCTCGCGCAAGGTGGCTCCATCGACAAACTCCGCAACAATGAAATGCCTGCCGTCGATTTCACCGATTTCGTAGATGGTAAGAATGTTTGGATGGTTAAGCGCCGACGCAGCCTTTGCTTCCTGGCTGAACCGGTGCATCCGCTTTTGATCGCTGGCAACTTCTTCGGGAAGAATCTTCAGGGCAACTTTGCGATCGAGCCTGGTGTCCTGGGCGAGATAGACTTCGCCCATCCCGCCCGCGCCGAGTTGCCATTGGATTTCGTAATGGCCGAGTTTTGTTCCTGATGAAAGAGGCGAGCCCATGGGAGATTGCCTGTTGACAGTACTGCTTCGATTTACGATTTACTAGTTCCTGCTGACTGCTGACTGCCAAATACTTCTATTTACTATTTACCATTTACGATTTACCAGTTCATTCATGCTTGACTGGCCCCATCGTTTCATCCAGCCAACCGTTCATGGTCGTCGCGAGCACTCCCCAGTCGGGGATATGACCGCTGTCGAAAAGTATTAATCGCTTCGGCTCGCGCAATAGTTTGAAAAGAGGCTCGCCCTGAGTTTTTAAGGGAGTGTCCTCGTCGTAACGACCGTGCACCATGACCTTTGGAGCTCGAATGTGGGGGGCAAAGTTTATCGGATTGGCTTCCGCAATTGAGTGCAAATCATCTTTCACGACACCCGCACCTATCAAAACCACCGCACGATAGCGCGTCTCAACGGCTGCCAGTATCAGTCCGATTCTCGCGCCGGCGCTGGGACCAAAAAACGCAATCCTCGTCGGGTCGATCTCATTTCTCGTTTCCAAATAATCCAGTCCGCGTCGAATGTCGGTAATCCAGTTAACACTTCTTTCGCGAAACTCAACCGTGCCTGGATCCGGCCTGACATAGCCCTGCGGCCTCAGACGTTCGATGTAGCCTTTAATTACAACTCCAAACGCAGCCCGGCCCGATTTGATAAGCGGAGCCAGACGATCCTCCATTGCCTCGGTAATTGGGCGCAGTCCCCCCGCCACGTCACCGCCGGGAATGAAGTGGATCACCTGCAGAGGTCGGGGATAATTTTTCGGCAGGTAAAGATAAGCGATCGCGCGCTCGCCATCTGCGCCGTTAAAGGTAATCTTCTCGCGCCGCCACTCGGCAGTCTCCTGCACCTCCACGATCTGCGGATCAAGCGCTGTTTTGTCGTAGCGATAATAGCTGGCCCACTTGCTGAAATCCGCAGCGCTGGAAGGCGTGTAAACAGGAACCTCATCTTTGATTTCAATGTGCATCGCGCCCTGATCGCCAGTCGCACCGGGAGCGTTGAGCACGCAACGAAACCCTACCTTGTCGGAGCTGTAGAACCCGGGATAAGTTCCGTACTCGGCAAACGTGTAGGAGGGCAAACCCCACGAACCGCCGGTGGTGGCGAAGCCCGTCGACATTTCATTGAGACACCATTCAGAAACGTTGCCAGCCATGTTGTAACTGCCAAAGGGACTCATCCCAAACTCTGAACTGTTCACGGGCATGCTACCGTTGATATTGAAGTTTGCGCGACGGTCCAGCGGTTCTCCGGGATAGAACAGACCCCACGGCATGGAACTAGCCATCGTGGAAACGTCACCGTCGCGCGCGGCCTTCTCCCATTGAAAGATAGTCGGAAGCTGCTTACCTCTGAACGCAGCATAAGCCGCAGCCTCGTACCAGGTGATGTTTGCGACGGGATAATCGCCTTTGCCTTCGGGAAAATTTTGATTCGACCAGTCGCGTGGACCGAGTAAGCCGGTACGGTCCTTAAACTCTTTAAGCGCGTCTTCCCACGCGATTAGCTTAGCCTCTTTGACGAATGCGTGTTGCCAGAACTGTTTCTTCAGGTAGCCGCCGGCAGTTATGAATTCTTTGTAATCCTGATTACTCACTTCGTATTTGTCGATGAAATAATCGTTGAGCTGCACGCGCGCCTCGGTGGGCCGGGCCCAGGCAACGAGGCGGTAATCGCCGCCGGGAACAAACACCATGCGGTCCGGCACCTTATCCGCTGAAAGCAGTTTCTCCTGGATGTTTATCGGACCAGGCAAAACAACCAAAGTTCCCGAGTGCAATATGGCGCCCGATATCGAACGCTCGGTTTTCGCGTAACCGTTCTTCTCAACGTAGAGAATATATTGACCACGCGCGATCCGCAGATCGTTAAGCGGCGTGGTTCCCACCAGGGTGCGAGGAATGTCGCCTGGCGTTTCAGGCGCATAACGTTTGAGGTAAACCTCTGCACCCGCGGGATCAGTCTTCACCGAAATGGTTTGAGAGATGGTCGGCATCAGCCGCGCGATTGTCGGATCTTCCGGTAGATACTTTTCTGCGACAACCGCCAGACTATACGCGTCGTAATACCTTTGCTGCTGCGCCAGCTGTTCGATCTGCGGCAGCTGGGTCTGTGCCCACTTCACGTTAGCCCTGCGCCAGATAAACCAGCCCCCTATGCCGGCGATGATCAACACGCCGAGCACTATCAGACCTACGCGGCTTGTCGCGGTTTTTCCGAACGCCGCGATGATGCCTGTGCCTGACCCTTCCTGAGTGGTTTTTTCAACATCAATGACTGTTGCAGGCGCTAGGCGTTCGGCAGTGTCGGCCCGGGTGGGAAAGCTGTTCCCGGCCGTAATTGATTCTTCGTCCTGCGAGCGTGGTGGTACTGAACGTTCCAGCCGGTGTTGAAATTCGAGCTCGTCCCGCAAGTGTCGCAGGTCAATCAAGAGGTCTTTAGCTGTTTGGTAGCGCTCGTCAGGATTTTTGTGCAGCGCTTTGCTGACAATGCGTTCGAGTTCGGCCGGAGTCTCCTTTGAAAAGCGAGCGAGCGGCGCTGGTTCGAGTGTGAGAATGGCCGAGGCTGTTGCTGCCGAACTCTTGCTCGCGAATGGCTGTTGACCACTAATCATTTCGTAGAGCACAACGCCGAAACTGAAGATGTCGCTGCGGCCATCAAGCGCCTCGCCGCGCACTTGTTCAGGAGACATGTAAGGCAAAGTGCCGATGAGTGCGCCTGGGGTGGATAGGAGGGCTTCCGTCTCCGCTTCGCTCTGGACTGCCTCTGCTTGTTTGATCAGTTTCGCCAGACCGAAATCCATCACCTTCACCGCGCCGCGCGCAGTCACCATGATGTTTGAAGGCTTGATGTCGCGGTGAATGGTTCCGCTGCTGTGTGCTTCCGCTAAGGCATCTGCGACCTGAATGGCAATGGCCAGCGATTCGGACAGCTCGAGCGGGTGACGCTTCATTTTCGCTTCGAGTGTCTCGCCCTCAACATACTGCATGCAGATGAAGTTGCGCCCATCGGCTTCGGAAACTTCGAGTATGCCGCAGATGTTTGGATGATCGAGTTTGGCTGCTGACTGCGCCTCGCGCAGGAGGCGGCGGTTGGCGTTCTCACTCTCAAGCGAGCCTGCTGGGAGTAGTTTGATGGCGACCCTGCGATTCAGTTTTGTGTCTTCCGCAAGGTATACCTCGCCCATCCCACCGGCACCGAGTTGCGAAAGGATCTTGTAGTGGCCAAGTGTTGTGCCGGCTGGAAGCGATGGACGCATGGGAGTGCAGCAGGTTATGAAGGCTGATCGCTGACCTATTTACGATTTTACGATTTACGATTCACAGGCCACGCATTCTATCCGACTTGGTAAAGGTGAGGCTAGGGACTTGGCTGAGGGTAACTTTGAGAGCATGTATCGCAAGGGAAGGCGGGCTTGCCCCCGCTCTTTATGTAAAAGGCAAGCGGGGTAATCTGGATACCATCTGCCGCTGCTCACTGCTTACTGCTTACTGCTCGCTGCTTACTGTTCACTGTTCACTGTTCACTGCTTTCCCAGATGTCCATTCAGCAAGACTTTGATCGAATTGCCTTCGTTCTTCCGCTTTTTATTATTTGCGTTCCCGCTTCATTTGGGTGATTCAATATTGCCGCTCCGAATCAATTGGCTCCCGTGGCGTCACGCCACGAGCCTTGACTGTTGCCCGTGAGGTCGCAGTTCAAAACGCTCCCCGCCGAATTCTGTTCGGTTAAGACAGCCACTCCATTGTTCCGGTTAATCTTCGTGTTTCGGATCGTGGGGTTACTGCCTGTACGGATCCACACTCCCGAAAACCCATTGTTATAGATGTCACAGTTTTCGAAGGTCCCTCTGGCATGTTCCAGCAATAGAACACCGCCGACCTTCCCGTCATGTATCTTGCACGTGTGAAGCGTCGGGTCGCTCCCGTCTCTAATCACGACCTCCTGGTTATTTGCATGACCGAATATGTCGCAATTGTCTATCGTCCCCCGCGCGTCCTGGTAGACAAATATGCCGCTCATCTGCCCGCCGTAGATCGCACATTCCCTGATAATTGGGTGGGAGCCTTTGCAGATCTCCACGTCGGAATAGGCGTTGCTGAAGATGTTACTTCGCGAGATGAGGGGCGTACTGTTCTCCTTAATCTCTACTCCTACGCTCCCATTGTTGAAGACATGGCAATCTTCTACTGTTCCTGAGCTCCCCCGATGGATGTAAACACCATTTTGTTTGCAGTTGTGAATGGCGGTTCGCCGGACGAGGGGCTTACTGCCGTCGCGACTCTCGAGCCCCGAAAGGGCGTTGCTCCAAATCTCGCAGTCCTCAAAAGTTCCCAGACCACCATCCGTCACCACGACGCCCGCGTTCCTGCCGTCGTGCACTTTGCATCGCCGCAAGACGGGATTGCCTCCGCCCTCGATTCGCACACCCGCCCACTTAGTGCCCGAGATGTCGCAGTCTTCCAGCGTTCCCTGTCCACCGGCGTAAACCCATACGCCGTTGGATCGTCCGTCGTGGATTCTGGTGCGGCGGATTACCGGGTTAGCTGTGAGCCCATGAATCGCGATCCCGGCGACAGAGTTTGAAGTGATGTCGCAGTCTTCGAGCACCAACTCTCCTTCAGGAATGTCGACCGCAGGTCCCTCTTTCTCCGAGAAAATATAATAAAGTGTGCCCAGCAAGCCCGGTCGGTGCCTAATGACAAATCCGCGAACGACAGCCGCATCGGTGCGCAT
>WNGF01010924.1_pt1 | contig 10152 bp, 12 predicted proteins | sample 5400641 | NCBI WGS metagenome assembly WNGF01 (sample SAMN13153371, study PRJNA577476) | soil metagenome | isolation source: 80 cm soil or saprolite under grassland replicate 2 | place: USA:California | collected 2016-06-15
CGGGGACCTGCTCGGCGAAGGTCCGGCGCTGGCAGGCGGGCTGGTCGCAGAACAGCCGCCGTGCCGTCAGCGCGATCACCAGGCGGCGTCCGCCCACGGCGACATCGGCCAGGCGCCGCCGGTAGCGGCTGTGCGTGCGACCTGAGGGCACTCCGCAGCTTGGACAGGTTGCCTGGTTAGCGCGGGTGCGGGCCAGGATCTGGACGAGGTCGGCAGCCTGGTCGATGCGTTCGACCTCAACATCGGCAAGCTGCGGCAGAAGGGTGCTAAAAGGACATTCCGGAACCCGGCTGAGACGTCGGCTCTGAGCCGCCGAGGCTGCGATCAGCAGCACTGCAGGACAAGCCAAGCCTGTTCGAAGTGGCGGGCCGCCAGGTCCTGAGCGCGCATCCAGTAGTAGATGCGGCCCACATCACCCCACAGCATCCCGGCACGCTGGTCGGAGTCGATTTGCAACAGCAGCCGCCAATCCGCCGCACCAGCGCGAAGCGCCGCGGCACGCGGATCGTGCTGGCTGCGCGCGTCGCCACAGTAGATGCCGCTGCTGGCCAGCTGACACTCAAGCTGCATGTCGCCCTGGATGGGGTCGGGGTGACCAAGCAGCCGATGGATCACCTGGCCGGATTGGTCGTCTGCCAGGACTTGGCCGTAGGCGAGCCGCTCACCGTCGGACAGCCCCAACTGCTCCACCGCAAACGACTCCCACGGCGCATAGGTCAGCTGCGGCTCGGCCGCCAGCCCGACCTCACGGTAGCGGCCGTCGTCGGGCAGGTCGGCGGGGACCTCGGCGCGGTGAAGCGGGGTGCCCGGTGGGATGAAGCCGACCTTAAAGCCGTCGCGGTCGCGGGGGTCGTACCCCCACGGCTGCTGGTCGGCGTCGTAGAAGCACACCAGCAGCCCAGCCTGGGGCAGGACCTGCGGCAGGTGGGGGTGATGCGCGATGGCGGCCAGGTCGAGCTGGGCGATGAACGACAGCGGCGTCTCCCAACCACGCGGCCATGACCATCCCGCCGACAGGTCAGGGTGGCCACCCAGCTTGGTCGCGCCAAGCGGGAGCGGCCTGCCGGGCCTAGGCTGTGGGCGCAGCCGCAGCGACGGCGCCGCCAACCCCAGCAGCGCCTCGGCATACCGGCCCAGCCCGGCCGCCGCCAGCCGTGCTCGCAAGGCATCCGCCGATAGCGTCACGCCGCCGAGTATCGCCGAGCTGCCCGACAGCCGGGCAGGCCACGATCATCCGGGCCACACAGGGCGAGGTCGGTTGCCGCAGCAGCGCATCCGCTGGCCCAGCGGTTGAAGCACAGCCGCGCGCAGGCCAGCATGGCGAATGCGAAGAACCGCTCGGAGTCGCAGTCGTAGCGGATGCGCACCCGCCGGCAGCCGGCCAGCCAGGCGATCGTGCGTTCGGCTTTCCAGCGGTGGCGGCCAAGCCGCTGGGAGGATTCGATCCCGCGGCGGGCGATGCGGACCTTGATCCCACGGCGGGTGAGATACCCACGGCAGGCTCGGTTGTCGTAGGCCTTGTCGGCGTGGCACTTGTCCGGGCGGCTTCTGCGCCTGCCGGTCGGGGTGCGCACCTCGGGGAGGTCGTCCAGCAGCGCCTCGAACATGGTGCTGTCGTGGGTGTTGGCCGCGGTGACCAGCACAGCCAGCGGCAGCCCGGTGCCGTCAACCGCCAGGTGCAGCTTGGACCCTGGCTTGGCCCGATCGACCGGGTTTGCGCCGGTGTGGTCCCCCCTGACCGCGCGCAGGCTGAACGTGTCCACGCTCACCCGCGACCAGTCCAGCTGCCCGGCCTCCCCGAGCTCGTCCAACAGGACCTCGTGGAGGCGTTCGAACACCCCGGCGCTGGCCCATTCGGCAAACCGCCGCCAGCAGCTGGTCACGCTGCCGCAGCCGAATTCACCGACCGGCAGCAGCGCCCACGGGGTTGAGGTGCGGGCCATGAAGATGATCGCGGCCATGCAGGCCCGGTCGGAGACGGTGCGGGGCGCGCCGCCGCGGGCGTGGGAGGGTGGCGGTGGCAGCAAAGGGTGGAGGCGCCGCCACAGCCCGTCAGGCAGCAGGCGATCGGCCAGGGTCGTCATAAGCGGGGATCATCCCACCACCCATCCACCTCACGCATGTGCACCAAGCCCCGCCCTAGGAGCCTCGCGGCCAGGCAGGCGGGCGGTCGGCCCGGCACCAGACCTGCGACCATGACGGCATGGTGGAGCCTGACTGGGCGGCCCTTTCCGACCTCGACGACAACCAACTTGAGGCCGCCTTGCTGGAGTACCTGGATGCCGTCATGGCCGAGAGGCCTGCCGAGGCTGAGGACGCCCTGCTGGCGGCGCTGCCCCGGCCGCTGCAGGTGCTCTGGCTGCTCAACTGGCTGGAGTTCGAGGTCGCACAGGGCTCGCTGCTGGCCTACTTCTTCAACAGCTCCAGCCGGCACGCGGCGCTGGCCGTGGCCGCCCTGCGCGACATCGGCGCAGGGCGCATGGCCGAGGTGCTGGCCGAAGCGGCGGCCGTCGTTGCCGCCCACCGGGCAGCGTGGGACCAGCGACGGTCCGACCTCGACGCGCTGCCTGAATGGACGGTCACCCGGCCGTATCACGGCCTGCCCCAAGCCGATCTCCTTGGGGGCTCGATGACCAGCCGGTTTTTGGAGGCGGCCCAGCTTGACGACTGGGGCTCGCAGCTGGGCGCCTACCTGCGGCGGCAGGTTGGCTCCATCGCCGCTTGGGGCCAGCAGCGCCACCGAGCCCGGCCGGGCTGACCAGCCTCACCCGCTGCTTGCCATACTGGCTGCGATGAACCTGACCCTTGACGACCTGGACGCGGACTGGCCGCGGCTGCGGGCGCTGGCCGAACACCTGGCCGAGCGCACCGGCGACGACCCAGACCTCGTGTTCTTCCCATTGGGCCTTCGACTGCACGGCCGCCATGGCGACCAATGGGACTACGATGCCACACCGGCCAACAGCACGACCTTCGCCTCCACCGGCGGCGACGGCGTCCATTTCGGCCTGCTGCACGCGACCACGACCGTGCCTGGCGCCGCGCCGGTGGTGATGACGGTCCCGATGCAGTTCGACGCCCCCAACCACGTGCTGGGCGCCAGCCTGCGGGAATTCCTGGCGTTGGGCTGCCGCACCGGCTACTACCACCTTGAGCGCCTCGCCTACGGCTGGGGGCGGCAGGAGGAGACCAACCACCTCGAGCGCGGCCACTGGGCGGGCGTGGGGTGGGATGGGGAGCCGGAGGAGCCCACCGTGTTGGCGCTGCTGGCAGCGGTGACCCAGGAGTTCAACCTGGCACCGTGGCCCAACGTGGCGCAGCGCTTGGCCGAACTCCAGACCCGCTACCTTCCTGCGGTGTGATTCCCCCTGGGTTTTGTGGAGGCTCCACCGCTTGGAAGGCAGGATGGAGTCATGACAGACACCAGGAGTTCCCACCCATCACAGAAGCGGTACCCGCCCGAGTTGCGTGAGCGGGCCGTGCGCATGGTGCTGGAGACCATGGAGCAGACCGGCCAGCGCGTCGGCGTGATCGCCCGCATCGCCCGGCAGCTGGGCGTCGGCGCAGAGTCGCTGCGGTGCTGGGTGGCGCAGGCCGAGGTCGACGGCGGCCGCCGGCCCGGCGTGCCGACCCCCGAGCGCCAGCGCATCGCGGAGCTTGAGCAGCAGGTCCGGGAGCTGCGCCGCGCCAACGAGATCCTCAAGGCCGCGGCTTGATATGCGGGTGATCCCGGTACTGTTGTGGTCCTCTGGATCGAGGGCCCGGCCGGTGATCGGAGGAGCCCGCGATGGCTGGATGGATCCCGTGTCTGGATCTCTCGCCCGAGGATGGCCCGCCCCGGTTGGGGCACCCGCTGCTGGATGCCTATCTGGTGTTCGTGGCGGCGAGGGCCCGGCCACGTCGCCTTCATCATCGACGCCTTCTCCCGGATGATCGTCGGCTGGCGGGTGGCCACCACCCTGCGGGCCACGCTCGCCCTGGACGCCCTGGAGATGGCCATCTGCGCGCGCCAGGACGCCGGCCTGGACGACCTGGTGCATCACTCTGACCGCGGGGTGCAGTACCTGGCGGTCCGCTACACCCAGCGCCTGGCCGACGAAGGCGCCGTGACCTCGGTCGGCTCCCGCGGCGACAGCTACGACAACGCGCTCGCCGAGGCGGTCAACGGGCTGTACAAGGCCGAGCTGATCGGCCCGCGCGGCCCCTGGCGCACCGCCAGCCAGGTCGAGCTGGCCACCCTCGCGTGGGTGCAGTGGTGGAACCAGCGCCGCCTGCACGGCGCGATCAACCACATCCCACCTGCAGAACACGAAGCCATCTACTACCGTGAACACGGACAGTCCAAGGAGGTCAGGTAAACCCAACCGTTCAGGCCTCCATCAAACCCAGGGCAGTTCAGTGCTGTGGCAGGGCCAGCTCCAGGCTGCGGTCCAGGTAGTCCGGCGGGGTCATCCGCCGCCACGCAGTGCCGGTCGTTCTGGCATGCCAAGGTGCTTGGCGGGGCGTCCTTCGTCACATGTCCTGCGCTGGGCCTTGCTCGGCCCGGCGCAGTATCGGCCCGGCACGCTCCAGCCGCTCATCCCAGGGCATGCACTCCTGCCACCACGTCGCGCCGGCCTCTCCCAGCGATCCGAACAGATCCTGCGTGGCGTCCGATCCGGCTGGGCTCATGCCACTGACGACAAGATCGAACGGCTTGTGCCCATTGCCTGCTTCGTCCCGGCAGCGCTGGAGGAAGGCATGCAGGGCGCGGACGGTCGCGGGATCCGGTGGCCGGGCGTCCAGTTCTGCGCTGGGATCCAGGTTCGGCACTGCGCCGTCCCAGCGCGCCGCGCGCCGCATGGGCGCCTTGTTCGGCCAGTTGCCGCCCACCCATACCGGCACCCGTGGCCGCTGGACCGGGACGGGCCGGAACGCGACATCGTCGATCGTCACGTGCGCGCCACGGAAGATGACCGGCTCACCGGACCAGAGCAGGTTCAGCGCCGCCAGACCCTCGTCAAGGCGCGCGGCGAGCAGCCTGGGATCGGTGGTCTCACCGAAACTGCCGAACTCATCGCCGATCGGCGCGCCGAGACCGGCCCCCAAGACCATCCGTCCCCCGCTGAGCTGGTCGAGGGTCGTTACCTCTCTGGCGAGCTTCGACACCCGCCGCCGCGCAATCGGCGTGATCATCGTTCCCAGCCGGATCCGCCGCGTCGCCAGCGCAGCCGCGGTCAGCAGCACCCATGGATCACCAATCTCACGCAACAGCCGCTTCTCATATGTCACGTGATCCCAGATGAACAACCCGTCCCATCCTGCTGCCTCGGCACGCTGGGCGAGATCGGCGACTGCCCGCGGGTTGGCGAAATCGCCGAAGTTCGGGATATTGAGGGCGAAGCGCATAGCGCCATGGTGGCACCCGGTACCGACAGCCTGGACAACCCCCCGCTGGCTCCGCAGCACGGCCAGCCGCCCCGGGCCCAGAACACTGCCTCACCAGCCAGGCGCTCATCAGCAAACCCCACACCGCTGCACAGAATGGGGAGATCGGCCCCGGCTTCCCACGCGTGCGGGCCGGAGCTGACAGCCGCACCGAGTCGGCAGGGAGGCACCGAGCTCACCGGGCGGTTGGCCTGGCGATTGCTCACCTTCCGTGACGTGACCTTCGTTCAGAGAAGGTTCCTCAGTCTGGAGCCGCTGCTTGGGCCGCTGCCGAGCCTGGACCTGACCGGGATCGACTGGGTGATCGTCGGCGGCGAGTCGGGTGCCGGTGCACGGCCGATGGACCTGGCATGGGCGCATGACCTCGTCGAGCGATGCGAGGCCACTGGGGTGCCCGTGTTCGTCAAGCAACTCGGCTCCGCACCCCCAAGGCCGGCGGCCGCGACCTCGACGGCCGCACCTGGGACAAGATGCCCAGCACTGGACCGCAGATCGCGGCTGCCACCGGAGGCGAGCGATCACCGCCATTCAGCCCGCGGCCCGGCAGCCCACCACCGCGACGATGACGGATCGGCTGCCCACCATCAATGCGGGCGAGGCCACGGAGCCGGCGGGCCCGCGAGGTTCCACACCCGCGTGGAGGTCCTGGCCGCTGGTCGGCTCAACCCAGCCGGGCCAGGTCGACCCGAAACAGTCCCGCCGGCATGCCCACCCACACCGCATCCGGGCTGGCCGCCAGATCGCTGACCGGCGCGCTGTCGTCCGGCCCGCCGAGCTCGTCCAGCGACACCTGCCGGGACGTGTCGCCGAGCGCCAGCAGGGTGGTCCCGCTGGTCGCCCACACCTCCCCTCCCGCTGCGACCAGCGACTCGCCCACCAGCGACGGCGCATCCTCAAAGACCGCCCGCACCTGCCGGTTGCGGGCCGGGTCGACGCGCAGCACCTGCCCGCTGGCCGGGTTGCTCACCCACACCGCGTCCGGGCCGACGAGCACATCACCTGCCTCCCCGGCCGGCCCTTCGTGCGGCAGGCCGCCCAGTCCACCGGGAATCCTGATGGTCGCCACCACACGGTTGCTGGCCAGGTCGACTCGCCAGATCGGCCCGCCCGCGCCGGTCACCCACACGCCGCTGGGGCCGGCCCCGACCACGGTGGGCAGCCCAGGCAGCCGGATCCTCACCACCACCTGGTTGCTGGCGGGGTCGACCCGGACCAGCGATCCGGTCGGGTGGGCGGTGTTGATCCCGGTCCAGCAGCACTCCGCCCACACCCCGACGTCCGTCACCACCGGGGCTCCCACGCCGACCAGCGCCAGCGTGGCGACCACCCGCCTGCTGTGCGGGTCCACCCGCAACAGCCGCTCACTCGACTGCGACACCCACAGCGCCCCGGTGCCGGCGGCCATCCCGGCCACCCAGCAGCCGCCGCGGACGGGTGGCAGGCCAATCGTGGCCACCACCCGGTTGGTGTGGGGGTCCACCCGGGAGACAGCGCAGCCGTGCGCGGCCCAGACCGCGTTCCGCTCGGCGGCGACCGCGGTGACACGGCCGAGTCGGAGATGAGCCGTCACCGGCGATGGCGTGGTCGGCGGTGGAGGGAGCACGGGCGGCGGGTGCCACCTGGTAGTCGTCGCCGGGCTGGGAGGTCGCAGACTGTCGCCCGTCAGGCGCCCGACCACCAGCAAGGCGCCCAGCACTACCGCCACGGCGGTGGCGCGTGTCAGTGTGCTCCGCGAAGGCCACATCCTCCGATCCCTCCGCTCCTCCACGGAACATTCTGGCAGCTTTCCTCAGCTTGCTTGGTGCAGAGAAACTTCGAACGCAGGAAGGTCTCCATCGGCACCTGCGCCCGCGTGTTCGGAACGCCCTGCACTCATGAACACGCATGTTTATCCGAACCAGCCGAGAAGGCGCTGGACGACGCGGGGTCCGGTCGGCTGCGCTGGTCGCTCACTTGGTGTCTGAGCGTGCATCCAGGCGCCGGAGGATTTCCTCGCTGAGCTGCCAGCGGTCGGTGTCGCGGCCAAAGCGCCGCCCCCGCTGGGCCTTGATGGCCTCGGCCAGCCGGCGTCGCTGCGCTGGGTCAAGGTCGTCGATCATCTCGACGGCCAGCAGCATCGCGTGGTACTGCTCGAACGCGCTGCGCGAGTGTTCGATCGCCGCCAGCGCGGCGTCGAAGTTCCGCAGCTCGCGCTTGGCCTGCATCATGGCCAGGGCGGTGATGCGTTCCTCCTCGCTTCCCTCCCGCAGCCAGCGTGCGACCTCGGCCGGGTCGAATGGCTGCTCTGCTGCGAGCCGGCGGGCCCGGGCGACGACCTCTTCCATTGCGCGGGTGCGGTGGGGACCGGGGCGCATTGCGCCGCGCACCGACCGGTAGTCGGCCGCGATCGGGCCCGCGGCCTCCAGCAGCGCCTGGGCCTCGGCGCGCAGCCGGTCGGCGGTGGCGGTGTCGCCGCGACGCTCGGACTCCTCGGCCAGCGCGAACCGCTCCGCCGCGGCGGCGCGCAGTCTGAGCTTGGCGCCGCCAAACTCGAAGCTCTCGATGCGATTGCCGAGCAGGGCGAGAACGAGCAAGACGCCGCCGAAGGCGAGCAGCACGCCCGCGCCGGTCCCGTTCTCGGTCACAAACACTGCGAGCACCCCGGCCCCGAAGGACCCCGCGCCGAGCAGGCCCAGGAGCACACGCAGGCCGGAGGTGAATGGAGACGGCGTTGAGGGAGGTTCCACGGACTGCTCCTCGGTATGCGGCGGTCGGGCGTGTCAGCACTCGAAGGTGCGGTATTGCTCGGCCCGCTTGCGGAGCCGTTCGAGGCGCGCGTCGAGCGTGACCAGGTTGAGGTCCAGCACGTGGAGGCCGTCGCGGAAGTGCTCGAAGCCGAGCTGGGACCACACCTCGCTCAGGCACGCGCTGGCCACCTCCCGCTCGACTGGGTCCTCGTCGACGTCGCCTTCCCGGGGGTCGTGCAACGGCGCCGGCTGCACACCGCAGCCCGGGCGCCACCAGCCAGCTTCTTGATCGCCGTGCCGGCCAGCAGCACGCCCAGGCCGAAGCCGCGCCACCGGGGGGCGAGCCGCACGGACGCAAGGATGAGGATGCGGCTGCCGTGTGGCTGGAGTTGGTGGTCCAAGACGGGGTCGAGTTGGCCGGTGGCCGGGTCGAAGATGGTTTCGGCGATCCTGCCAAGGTCGGCGTCCTCGCCGTCGAGCACGCCGGACGGATCGGTGGTCTGGGAGAGGTCGATGAGCACGATCTCCATGTCCCCGACGTGGGCGGCCCGGTGGGTGCCGCTGTCGTCGGAGACGTCGGCGGAGATCTGCCAGGCCTCGGGTTCGGTGTCGGCGTCGAACCACCAGCGCTGACGGTGCTGGTAGGTGAGGTCGATCCGCCACGGATCGGTGGGCGGGGTGCGGTTTGCGTTGCTGGCCATGCGGGTCACCTCTCTGCCGGTGCGGAGCTGGATCTTCCCACCGCCAGCGGAAGTCGGGCATGCCCAGGTAGGTCGTGTGCCGGGCGGCCAGCGCGCGCATGGCCGTCAGCTTCTGCGCGGCGGCGGCCAGGGTGGTCTCGATCGCGGCGACCTCCCCGGGCCAGCCCTGCTCGTTGGCCTCCTGGAGTCGGTCGGCGAGGTTGGCGTGATCTGTTCCAGCCGTGGCAGCTGGGCGGGGTCAACCCGAAGGAGGGGGCATCTGACACAGGCTTCTCTGAACTTTGAGATCGACGTTGCGGCAGCGGCATGAACTCCCAGGACTCGGTCAGGGCAGGTGTTGGCGAGTCTGCGCCCAGACGAGCAGTTGATCCCGTGTGGGGCTGGGTTGTAGGTGGTTGACGAGCCTGTCCAGATGGGCCGTCAGGTTCTTGTGCCGCCGCAGCTCGCTGATCTGCTCGACGGCAAGGTCGTGCCAGTGATCGGCGAGCGCACGGGCCTCAGAAGGGGCGAGAGCAAGTGCGGCGATGGTGTCGGCCGCCAGCCTCTCGGGGTTCCAGTCCAGGTCTTGGTCGTCGGGACCGAGATGGTCGATAATCCACATTCGGAACATGAAGTTCTGCTGAGCGGCCCGTGCTCGGTCCCACCGACTGTCGCCCTGCAGGCGCTGGTTGGCCTGCAATGACAGCTTGGCCCACTGCCGGCGGGCTTGCTGGGGCTCGTCGGAGCGATAAGCATGGGTCTGTGCGATGACACGTACCGCCTCAAGCTCCTGGCCTTGAGCATCCATGGCGTATGCCCGAAGGCGCGCAACCGGCCAGGTGCTGAGATCGCGGCTTGGTTCTTCGTGATCTGCGTCGGTGTTCAATGCTCCTCGCTTCTGATGGTGGGCATGCCGAGGTCGACGGCGGTCCCATTGTGGGGATGTCGGTCGAGCTGGGCGAGCTTGTCTTCTGCGCCGGCGAGGCTGACCTGGAGGCCGTCGACCTCGCCGAGCCAGCCTTCCCGATGCGCCTCGGCGATGCGGGCGAGCAGGTTGTCGCGGATCTCCTCCAGGCGCGCTCGTTGCGCTGGGTTTGGTCGCAGGAGCGAACATCTGACACACGCGTGTTCATGAATGCAGGGCGTTCCGAACGCGCGGGCGCAGGTCCCGATGGCCACCTTTCGTTTCTCGAAGTGGGCGAGGAAGGCGTCCCACTCCTGGTCGGTGGGGGTTCGGTATTCTTCGCTGGGTCGGGTCGCTCGGCGTCGGGCGATGAATGCCCGGTGCGCCTCGATCGTTTCGGCCGGGTAGACCGCCT
>WNGF01010926.1_pt1 | contig 10150 bp, 12 predicted proteins | sample 5400641 | NCBI WGS metagenome assembly WNGF01 (sample SAMN13153371, study PRJNA577476) | soil metagenome | isolation source: 80 cm soil or saprolite under grassland replicate 2 | place: USA:California | collected 2016-06-15
GGCAGTAGCTCAAAACGCAACCACCCACCCAACGACCCGCCGAAGCCCTGCTGCCCCCCGGGGTCTGCCGGTCAGTTCCTCGACGCCCAAGCCTCAGGCCAGACCGCGGCGCGGGGCGGCGGGCGGGCGGGTGCCGCGGATGGCGGCCACCATGTCCAGCGCCCGCCGGGCCGGCCGCACCTGGTGGACCCGGAACACCCGGGCGCCCAGCCAGGCGCTGACCGCGAGGGTGGCCAGGGTGCCCTCCAGCCGCTGCCCGGTAGGCAGGTCCAGCGACTCCCCGATGAAGTCCTTGTTCGACACCGCCACCAGCACCGGCCACCCGGTGCCGACCAGCTCGGGCAGCCGGCGGGTCACCTCCAGGGAATGCCGGGTGTTCTTGCCGAAGTCGTGCGTCGGGTCGATCAGCACGCTCTCCCGCGGTACGCCGAGGGACACCGCGCGGCGGGCCAGCCGGGTCACGGTGGCCAGCACGTCGGCCACCACATCGGGGTACGCCACCCGGTGCGGGTCGGTCCGCGGCGGCAGCCCGCCGGTGTGGCTGCACACGATGCCCACCCCGGCGGCCCCGGCCACCTCGGCCAGCGTGGGGTCGGCGCCCGCCCATGTGTCGTTGACCAGGTCCGCGCCGGCTTCGATCACTACCCGGGCAACCTCCGACCGCCAGGTGTCCACGCTGATCACCAGGTCCGGGTACCGGGCCCGGACGGTCGCCACCAGGTCGGCCACCCGGCGGATCTCCTCGGCCGGGCCGACCGGCTCGCCGTACCCGGCCCGCACGCCGCCGACGTCCACGATGTCCGCGCCCTCGGCCACCGCCCGGTCGACCGCCTCCACCGCGCTCGCGGACCGGTACGTCGCGCCGTGGTCGAAGAACGAGTCCGGGGTTCGGTTCACGATCGCCATCAGCACCAGGTCGGTGTCGGCGAACTCGCGCCGGCCCAGCCGCAGGATCACGCACCCGACACTACGGCGCCGGCACCGGCATCGACGCCGGCATCGACACCGGCACAGGCACCGGTGTCGGCGTCGGCGATCTGACCGGCCGGCACCCGGACGGACGCCGGTGGTCCGTCGGGGACCGGGCGTGACACGATCGGGTATGTGATGACCGTGCTCGAGTACGCGCTCGGGATGATCCTCGTGGGCGGGGTGCTGTTCCTGCTGGTGTCGTTCGTGTTCGGCCGCGGAGAGGCGCTGGCGCCGATGCCGCCGGACGCGGTGCCGGTGGAGCTGCCGGAGGACCGCCCGGCCGGCGCGGAGGACATCCACCGGCTGCGGTTGCCCGTGGTGCTGCGCGGCTACCGGATGTACGAGGTCGACTGGGTGCTGGACCGGCTGGCCGCCGAGCTCGAGCTGCGCGACGCCGAGATCGCCCGGCTGCGCGCCGAGATGGCCGGCCCCCCGCCCCCCGCCGGGCGCGACGGCGTGGACCGCGCCGAGGAGGAGGAGCCGCCGATCTGGGCCACCCCCGGCTGGTCGGAGTGAGCGGCGAGGCGCGCCGGTGAGCGCGCGGTACCGGTAGGCGGTGTCCACAGTGGACGGTACGACCACCGGGCCGGACGGGCGGGCGCGGTGCGGCTGGGCCGCCAGCACGCCCGACTACCTGACGTACCACGACGAGGAGTGGGGCGTCGAGCTGCGTGGCGACGACGAGCTGTACGAGCGGATGTGCCTGGAGGCGTTCCAGTCCGGGTTGTCGTGGCTGACCATCCTGCGCAAGCGGCCGGCGTTCCGGGCGGCGTTCGACGACTTCCGGATCCAGGAGGTGGCCCGGTACGGCGAGCACGACGTGGCCCGGCTGCTCGGCGACGCCGGCATCGTCCGCAACCGGGCGAAGATCGAGGCCACGGTGGCGAACGCCCGCGCCGCGCTGACCGTCCATGAGGGACTGTCCGCCCTGCTCTGGTCGTTCGCACCCACCGGCCCGCGCCCGCGGCCGGCGACCATGGCCGACGTGCCGGCCACCTCGCCGGAGTCGGTCGCGATGGCCAGGGAGCTCAAGCGGCGCGGCTTCCGCTTCATCGGGCCCACCACGGCGTACGCCCTGATGCAGGCCACCGGCATGGTGGACGACCACCTGGCAACCTGCTGGCGCGCCGGCCAGCCGTAGCACCCTACCTGCCGTGGAAGGTCACCGGCCGCTTGGCCAGGAACGCGGCGGTGGCGGCCCGGTGGTCCTCGGTCGCGCCGCAGCGCGCCTGCAGCTCGTCCTCCTTGACCAGCGTCTCCTCCAGCGAGGCGCTCTCCCCGAACGCGAGCGACTCCTTGATCGCGGCGTACGCGAGGGTCGGCCCGGCGGCCAGCCGCGCGGCCAACTCGTGCGCGGTGGCCAGCACCCGGTCGTCGGGCACGACCGCGTTGACCAGCCCCATCTCCAGCGCCTCCGCCGACTTCACCGGCTCGGCCAGCAGCATCATCGCGGTGGCCCGCGCGTGCCCGACCAGCCGCGGCAGGGTCCACGACGCGCCGCTGTCCGCGGACAGCCCGACGGCCGCGAAGGCGAGCAGGAAGCTGGTGCCCTCGCCGGCGATCCGGAAGTCGGCGGCGAAGCTCAGCGACGCGCCGGCGCCGGCCGCCATCCCGTTCACCGCGGCGACCACCGGCTTGGGCATCCCGGCCACGCCGAGCGTGATCGGGTTGTAGTGCAGGTGAACCGTCTGCATCGGCATCGGGTCGCCGGTCTCCAGCATGGCGGCGTGCTCGCGCAGGTCCTGCCCGACGCAGAAGGCCCGGCCGGCCCCGGTGAGCACCACGGCACGCACCGCTGGGTCGTCCTTCACCTCGGCCAACCCGGCGATCAGCGCCTCCTTCAGCTCCAGCGAGAGGGAGTTCAGTGACTCCGGCCGGTTCAGCGTCAGGGTGGCGACGCCCTCGGAGCGGTTGATCAGGAGCGTGTCGGACACGAGTCCTCCCGGGCAGCTCTGGTCGGTGACCTCGAACATACCGAGCGCGCCGCGCCGGGTGGCAGGGTTTCACTCTGCGGTGCGTATGGGAGACAATGATCGGGACACTTGCCGGGCGCGCGCAGCGCCGTGCACGGCCGGTACTGCAAGCTTCACTGCGAGTGTGCGGTGCCCCGGTGGCCCGCTCATGAGGAGGCGAGAATGGCGGCGATGAAGCCGCGGACGGGCGACGGTCCGCTCGAGGTCACCAAGGAGGGCCGCGGCATCGTCATGCGCGTGCCGCTCGAAGGCGGTGGTCGGCTCGTCGTCGAGATGTCGGCCGACGAGGCGACCGCCCTGAGCGACGCCCTGAAGACCGCGGCGGGCTGACCCCCGGCGAGTTTTCCGGCCCCGACCGCACGCCGGCGACGAGCAACGCGGTCGGGGTCGTCGCATGTGAACTGTCGCTTGTGGAGGGTGCCGGATGCTGGATGTGCGGCTGACCGACCGGGTGCCCGGTGCCGACGCTCTGGCGGTGCCGGTGCGGCCGGCCGCCGGTGCCGCGGCGGACCGGGATTCCACTGTGGACGGCGTGACCGCCGGGTACGGCGCCGAGCGGCTGCCGGCGGATGTCGTGGCATTCCTGGCCGATGCCGGCGCGAGTGGGGCCGCCGGCAAGGTGGACACCCTGCCGCTGCCCGGTGGTGCGCCACCGGTGGCGTACCTGGTCGGCGTCGGCGCGGCCGCCCCGGCCGACCTGCGCCGGGCCGGCGCCGCCGCGGTGCGGGCCGCGGCCGGCCGGGCCGAGCGCGGGTTGCGGCACCTCGCGGTGACCCTGGGCCACGGCGCCGACCCGGACGCGGTCCGGGGGCTGGTCGAAGGGGTGTGCCTGGGTGCCTACCGCTACAGCTTGAAGTCGAAGATCCCGCAGGCGCTACGCAAGGTAACGGTTGTGGTGGACGAGCCGGCCCGATATGCCGACGCTCTCGGCCGCGGCCTGGCCACGGCGCGGGCCACCTGCACCGCCCGCGACCTGATCAACACCCCGGCGCTGCGGAAGTCCCCGGCCTGGCTGGCCGGGCGGGCGGAGCGGTGGCTGTCGCCGCTGGGCGTGGCCGTCCGGGTGCGCGGCGAGGACGAGCTTGCGGCGGAGGGGTTCAACGGGATCCTCGCGGTGGGCGGCGGCTCGGACCGGGGGGCACGCCTGGTGGAGGCGCGGTGGGCGCCGCGCGGCGCCCGCGGGCCGCGCGTGGTGCTGGTCGGCAAGGGGATCACGTTCGACACCGGCGGCCTGTCGATCAAGCCGGTCGAGGGCATGGTCGGGATGAAGACCGACATGGCCGGTGGCGCCGCGGTCCTCGGCGCGCTGGCCGCCGCCGCCGAACTGAGGCTGCCGCTGCGGGTCACCGCGTTGGTGCCGGCCGCGGAGAACGCGGTCTCCGGCGCCTCCTACCGGCCGTCCGACGTGATCCGGCACTACGGCGGGCGGACCACCGAGGTGCGCAACACCGACGCGGAGGGCCGGGTGGTGCTGGCCGACGCGCTCGCCTACGCCGCGGCCCGGCTGCGCCCCGACCTGCTGGCTGACGTGGCCACGCTCACCGGCGCGGTCCGGGTCTCGCTGGGCACCACCACGGGTGGCCTGTTCGCCACTGACGACGTGCTGGCCGACCAGTTGCTCGCCGCCGCGGCGGCGGCCGGGGAGAAGCTGTGGCGGCTGCCGATGCCGGTGGAGTACGAGGAGTTGGTGGACTCCGACGTGGCGGACGGCAACAACGCGGCGGGCAGCCCGGGCGCGGTGACCGCCGCGCTGTTCCTGCGGCCGTTCACCGCCGGGGTGCCGTGGGCCCACCTGGACATCGCGGGCGCCGCCCGGGCCAGCTCCGACGACGCGGAGATCAGCCGCGGCGGCACCGGCTTCGGCGTCCGCCTGCTGGTGCGCTGGCTGGAGAACCTGGCCGCCGTGTGAGCGCCCGCGGGTCCGCAACGTGCTCATGGGAGGGCTCCCCTTGAAGCGTTCAAGGGTTCTGGTAGAGCTGGCTACCCGGCGTACGGGACCATCCCGAACAAGCTGCGACACATGGCGGCGCGCAACACCGCCGCCCTATTCGATGGGAATCTGCTGGAACGCGAGGCGGATGTCGATGCCCTGGCGCCGCCGGTAGGCCTTGACTCCCAGATACCAGAGGGTACCGAGGGCCGCCGTGCCGGTGGTGATCCAGAACTCGACGGGGAGCGGCTTCTTGATCATCGGTCCGGCCGCGATCGGGTCAGTCCACAGCAGATAGAGGTAGACCGCGAGGAACAGGGCGCCGAGGAACCCGGTCACGGTCATCAGGGGAATGCCGAACAGGCGCAGCCGTGCGACCGGCGACGGCCGGTAGATCCCGGTCCGGCGGTAAGGGAAGATCATGGCGGCGAGCATGGCGATCAGCCAGACGCCAACCAGGACCTCGAAGAAGGTGAGCAGCGCCAGATGTCGGTAGGCGATCAGCCACACGCCCGCAACGCCGGCGGCGGTGAACGTCCAGATCGCCACCACGGGCGTGTGAAAAGCGCCCACTGACGTAACCCAGCCTGTCCGGCGCCACCCGGTCGAACGACCAGGCGATCATCGAGCGGGTGCCGTACGCCATGATGTTCGGGATCCAGAACCAGATCCAGATCGCGAACGTCGCGGAGATGATGACGGCGAGGGCGATGTTACCGGCCTGGATGCCGGCGAGTACGGGCAGGTACGGGGTTGCGCCGATGGTGCCTTCGGTCGAGCCGCCGGCGACCCCGTTGAGCGAGTTGTACGCGACGGCGCCGACGAACCGGTCACCGAAGGCATGGCGGGTCAGCGGATCGAACGCGGCGATGATCAGGGTGGCCACGGCCAGCGCGCCGAACATGCCCCACAGCTGAGATCGCTGTACCCGCCTGACCTCGCCACCGATCGATATCGAGCTCGGTGCGGCGCTGAGCGGGAATGCGGCGAGGGCCACGAACAGCAGCGACGCGCTCAGGCTGAACCCCTGGTGGGTGTACCCGTTTGCCTCGGCGGTACTGATGACCTTGTTGTAGTCCAGCCCGCCGATGGTGGACAGATGGGCGGCGAAGGTGGCCCGGGATCCGAACGCGAGCACGAGGCCGAGCACGACGATGCCGGCCATCGCGATCGCGAACAGTATCTTCTGGATGACGAAATGTCGGCGCATGCCGGCGGTCATGAGGATCGCGGCCAACACCTGAACCGCCGCGCCGATCAGGAAGACCCCGCAAGCTCCGGCCCGGACGGAACGACGATCGCCGGTCTACGCCGGGACCCTGGGCCTGTCAACCGACCGTCTCGGCAGCCGGAACGCGCTGTGGGGTCGGCATCCGGCCGGCATTCCAGGAGCTTTCACCCGCGTGACCGCCGCCGTGGAATGGCAGGCTCTGGTCGATTGTGCCGCCGCCGCGGGCTACCTGGAACGGTTCGGCCGGAAGCCAAAGGACATCGACCTCGTGGTGCTGAGGCAGGGCGCCGGATCATGCGCCGGTTGCTCGAAGAGTCCGGCTACCGGGTCGCAATATGCAGCTTGTCGTCGGGTAGGGCGCTCACCTGGTGTGCGGCAAGGAAGGGTCAGCGCAGCAGGGCGCGGTAGATCTCCACGGTGCGGCGGGCCACGGTGTCCCAGCCGAACTCGGCAACAGCCCGGTCCCGGCCGGCCTTGCCCATCGCGGCGCCCCGCTGCGGGTCCCGGACCAGATCGTTGATCTTCTCCGCCAGCCCTGCCTCGAACTCCTCCGGCGCGGACTCCGAGTACGGCACCAGCAGCCCGGTCACCCCGTCCTCGACCACCTCGGGGATGCCGCCGACGGCCGAGGCCACCACCGGCACCCGGCAGGCCATCGCCTCCAGGTTGACGATGCCCAGCGGCTCGTACACCGACGGGCAGCAGAACACCGCGGCGTGCGAGAGCAGTTGCAGCAGGTCCGTCCGCGGCAGCATGCCGGTGATCCACACCACCCCGGACCGCTCCGCCCGTAGCGCCTCCATCTCGGCCGCCACCTCGGCGGCCAGCTCCGGGGTGTCCGGCTCGCCCGCGCACAGCACCAGCTGCGCCTCGGGGTCGACCCGGTGCGCGGCGTGCAGCAGGTGCGGAACACCTTTCTGCCGGGTGATCCGGCCCACGAACAGCAGGTACGGCCGGTTCCGGTCGATGCCCTGCCGGACCAGCGCGGACACCTCCTCGACCGGCCGGTACAGCGCAGTGTCGATGCCGTTGTAGACCACGTGCACCCGGGCCGGGTCCACGAACGGGTACACCGCGAGCACGTCCTCCCGCATGCCCTTGCTGACGGCGATCACCGCGTCGGTGTGCTCGTAGGCGGTGCGCTCCACCCAGGACGAGACCCGGTAGCCGCCGCCGAGCTGCTCGGCCTTCCACGGCCGGCGGGGCTCCAGCGAGTGCGCGGTCAGCACATGCGGCACCCCGTAGAGCTGCCCGGCCAGGTGCCCGGCAAGGTTGGCGTACCAGGTGTGGGAGTGCACCAGGTCGCAGCCGTCCACGGCGTGCACCAACTCCAGGTCGGTGCCGATGGTGCGCAGCGCCGGGTTGGCGTCGGCCAGCGAGGCCGGCGGCTGGTGCGCGGTCGCGTTCGGGCGCGGCGCGCCGAAGCAGTGCACCGAGACGTCCACCAGCTTGCGCAGCTCACGGGTGAGGAAGTCCACATGCACCCCGGCGCCGCCGTAGATGCTGGGTGGATACTCGCGGGTCAGAACGGCCACCTTCATGACCATCAGCCTAGGGTGTCGCAGCTCACACGCGGCGCGCGGCGACCGCGGAGGTTAGGGTCACGTCATGCGCGCACGGCTCGGAGTCCTCGGCATCGTGCTGGCGGGCGGCGAGGGGAAGCGGCTGTGGCCGTTGACCGCTGACCGGGCCAAGCCGGCGGTCCGCTTCGGCGGCACCTACCGGCTCGTCGACTTCGTGCTGTCCAACCTGGTCAACGCGAACTATCTGCGGATCTGCGTGCTCACCCAGTACAAGTCGCACTCGCTGGACCGGCACATCACCCAGACCTGGCGGATGTCGACGATGCTCGGCAACTACGTCACCCCGGTGCCCGCCCAGCAGCGGCTGGGTCCGCGCTGGTTCACCGGCAGCGCCGATGCGATCTACCAGAGCCTGAACCTGATCTACGACGAGCAGCCGGACATCGTGGTGGTCTTCGGGGCGGACCATGTGTACCGGATGGACGCCCGGCAGATGGTGAACCAGCACGTCGAGTCCGGCGCCGGCGTGAGCGTGGCCGGCATCCGGGTGCCGCGGTCGGAGGCGAGCCAGTTCGGCGTGATCGACGCAGCCCAGGACGGCACGATCCGGCAGTTCCTGGAGAAGCCGGACAATCCGCCGGGCCTGCCCGACAGCCCGGACGAGACGTTCGCCTCGATGGGCAACTACGTCTTCAACACCGACACGCTGGTCGAGGCGCTGAAGATCGACGCCGGCGACGAGGGCAGCATCCACGACATGGGCGGCAGCATCATCCCGATGCTGGTCGAGCAGGGCGTGGCCTCGGTGTACGACTTCGCCGACAACAAGGTGCCCGGCGCAACCGAGCGGGACCGCGGCTACTGGCGGGACGTGGGGACGCTGGACGCGTACTACGACGCGCACATGGACCTCGTTGCCGTACACCCGATCTTCAACCTCTACAACCGGGACTGGACGATCTTCACCTCGCACCCGCAGTCACCGCCGGCGAAGTTCGTCGAGGGCGGCTCGGCGCAGGAGTCGATCGTGTCCAACGGCGTGATCGTCTCGGCCGGCACGGTGCGCAACTCGGTGCTCTCGCCGGGTGTCCGGCTGGACGCCGGCGCCTACGTCGAGGGCAGCGTGGTGATGGACAACGTCCGGATCGGCAAGGGCGCGGTGGTGCGCAACGCGATCCTGGACAAGAACGTGGTGGTTCCGGACGGTGCGCACATCGGCGTCGACCCCGACCTGGACCGGCAGCGCTACCAGGTCAGCCCCGGCGGCATCGTCGTGCTGGGCAAGGGTCAGCAGGCGGTCCTGTAACGGCTCGGACATGGTGCTCCCGCAGATCACGGTATGGCACTAGGGTGCGCGGATCAGGTTGTACCTCGTCCGGGAGGCATCGTGAGGCATCGCACGCGCGGCTCGTGGGCCGCCTCCGCGCTGGTCGCGTCGGCGGCGCTGCTGCTCGCCGGCTGTGGCGGCAAGACCAGCGAGTCAGAGAACAAGCAGACGAGCGTCCAGGGCATCGTCAAGGACGACGCCCTGGCCGCGAAGGTCCCAGACCGGGTCAAGTCCGACGGCAAGCTCGTCGTCGCCACGGACGCCAGCTACGCGCCGAACGAGTTCAAGCGGGGCGGCGCGTTCCAGGGCATGGACATCGACCTGGGCAACGCCATCGGCAAGGTGCTCGGGCTGAACGTGGAGTTCGTCAACGCCCAGTTCGACGGGATCCTGGCCGGCATCGACTCCGGCCGGTACGAGGCCGGCCTGTCCTCGTTCACCGACAACAAGGAGCGCGAGAAGACCGTCGACTTCGTCAACTACTACAAGGCGGGCACGTCGATCGCGGTCCGCAAGGGCAACCCGCTCGGCATCAAGAGCATGCTCGACCTGTGCGGCAAGAAGGTCGCCGCCGAGCAGGGCACCGTGCAGTTGCTCTCGATCCAGCAGGACAAGGACGCCGACGGCGCCCCGACCCTGCGGGGCAACTGCAAGGCCGCGGGCAAGCCGGTGCCGGTCGCTGTGTCCCAGCCGGACCAGAACGCGGTCAACGCCTCGCTGACCTCTGGCCGGGCCGACGCGTTCACCGCCGACTCGCCCGTGGTCGAGTACCAGATCAAGGTCACCAACGGCGAGGTCGAGCAGGGCGGCGAGACCACCGACGTGGCACCGTACGGCATGGCGCTGAAGAAGAACGACGGCACCTTCGCCGAGGCGGTCCAGGGCGCCATCCAGAAGCTGATCGACTCCGGCCGCCCGTCCGCCTACGAGAAGATCCTGCAGACCTGGGGCATCGAGGGCGGCGCCATACCCAAGGCCACCGTCAACGCGGCCGGCAGTTCCTGACAGGGTGGGTGAGGTCAGCATGAGCACAGCACCGCCGGGCACGGTGGCGGGGGGCGTCGGCGGGGAGCCGACGTGACCACCAGATCGACGGTGGACACCACCGAGGTGCCCGCCGAGCAGCTCACCGTGGTGCCGGTCCGGCACCCGGGACGCTGGGTCGCGGTGGCCGTCATCGCGGTGCTGGCCGCG
>WNGF01010929.1_pt1 | contig 10148 bp, 6 predicted proteins | sample 5400641 | NCBI WGS metagenome assembly WNGF01 (sample SAMN13153371, study PRJNA577476) | soil metagenome | isolation source: 80 cm soil or saprolite under grassland replicate 2 | place: USA:California | collected 2016-06-15
AAGCTGGAGCGGGAGATGAAGGCCGCGGCCGCGAAGCTGCAGTACGAGCACGCGGCCAAGATCCGCGACGACCTGGCCGCGCTGGACAAGGCGCTGGCCAAGAACGCGGTCGTGCTCGGCGACGGCACCGACACCGACGTGGTGGCGCTCGCGGAGGACCCGCTCGAGGTGGCGGTGCAGATCTTCCACGTGCGCGGCGGGCGGGTCCGCGGGCAGCGCGGCTGGATCGCCGACAAGGCCGACGGCACCGAGGGCGCGGCGGCGCTGGTCGAGCGGTTCCTGCAGCAGATGTACGCCGACCAGCCGGCCGACGCGATCCCGCGCGAGATCCTGGTCCCGGGCCTGCCCGACGACGTCGACGCGCTGCAGGAGTGGTTGAGCGGCCTGCGCGGGTCGCGGGTCGCGATCCGGGTGCCGCAGCGCGGTGACAAGAAGGCGCTGATCGAGACCGTCGGGCAGAACGCCAAGCAGACGCTCGCGATGCACAAGACCAAGCGGGCCAGCGACCTGACCGCGCGCAACCAGGCGCTGGAGGAGATCCAGGACGCGCTCGGGCTGGACGAGGCGCCGCTGCGGATCGAGTGCTACGACGTGTCGAACCTGCAGGGCACCGAGGTGGTCGCCTCGATGGTGGTGTTCGAGGACGGGCTGGCGCGCAAGAGCGAGTACCGGCGGTTCGTGATCCGGGGCGTCGACGGGCAGAACGACGTGGCGTCGATCCACGAGGTGCTGACCCGGCGGTTCCGGCGGCTGCTCGACGACCGCAACGCGGTCGCCGCGGCGAGTGGAGACGAGGCCGCCGCGCAGCTGATCGACCCGGACACCGGGCGGGCGAAGAAGTTCGCCTACGCGCCCGCCCTGGTGGTCGTGGACGGCGGTCCGCCGCAGGTCGCCGCGGCCCGGGCCGCGCTGGACGAGCTCGGCCTCGGCGACATCCCGGTCTGCGGCCTGGCCAAGCGGCTGGAGGAGGTCTGGCTGCCGGACACCGAGGACCCGGTGATCATGTCCCGCACCTCCGAGGGGCTGTACCTGCTGCAGCGGCTCCGTGACGAGGCGCACCGGTTCGCGATCACGCATCACCGCAACCGGCGGTCCAAGTCGATGGTGGAGTCGGTGCTGGACGACGTGGCCGGGCTGGGGGAGGTCCGGCGCAAGACGCTGCTGCGGCACTTCGGCTCGCTCAAGAAGTTGCGCCAGGCAACGGTCGACGAGGTGGCCGCGCTGCCCGGTTTCGGGCGCCGGACGGCGGAGTCCGTGGTCGCGGCGGTGAACTCCGGGACAACACGTGCCGACACCGGCGCCGGGCCGTCGGTCAACACCGCCACCGGCGAGATACTGGACGCGGAAGAGTGGGGTGACGGGGCTGTCTCAACGGGACTGTGACAACGGGGGCTGTGTCAACGGGGAAGGCGAGTGAGTCGAGCGTGGAGTCGAGCAACAACCTGATCATCGTGTCCGGCATGTCCGGCGCCGGTCGCAGCTCGGTCGCCGACGTGCTGGAGGACCTCGGCTGGTTCGTGGTGGACAACCTGCCGCCGATGTTCCTGGCCACGATGGTCGAGCAGATCGTCGGCGCCGGTACGACGCGGCTCGCGGTGGTGGTCGACGTCCGCACCGGGCGGTTCTTCGAGGCGCTCGGCACCGCGCTGGAGGAGCTGCGCGAGAACGGCTACCGGCCAGTGACGCTGTTCCTGGAGGCGACCGACGACGTGATCGTGCGCCGGCAGGAGAGCGTACGACGGCCGCACCCGCTGCAGGGCGAGGGCAGGCTGCTCGACGGCATCCAGCGCGAGCGCGAGATGCTGCGCGACCTGCGCGCGATCGCCGACCTGGTGATCGACACCTCGAACCTCAACGTGCACCAGCTGAGCGCCAAGGTCGTGAACGCGTTCGGTGACGCCGGGGGAACGGAGCTGCGCGCGACGGTCGTGTCGTTCGGGTTCAAGTACGGCATCCCGGTGGACGCGGACGTGGTCGCCGACATGCGGTTCGTGCCGAACCCGTTCTGGGTGCCGGAGCTGCGGCACCTCACCGGTCGGGACAAGCCGGTCGCGGACTACGTGCTCGACAACCCGCTGGCCCAGCAGTTCCTCGAGGACTACACCGCGGTGCTCGAGACGTTGCGGGTGGGCTACCTGAACGAGGGCAAGCGGTTCGTCACGGTGGCGATCGGCTGCACCGGCGGGCAGCACCGCAGTGTCGCGATGGCCGAGGCGATCGCGCAGCGGCTGCGGGACAAGGGCTCGCCGACTCTCGTCGTCCACCGGGATCTCGGGCGCGAGTAACAACGGCCGTCGATCGGCCTCTAACGTTGCTGCATGACTGAGCTCGGGGCCGGTGCCGCATCACCGCGCGTGGTCGCGCTGGGTGGCGGGCACGGGCTGGCGGCGTCACTGGCGGCGCTGCGGCAGGTGACGGACCGGCTGACCGCGGTCGTGACGGTCGCCGACAACGGTGGCTCGTCCGGGCGGCTGCGGCGTGAGCTGGGCGTGCTGCCGCCGGGGGACCTGCGGATGGCGCTGGCCGCGCTGTGCCGCGACGACGAGTGGGGCCGGACCTGGGCCGACGTGCTGCAGCACCGGTTCTCCAGCGACGGCGAGCTGCACAACCACGCGGTCGGCAACCTGCTGATCGTGGCGCTGTGGGAGCTGCTCGGTGACGCCGTAGGCGGGCTCGACTGGGTGGCCCGGCTGCTCGGTGCGCAGGGCCGGGTGCTGCCGATGTCGGCGGTGCCGCTGGACATCACGGCGCGGGTGGTCGGCGACGACCCGGACAAGCCGGACGAGGTCACCGAGGTGCGCGGCCAGGTCGAGGTCGCGACCACCGCCGGGCGGGTCGTCGACGTGGCGCTCGATCCGGCCGACCCGCCCGCCTGCCCGGAGGCGGTGGCCGCGGTCGAGGCGGCCGACTGGGTGGTGGTCGGTCCGGGGTCGTGGTTCACGTCGGTGATTCCGAACCTGCTCGTCCCGGAGCTGTCCCGGGCCCTGCAGAGCACCTCCGCGCGCCGCCTCGTCACCCTGAACCTCGGCGAGCAGGAGGGCGAGACCGACGGCTTCTCACCCGAGACGCACCTCGAGGTGCTCGCCGGGCACGCACCTGAGCTCCGCATCGACGTCGTCCTCGCCGACACCGCGCACGTCCCCGACGCCCGGTCCCTGCGTCGTACCGCCGAGTCCCTCGGCGCCGAGCTCGTGGTCGCCGACATCGCCGACCCCGGCTCCCACCTCCGCCACGACCCCGCCCGCCTCGCCGCCACCTACCGCGGCCTCCTCACCTGACCGTTCCGTTCATCGGGCCCTTGTGACCGGGCGTGTCGCGCCTCGTCGGGCCCTTCTGACCACGCGGATGCTCCGGGCACCGGAGCGGATCGACGTACGACGGACCGCGGCGCGGTGGGTCTTTGACATGGGTGACAGGATTCTCGTTATGGCGATGACTGCGCAGGTTAAGGCCGAGCTGGCCAGCATTCAGGTGACCAAGCCGTGCTGCCGGAAGGCGGAGGTTTCGTCGATCCTGAGGTTCGCCGGCGGGCTGCACCTGGTGTCGGGGCGCATCGTCGTCGAGGCCGAGCTCGACACCGGCCAGGCGGCGCGCCGGCTGCGCAAGGACATCGCGGAGATCTTCGGGCACGCCTCCGACGTGGTGGTGATCTCGCCGTCCGGGATCCGCAAGCAGACCAAGTACGTCGTCCGTGTGGTGCGTGACGGCGACGCGCTGGCCCGGCAGACCGGGCTGGTCGACAACCGGGGCCGTCCGGTCCGCGGGCTGCCGCCGGCGGTGGTGTCCGGTGCCACCTGCGACGCGGTGGCCGCCTGGCGCGGGGCGTTCCTCGCCCACGGCTCGTTGACCGAGCCCGGCCGGTCGTCCAGCCTGGAGGTGACCTGTCCTGGGCCGGAGGCCGCGCTGGCGCTGGTCGGCGCCGCCCGGCGGCTCGGGATCTCGTCGAAGGCGCGGGAGGTGCGCAACGTCGACCGGGTGGTGATCCGCGACGGCGACTCCATCGGCGCGCTGCTGACCCGGCTGGGCGCGCACGAGTCGGTGCTGGCCTGGGAGGAACGCCGGATGCGCCGCGAGGTCCGCGCCACGGCGAACCGGCTGGCGAACTTCGACGACGCGAACCTGCGCCGCTCGGCGCGGGCCGCTGTCGCCGCCGGCGCCCGGGTGGAGCGGGCGCTGGAGATCCTCGGCGACGACGTCCCCGACCACCTGCGGATCGCCGGCAAGCTGCGGCTGGAGCACAAGCAGGCCAGCCTCGAGGAGCTCGGCCAGCTGCACGAGCCGGCGCTGACCAAGGACGCGGTCGCCGGCCGGATCCGGCGGCTGCTGGCGATGGCCGACAAGCGCGCCGCGGATCTCGGCCTCCCGAACACCGAGGCGAACCTGACCCCGGACATGCTCGAGGACCCCGCCTGAGTTCTGGCGGCAGCCACACCCGCCGGCCGAAGGTTTTCCCTTGGGTCGGCGGCGAACGAGTGCCACGACACCAGAACCGATTCCCATCCGCGGTGACGACCCGGAAACTGAGCGTGGTTCGAGCGCGCCCACATGAGCTCGAGCCGTTCCGCCCAGTCGGCCCACGTGGGCCGGTCACCAAGGAGAAGACTGCGTGAACAAGTTCACCAAGGGGGGAGCGGTCGCCGTCGTCGCCGCCTCGGTCATCGCTGCCGGGGCGTCGCTGGGGGCGAACGCCGCTCAGAAGTCACCGACCGACCTGGCCGTCCGCTCCGCCGGCCAGCTGATCGCCGCCAAGGCGGCTGCCCTGCACGTGAGTGCCGCCGACGCGTTCTCCGCGCCGAAGGTCGTCTCGGTGCCGGAGGGCCTGCAGTACGTCGCGTACGAGCGCACCTACAAGGGCCTGCCGGTGATCGGCGGTGACTTCGTGGTCGTGACCGACGAGGCAGGCAAGGTGCTGTCCACCTCCGTCGCCCAGACCGAGAGGCTGTCCCTCGGCAGCACCACCGCGGCGCTCGGCAAGGACCGCGCCGCCCAGATCGCGCGCGGCGGGCTGAAGGGCGCCGACGGTGTCGGCGGCACCCGCCTGGTGGTCGTCGCGGACGGCGCCGGCAAGCTGGCCTGGGAGAGCGTCGCCACCAAGGGCGAGCTGAACAAGCTGCACGTGTTCGTCGACGCGGCCAGCGGCAAGGTGCTGTCGTCGTACAACGAGGTGGTGACCGGTGAGGGCACGGGTCACTACAACGGCCCGAACCCGCTGCACATCGACACCTCGACGGGCCGCCGCGGCTTCACGATGGTCGACCCGATCCGCAACAAGGTCCAGTGCGGCAGCAGCCGCAAGGCGTTCACCAGCACCGACGACCTGTGGGGCAACGGTCAGGGGTCGGACCTGGAGACCGGCTGTGTCGACGCGCTGTACGACGTCGCGCAGGAGTGGTCGATGCTGAACGACTGGCTCGGCCGCAACGGCATCACCGGCAGCGGCGCCGGCTACCCGATCCAGGTCGGCCTGAACGCGGTCAACGCCTACTACGACGGCACCAAGGTCGCGATCGGCCACAACCAGGCCGGTGACTGGATCTCCTCGATCGACGTGGTGGCGCACGAGTTCGGCCACGCGATCGACGACAACACCCCGGGTGGCATCTCCGGCAACGGAACCCAGGAGTTCATCGCCGACACGTTCGGCGCGTCGACCGAGTTCTACGACAGCCAGAGCTCGCCGTACGACACCCCGGACTACACCGTCGGCGAGGAGATCAACCTGGTCGGCCAGGGCCCGATCCGGGTCATGTACGACCCGTCGCAGGCCGGCGACCCGAACTGCTACTCCAGTGCGATCCCGAGCACCGAGGTGCACGCCGCGGCCGGTCCGGGCAACCACTGGTTCTTCCTGGCCGCAGAGGGCAACCAGGGCCTGACCGGCCAGCCGGTCAGCCCCACCTGCAACGGCCAGAACGTGACCGGCATCGGCATCCAGAAGGTCACCAAGATCCTCTACAACGCGATGCTGCAGAAGACCACCGGTTCGTCGTACCTGAAGTACCGGCTGTGGACGCTGAACGCGGCCAAGACGCTGTACCCCGGCTCGAGCACCGAGTGCAACGCGATCAAGGCGGCGTGGGACGCGGTGAGCGTTCCGGCGCAGGCGGGCGAGCCCACCTGCTGACCGACGTCTGAGCCACCCCACGTGCCGGTCTCACCACGGTGAGGCCGGCACGTGCGTGCTCACCGGGGGCTCGCCGTACTCGAGGCCGAGGTCCGAAGGATTTCCCTACAGATCCGGCGAAGACCGGCACTTGATAGATCAGTTTTGTTCCCCTCCGCGTGCCGTCCGGGCAAGGTTTGCGTATCCCATCGCAGGGCGGGACACCTCCCTCCCGCCTGTCCCTAGCAAAGGAAGCCCACATGAAGCGCATCTACGGCGCCGGGCTGGCCGCGGCGGCGATCGCCACGCTGGTCGGTCTGTCCAACCTCAACGGCGCCAACGCGGCGCAGCCGGCGGATGGCCCGTCCGTCGCTTCGCTCGCCCGGTCGAACGCCGCTGCCCTCGGCTTCGGCCAGGCCGCCGACCTCACGGTCCGCGGCGTCATCACGGACGCGAACGGCTCCAGCCACGTTCGCTTCAACCGCACCTACAACGGCCTGGAGGTCGTCGGCGGCGACTTCGTCGTCCACCAGGACGACAGCGGCCACGCCAGGTCCGTCTCCGGCGGTGTGCACGACCTGAGCCTGTCCACCACGCCGGGCATCGCGGCCGGCAAGGCCCTCGCGGCGGCGAAGGCCAGGGCGGGTTACGCGGTCGCGGACAGCGAGCAGAAGCTGGTCGTCTTCATCACCTACGGCGGCTCGGCCAAGCTGGCCTACAAGGTCAACACCTCCGGCCGCGACGCCAAGGGTCAGCCGGCCGGCACCGAGACCTACGTCGACGCCAAGAGCGGCCAGGTCCTGGCCAGCTGGAGCACCGAGGAGAACGCGACCGGCAGCGGCAGCGGCCTGACCGTCGGCACCGTCAGCCTGGACACCACGCTGTCCGGCAGCACCTACTCGATGGTCGACCCGCTGCGCGGCAACAACGAGACCCACAACGGTCCGGCGACCAGCGCGCCGATCTTCACCGACGCCGACAACACCTGGGGTGACGGCACCGAGGCGAACGCCCAGTCGGCCGGCGTGGACGCGCACTACGGCATCGCGAAGACCTGGGACTACTACAGGAACGTCCACGGTCGCAGCGGCATCGCCAACGACGGCAAGGGCGCCCGCTCCTTCGTGCACGACGGCGCGTACGTGAACGCGTCGTGGAGCGACTCCTGCTTCTGCATGAAGTACGGCGACGGCGACGGCAGCACCTACCGTCCGCTGGTCACGCTGGACGTCGCGGGTCACGAGATGAGCCACGGTGTCACCAGCCGCACCGCCGCGCTGCGCTACAGCGGCGAGTCCGGTGGCCTGAACGAGTCCACCTCGGACATCTTCGGCACCTCGGTCGAGTTCTACGCGGCCAACTCCAACGACGTCGGCGACTACCTCATCGGCGAGGAGATCTTCTACGACTACAACCCGGCCACCAACTGGCTGCGCCGGATGGACCACCCGTCGGCGGACGGCTCCAGCGCCGACTCGTGGTCCCGCAGCGTCGGCCGGCTGAACGTGCACTACTCGTCCGGTGTCGGCAACCACTGGTTCTACCTGCTGTCCGAGGGCAGCGGCGCCAAGACGATCAACGGCATCGCCTACAACAGCCCGACCGCGAACGGCGTCAGCATGCTCGGCATCGGCCGGGACAAGGCGGAGAAGATCTGGTACCGCACGCTGACGACGTACCTGACCTCGCGGTCGGACTACGCCGCCGCCCGCGCGGGCTCGATCAGCGCCGCCACCGATCTGTACGGCGCGGGCAGCGCCGAGGTGACGGCCGTGCAGAACGCCTGGAAGGCGGTCAACGTCCTCTGACGTGACCGCCGTCTGAAGTGACATCCGCGTCCGGCGGATCGTGGCCTGTCCGGCCCGGTCCGCGGGACGCGAATGTTTTCCCTTGACCTCGCGGCGCCGGGGTTATCGGTGACACCCCGGTGGGTGCACTGTGCAGCTACATCCGGTAACTGCCGAGGAAGCAAGGGGGAAGTACATGAAGCGCACGTCCAGTGCGGGCCTCGCGGTCGCGGCCATCGCCGCGCTCGCCGGTTTGTCGAGCATCGGTGGAGCCGACGCCGCCCAGCCCGCGCCGGCCCGCGACAACGGGTCCGCCATCGCCCAGGCGCGCGCCAGCGCGGCCGGTCTCGGCCTCGGCCAGGCCGGCGACCTGGCCGTCAAGGCGGTCGGCACCGACGCCGACGGCAGCACGCACATCCGCTTCAACCGCACCTACCGCGGCCTGGAGGTCGTTGGCGGCGACTTCGTCGTACACCAGAGCAGCTCCGGCGCGCTGCGGTCCGCCTCCGGCGGCGTGGCCGGCCTGAACCTGTCCACCACGCCCGGCCTGTCGGCCGCGAAGGCACTCGCCGCGGCGCGGGTCTCCGGCTCCGCCGAGAAGCTGGTCGTGTTCGTCACCGACGCCGGCTCCGCCCGGCTGGCGTACAAGGTCGTCTCCGCCGGCCGCGGCGCCGACGGCGCGCCCACCGGCACCGAGACGTACGTCGACGCGCGCACCGGCACGGTGCTCGCCACCTGGAGCACGGTGGAGAACTCCACCGGCAGCGGCACCGGCCTGTTCTCCGGCACCGTCAGCCTGGACACCACCCCGATCAGCGGCGGCTTCTCGATGGTCGACCCGGTGCGCGGCAACAACGAGACCCACAATGGCCCGGCCACGAGCGCGCCGCTGTTCACCGACGCCGACAACGTCTGGGGCGACGGCACGGTCGGCAACGTCCAGACCGCGGGTGTCGACGCGCACTACGGCATCGCCGTGACCTGGGACTACTACAAGAACGTGCACGGCCGCGACGGCATCGGCAACGACGGTGTCGGCGCTCGATCCTTCGTGCACGACGGCGCGTACGTGAACGCGTCCTGGAGCGACTCCTGCTTCTGCATGCGGTACGGCGACGGCGACGCCTCGCAGGGCATCCTGCCACTGGTGGCGCTCGACGTGGCCGGTCATGAGATGACCCACGGCGTGACCAGCCGGACGGCGGCGCTGCGCTACAGCGGCGAGTCCGGTGGCCTGAACGAGGCGACCTCGGACATGCTCGGCTCGTCGGTCGAGTTCTACGCCGGCAACACCCACGACGTCGGCGACTACGTCATCGGTGAGGAGATCTTCACGAACTACGACCCGGCGACCAACTACATCCGCCGGCTCGACCACCCGTCGCTGGACGGGAACTCGGCGGACTGCTGGTCGCGCACGGTGGGCCACCTGAACGTGCACTACTCGTCGGGTGTCGCCAACCACTGGTACTACCTGCTGTCCGAGGGCAGCGGCGCCAAGACGATCAACGGCATCGCCTACGACAGCCCGACCTGCGACGGGTCCACCGTCACGGGTATCGGACGGGACAAGGCGGAGAAGATCTGGTACCGGACGCTGACGACGTACCTGACCTCGCGGTCGAAGTACGTCGACGCGCGCGCCGGGTCGATCCAGGCCGCCACCGACCTGTACGGCGCGGGCAGCACGGAGGTCGCCGCGACGACCGCGGCCTGGACCGCGGTCAGCGTCCTGCCGTCGACCAAGCCGCACTAGTCACCTCCCGTACGACGTCCCGCGGGCCACGCCGGTCCGCGGGACGTCGTACGAGTGGAACGGACCAGCGGGCCGGGTGGGCGGTTCGGCTAGTGTTCGGGGCGTAGAGATCCAGCTCTTCGAGGAGACCGAGTCCCGTGACCGTTCGCGTAGGCATCAACGGCTTCGGCCGCATCGGCCGCAACTTCTTCCGCGCCGTGCTGGCGTCGAAGGCTGACATCGAGGTGGTCGCCGTCAACGACCTCGTCGACAACCACACGCTCGCCCACCTGCTGAAGTACGACTCGATCCTGGGCCGGTACCCGGGTGAGGTGTCCGCCACCGACGAGGACATCACCGTCGACGGCAAGACCTTCAAGGGCTTCGCCGAGCGCGACCTGGCCGCGCTGAAGTGGGCCGACGTCGGCGCGGACATCGTGGTCGAGTCCACCGGCCTGTTCACCGACGCCACCAAGGCCCGGCAGCACGCCGACAACGGCGCCAGGAAGGTGATCATCTCCGC
>WNGF01015156.1_pt1 | contig 10148 bp, 9 predicted proteins | sample 5400641 | NCBI WGS metagenome assembly WNGF01 (sample SAMN13153371, study PRJNA577476) | soil metagenome | isolation source: 80 cm soil or saprolite under grassland replicate 2 | place: USA:California | collected 2016-06-15
GGCATCGGCCGGCAGCGGATCGACGTTGGTGCGGGCGAGTCGCGGCGCTTCGTGCACCTCGAGCCCCAGTCCGTGACCCAGCGAATGCCCGAACGCGTCGCCGAAGCCGCGCGCCTCGATGACGTCGCGGGCGAGCGCGTCCGCGTCACGGCCGCTCATCCCCGCCCGCACGCCTGCGCGCGCGCGCCGCTGCGCCGTGTCGACCAGCTCGTACAGCGTGCGTTGCGCCTCGGTCGCCCGCGCCCCCACCACCACGGTGCGCGTGATGTCCGCGCAATACCCGTCGACCTGGGCGCCGAAGTCCAGCAGCAGCCACTCGCCCGCGGCCACCGCGCGCGGACTCGTGCGGGCGTGCGGGAGCGCCGAGCGCGGGCCCGATGCCACGATCGTCGGGAACGGGTGGCCGTCGCTCCCCAGCCGGCGCAGCGCGCCCTCCAGCAGGCCGGCGATCGCCTGCTCGGTCATGCCGGCACGCACCGCCGCCAGCGTCTCCCGCAGCGCCGCGCCGGCGAGCTGCGCCGCGGCGCGGATCGCCGCAACCTCCCCGGGATCCTTGCGCGCCCGCAGCCGCTCGACCACCTCGCCCGCCGGCTTCCACCGCCACGCCTTCCCGGCGACGCCGAGGCGCTCCGCTTCTTTGACCGTGAGCGCGTGTGCCTCGTAGCCTACCGTCTCGAGGCGCTTCCCCCCCAGGGCGCCCAGCTCCTTGAACAGCCGGTCCCACACGCTCGTGCGCTCGACGATCACCCGCGCCACCGCGCCCGCTTCGGCCGCCGCTTGCTCCTCGTAGCGGAAGTCCGTCACGAGCACCACATCCGCGCGGGCGACGACCACCAGGGCCGCCGATCCGCTGAACCCCGTGAGGTAGCGGATGTTGGGCAACGCGGTCACCAGCAGGGCGTCGAGGCCCTCGGCGGCGATCGCGGCGAGCAGCGCTTCCTGCCGCGCGCGCCGGCGGTCAGCGGCCACGGCGGGACGCGAGAAACGCGACTAGGCCCTCAAGGCCCAGCCGGTAACTGTCCGCGCCGAAGCCCGCCACCACGCCCACCGCGAGGTCCGCGAGCAACGACCGCCGCCGCTCCGGCTCGCGCGCGAAGATGTTCGAGAGATGCACCTCGACGAACGGCACCCGCACCGCCAGCACCGCGTCCCGGACCGCGAGGCTGGTGTGCGTGAACGCCGCCGCGTTGATCAAAGCGCCGTCCGCGCTTTTCGGCAGCCCCTGGATGGCCTCGACCAGCTCCCCTTCGTGGTTGGTCTGTGTCCAGACGCACTCGACCCCGAGCGCACGCGCGCGTTCCCGGGTCGCCGCCTCCACGTCCGCGAGCGTGGCGCGGCCGTATACGTCAGGCTCTCGCTCGCCGAGCAGGTTGAGGTTCGGCCCGTTGAGAACGGCGATCCGCACTAGGACTTGAGGCCCTTCAGCCAGGACTGGAACTGGTCCAGCTCCCGCTCCTCTTCGGGCGCGGGACGCGCCTGGCGTCCCGAAGTCCGCACTGGCGACGTCGGCGCAGGTCCTCCCTCCCCTGCCCCCGGCGGCCTGGCCGCGGTGGCCTGGCCTCCTCCCGGTGCCGCGAAGAACTCGTCGAAGGAGAACCCGCCCGTCCCCGGCGCCGCCGGTGCGCTCGGGGAAGCGGGGACGGGGGCGAGCGCCGCGCCGGGAGCGCTCGTCGCCGAATCCCGGGGATGTTCGCCGAATACCGAGTCCAGCGAGATGTCGTCGCCGGCCGGACGCGTGGGGGCCCCCGGCCCCGGGCCGCCGCCGGCCGCCGCTTCCGCGTCATCGGCGGCGAACGCTTGCTCCAACGTGGTCCCCGCCCGCGGCGGGGCGGCCGCCGCAGGACCGGCCTTGCCGGCCAGAATGCTCTTCAGGAACGCGCCCACGGATTGACCACCCGACTTGCGCGCCGACGCCGGACGGGAAAGCTCGGCGACCCGCGTGGCGAGCCGCGCATCTCCGGGCCGCTTCGCCAACAGACTCTGATACACGCGCAGGGCGTCGTCGCGGTGGCCCTGCTTCACGTACAGCTCCGCCATCGTTTCAGTCATCACCGGCTCGGCCCGGGACAGCGCCGCCACGTCCGCCGCCCCTTCATCGTCGGCCAGCGCGACAGCGGCCGGCGGCGGTGACGCCGCGCGCGGCGGGGACGCCTGCGCGGCGAGAGGCGGCGGCGGCGGGGGCGGTGGCGGCTTGGGCCGCGGCGGCGGCTCGACATCCTCGGGAAGGATCAGCGGCAGATCCACCTGCGGCATATCTTCCTCGACGGCTTCCGCATCGACCCGGAAGATTCCGCTCCCCTCGTATTGCGTGCGTGCCAACCCTTCGAGTGCGGCCGGCTGGGCTTTCAGCTCGACGTCTTCCTCGACCTCCAGCCCCTCGGCCTTCGCGGCCGCGTGCGCGCCGGCATTGACGTCGAGCGAGGCGTCGAACACTTCAAGATCAGGGGGCGCTTGCTTTGCCGCGGCGAGCGGCGTCACCTCGGCGCTCGAAGCCCGCTCGACCACGAAGTCCGGTTTGCTCATCGCGGTCGTCGGCGCGTCCGCCACCGACGTCGGCACGAGACCCGGCAACGCAGCCTCGACGATCGGGACCGTGGCCTTGGCGGCCAGCGCGGCCGCTTTGCTCTTGGCACGGGACAGCGCCTCCGCGGCGTCCCCATTCATCGGGTCGACCGCCAGCAACTTGGCGAGCCATTCCACCGCCAGGTCCAGCCGGCCGGTGCGGCCGGCTACGTCGGCGAGCATCTTCAGCGCCAGCACGTTTTCCGGATCGAGACTCAAGACCTTGCGGAACATCACTTCGGCGGCGGGGTCGTCCTTCTTGTCGAGCAGGCACCGTCCGTACACGATGTGGGCGCTGATGTAGTCGGGATGGAGCTCCAACCCCTTGCGGCACAAGTCGATAGCCAGATCCACCTGGCCGGCTTTGCGATAGGCGTCCGCCAGCGGGGCAAAGTTGCGCCCTTTGGGGTTTTCGTTGTAACGGTGTTCGAGCTTCTCGATTTCGCTCGCGTAGGGCACGGCCTAAGTCTTTGTGGGAATTGGACGAAGATAGTGTTTGGCCGGCGTCGCTGTCAAATCGGCCGCGGCCCGCGCCGCTTGAGATTGCTCGTTGTGGCGTATAGACTTATGCCCCTTCCCATCCGTTGTGACGGAGCTCCGCGCCCATGATGCGCTCCATGCGTCAAATGTCGAAGTACATCTTCTACGTGCTGGCGGTCGCGTTCATCGGATGGCTGGTCTTCGACGTCGGCATGGGAATCACGGGACGCTCGACGGGGGCGACGGGTGACGTAGTGCTCAAAGTGAACGGGCAGGAAGTGCACTACGCCCAGTGGCAGCAGGCGTACCAATCGGCCTACGATCAGGCGCGGCGCCAATCGGCCGGGCAACTCACGAGAGAAGACGAGCAGCAGCTCCAGGACCGCGTCGCCGACCAGATGATCCAGACGGCGCTGCTGCACCAGGCGTACGGCAAGCTGGGGATCACGGTCAGCGACGATGAGATCCGCCAGGCAGCCCTGACGAGCCCGCCCCCGGAGGTCACGGGACTGGCCGAGTTCCAGGTGAACGGCCGGTTCGACCTCGCGAAGTGGCAACAGTTCGTGACCTCGGGCAGCAACCCGGAGTTCCTCTTCGCGCTCGAGCAGCGGTATCGCGACGAAATCCCCTATGTGAAGTTCCTGCAGTTCCTCACCGCCGACGTGTACGTCTCCGACGCGCACCTCTGGCGGATGTACCGCTACGAGCACGACTCGGTAACGGTGGCGGTGCTGGCGGTGATTCCCGCCGAGATCCCGGACAGTGCGGTGCCGGTGACCGACGCGGAGGCCCAGCGGCACTTCGAGGCGCACCGGGATCGGTTCCAGCGTCCGGCGGTCGCGTATCTGAGCTTCGTCGCGCAACCGCGACGGCCGGACGCGGCCGACACGGCGGCGGCCGTCGCCCGGGTGCGCGCCCTGCGGGCCCGGCTCGAGCACGGCGAGAAGTTCGACGTCGTGGCCAAGGCGGAGTCGGCGGACTCGGGCAGCGCCGCGCGCGGGGGAGACCTGGGCTGGATCCACCCGGACTCGGGCGGCTTCGTGCAGCCGTTCCTCGATGCGGTGAAGCGGCTGCGCCCCGGCCAGCTCTCGGCGCCGGTGGCCACGGAGTTCGGGTATCACCTGATTCGCGTCGACGCCGCCCGCGGCGATTCGGTGAAAGTGCGCCACCTCCTGGTGCCCATCGAGCTGCAGGGCGCGCACCGCGACCTGGTGGAATCCCGCACCGACACCCTCGACCGTTTCGCCGCCGAGCAGGAGAACGGCGCGCAGCTCGACTCGGTAGCCCGGCGTCTCGGTCTCCCGGTCGCGAAAGCGCCACCGCTGGTGCAGGGCGACCGCCTGACGCTCGGCCGCTATGTGATCCCCGACGTGGGCGTGTGGGCGTTCGAGACGAAGGTCGGGGAGACGAGCCCGGTGATCGAAGGGGCGCCGGCCTTTTACGTGTTCCGGCTCGATTCCCTGACGCCGGGCGGGGTGCCGCCGTTCTCCGAGGTGAAGGACGCGGCGATCGCCGAGGCGCGGCAGGAGAAGAAGAAAGCGCTCGTCCATCCGCGGGCGCAGGCAATCGCCGAGCAGCTGCGCGGCGAGAGCGACCTGCTCGCGGCCGCGGGGCGGCACGGCCTGCGCGCGCAGCGGCTGGGGCCCTTCACGCGGGTCGCTCCTCCGCCGGTCCTGCGGCAGGAGCCGCTGGTGATCGGCGCGGCGTTCGGGTTGCGCGTGGGAGAACGCAGTGGAGTGATTCAAGGCGACGGGGGCGACTACCTGCTCGAGTCCCTGGCGCGCAGGATGGCCGACTCCACGAAGTGGCTGGCGCAGCGCGACGCGCAACGCCAAGCGGCGCTGCAGCCGGTGCGCGAAGCGCGCATCCGTTCCTACCTCGCGGGGCTGCGCGCCCAGGCGAAGATCGTCGACCGCCGCAAAGAGCTGTTCCGGCCCCAAAACGCGACCGCCGGCAGTTAGCCGGCGGCGGGTCACTCGACGAGACGTCGCGGCGGATCCGGCGGCGTCTCGTCGGGGGGACGCTCGACCGCGTCCCGCGTTTCGTTCAGGGCGCGCTTGAACTCGCGCAGCCCCTTCCCCACCGCCTTGGTTGCGTCCGGCAGCCGGTGCGCGCCGAACGCCAGCAGCGCGATCACCAACAGCAGGAGCAGCTCACCGCCGCTCAGGTTTCCCAAACCCACGGCCGTCTCGCGCTACTGGCTGAGCCGCTTGGGCTCGCCTCCGGTCTGCATCGACGACGACGTGCCGGCCGGGGGCGGCGCCTGGAGGTTGCGCTGCTCCGGCGGCTCGTCCTTGAGGCTGCGCTTGAACTCCTTGATCCCCTGCCCGATCGACGACCCGATCTCCGGAATGCGCTTCGCGCCGAAAACCAGCACCAGGATCAGCAGCAGGATCAGGATGTGACTGAACGACAGATCGGAGAACATGGCTGCCTCGCTAAAAGAGCGACCGGGCGACGAAGTAGGCGATCGCCACGCCCACAACGGCGAGCAACGATACGTCGAGCCCGATCGGACCGAGCGTGATCGACACCACCAGCAGATCCACGTGCACCGGCCCGAGCGTCGGCGTCACGGAGGTGGTGAAAAACTCTTTGGCGGCGCCCTGCGGCAGGAAGCGTCGCAGCAGCGCGTGCAGCAGCCCGCCGAGCACGAAGCCCGCGGCGAGCACGCCAAGGTAAAATAGCGGACGGCGGGGGCCCTGCGCCACGGCTCAGCTGCGCCGTTCCACGGCGTACGTGATGCTGTCGCGCAGGGCGTCGCGCGCCGGCGAGGGCGGGAGCGTCTCGAGCTCGGCCTCCGCCCGCTGGGCGTGCTCCAGCGCGTTGCGGCGCGCGTACTCCAGGCCGCCGGCGGTCTCCACGAGTCGGATCACATCCGCCACCTGCTCGTCCGCCGGCTCGGCGGTCGCCATCAGATCGGCGACCCGGCGGCGCTCGCCGGGACCCATCCGCTCCAGCGCCGCGATGAGCGGCAGCGTGACCTTGTGCTCCTTCAGGTCGAGCCCCGACGGCTTGCCGGTGACGGCCTCGGGCTGGGTGTAGTCGAGCAGATCGTCGGTGATCTGAAACGCCATGCCGAGCGCGTGCCCGAACCGGGCCAGCGCGTCGCGGTGGGCGGGGGCGCCGCGCAGGGCGCCCACCTCGCACGCCGCCGAGAGCAGCGAGGCCGTTTTCGCCTCGATCAGGGCGTCGTACTGTTCCTCGGCGTACGTGAGCTTGTCGTGCGCCTCCAGCTGGCGCATCTCCCCGACGGTCATCTCGTTGGTCACACGGGCGAACACGCGCAGCGGCGCCAGGTCCTCCAGCCGCACCAGCTCCACGATCGCGCGCGAGTAGAGGTAGTCGCCCATGATCACCGCCACCTGATGCGAGAAGCGGCCGTTGATCGTGGGCATCCCGCGGCGCAGCGGCGAGTGGTCCACCGAGTCGTCGTGGACCAGCGTCGCGAGGTGGATCAGCTCGACGATGGCCGCGAGCGTCACGCTGCGCGGTTCCGCGGCGCCGGCCGCCTGGCCGCTGAGCAGCAGCAGCGTCGGCCGGAACAGCTTGCCCTTCATCCGCAGGAGGTGTTCGTTCACCTCCGCGATGATCGGGAAGCTCGCCGCGATGATGCGGCGCAGCTCCTCCACGACCTGATCGATCTGCCCGGCGACGGGGCGCTGAATGTCGGGCAGGGTCACCCGCGCCAGCTGCTGGGTCATCTCAGCGCGCCTTGGCGAGCGCCTTGACCCGCTCGCCGACGTCCATGAAGCGGATGTTCGCGGCGAACACCCGGCCGTAACGCTCCTTCGCCTCGGCGCCCTTCCCCTGCGCCTCGAGGGCGCGCCCGAGCCAGTAGAGAATGCCCAGCCGCTCGTCGTCGCGGCTCGCCGGCAGCTCGAGCCCGCGCCGCAGGATGGACTCCGCCACCGCGTGCGCGCCCTTTTCGAAGAAGCACACCCCCAACGCCTCGGAGGTCCGGAGCTTGCCCTCGGGCGCGCGCAGCGCTTTCTGGAGCTCGGCGATCGCTTCGTCGAGCAGCCCCATCTCCTTGAACGCGATGCCCAGGTCGTAATGCGACTGGAAGTCCGCTTCGTCGATGTTCTCGTCGATCCCCTGCCGGAAGCGCGCCAGCATGTCCTGGAAGTCGCGCTCCTCGTCCCCGGTCGGCTCCTCGTCCGCGACCTTCATGCGCGTGTCGCGGTGCGGCTCCTCGTCCTCCTCCTCGAGAATCATCGCGCCGAGGTCGACGAAATCCCCGCCCGCCGCCGCCTCGTCGCGCACTTTCATCCTGGCGTCCTTCGCCTGCGCCAGTTTGCCTTTCTCGGAGACCGCCTCGACCGGCATCAGCATCGCGAGGGCCGCCTTGGCCCGCTCATTCTTCGGATCGTGCTCGACGACGCGCTGGTACACGGCGCGCGCCTTGTCCCCCAGGTCCGTGCGCAACAGCGTGTCGGCCAGCTCGAGGTAGCAGTCGATCAGCCGACCCTTGTCGCCCGCCTTGAAGGCGAGCTCGACCTGTTTCTGCCGGTGGCGCACGCTGTTGGGCTCGAGACGCAGGATCTCGTCTCCCAGATCCTGGGCCTGCTGGAGGTTGTCGGCCGCTTCGAATCCCGAGACCGCGAGATCCAGCTCCTCGACGCCACGCTCGCGCTGCCCGGCCTCGATCAACGCTTCGCCCAGCGCCTGATGAGCGTCGGGATCGTCGGGGTTGTCCGCCACCCGCGACTCGAGCTCCGCGATGCCCGGAACGCCCGCCGGCTCCTCGATGTTGTCGAACACGAGCGAGCCCGCCACGCCGCCCTGATTGACGATGCCGTCGAGGCCCAGGTCCATGAAGCCGGAGCGGCGGCCGCCCACCGAAGTGTCGTCTTCGGTTTGGACCCACTTGGGATGCACCGGGGCTTCGTCCACGGTCAGCGGCTGGTCGTCCACGTCGTGGCCCGCCGCCGTCGTGGCGGCCTCGAAGTCGGGCTCGAGCTCGAGCGGCGGAATCTCGACGACCGTCTTGCGCCTGGGCGGCTGCGTCTGCGCGGGCGGTGGCGGCGCTGCGGGCCGCTTGGGAACGACCGGCTTGACCTTGGGCGCCGGCGCCGGCGCCGACATCGTCGCCCGAGAGCAGGTCCTCCCGGATCGACGAGACTTCCGTCGAGCCGAGATCGATATCGCCGAACTGCGCGCTCGTCGTCTCGAGGCCGTCGAGCCGGCCCCCGGCATCGGCCTCGACGCCTTCCGTTTCGCCGACCATAGTGGCTTCGATGTCGAGAGCCTCGGACGCGGGGGGCCGTTGCGGCTCCTCGACGAGCTTCGGGGGCGGTGGCGCGGCGCCCCGCGACGGGGCGGCCGGCCGGCCCCCTTTTGGCGCGGCCGGGGCGTCGACGTCGAGGAACACCAGGCTCGACGTCTTGCCCCTGCCCTTCCCTTCCGCCGGCGCGGCCGGCGCGGACGCCGGCGGCATGCTCACGCGCGCGGTCGAGGAGCGCCGCTGCAGGTCGGCCCCGTACATCTTGAGGTGCTCCTCGAGCATGCCGCGCAACTTCTCGCTCTCGGGCGAGAGGTCGGTGAATTCCTTCAACGCGGCGAACGCCTGCTGGATGCGGCCGGTCTTCTGCATGCGCTCGGCGTACTCGACGAAGTGCTGTTGCGCTTCCGCGAGGAAGCCCTTCGACGCGTACAACTTCGCGAGCTTCAGGTAGGTCTGCTGTCGCGCGGGCGCGTTGCGCAGCACCTTGTTGCACATCGCGATCGCGTTGTTGTGGAAGCCGAGCTCGGCGTACTTGTCGACCGCCTGGTCATAGTAGTCGGCGGCCTGGCCCGGGTCCTTCAGCTTGAGATAGAGATCGCCGATGCGATTGTAGATCCCGAGATCCGGATTGGCCTCGCCCTCTTCTTCCTGCGACTTCAGGACCTCGAGCCACGCTTCAACCGCGGCCTTCGGGTCCTTGGCCTCGAGGGTCTTGGCGCGCTCCTTGAGCTTCTCGAGTTTCGACATGGACTGGTAAAGATAGGGGCGCGGCCCAGCGGCGACAAGGCAAACCCGCTGTCCAGACGGCAGTTACGAGATTGGCCCCCACCCAATACGCCGGCTCACGCCAGTCGGCGACGTCGCAGGCGACGACGTCGGCGGCAAAGCCGGGCGCCAACTGCCCGCGCTCACCCGCCAACTCCAGCGCCGCGGCGGCGTTGACCGTGACGGCCAGCAGCGCCTCCGCGTGACGCAGCCCGAGCTGCGACACGCCGAGGGACATCACGTACGGGAGACTGAGCGTGGGCGAGGAACCGGGGTTGAAGTCGGTGGCGAGCGCGACGGCGGCGCCCGCGTCGATGAGCCGCCGCGCGGGCGCCTGCCGCGGCTTTCCGAGAAATGCCATCGTCGCCGGAAGCAGCACCGCCACGGTAGCGCTCCCGGCCAGGGCGCGGATGCCGGCGTCGGAGATGCCCGCGAGGTGGTCGGCACTCACCGCGCCGAGCTCGGCGGCGAGCTCGGCCCCGCCCGACCCTTCGAGCTCGTCGGCGTGCAGCTTGAGCCCCAAGCCGGCGGCCCGGGCGGCGGACAGGATCGCGCGCGCTTCGGGAACGCTGAAGACCCCGGGCTCGCAGAACACGTCGCAAAACCGCGCGAGGCCGTCGCGGGCCACCGCGGGGATCATCTCCGCGCACACCAGGCGCACGTACTCCCCGCGGCGGTCGCGGTGCTCGGGCGGCACTTCGTGCGCGCCGAGAAAGGTGGGGACGAGCGCCGCTCCTGCCTCGGCGCCGAGCCGGCGGACCACGCGGAGCTGCTTGCGCTCCGACTCGACGTCGAGCCCGTAGCCGGACTTGATCTCGATGGTCGTCGCGCCGTGCGCCAGAAGCACGGCGAGTCGCGCACGGGTCACGGCGACGAGCTCGTCTTCCGAGCGCGCGCGCACGTCCCGCACCGAGTCCAGGATGCCGCCGCCCGCGGCCGCGATGGCCTGGTAGGTCACCCCGAGCGCGCGCCGCTCGTGGTCGTCGAGGCGGGGCGCACCGAAGACGGCGTGGGTGTGACAGTCGATGAAGCCGGGGTAGAGCACGCCCGAGACCTCGACCTCTTCGATCGCAGATTGCGGATTGCGGATTGCGGATTGCGCAGCACGGAGCTC